>Ga0214471_10003457_pt1 | contig 12255 bp, 10 predicted proteins | sample RVTome_5_FD_207665 | JGI IMG/M metagenome (GOLD analysis project Ga0214471, IMG submission 207665) | Soil microbial communities from uranium-contaminated site in the Upper Colorado River Basin, Wyoming, United States - RVT142D155 | ecosystem: Environmental > Terrestrial > Soil > Contaminated >... | reverse complement strand
CGCTGCGGTCGCCGGTCCCGACCTGCGCGCGACGGTTCGCGTCGTACTCGGCCCGCGCGTCTTCGATCGCCCGTGCCAGCAACCGTGCGCGCAGCAGCCGCATCGCGCGCTCCTTGTTCTGAAGCTGCGAACGCTCCTCCTGGCACGCGACGACCTCACCGGACGGAAGGTGCGTGATCCGCACCGCCGAATCCGTCGTGTTCACGCTTTGCCCGCCGGGGCCGCTGGACCGGTACACGTCGATCTTGAGATCGCTCGGATTGATCTCGATGTCGACATCTTCGGCTTCGGGCAGCACCGCGACCGTCGCCGTCGAGGTGTGGATACGGCCCTGCGACTCGGTTGCCGGCACCCGCTGAACGCGGTGCACGCCCGACTCGTGCTTGAGACGCGACCAAGCCCCTTTGCCTTTGACCGCGAAAGAGACTTCTTTGAAGCCGCCGCGGTCTGATTCGCTGCCGGTGAGCGTCTCGATCTTCCAGCGACGGCCTTCCGCGTAGCGCGAGTACATCTCGAACAGGTCGCGCGCAAACAGGCCGGCTTCGTCACCGCCGGCGGCGGCGCGGATCTCGACGATGACGTCGCGCGCGTCGTTGGGGTCCTTCGGGACCAGCAAATCCTTGAGTTGCTGCTCGAGCTTTTCGATGCGCTCCCCGAGCTGATCGACCTCGGCGCGCAGGTAGGCATCCGACGACGAGTCCCGGAGCATCTCGCGGGCGGCCGCGAGGTCATCGAGCGCGCCGCGATACTCGCGGCAGGCCGCAACGATCGGCTCCAGCTCGGAATGCTCCTTGCCGAGCGTTCGAAGCTTGTCCGGGTCGGAGGCAACCGTCGGCTCGGCAAGCTGTCGCTCGATCTCTTGGTAGCGCGCTTCGATGGCGGCGAGTTTGTCGAGCATGAGGCCGAGAGTCTACCAACGCGAGCCGATCGCGAGTCCGCGACGACCGGCGGGCTACGACCGATCTTCGACGGGTCCCGGCTCCGGTTGCGGCTCGGCGCGATCCTCGGGGACCCATCCGGGTTGGATGCTGGAGCCGCCGTCGAAGATCGCCGAAGGCAGCGACGGAACCAAACGTTCGGCCTCTTCGCGGGGCAGCACGGCCTCGAACGACCGGATCGCGACTTCGATCTGATCCGGCGTCGGCGGCTTGGTGGTGATCATCTGGAGCCAGATACCGGGCTTCATCAGCGCGCGCACGAAGAAGTTGTCGAGATGGTTCGCACCCAGCCGAAGCCCCTCGTAGGAGATTCCGGCGATCACCGGGATCAAGCTCACACGCTGAAGGACGCGCCAGTACCAGACCGGATAGCCCAGGAACGAGTAGATGATGATCGTCAGCATCATCACCATGATCAGGAAGTTCGTTCCGCAGCGGACGTGAAGCGTCGAATACTTGTCCACGGCCTCCGGGGTCAGTTGCTGTTCGCCGGCCTCGTGCGCGGCGATCGTCTTGTGCTCGGCGCCGTGATACATGAACACGCGCCGGATGTCTTTGATGAACGAGATCGCCGTGAGATAGCCGACGAAGATCCCCAGCCGCACGCCGCCCTCGATCAGGTTGGACACGAGCGAGTTATGGGTTCGCTTGCGAAGGAAACCCACGCCGATCGTGGGCAGCACGATGAACACGCCGATGAAGAACACGAACGCGAGCGCCAGGGAGAACGCCATCTGTCGCGGGGTGAGCTGCTCGTCCTCGTCCAGGGACTGATTCGCGCTGATCGACAGCGCCCGCACGCCGATCGTCATCGCCTCGCCCAGCGCCGCGACGCCGCGGAACAGCGGCTTCTTCCAGATCTCGCGCTTGGCGGCCAGGCCCTTGAGCGGGTTGTGCTCGACGTAGATCTCTTGCGAAGGACGCCGAACCGCGATCGCCCACGACTTCGGACCGCGCATCATCACGCCTTCGAGGACGGCCTGGCCCCCGTAGAAGTACTCTCGCTTGGCGCCCACGCTTATTCGACCGGTGTCTCGGCGGGCGTCTCGGCGGGAGCGTCCGCCGCGTCCTCGTTCGCGCGGGCGGCCTTCTTGCTCACGACCTTGTTGCCGTAGCGGCGCTGGAACTTCTCGACGCGTCCGCCGACGTCCACCAGCTTCTGCTTGCCCGTGTAGAACGGATGGCACTGCGAGCACAGCTCGACGTGGAGCTCGGCCTTGGTCGCCCGGGTCATGAAATCGTTTCCGCACGAACACCGGACGTGACAGTCGACGTACTCGGGGTGGATGCCTGCCTTCATCTCTTCCTCGCTTCTCCTCAACGCCACGGGACCCTCGCGGGGCCTTCCCCTGTCGGGGCGGCCGCAGCCGGTCCCAGAATCATTTCGGCTTGTCTCGTTCCCGGCTGGAGCCCGCCGGGCAGGCGAACAACGTTCCGGAATGGTACCGGCATTCCCGCCCCCAGGGAACCCGGCGCCGGACCGGAGCCCGCTTTGTTCGGTTTTCGCCGCTAGTCGTTGACGGGGACCTTGTTGATCTCTTTGAGGAACTGCTCGTTGGACTTGGTCGAGGTGATCTTGTCTCGGAGCAGCTCCATCGCGGCCGACGGCGACAGCGCGTGCAGCACGCGGCGGAGCCGCCATACCAGCATGAGCTCTTCCTTGTCGTAGAGCAGCTCTTCCTTTCGCGTGCCCGACGCCTCGACGTCGATGGCCGGGTAGATGCGCTTCTCGGACAGGGCGCGGTCGAGGCGAATCTCGCTGTTGCCGGTGCCTTTGAACTCTTCGAAGATGACCTCGTCCATGCGCGAGCCGGTCTCGACCAGCGCCGACGCCAGGATCGTCAGCGAGCCGCCCTCTTCGATGTTGCGCGCGGCGCCGAAGAACTTCTTCGGCGGATACAGCGCCGTCGAGTCCACACCACCCGACAGGATCCGCCCCGATGTCGGCGCCGCCAGGTTGTAGGCGCGCGCCAGACGCGTGATCGAGTCCAACAGGATCACGACGTCCTGCTTCGCTTCCACCAGCCTCTTCGCGCGCTCGAGCACCAGCTCGGCTACTTGCGTGTGGTCGTCGGCCGGACGGTCGAAGGTCGAATAGACCACCTCCGCGGCCTTGACCGTTCGCTGCCAGTCCGTAACCTCTTCCGGACGCTCGTCCACCAGCAGCACGATCAGATGCACCGACGGGGTGTTAACCAGAATGCCGTTCGCGATCTGCTTGAGGATCGTCGTCTTGCCGGCCTTCGGTGGCGAGACGATCAAGCCGCGCTGTCCGCGGCCGAGCGGCGCGACCAGATCCATAATGCGCTCCGCGACCGCTTTCTCTCCCCACTCCAGCCTGAAGCGCGTCTCGGGAAACAGCGGCGTGAGCGTCTCGAACTTGGGGCGCGCGCGTGCGACTTCCGGCTCGAGGCCGGCGACGGTCTCGACGCGAAGCAGCGCGTAGTACTTCTCGTTGTCCTTCGGCGCCCGAACGTACCCGACAATTTCGTCGCCTCGTCGCAACGCGAACCGCCGGATCTGCGAGAGCGACACGTACACGTCGGTCGGGCCGGGCAAGTAGCCAGACGTGCGAAGGAAACCGTAGCCTTCGGGAAGGACGTCGAGGATCCCGGTGCGGATCTCGCCTTCGGCCGCTGCCGCTTCGGCGTCCATCTGATCAACGGCCGTGGGCTGCTGATCGGGGCGCTCGCGATCGCGACCGCCTCCGCTGCTTCCGCCGCCGCCACCACCGGTCCGACCGCGGCCACGGCCACGTCGCCGGTCGCGGCCTCGATTGGCGCCGCTTCCGCCGCCCCCGCCGCCCCCGCCGCTGCGGCCGGAGTTCTCATCGCGCATCGGCGGCGGAGCCGGGTTGGAGAACGGCCCGGCCGGCCGCATCGCGGGTGCCGGGGATGCGGTTGCCGGAGCGCTTGCGACCGGCGCGCCTTCGACCGGTGCGTCAACGGGCGTCGCAACCGGCGCGTCAACCGGCGTCGCCGGGGCCGCATTCGCTCGAGTGTGACCGTTCGGAGACGGCTCGCCACCGCCTTCGCCTGCTTGCAGGATCGCGCCGATCAGGTCCGACTTCTTGACGCCTTTCGGCGCACGGACTCCCATCGCGGTGGCGATCTCGTGCAGCTCGGCCAAGACCTTCCCTTGAAGAACGTCTTTTCCGAGCGTGTTCGCCTGGGTCAACTCACTCACCTTTCCCCTCCGCCTCGCACGGACTTTTGGTAGTCCTCCCAGTCCTTCGCGAAGCGGTCAAGCCCTATGTCCGTCAATGGATGCTTCACCAGCGCTTTGAAAACCGAGTACGGCATCGTGGCGACGTCCGCGCCCGCCTTGGCCGAGTCCACGACGTGTTGCGGCGAGCGCATGCTGGCCGCGAGAACCTCGGTGGTGTAGCCGTGAATTTCGTAGATACCGCAGATCTCGGCCAGCAGCGACATCCCGTCGCTGGAGATGTCATCGACGCGGCCGAGGAACGGGCTGATGTAGCCTGCGCCGGCTTCCGCCGCCAGAATCGCCTGCGCCGGTGAGAAGCATAGCGTCATGTTGGTCCGGATGCCGCGCCCGGAGAGTTTCTTGACCGCGGCGTACCCGTCGGGGGTCACCGGAACCTTCACGACGATATTCGGCGCGATATCGGCAATCTTGAGTCCTTGCTCGACCATGACGTCGGCGGATTCGAGGTTGGTCACCTCGCCGCAGACCGGCCCGTCGACCTCGGAAGCGATCTCCTTGAGCCGCATGTCGAAATCGACCGAGCCGCCTTCCTTGCCGACCAGCGTCGGGTTGGTGGTCACGCCGGACAGGACCCCCCAGCGATTGATCTCGCGGATCTCGTCGATGCTTGCCGTGTCGAGCCAAAGCTTCATGATGCGTCCTCCTCTGATGAGCGCGCGACGGCGCGAAGCCGCTCGGTGGCGTCGGGCACGTGACGGGGCGCGACCGCCGGGTCGACCGGCTTGCGACCCGAGGGCCGACGCCCGGCCGACGCGGCCTTCGTGGCGGTGGTGGTCACGAGTTCGATCACGGATGCGATCGTCGCGTCCAGATTGTAGTTTGAAACGATCGGGACGCTGTGGGCGAGCGCCTGGGATCGGATGAATTTCTGAATGCGCCGGATGCTGTCGAAGTGATCGAGGTAGCGATGCTGCGGGCGCGAGCGGGCCTGATGGCTGCGCACCGAGAAATGGCTGCGGTGGAGATCCTCGTCGTCGACGGTGACGGCGAGCTGCACCACAACGGCGCGGCTCCTTAGATCGTCGGTCGTCACGAACCCGGGCACGATGTGGGCGCCTTCGATGATGACATCGGTCCCTTCGGTGAGCGCCCGCTCGACCAGCGCCCGCACGCCGACGGCGACCGCGGCGGCCTGCTCTCGAAAGCCCGCAAGGACGGGATCTTCGCCGGCCGGAATCTTGGCCCGCACCATCTCGTCGGCGTTGAACGACGATGTGTACAGGGCCGGCATGAAGCGACGGCTGACGACACCCTTCATCACCTCGCGGATCGCGTCGGTCGAGATGATCCTGACGATCCCAAGCCGCGCGCCGAGCTGCGTCGCGATCGTCGACTTTCCGACGCCGGTTCCACCGCCGATCAAGATGATCAAGGGGCGATCCAGGTCGGCGACGGCCTGCCATTTCATGTACGCCTCGGCGTAGCGCTCGCCGGCCTCGTCCCGCAGGACGTCGGTGGCCAGACGCCGCAGCTCGCCGGTCGAGACCGCGTCGCGCCCGGTTTCGAGCAGGCGATCTTCGATCGTCTGGGCGACGTGATAGGCGCGCGCCGGCGAAAGGCCGGCGGTCATGATCGCACCGGCCATGAGGCCTTTCGAGTACGGCAAGCCATGCTCCCGATCGCTGATGATGATCGCTCGGGACGCGTGGCCGTGGCCGTCGGTGGGGGTCATGGGTTTGAGTTTCCCGGACAGGGTTCCAACGCTAGCGGTTCTTGAAACGTTCCTGCGCCTTCTTATGGACCGTCGCGATCTCGTCTTCGAGGTCGCGTCCTGCGCTGATCGGTCGGTTGTCCACGAACACGATCTCCGCGCCGCCTTCTTGCGCGACACGCACCGCGACGTCAACCGCCGCCGCCTTCAATTCCACGGCAAGGATCTCGTACCTGCCCGCGATCGCGCGCAAGTCCGTCTCGAGCTTGGTGCGATCGGCGAGGTGGTGCGTGACGCCGATGACCTTCGCGCCGTATTCCCGCTCAAGATGGTCTCGCAACATGTCCCCGGTGTCGACCGGAGCCGTCGTCGCGGCGAAGACCCGCCGCCCCTCAACCGGCCCCAGCGGCGTCGGCCTGAGCGCAACCGCTACACGAACGACGGATGCCGGAGGGCGGTCTGGGGAAGTGAGAGCGAAATCCTCGGTCGAAGCGACCTTGCCGTCGGTCATTCTAACCACGAGCAGGTCGGCAAGCAATAGCCGGTGCGAAGCGGGCCAGGACCCCAAATCGTCGGTGTCCCGGGCGACCAGGATGGTCGCGTCCGCGTGCACCGGCGGGATCGCGGTCCCCGATCCTTCGAGCACGATCACGTCCGGCTCCAGACCGTGCGCGGCCTCGACCGCTGCGACGACCGTATCGACCGCGGTGGCGCCCGCGGGTCCGGCCCCGGCGCGACGGGCGCCAACCGCCGCGACCCCGGCCACGACCGCGTCCTCGTAGACATCGCTCGCCGCATGGTTGCCTGCGACGGCCAACGCGACCAGCGCCTCCACCGTCGGGGGATGAAGGTCGCCGCGGACGACGACCGGGCGGTCCGGCCCGCCTCGTCCCATCGCGACGATGACCGGACGCAGACCCGACTCCTTCAACGTTCGCGCGACGTGTGCGGACACGGCCGTCTTGCCGCATCGCTTCCCGGTTCCGATCACCGCGATCGTCGGAACGTGCGCGATCCGAGTTCGCGGCGGCGGCTCGAGGCGAAAGCCGGGCGCTTCGTAGGCCAGTCCGCGCGACAGCGCGATCCCCGCCAGACGCATCCGCATCGCGTGGTCCACGATCGGATCGTCGGACAAGTCCACGACGACGTCGGCGGCGAAAGCGCCGATCGCAATTTCGAGGGCGTCCAGCGCGTCGTCACCGCGCACGATCGGAATGCCTCCGGTGTCCAACGGCCGGGAGAGCTTTTCTCCCCCACCGCAGAACACCGCGGCGATCACCTCGTAGCCGCGAGCGCGCGTGACGTCGATTGCCTGCAGCGTGACCGGCGGATAGTGCTCGCCGTCGATCAGAACGAGCGCCTTGGTCACTCGGATCCTTGCGCCGCCACTTCGGGCTCTTCCACGATGCTCTGGAGTTCGCGGAACATCTCCCGGCCGGTTCGAATGTTGAGATGCGCGATGATCTCTTCGGGGCCGAAGGGATACTTGCGGCGGATGATCAACTCGTCGTCGTCGACGGTGACGACGTTGTAGCACGGGCGGGTGTGGCCGCGCAGCCGGAGGCTGGAGCAAGTGCCGGCGTTGGCGACGTAGAGGTTTTCGATCCGCCACACATACGGCACGTGCTTATGGCCGGTCAGCACCAGATTGACGCCCGAGCGGATGAGCACCTCGAGCAGGTCGCCGGCGTCGTAGACGATATTGCGCTCGCGGCCGGTGCCGGGAATCGGCAGCAGATGATGGTGCTGAACATAGATCTTCAATCGGTAGTCGCCGTCGAACTGCTCGGCGATCCAGGGGTAGCGCTCGCGGCCGATCTGACCGATGTTGAGGTCCGGTTCGGACGAGTCGGCGCCGACGATCTTGACCCCGCCGACCTCGACCGACCAGTGTCGCGCTCCGATCAGTTCTTCGAAATGAACGTAGCCGACGTTGCGCGCGTCGTGATTACCGGGAACCGACAGGACGCGCGGCGAGATCTGATGCAGGTACGCGGCGGCGGTCTTGTACTCTTGACGAAAGCCTTCGTTGGTGAAGTCGCCCGTGCAGACCACCATGTCGGGCTCGAGCTCGTTGAGCTCGCGGATCACGCGGTCCATCAGATTCGGCACGAAATGAACCGAGCCGACGTGCCAGTCCGAAACATGAGCGATGGTGACGGCCACGATCTACTCCTCCATGATCACGCGCAGGTCGCCCTGCTTGGACAGGACCGTGAATCCCGTCATGTCTCCTTCCCTCCTGAACGCGATCGATATCGTGGACGAGCCAACCCGCAGATTGCGCATCTCGATCGTATTCAGCCAGGCAGGCAGCACCGGCGAGTTGATGGTAAGCAAGTTCTCCGGCGCGCGCGCCGACAGTCCGAGCATGGATTGAAGCATCAAGAACGGGGCACCTGCGGCCCACGCCTGGGGCGAGCAAGCAACCGGGTAGGACACCGGGCGGTTGGGAGTGCGCCGCGTGAACCCGCAGAACAGTTCCGGCAACCGCATGGTCTGCGAGAAGATCGCCGCATCGAACAGGGACGTGGCCAGGCGATTGGTCTTTCGGTGGAAGCCGTAGCGCTTGAGCCCGGCGGCAATGAACGCATTGTCGTGCGGCCAGACGGAGCCGTTGTGGTAGGACATCGGGTTGTAGGCAAGCGCCGACTTCGACATCGTCCGCACGCCCCACCCACTGAACATATCCGGTTCGAGCAGGCGTTCCGCGACGTCGGCTGCTCGCTCGGGCGGAATGATGCCGCAGTACAGTCCGTGCGCCGGGTTGGACGTCACCGACCGGATCTGACGCTTGTCGCCGTCAAGACCGAGCGCGTAGTAGCGCTCGTCCTCCATCCAGAAGGCTTCGTCGAACCGGTTTCGCAGCGCAGCCGCTTGCTCGCGGAGCGCCGTCGCGCGATCGAGCGATCCGAGGTCCTGGTACATCATCGCGGTCCGCTGCTTGGCGAGGTACACGTAGGCCTGCACCTCGGCGAGCGCGATCGGGCCCTTGGCGAGCGTCCCGTCGGCGTGCACCACCGAGTCGTGCGAATCCTTCCAGCCTTGATTGTCGAGCCCGAGCGGCGAGCGCTTCAGATACTCGACGAACCCGTCGCCGTCCTGGTCGCCGTAGTCGTCGATCCACGCGAGAGCTCGTTCCACGTGCGGGATCATCTCTTCCAGGAACGCGCGATCGGCCGTCCACTTGTAGTAGGTGCCGAGCAGTATCAGAAACAGCGGCGTCGAATCGACGCTGCCGTAGTACGGCGTGTGCGGAATTCGCGTCGCGGAAGCCAGCTCGCCGCGGCGAATCTCGTGGAGAATCTTTCCGGGCTCTTCGTCGCGCCACGGATCGTCCTCGCGGCCTTGCAGGCGCGCGAGCATCCGAAGCGTATCCCGAGCCGGATCCGGGTTGATCATCAGGATCTGATGGCTGGTCAAGAGCGAATCGCGACCGAAGGGGGCGACGTACCACGGGATGCCCGCAGCAAGGTACTGGCCGTCCGGGGTTTCGGTCAGCAGCGCTCGCAGGTCGCGAACGCCTCGCTGCAACAGCCGGTTGAACAGCTCGTTGTCGGTGTCGATCGTGGTGCACGAACGCTCCCAATCCTCGTAGGAGCGCCGCAACTCGTGCAGCGCCGACTCGAACGAGACCTGCGGCAGGCGCTCGTCGCCGATGATGGGCTCGATCGTGAAATGAAGCACCCGGGTGTAGTGGGCGCCCAGATCCAAGTCGAACCAAACGGTGACGGTCCCTGCTTCGATGTGATGACGGGTCGGCGCGGTTCCCAGATCGATGCGGGTCGTTCGGAACGCCCCGTCCTCGCCGCGATAGGCCAGGGTCACGCGCGTGCCGTCCACGCGAGGCTTGAATTGCGTGCCGCGCCGTTCGCGGTGCAGGCCGCGCACCTCGAAGATGTCCGCGAAGTCGGCGCCCAGGGTCAAGCGCACTTCGATGCGAACGGGAAACGGGTTGTAGTTCTTGATGCGAACCCGCTCAAAGAGCCGGTCGGCGATGACGCGGGTGCGGCGCATGTTCAGCGTCTGCTGCGGGATCGCGATCCGTTCGCCCTCCCAGACGTTTTCGTTCGTGCAGTCGATGTAGGACATCGAGGCGCGCTCGGCACTCGAAGACAGCAGCACCGGCGGCGAACCGGCAATCTCCATCGCGTAGGCGGACAAGAAGCGCGTGTCGCGATAGTAAAGGCCTGTGCCGCCCCCCGACAGGTTCCCCTCCGGGGTCGTGTAGAGGAACATGTCGCCCTCTTTGGTGGCGAGCAGGCCGGATGGATCGTCGGGGAGGATGGATTCGCGGCGGGCGGCGGCGAACCGGGCGTCGGCATCGGGATCGACTTCGAAGACCAGACCGTCGGGGCCGACGGCCTGAATCGGAGGGGCGCTCTCTGGTGACACCATTTCCTCAGCCTATGGGCACTCGCGGCTCAATCTCAACGGGTCGGATGCTTTTCCACCACAGCACCCGACGGATCGAAGGGGACGATTCGTATCTCCCATCCATCGGGAGCATGCGTGCGCGCCGCATTCGCGGCGGACGGCGCGTCGCCGGCCGCAACCAGCGCGGCGATGCTCGGCCCGGCCCCGGACAGGAACGCGGCGATGCCGTCGGCGCGCAGCGCGCGCGCCAGCGCGCCGGCATCCTCCGCGATGGCGAACCGGCGATCCTGGTGCAGCCGGTCCTCGGTTGCCGCCGGCAAGCGAGTCGGGTCGCCGGTCGCGATCGAGGCCGCAAGCAGCGCCGCCCGCGACGCGTTGAACACCGCATCGGCAAAGGGAATCTGGGCCGGGAGCGCAGCGCGAGCCTTCGAGGTCGACAGCCGCCCCGGCGCAACGCACGCGAGGACGGCGATCGAATCCGGCGGCGGCAGCCGGAAGGCGTCGGCGGTCGCGTACCCCGAAATGGTGACACCGCCGAGCAGCGCGGCGCTGACGTTGTCGAGGTGGCCTTCGATTTCGCCGGCAAGCGCGAGCAGACTCGCACCGCCGCCGAGAATCGCGCGAGCCGCGACGAGACCGCCGACGATCGCGGCCGCGCTGGATCCGAAGCCGCGGCCGTATGGAGCTTCGTTGGAGATCGTGATCGCCCACTCGCCTGCATCGGCCCCGACGGCCGCCTCCCATGCACGCACCGATCGCAGGACCAGATTGGACGCGTCACGCGGAATGCGATCTTCGCCCGGGCCGGAGACATGGACCGTCGTCGTCCCGGCGGCTTCAAGGGTGATGCGGTTGTGCCAGGCGATCGCCAATCCGAGGCAATCGAATCCGGGACCCAGGTTGGCGATCGTCGCCGGCACGCGAACGGTCACGCTCATGGCGCAGCTCAGAGGCCGAGCTCGCGTGCCGCGGCGTCGGCGTCGGGGGGAACCACAACCGGATTCGGCGCGCCGGCGATGGCCCAGTCGGGGTCCTTCAGCCCGTGCCCGGTCAGGATGCACACGATCGTCTTCCCCGCCGCGAAGATGCCTTCGTCGTCGAGCTGAAGCATGCCGGCAACCGAGGCGGCAGAGGCCATCTCGACGAAGACTCCCTCGCGCGCCAGCAAACGATAGGCCGCGATGATCTCGCGATCCGTGACCGATCGAATCGCGCCTTCCGACTGGGTCGCGGCGTCGACCGCCTGCGTCCAGGATGCCGGGTTGCCGATTCGGATCGCCGTCGCGATAGTTTGCGGCTTCTCGACCGGATGGCCGAGCACGATCGGCGCGGCGCCGGCTGCTTGAAAGCCGAACATGCGCGGCAGATAGGTGATCCGCTCGTCGTCACGGAGCTCGCGATACCCCTTCCAATAGGCGGTGATGTTGCCCGCATTCCCAACGGGGATCAGGTGATAGTCCGGCGGTCGCCCGAGCGCGTCGACGATCTCGAATGCGCCGGTCTTCTGTCCCTCGATTCGATACGGATTGACGCTGTTGACCAGCGTCACCGGATAACGCTCGACCAAGTCCCGCGCCATCGTCAGCGCTTCGTCGAAGTTTCCTTCCACCTGAAGCAGCCGCGCGCCGTGCACCAGCGCCTGCGCGAGCTTGCCCAGCGCGATCGCGCCCTGCGGGACCAACACGATGCAGTCCATCCCGGCCTTTGCCGCATACGCGGCGGCGCTGGCCGAGGTGTTGCCGGTGGATGCGCAAATGACGGCCTTCGATCCTTCTTCGGCGGCTTTGGAGATCGCCACGGTCATGCCGCGATCCTTGAAGGAACCGGTCGGGTTTGCCCCCTCGTACTTCAGGTGGACCTCGCAGCCGAGCCGGTCCGACAGGCTCGCGCTGTGAATCAAAGGCGTCCCGCCTTCGCGAAGCGTCACGACCGGTGTGGCCTCCGAAACCGGAAGCGCATCCCGATATTCCTCGATGATGCCGCGCCACTGATGCGCGGGCTTCATCGCCGGCCCGCCATCAGGCTTCGCCGCCCTCGACGCGCATCACGCTGGCGATCGCG
>Ga0214471_10003456_pt1 | contig 12256 bp, 12 predicted proteins | sample RVTome_5_FD_207665 | JGI IMG/M metagenome (GOLD analysis project Ga0214471, IMG submission 207665) | Soil microbial communities from uranium-contaminated site in the Upper Colorado River Basin, Wyoming, United States - RVT142D155 | ecosystem: Environmental > Terrestrial > Soil > Contaminated >... | reverse complement strand
GCCGACTCGGCCTCGCTCGGCGTCGGGGAGCTCGACACTTCGCTCTCCGGCATTGCGTCCCTGGCCGGCGCCGGCTCGAGCCATGCGCGCCGCGTGCCTCTTGCGCGGATCTTCGAGCGCTGCACCGGGGCGGAGCAGCGCTTCTTGCATCGGCTCCTGGTCGGAGAGCTGCGCCAGGGCGCGCTCCAGGGCATCATGGTGGAGGCGCTGGCTCGCGCGGCGCGCGTTCCGCCGAGCGGCGTGCGGCGCGCGCTCATGCTCTCGGGCTCGCTCGACGAGACGGCAAGGGCGTCGCTGCTCGGCGGCGCCGGCTCGCTCGACGCGTTCCGACTCGAGCCGTTGCGGCCGACGCTACGAACGCTCTACGAGCAGGGGCTTCAACTTCCGTCGTGACCGTGACGCGGGACAAGCTCGGCTGCCTTTTCGCCGCAGCCCTCGCGGCTGCCGTTGCGACCACGGCCGGAAAGGCGCACGCCACGGAGACCGAGGCGAGGGAGTCGGAGGCCGTGCGCGTGTCGGTGACCGGCTCGGGTGGAACCTGCAACGCCGGCGAGTTCTCGAGGGAGCTCGCTCGCCGCACGACCCTCGTGCGGCCGGCCGAGCCCGGCGAACCCGCTCTCACCTTCGCGATCGAGCTCGCTTCGACTCCGCACGCGGCGCGGGGACGGCTCACGATCGTGGAGAGCGACGGCCGGCGAACGACGCGCGACGTCGCGGGCGCGAACTGCCACGAGGTGCTTTCGGCGATGGCCCTGATTGCGGCGCTCGCCGTCGATCCTTTCGCGTCGTTGAGCGCGGAGCCGGAGCCCGTGCGGGTGCCGCAGCCGGAATCCGCGCCAGTGCCGAGCGTGCTGGAGCGCGCTGCCGGCACGCGTGACCGGCAGCGCCGCCTGTCGTGGAGGGTAGGCTATCGTGTGATCGCGAGGACGGCGATCGCTCCGGGACTCACCGCGGGTCAAAGCATCGGCGTCGGCGTCGGATACGACGACGGCGTGCTCGAGCCGCGAGTGACCATCGACGCCAGTCTCGCCCGCAGCGCCACGGTGGATGGGCCCGGTGCGAGCTCTGCCGCGTTCGAGTGGCGTGCGCTCCACTTGACGGTCTGTCCGTTGCGCTGGCAGGCAGTGTACCGGTTGTCGCTGCGCCCCTGCGCCTTGGTGGAGGGAGGCAGGCTTGCCGGGCGGGGCACGGGAGCGGACGCGGCAAGCAGCCCGAGCGCCCCCTGGTGGGCGGTGGGCGGCGAGCTCGCCGTCGACGCGAGCATCGTCGGCCCGCTCGCGGCCCAGGCGAGCGCGTCGCTCTTCGTCCCGCTCACGGGCAGCCGCTTTTTCTTTGCGCCCGATACGCCGGAAAATACCGTGCACGAAGTGCCGCGCCTCGGTTTCGGCGCAGGGGTCGGGCTCGGCTTGCTTTTTTTCTGATCAGCGCCCGGCGCCCACTACATGCTTGAGGCTACAGTGACGCTCTCGATCGGCATGGGTGCTTGCCCACCGGCCGAAGCCCCGGGCGACCAAGGTCTGGAGCCCCGGCGCGCCGACGGCTCGGGGCCGATGCGCTCGCGCGCGCACGACGAGAGCGAGCGGGCGAGCCGCGTGTTGTCAGACCTCTTGAAGTCCCATTACGCCGTGGTCTGGCGCACGCTGCGCCGGCTCGGTGTCTTGGAGAACCGCATCGACGACGCGGCGCAGGAGGTGTTCATCATCGCCTCGCGCAAGCTCGATCGAATCGAGGCGGGATGCGAGAGGAAGTACCTCTTGAGCTCGGCGCTGCGCGTTGCGGCGAACTACCGCCGCACCGGATACGTCCGCCGAGAAGTTTTCGACGAGCCACTGCTCGCGGACCGCTCGGATCCCACGCCTCACGCGGACGAGCTCGTCGACCGCAAGCGGCTGCGACACGTGCTCGACTCCGTGCTCGATCACTGGCCGGCCGAAGTGCGCACGGTGTTCGTATTGTTCGAGCTCGAAGGCTTGAGCGTTCCGGAGATCGCCGAGCTTACGGCGACCAAACCCGGCACCGTGGCGTCGAGGCTGCGTCGAAGCCGCGAACTGTTTCAGGCAGCCGCCAAGCGGCTCAAGGCGCGTGGCCTGATAGAAGGAGGAAGCTCGTGAACGCCTTGCGCCGACTGTGCCACACGAGTAGCGACGATCTCGAGCTTGCCCTCTTGCGCTCCGCCGAAAGCGACGCGCCGTCGGCGCGGTCCCTTGCGGGCGCGGCGTTGGCCGTCGGGTTGAGCGCGGAGACGGCGGCGGGGTTGTCGGGGCTCGAGCGGTTGTCGGCACTCGAGTCGGGGCTGGTCCCGCAGAGCTCGCCGTCGGCCGGCTCGGCGTTCTCCGGCGCCGGACCGGGCGGCGGCGCGAATGCTTCGGCGGCGGGAGCTTCGCTCGGCGTGCTCAAGTACGCGGCGCTGGGCGTCGTCAGCGGGCTCTTGGTGACGGCCGGCATGCGCCTCGCGTGGCCGGGCTCGTCCGCCTCGCCGGACGCCTCGGAGCGGGCGGCGCTCGCGGCGCCGAGCAAGGTGAAACGCGCTTTGGCGGCGAAAGCGCCGAGCCGCGTCGTACCGCCAGCCGAGGTGCTGCGCTCGCTTCCGGAGCGCGCGAGCGTTCCGAAGCCGCTCCTCTCGGCGCTCCCTGTCGAGCGGAACCGGTCGCGCGATGCCGAGCCGGGGAGCGCGCCTCGAGCAGAATCCGGCCAAGCGCCACTCGCGAAAATGCCGATCCACCCGGCGCCGTCAGTGCTGCCAGCGCCGTCCGGTTCGCCGGCATTCGCGCCCGTCGCCGCGGCTTCGTCCAGCGAACCGGACGTCGAGGCGTCCATAGGGCGAGAGATTGCCTTGCTCGACCAAGTGCGCCGAGCGATCGGAAACGGCAGCGCCGGTCGCGCGGTCGCGTTGCTCGATCGGTACGAAAGCATGCCGCGCAGCGGCACGCTCGATCAAGAAGCGACCTTGCTTCGGGTGAGGGCGCTGTCGGCCCTCGGCGCGCACGGTGCCGCCGCAAACGTGGCGCGAGGCTTTCTCGCGCGCCATCCCGAGAGCCGTCACGCGGGTTCACTCCAAGCATTGGTCGAGCAGCATGATGCCGAACGCTGATCGCCGCGCCGCGTTCTCGATCTTGCTCGCGGCTCTCGCTTCCGGGTGCAGCGACGGCGCGTATCGGCTCGGAGAGCTGGTCGACATCGACGAGCGCGACGCTCCGGCGGAACCCTCCGACGTGCGTCGCTTGGGGCTTTGTAGCGAGCGTGCGGATCTCGAGCTCGTCGACGACATGGAGGACGAAGACGGTTCCATCGACCTGACGGAAGGTCGTGCCGGCGTTTGGTTCGCGTTCAACGACGAGAGCGGCACGCAGGTGCCGAGACTCGCCACCGAGCTTTTTCCGATGGACCCGGTGGATCCTCCTCGCGACGAAAGCTTCTTTGCCGCGCACACCTATGGCTCGGGCTTCGACGAGTGGGGCGCCGGCATCGGCTTCGAGCTCAGGGTGCAACAGCCGTACGATGCCTCGCGCTACGCCGGCATCGCCCTTTGGGCTCGAGTCGAGCGCGGCGCGAGCAGCTTGCTTCGCCTCGACGTCACCGATCGGAATACGTCGCCGTTCGGCGGCGTCTGCGACGTAGAAGCCGATCTCTGTCACGACAACTTCGGTGCCGATCTCGAACTCGACACGCACTGGAAGTGGTTCTCCTTCGAATGGGACGAGCTCGAGCAGCGGGGCTGGTCGGGGGAGCTCCTGGAACGGATCGACAGCTCGGCGCTGTACGGCGTTCGGTTTCAGACCGCTCCTTCGGAAGAGTTCGACTTCTGGATCGACGACGTCGTGTTCCTCTGCCCCGAGCGCTGACGTCAATTTCCGATCGCTCGCTGCGAGCCGCTACATGAATCTGCGGTGAGCGTCCAGGACGGCGCCGACTTCGCCGTCCCCGAGCGTTCCGATGCACGAGCCGCTTCGTTCGCGCGCTCGGAAAGGTTTCGCCGTGCTGCGACTTCTGGTCGGTATCTCGGGGTGTGTAGTCTCGTTGTTCGCCCACGGGCGCGCGTTGGCGCAGCCGTCTCGGGTCGGACCCGAGGCAGGCGAAGACGGCGAGCTGCGCTTCAACTACAGCGGCTATTTGCGCGCGCCGATGCGCGTCGGCCTCGGCGCCAAGGACGAGGTGCGCGCCGAGGGCGACGAGGCGCGCACCACCTTCCACGTGCCCGTCATTCCCGACGATCAGTACATCAACTGGCAACACACCCGGCACAATGAGCGCGACTGGGCGGAGATGTTCTTCTCGGTGGGCAACGCCGTGGTGGCGGCGACGGTGGGCGTTTCCGCCTTCAACTTCACCGACTCGGCCTGGAAAGAGAGCGATGCGCAATTCGGCATCGCGCTCGGCTGGGTCACGCTCACGCCCGAGCTTCCTTGGGAAGGAGTGGAGCTCAGCGCCAAGCTCGGAAGCCATTGGAACCGCTACGGCATGGCGGGTCGATACGACGCCGGCGAATACGATACCTATCTTTTCGGCAGGACCCACGCGCTCGGTGAAACCGCACGGCTTTACTTCGAACTCGGGGATGTCGGCTTTTTCGTCGAGGAAGGCATCGGCGTCAAGCGCCCGAACCCCGCGGTGACGAACCGCGCCCGCTTCACCGTGCTCGCGCACGGCCACGCGGGCGTGAGCTTCGGCGAATCGCTTTCGCTCGGCGCGCACTACTTGACGTCCTGGGCGCGGGAGGAATCCCGCGATCTCGGTCCCGACGCGCCGCCTGCCGGCACCATCGTCTTCAATTCGCCCGTGCCCGACGGGCGGCTCAGTGTCTGGGGCGGAGAGCTCGAGTGGCAGGCGGGGCCTTTTGGCCGGCTATACGCGGGCTTTTCTCAGATCTTGGCTCGCCACGCGTTCACGGTGGCTCCTGCGATCGAAGTCCTTCACGCGTTCGGCGGCGGGGAGTTTCACCTGGGCGTCGTGGATCAGTACCTCGAGGCGCCGCTTTCCCCGCGCGGCGACGTGACGGGCATTCAGGATTGCCACAACGACGACGTATGGAACACGCCGGGGTGCAGCCGAGGCAACGGCACGGTCAATACACTCGCTTGGCAGTACGAAGCGAGCTTGAGAGACGTCATCGACGCGGTTTCCGGCAGCTCGTCATTGATGGGATCGACGGACCTTCGGACCAAGCTCTACGGAATGATCAACTTCGTCGCTAGCGACACCACGCTCGTGCCGAGCTATTCGAGCTATGCGCGGCTCAAGTTTGGCGCCGATTTCGAGCTGAGACCGTGGCAGGCTCTGGGCTTCGGCTTGCGCGCCGACCGCGTACAGCCTCACGACGAGATCCCGGAGCAGTCGTTCTCCGTCGTATCCCCGCGGATCGTGCTCCGCACTGCCCTGGCCAGCCAGGAGACCGTGACGCTCCAGTACTCGCGCTATTTGTACGCCGCTCGCGAGTGCCCTGCGGGCTCCCCGCTGCTCTGCGTCCAGTCTCCTCCGGCGGGCACGGCGCCGGAAGGATTCGGCAGCGCGCCGGGCGTCAATCAAGACGCCGATACTCGCGGGGCGCCCGTGACGTCCACCGGAACCCAGCGGCCCGATCTGAACGTCGTCAAGCTCGAGGTGAGCATGTGGTGGTGAGTCAGTCGAAGAGCTCGTCGTCCAGCCGCGCGTCGAAGACGGCGCCGGCCAGGCCGGAAAGCGCGCGAGCGCCCATGGCATGAACCTCGTAGCGGGTCTTGGCGACCTGGCCCGCAGCGGACAGCATCAGCAGACTCGTGCCGATGCCGATACCGACCGGATCCCCGCGCTCCTGGAAGCGCCTCGCCACGCGCAGGAGCTCGGCGTGGAGCGGTCTCTCGTTTTGCTCCGCGGCGTCGATCGCCGCGGCCCACTGGTCGTCGCTCAGGGGGGCGGCCGGACCCGTCGTTTGTCCTGCCCCTTCGGATGTAGTACCGGGCTTGTTCGTCATGGGAGGCGCGATCTCCGATGGCCAGGGGTCCGGCTGTTAGCGCAGCGCGGACCCCATTGCTTGGAGCTCTCGGTGGCGGCACCGTAACAGGCCTTGCTCACCTTTCACAACGCCGTACTGACGTCGGTGTTCGGGGCGGGGTGCGGGTCCTGGCGCCGCGCCGTGCGCCGGGCTAAGAGCGCTGGGTCCGGAAAAAACGCGCTCGGCGCGGGACTCGCTCGGAGGTCGAGGTGACTACCCTTTCTTGCCGCTTGTTCTCGGTTTCCGTGGTTTGGGTCGCCGCGGCGTGCGGTGAGGGGCGCCTCGATCCCGGGGAACAGCGGCAGGACGAGAGCTCCGCCGGGGGTGCAGGGGGCGCCGAGCCCGACACGATCGTTGCGGTGGGCCCGCCCATGAACGGCTTCCGCGTGGTCGAGAACTGGATCGAAAACGACGCGGGCGACGTCGTCGTGCTGCGCGGGGTGAACCGCTCCGGCAGCGAGTACGCCTGCGTCCAGAGCAACGGCATCTTCGACGGACCGGTCGACACCCAAGCCGTTGCGGCGATGGCCTCCTGGGGCATCAACGCGGTGCGCGTCCCCCTGAACCAATCCTGCTGGCTCTCGGTCAAGCAAGCGCCCGCGCAGTACTCGGGCGACAACTACCGGAACACCATCGTTTCGTACGTCAATCTACTGCACCGGTTCAACATCGTTCCGATCCTCGACCTGCACTGGACCCGGCCGGGTGAGGTCAACCCCGAACAGCCCAACGACGGCCTGCACGCGTTGCCGGATGCCGAGCACTCCCTCGAGTTTTGGAGCGACGTCGCGCAGACGTTCCTCGACGATCACGGCGTCATCTTCGAGCCCTTCAACGAGCCGTTCCCCGATCGCAATCGTGATACGGACGAAGCATGGCGATGCTGGCGCGACGGCTGCCCGACGGCCGTCTCTTTCTCGGACCCCGCGACGTACGAAGCCGCCGGCATGCAAGCCATCGTGGACGCGATTCGAGACACCGGCTCGACGCACCTGCTGCTGCTCGGCGGCGTGCAGTTCTCGAACGGACTCTCCCGGTGGCTCGACTACGCGCCGGAGGACCCCGAGGAAAACCTGGCCGTCGCCTGGCACGTCTACGACAACAACCCGTGCCGCGACACCCTCTGCTGGGACGACATTCCCGCGAGCGTGCTGGAACAGGTGCCCATCGTCGTGACCGAATTCGGCCAGCGCGACTGCGCTTCCGGCTTCGTCAATTCGCTGCTCGGCTGGTTGGATGATCACGACGCGTCCGGGTACCTCGCCTGGACCTGGAACGTATACGGCCCGTGCGAACCGGCGGTGATGGGCTCCGACGGCAACCCGTGGGGATTGATCGGAGACTGGGCGGGTGCGCCGAACAGCGAGTACGCGGAGGCGTTTCGAAGCCATCTGATGCGGCAATGAGCCTGCGCGCGCGTGCCGCGTGGCGATTCGGCACGCGCCGCGCACGCGCGCCGCGCCGTAGCGCAGGCTTGTTGCTTTCTCTGCTCGCATTCGACGTCGCATTTCTGGTCTGGATATTCTCCTCTGGTCCTACCTTGCTCTACGCCGTGGACGTGCGTGAGCTCGTCGAGCGGCGCGCGGAGCTGGAAGAGTACGACTTGATTCGCGTCCGAGGGTTGCTCGTTCCGGGCTCACTCGGCAAGAGCCGCTCCCGGTGCGAGTATCAATTTCGACTCAGGTCCGTGCACGACGCCGCGGCCTCGCTGTTCGTGCGCTACCGGCCGAGAGCCGTCGAAGATTCCGGCTGTCCCGCTCCGGAGACATTCTGCGAGGTGCCCGGTCGCGACCGCGAGGTGAGCGTCGAGGGCCGTCTCGATGGCGCGGCGGCACGCCTTGTCGCGACCGAGATCGTGGTCAAGGCTGGCAAATATGAATTCCGGGGCGACGGCGCGGAGGCGTTGCCGTGCGCGCCGGTACCGTGGGTGAGGTAGGCAAGAACGCTCCGGCCCTTCCCGCGAGGTTCGACCCCTGGGCAGCGGCGAGCCGCTGCGTTTTTTCGAGCAACGAGACTTGCCGTCTCGACGCTGTGTCCAGGGACGGAATTGAACCGCCGACACGAGGATTTTCAATCCTCTGCTCTACCGACTGAGCTACCTGGACCTAAACTAACCGACGCCGCCCGCCGCGGCCATGGGCGCCGCGGGCGGGAGCCTTCTAGCGCAGGGCAGGCGGATGTGGCAACCGCCCGGAAGGCTGGAGTAGGCTCGTCGGGCCGTGGCGAGCCTCAGTTCGGGTGGTCTCCCTTCGAACCCCTATGCTTCGGAAGGGTACCTGCATCAGCTGCTGCAGAAGGCAGTCGCCGCGGGAGCGCGGGACGTGCACCTCAAGGTGGGGCAGCCGCCCGGAGCGCGCGTGCGGGACTCTTTGGTCTTCTTTCGCTTGGACCGGATTCGACCGACGGACACCGAGGCGGTCGCGCGCCACGTGATCCGCGACGCCGAGGTGTTGCGCGGGCTCGATTCTCTGCACGAGTACGATACTTCCTACGCGGTTCCTCACGTGGGTAGGTTCCGCGTCAACGTGTACCGGCAGCGGGGCTCGCTTGCCGTCGTGATGCGGGCGATTCCTCACGCGGTGCCGACGCTGGAGGAGCTCGGTGCGCCCATGGTGTGCCGTTCGCTGGCGGAGCACGATCGCGGGCTCGTCCTTTGCGTGGGTGCCGCCGGCAACGGCAAGAGCAGTACGCTCGCGGCGATGATCAGCCACATGAACCGCACGCTGCCGCGGCACATCGTGACGATCGAGGATCCGATCGAGTTCATGCACGAGGACGATCGTTCCTCGATCAGCCAGCGCGAAATCGGGTACGACACGGGCAGCTTCGCGAGCGCGCTCAGGGCGGCGCTGAGGCAAGACCCGGACGTGATTCAAGTCGGGGAGATCCGCGACGCCGAGACGATGGAGATCGCGCTGAAGGCCGCGGAAACGGGTCACCTGGTGCTGTCCACCCTGCACACGCCGGACGTGGCGCGCACGATGAACCGCATCATCGCCTTGAGCCCGGGGCCAGCCGACGATCTGCGTGACCGGCTCGGGGACGCGCTCCGCGGAGTCATCGCACAGCGCTTGCTGCCGCGCGCCGACGGACAGGGGATGGCGCTGGCGGCGGAAGTGCTCGTGAGCACGGGCTCGGTGCGGGAGTCCATCAAGCGCCCGGCGGGTAACCCGCCGCTCAAGGAGTTGATGGAGCAGGGCGCGGAAATGTACGGGATGCAGACGTTCGAGATGCACGTCAAGCAGCTCGTACGCGACGGCGTCGTGGAGCGAGAAGTCGGCCGCGTCGCACTCGGCCACTAGCGTCGCCACTAGCGCCGTCCACGGTAGCGCCGTCCACGGTCGGCGCCGGACGCGAGGGCCGGCAGGGCCGCGGCTTTTGGCTCGGGCTGGACGTGTCGGCCGGCGCTCGGTAGAACGGCCGTCGACATGCAGCACGCGGTTCGACACGACTGGACGCTCGCCGAGGCGCGAGCGCTCCACGATCGGCCCCTCTTCCAGTTGATCGATACGGCGCGCAGGGTTCACCTCGACGAGCACCCCGAAGCCGAGGTGCAGCTCTGCACGTTGCTCAGCGTCAAGACGGGCGGCTGTCCCGAGGATTGCGCCTATTGTCCGCAATCGTCGCACTATTCGACGCCGGTCGCCGGCGAAGCCATGCTCAAGGTCGACGACGTGATCGCGGCGGCGCGGCGGGCGAAGCAGGCGGGGTCGACCCGGTTTTGCATGGGGGCGGCATGGCGGCAGGTCAAGGACGGACCGGCGTTCGACCGCGTGCTCGAGATGGTGCGGGGGGTCAAGGGGCTCGGCCTCGAGGCATGCGTCACGCTCGGAATGCTCACGGAGGAACAGGCGCGCCGCCTGAAGCAGGCGGGGCTCGACGCGTACAACCACAACCTCGACACGTCGCGAAAGTACTACCGCTCGATCATCACGACGCGAAGCTTCGAAGATCGGCTGCAAACGCTGCAGAACGTTCGGAGCGCCGGAATCACGGTTTGCTCCGGCGGCATCATCGGAATGGGGGAGAGCATCGACGACCGTTGCGGGATGTTGGTGGAGCTCGCGACGCTCGATCCACATCCGGAGAGCGTGCCGGTCAACGCGCTGGTGCGCGTCGCGGGGACGCCGCTTGCCGAGCTTCCGCCCATCGAGCCGCTCGAGCTCGTGCGGATGATCGCGACGGCGCGCGTCATGATGCCGCGCGCCAAGGTTCGCCTGAGCGCGGGCCGCTCGGAGCTCGGGCGCGAGGCTCAGCTCCTGTGCCTGTACGCGGGGGCGAACAGCATCTTTTACGGCGAGCGTCTGCTCACGACGCCGAACCCGGCGGAGAACGACGACGAAGAGCTGATCGAAGCGGCGGGCCTGCGCGCGGCTCCACCGGCAAGCGCGGTCGGCTAGAGCCGCCTCCGCCGGCACCGCAGCGCCAGCGCTCCGAGCGCAAACAGCGCGCCCCAGGCCGACTTCGGTGAGTGCCCGCGACCGAGACGACAACCGCCGCTTTCCTGCGCGTCGGCGCATTGGGCCGAAAAGCCGTGGCGCGGCACGCAGCTCGAGGAGCTCGGCGCGTCGTCCGGATCGTAGATCCTGCACATGCCAGCGACGTCGTCGTCGCCGAGGGTACGGAGATCGGTGGTGCCGGTGGTATAGCCGGCGATCATGGTCGAGCCAAGCGCGCGACTGTGCGAAAGGCCGAGAAAATGGCCGCTTTCGTGGGTCACGATCGACTCGAGATCCGCTTCGACGTCGGTGTCGCCCACGGTCACGTCCTGACCCCAGGAGTTGACCTCGATGTCGGCGTCGTAGATCTCCCCGGTGTCCGGGTTGTACGTGATGATGGTGAGGGCGAGCGTGGCGTTGGGCCCCTCGTAGGGCCAGTCGCGATCGCGGAACATCCAGATGTTCGCGTTGCCGAAGGCCTGGTTGTATTCCGCCGTTCGACATTCGAGGTCGCCCAGATCGGCGATCTCGATCTCAGGGCCGCCGCTGGCGCAGTCGACGCCGGCCCACTTCTCGAAGGCGCCGGCGATGAGGTCGTGCGCGGTGTCGAACCTGATGCCGCGCTTCGCCGACCCGGCTGCTTGGACGCCGAACGAAACACACGTCGACCCCCAGAAGAGCGCTTCGCCGTTCACGGTGCAGCCGGCCGAGTCGTACTCGCAATCGACATTGGGGTCGCAGGTGGTGGTGCGACAGAATGCCGTCGCTCGTGCCCCGGCGAGGCAGACGATCGCGGCGCACGCGGCCGCCAGCAGCTTCGAGCTCACTTCTGCGTCGCCTCGCGGATCAGGTTTCTTGCGGTCGCGAGATCGCGTCCGTCGAGTGCGAGGACCGCCGAACGCGCGACGACTTTCATGTGGCCAAGCGCGCGGCTCCGCTCGAGCCTTTCGACGCCCCGCTCGTCCCGGACGACCGGGAACTCGCCCTGAGCCATCGCCGTCACGGTGAGCGCGCCGTCCCGGTTCTTGTAGAGGAAGAGCGCGTGCGGCTCGCCCTGCCTGAGGCGGGCTTCGCCGTGGACGAGCTGCGCCACGTCCCCGACGCGCCCGCCGAGCGTGCGTACCAAGAGCTCGCTCTCGGGCTTGCTGCCGTCGAGCTCGTCACGCGTGACGATCCGCGAATAGGTGACGATGCGTCGCGCGTCCGCGAGCTTCTCCCACTGACTGTACGACTCCACCGGGACGCCGACCAAGACGTGGCGGCTCGCCTGGACGAGCTCCGCGAGCGATACGGGGCGCACCGTCGTCGCGTGCCCACGAGCTGGAACCCCAAGGAACAACCCGACGCCTCCGAGACCGACCAAGAAACGGCGCCGCCCGAGCATGCGAGCGCACTCTAGCACAGCCACGGCATGCGCCTTGCACCGCTTTGGGACCCGGTACAGGCGGCCCGGGAGCGGCCCGGTGAAGGGAGTGCGCCGGCCCCGCCGTTCGTGGAGTGCCCCGGGGGGGTAGGCTGTTCCGGCTCCGGCCGCCGCTCGGCCCAACGCGCTCAAGAAGGCGCTCGGCACGGCGTGGCTCGGTGCCTTTTAGGAGCCGGCGCCGTTGTGTCTCGGCGGCATCGGCTATAACAGGCCCTTGGTTCTATCCGGCGTTCCAAAGGCGCCGTTGTCACGATGTCGTCCGCCCCGTCGGTCCCGCTACTGCAGCAGACGTCGCCCAACCTGGCGACGGAGCTGCGCCGGTATCTCGAACAGCACCGGGTGGAGGTCGAGGCCATGGTTCGCACCGGGAGCGCGGAGGCCGGCCTACCTGCCGGCCGTCGCGCTGCCAAGAACTTCGACGGGCTG
>Ga0214471_10003455_pt1 | contig 12256 bp, 14 predicted proteins | sample RVTome_5_FD_207665 | JGI IMG/M metagenome (GOLD analysis project Ga0214471, IMG submission 207665) | Soil microbial communities from uranium-contaminated site in the Upper Colorado River Basin, Wyoming, United States - RVT142D155 | ecosystem: Environmental > Terrestrial > Soil > Contaminated >... | reverse complement strand
GACCAGCTACGCGCGACCATCGAGGAGGCGTTCGTCGCCGGCGGGGACGCCCACGACGCGCCGGAGGTCCGCGGCGCCGTGCGCGAGACCATCGAGCTGCTCGACAAGGGTGAGCTGCGGGTCGCGCAGAAGGGCGACGACGGGAGCTGGACCGTCAACCAGTGGACCAAGCAGGCGATCCTGCTGCTGTTCCGCCAGGCCGAGATGCAGACCTTCGAGGTGGGGCCGTTCGAGTACCACGACAAGATCCCGCTCAAGACCGGGTACGCCGAGCAGGGCGTGAGGGTGGTCCCGCCGGGCACGGCTCGCTGGGGCGCGCACCTCGAACCCAACACGATCCTGATGCCGGGCTACGTCAACATCGGGGCGTACGTCGCCAGCGGCTCGATGGTCGACACCTGGGCGACCGTGGGCTCGTGCGCCCAGATCGGCCGCAACGTCCACCTCGCAGGCGGCGTCGGGATCGGCGGGGTGCTCGAGCCGCCGGGCGCCACTCCGGTGATCGTCGAGGACGACGCGTTCATCGGCTCCCGCTGCATCGTCGTGGCCGGGGTCCACGTCGGCGAGGGAGCGGTGCTCGGGGCCAACACCATGATCACCGACTCCACACCGATCATCGACGTCACGGGCGACCAGCCCAAGGAGTACCGGGGCCAGGTCCCTCCCCGCGCGGTGGTGGTCCCCGGCACGCGTCCCAAGGAGTTCCCGTCGGGCACCTACGACCTCGCGTGCGCGCTGATCATCGGTGAGCGCAAGCCGTCCACGGACGAGAAGGTGTCGCTCAACGACGCGCTGCGCGAGTACGGCGTCCAGGTGTGAGCGTGGTCGACGAGACGACGGCGAGCGACCTGGTCGACCGGCTGGTCGAGCACCTCGGCCCGGTCTGCGAGACCGGTGAGGAGGGCCCGATCGCCTCGACGGTCGCCCGCCGCTACCGCGACCTCGGCCAGACCGTCACCCGCGTGGGCAACAGCGTCGTCGTGGGCGGGCCCGCTCGCGACCGTCCCCAGGTCCTGCTCGTCGGCCACCTCGACGTCGTGCCCCCCACCGACCATGACCGCGAGCCACGGGTCGAGGAGCGCACCGACGGACAGGTCGTGGTCGGGCGCGGCGCGTCCGACATGAAGGGTGGCAACGTCGTCGCGATGAAGCTGTTCGAGGAGCGTCGCCCCGGCGACCCCGGCGACCCCGACGACCCCGGCGACCCCTACGACCCCGGTGACCCCTACGAGCTCGCGCTGGTGCTGTACGGCGGCGAGGAAGGGCCGGCGGTCACCAACGAGCTCGCCGCCGTGCTGGACGAGGTGGCCTGGCTGCGGTCCGCCGACCTCGCCATCATCCTCGAGCCCACCGACCTCGAGATCCAGGCCGGCTGCCTCGGGGGCCTGCACGCGCTGCTGACGTTCGAGGGTCAGGCCGCCCACTCCGCCCGTCCCTGGCACGGCGACAACGCGCTGACCAAGGCGGGGCCCTTCCTCACCGAGTTCCACCGGCGCGAGCCCGTCCGTGTCACGGTCGACGGCATCGACTACCTGGACGTGTGGTCGGTGACACAGGCACGCACCGAGAACCCACGCAACGTGATCCCCCCCGCCTTCACCGTGAACCTGAACTACCGGTTCGCTCCGGACCGCACGCTCGACCAGGCTGAACGCGAGCTGCGGGACCTCGTTGGGGACCGCGCCCGGGTCGAGATCGTCGACCGTGCCCCGCCCGCTCCTCCACGCCTTGACGCGCCCGTGCTGCGCGCGTTCGTCGCCGCCGTTGCTGGCACGGTGTCGGCCAAGCAGGCGTGGACCGACGTCGCCCGGTTCGCCGAGGTCGGCGTGCCTGCGGTGAACTTCGGTCCCGGACTGACCGCCCAGGCCCACCAGGCAGGCGAGTTCGTCCCGGTCGCCAACCTCGTCGAGGCACACGCCCGGCTCGCCCGCTTCCTGCAGGACGACGACGCCTGAGCTTCAGACCAGTCGCTGGGGCGCCTGGAAGGTGCTGTGCAGGCGGTCGATCCAGAGCGTGCCGATGGCGCGCTTGGGCAGCCCGAGGCTGCGCAGGGTGTTGGCGATCGGGTGGCGTCCGAGCTGGATCCGGGCGCCCCCGAGCCGCAAGCCCATCTCGCGTGCCTCCTGGGTCAGCTCGGTCCGGTGCCAGGCGCCGTCGATGACGGTGTAGGTCGACGAGGTGGCGGCCGGCATCGCGCGCTTGCCACCTCGGGGGACGTCGAGGGTCAGCACGTGCTGACCGTCCAGGCTGAGCCGGCCACGCCACCGCCGCGGATCGGCCGGTTCGCCCTCGTCCAGTTCCGGGTCCTCCCCGGCCACGTGGATGTCGGCCAACCACTTCGGGAAGCCCCAGATGCGCCTGCCCGCGTGCATCGTGAAGCTCTGGTCCACCGGGAGCTGCCAGATGTAGGTCCCCAACGTCCCGGCCTTCAGGTCGCGCAGGAGGTGCGGGAGGGCCGTCCCGCCCCCGGCCTTGCGCGGCCGGACGAAGAACAGGACGGCGATCTCGTGGTATGCGCCGAGGTCGTTGTCGCGGTAGTCCACCAGTCCGAGGCTCATCAGCGTGCGCCCGGGCAGCGCGCCGACGGGTCGCACCCCATCGTCGGGGATCAGTGCCTCCACCGCCTTGCGCTTGACGAGGTAGGTCGCGAAGCCCGCGGCCGCGTCGCGTACCTCGACCGGCATCGTCACGGTCGTGCCGTCGATGTCGTAGCTCGTCGGTGCCTCGGTGGTTGACATCAACCCAGCCCTTCGGCGACGACCCGCAACGCCCCGGGGTCGCGGGTACCGTCGGCGGCGGTGGCCAGCCCGAGCAGGTTCGGGGGCGGGTGCGCGCCCCAGTACCCGATGGCCAACCCCAGGTCGAGCGATCCGGTCACGCTGGCTCCTTGTTACCCGGGGACCTTACGTCGGCGGACTCAGCTCGCACCGTGACGTGGCAGACCCACCCGGCAGCGTGGTAGAACGTGTTCCAGTTCGGGACATCCGCCCGCTACCGAGGAGCCGGAGACCGCCGTGGCCATCGCCGAGACCGGCACCATCGACAGCGAGCTGACCGACTCGCAGCGTGAGCGCCGGAAGCGCATCGTCGACGCCGCGATCACGCTGGCCGTCGAGGGCGGCTATGACGGCGTCCAGATGCGCGACGTGGCCGAGCGGGCGGACGTCGCGCTGGGCACGCTGTACCGCTACTTCCCGTCCAAGGTGCACCTGCTGGTCAACGTCCTGCACCAGCTCACCGGGGACATGGTGGACCGGCTCGACCGCAACCCGCCCAAAGGCCAGACCGCGGGGGCTCGGGTGCTGGACCTGCTCGACCGGTCGATGCGCGTGTTGCAGCGCGAGCCCCAGCTCGCCGACGCGATGATGCGCGCACTGATGTTCGCCGACGCCTCGGCCGCCTCGGAGGTCGATGCGGTGAGCGCGATCATGACCGGGGCCATCACCCGGTCGATGCACGGACCCGACCGCGAGCCCACCCACGAGGACCATGCGATCGCGCGCGTGATCGAGAACGTGTGGTGGGCCTACATCCTGTCCTGGCTCTCCGGGCGCGCATCGGCGCGCCAGGTCACCGACGACCTCGAAGCCGCGGTCCGGTTGCTGGTCCGGTGAGCCGACGCACCTCGGTCGCCCGCTGACAGCCGGGAGACGCTCAGTTCGTCGCCGCGACCGGCAGGGTGAGAATGAACTCGCTCCCGGCCTCCGCTGCGGGTTGGACCCGCAGGTCGCCGCCGTGCGCGCGAGCGAGGCCGCGCGAGATGAACAACCCGAGCCCGGTGCCGGGCGCTCCCGCATCGAGCCGCTCGAACTTCTCGAAGATCCGTTCGGTATCACCCGGCGTCACACCGCCCCCGTGGTTGCGCACGATCACGTGCGCGGTCGAGTCGGTGACGCCGACCAAGACCTCGATCGAGGCACCCGCCGCGCTGTACTTCGCGGCGTTCGACAGCAGGTTGAACACGATCTCGCGGGCCGCCGTCGGGTCCGCGGACAGGGTCACGGTCTCCGGGGCCAGCACCTCGGTCGGATGCTCGAACAGCAACACGGCCTCGAGGTCCGACACGGACTCACGGACGAGCTGGGACAGGTCGACGTCCTGCCTGGACAGGTCGACGTCTCCGTGGTCGATGTCGCGCGCCAGGCTGATGCGCTCGATCAGCAGCAACGCCAGATCGCTGTTGCGGGTGATCATCTCGAGGTACCCGCGGATCTGCTCTCTCGACATCGAGTCCTGGTGGGTGTGTGCCGTCTCGGCCGCGGTCTTGACGATCGACAGCGGCGTGCGAATCTCGTGGCTCACCACCGACGCGAACTCCTCGAGGACCGACCACGCAGCGCCGGTGTCGTCGCCGGGACCGGTCCACTGGTGCTCTGACACGATGTCGACCCTTTTGCGTACCACTGCACACCAATCTACCGGACGGCCGCGCTGGGTCCCCTGTTCCGATGGCCGCACCGGCAGACTCGGCGAGGACCGTCCGGGCCCACTTGTAGTCGGCGTTGCCGGCTGGCGATCGGACCATCGGGTCCACGACGGCGACCTCGCGTTGGACCTTGAAGCGGGCGATGCGGTCGGCCAGGTGGTCCGCGAGCTCGGCGACTCGGAGGTGACCGGGTCGTATTCCTGGGGAGGCACGACGACCCGCCCGTCCGAGGCCCCCACGCCGAGGACCCGGCGGTCGCGCAGCCCCGTCAGAAACGCCCCATGACGGGGCAGGTCGAGCGCGTGTAGGCGAACTCCAGCAAATGGCTTGCCTCGAGCACCTCCAGGACAGCAACCTCCGGCCTGGTCAACGAGACACCATACTAGAACACGTTCTACACTAGAACACGTTCTACAAGACCCCCGACGTCGCCCGAGGGCGAGCTGTACGGCGCGTGCTGTACCTGTTCTTCTAGGCTGAGACCAGGCGGGGAGGAGGCAGCGTGGTGGGGCAGCGTCCGGACGTCGCCTTCGTGCTCGGCGGAGGCGGCGTGCTCGGGGCGGCCGAGGTGGGGATGCTCGCCGCCCTGGACGACGCCGGGATCCGACCCGACCTGGTGCTGGGGACCTCGATCGGGGCGGTCAACGGCGTGGTGGTCGCGTCCGACCCGCACGGGGCGGCGGCACGCCTCGAGAAGCTGTGGACCGAGCTCGGAGCCGACGACAACCCGTTCACGGGGTCGGTGGTGTCCCGATTGGCGACCTTGACACGGACGCGCGTGGCGCTGCACGAGCTCGAGCCGCTGCGCCACCTGCTCGGCGCGATCCTCACCGCGCGCACGTTCAGCGAGCTGGCGGTCCCGTTCCAGTGCGTCGCCGCCAGCATCGAGCGGTCGCGCGCGACGTGGTTCGATCGGGGCGACCTGCTGTCGGCCGTGCTGGCGTCATCGGCCGTGCCGGGCCTGATGCCCCCGGTCGAGATCGACGGGGAGCACTTCTACGACGGCGGCCTGGTGCACAGCGTCCCGGTCAGCCGCGCCATCGAGCTGGGAGCCCGGGTCGTGTACGTGATGCACGTGGGGCGCATCGAAGCCCCGTTGACCGTGCCCACCAACCCGTTCCAGGTCGGCATGGTCGCGTTCGAGATCGCACGACGGCACCGCTTCCTCGCGGAGCTCGACGACGTGCCGGCCGGCCACGAGGTCCACGTCCTGCCGACCGGCGACCCGCCCCGCCACGACGACCCGCGCCAGCTCCGCTACCGCAACACCGACGCCGTCCCCGGTCGCATCGAAACCGCCCGGCGCGCCACCGCCGACTACCTCAGCACCCTGCGACAGGACTGAACGATGCCTCCCCGCTTGGTACGACGCCTGCTGTTCGCACCGGCCGTGCTCCTTCTGGCAGCGTGGGCGATCGTGTCGCTGCCCGTTGCGGGGCTGGTCGCGCTGGTCATCGTGCCGTTCGTCCCCGGACGCTGGCGGCCGGTCCGCATCCTGTGGTTCACGTTCGTCTACCTGTTGATCGAGGCGGTGGGGCTCACGGCGGCCTTCGTGCTGTGGGTGGCCAGCGGGTTCGGCTGGAAGCTGCGCACGCCGCGGTTCCAGGAGTTGCACTACCTCGTGCTGGGCCTGGCGCTGGGGTTCCTGGTCCGCTGCGCCAGATGGACCTTCAACCTCGACATCCACGTCGACGAGCGCGACCTGGATGCCACGGAGCTGACCGGTCGGCCCCCGATCGTGGTGCTGGCCCGGCACGCCGGCCCCGGGGACTCGTTCCTGCTGGTGGCGACGCTGCTGTACCGCCGGTGGCGACCGCGCATCGTGCTGAAGTCGGTCCTGCAATGGGACCCGCTGCTGGACGTGATGCTCAACCGCCTGCCGTGCCGGTTCATCCCTGCGTCCACCAAGGGGCGCTCGGAGTCGATCGAGGCGATCGGGCGGCTGGCCGGGTCGATGGGGCCCGACGACGCGCTGGTGATCTTCCCCGAGGGCGGCAACTTCACCGAGTCACGCCGGCACCGATCCATCGTCAAGCTCGAGGAGCTGGGCCTGCACGACGAGGCCGACCGGGCCCGCCAGATGCGCCACGTGCTCGCACCACGGACCAGCGGGGCGCTGGCGGCGATCGAGGCCGCCCCGCACGCCGAGGTCGTCCTGGTCGCACACACCGGGCTCGAGGAGCTGTCCACGCCGGTCGACCTCTGGCGCGGCCTGCCGATGGACGCCGAGGTCCGTGCCAAGGCATGGCGCGTCTACCCGCACCAGATCCCGGAGGAGCTCGCCGAGCGCAAGACGTGGCTCTACGAGTGGTGGCTGCGTGTGGACACCTGGATCGTGAGGCAGCAGGGCATCACGCGCGTCCCCGACGCCGTCGCCCAGCGGGTCCGCGAGCTCACCGCGGCCGACGTCGAGTTCCACCCCGACGACGTCGGGGGGTGAGGCCCCACCTCTCGATCGAGTGTGCTCGTTGCTGTCATATATGGAGGTGACGAGCACACTCGATCGTGTCCTGCCAGACGAGGGCGGAGTCCTTGGCCTGCCAGTAGGGGTCGCGCAGCTCGCGCTTGACGAGCTTGCCGGTCGACGTGCGGGGGAAGTCGTCGTGGAAGTCGATCGAGCGCGTGAGGTGACGTGCAGCCTGTTCCCCACCGGCGGGTCCACCGTGCGCCTGGTCCGCCCGATCCCGTACACACGCGCGATGGAGATCCTGCTGGTCGGCGAGCACCTGTCCCCCAGGAGGCGCTCGAGATCGGCCTGATCGGTCACGTGGTACCCGACGGCGCAGCGCTTGCCGAGGCCCGGCGTATCGCGGACCGCATCGCGGTCAATGGACCCGCGGACGTCCAGCACATCCTGGCGAGCGTGCACGCGACCATGGACATCGCGGACGAGTCGGAGGCACTGGCCAAGGAGCTGGAGCACGCGCTGTAGGTGTTCGGCTCCGAGGACGCCAAGGAGGGCCCCGGCACCTGCTGGCGGGACCGATCAGGGGGCTCCCCGGCGACCGCCACGGACCAACGTCCCTTGCCGTGCCCCCGGCCGCTACGGCATGCTGGGTGCATGGAAGCGGTGCTGTTCGGACTCGTCGTGGCCGCTGGCGCGGGCGCGGTCACCTGGTGGGTGATGCGATCACGGGGTGATCGCACGGCGTCGCCGGTGGCCGAGGCGGCTGGGACCCTGCACGCGCTCGAGCGCGACAGCACGGTCGTGCTCGACCTCGACCCCGAGGACGTCGAGGACGAGCGCGTCCAGCGCCTGGTCCGTGCCGCCGCCGTCCCGGTGTTCGAGCAGGCGCCTCGGGTCCAGGTCGTGACCGTCAAGAACCGCTCCGGCCTGGTGCTCGGCCGGGTCCCACGCAATGCACCTCCGATGCGCCACGTGCCGGAGGTGCGCGCGCCGTCCGGCGAAGGTCCTCGCGGTCACACGCCCTCGCCGGTGTCACACGAGGCACCAGCGAGGCGGCAGATCGACCCCGACGACGTCTCCAGCGAGCCGGTCCACCGCGACCTCGCCGAGACGTTCGACCTGCCCGACGCGGTCCTGGCGCACGTCACCGACCCTCGCGACCCGCTCGACCTCGTCGATGCCGTCCTCACCGCAGCAGGCCACGCGACCGAGCGCAGCAGCGACCTCGTCCGGACCGGCGACCACGTCTTCATCGTGGTCGACGGGCACGGGCGCGCGATCCTCGGTGACACGCTGAGCCGTGCGTACCTGAAGTTCAGCGAGACCCGCGCCAAGCATGGGTACGTCGTCGTGATGGGCTTCGCGGACCGCTCCGACCTGGACCGGCGCGAGGCGCTGGCGCCGCAGGTGGCCTACGTCGGGCGCGACGCGATCCAGCGCATGGCCGATGCCGTCGCGGTCGGCGCCGACCCGCTGAGCTTCGTCCGCCCACCCCAGGTCGAGGTCATCCGCGACTGACAGTGATAATGCCGTTGGCCCTGCACCGTCCGGTCTGACCCATCGACTGACAGGCGAAGCTGTCCATCAGAGGATCTGTCGACCGGGTGCGGTGCAGGGCTGTCCGGCACGGCTGTCGGGCGGAGTGACCTCATAGGAGCCTGCGCTATCAGGCGCCCAGGGCCAGCCGCATCCCGGCCTCCCTCCGCCGCCGGTACCTCAGACTAGAACACGTTACAGTTCCGGCCAATACGGGGGAGCTTCCAGGTGGGTCGGCTCGGACCGCCCCGCCGGCGGACCGGGCACCCCAAGCGGGCGGTCGAGCACCCGGTCCTCAGCCGAAGATGGGTGCAAAGTTCTCGTAGTGGTTGCAGGGATCGTCCGGCGAGCGGTCCGCGTCGACGGGGCGCTGCGGCCACTGGCCGGAGAGGTAGCGGCGCCCCGCTTCGGGGATGCGGTAGCACCCGGTGTCCTCGGCGTTGGGGTCCCACCACATCGCGATGCCGTCCTTGACGCACGTGTAGTCGTTGGGCTCGTAGGAGCAGGCTGCGACCAACGGATCTGTGCTGGCGGTGGCCGGGATGGCGTGGAACCCCTGGTCGACGGCCTGCGGTGTCAGGCGTGGACCCGCGACCTGGATGCCCGTGAAGAGTTGCCGGATGGGCACGTACCAGTTGCAGCCCCACATCTCACCGTCGGCCCGACCGTCCGGGTCGGACTCGGTGTAGGCGCGCGTGCACGCCTTCTCGGCGGGCGGAGGCTGCATCTCGACCGGGGTGATGACCCAGGCACGGTCCCAGACCGTCGGATCGTTCGCCGAGGCGTTCATGCCGCTCTCGAGGAAGCTGTCGCCGGCCACGATCCACTCAGGGTGGTAGTTCAGCCGTCCCGCCGCCTTGGAGTAGTTGGTCTCGAGGCCACCGGCCCACAGTACCGTGGTCACCCCCGCCTCCTGGAAGCGCGCCATGCCCTCGAGCGAGTAACCGGTCGTGTCCGGCTGGGAGAAGAAGCCGGCCTGGGGGAAGGTCGACTCGGCCGCGAACTCGACCCCGCACGCGTGCAGCCGGTCCTCGATGGCTCGGGCCAGTGCCAGGAGCTCAGGGTGGCTGTCGTCGTGGGTCCGGATCAACCCGTAGCGGCGTGGCTGGCCGTTCTCGCCCGCGTTCCCGCTGAAGCTCACGGGGTGTGACACGACCCGGCGACACACGTGGGTCGTGTAGAGATCGGCCCAACGCTCCATGGAGGGCAGGAACGCCCAGATCTGTCCGGGATGCTGGCGGAAGAATGCGGCCGGCTGCATGAGTCCGCCGCCGAACACCATGACCCCGCGGCTGGCCATCTCCTGGGTGTACGGGTCGCCGCTGTGGAACGCGAAGTTCAGCACGGCGAACGGCCGCACGTGGTCGTGGTTCTCGATCGCGTCCGCACGCCTCGTCTCGACCGTGGCGCTGCCCTCGCCCTGCGTGAAGTACACGAAGAACCTGGCCCCGCGACCGTAGGTCTGGTAGCGCTCGTTGAAGTAGCGCTGCCACACACGCAGCGTGCGCAGCCAGACGTGTTCGTCGTCCGAGGCGGGTTCCGACAAGTCGTAGTACCTGTCCCGTTCGCGCTGTTCCACGCCCCGCGAGGACGCGCTCGTCCCGGCACCGTCCATGTAGAACAGGATGCGGATCTCGTCCTGTTCGACGCCGGGGTACGTGGCACCGAAGTTGTCGCCCTCGAAGTACGCGACGCAGGGAGGGGCCATCGGATCTTCGGTCTGTCGGGGCGGGTCGCCCACGCACCGCTTCGTGACCGGTCGCTCGCCGAATCCCTCGGGCACCGTCGGCGGCAGCTCCACCGCGGTACCGAGACCTCCGCCGAGGGCGTCGCCCGGTGCCGTCTGGGAGGACCCGAGACCCAGCGAAGCCGTGTTGCCCCCCTCTGGTGGCTGCGGCGCGTCCTCGTCGGGCGGTACCGGCGCGAACTCGAGCGTCTGCGTGGGACTGGACTGCGGCACGTTCAGTGCCGACGGCAGCACGAGCAACGCCAGCAACGTGGCTGCCAGTGCGCCGGCCAGGGGCGGGTAGCGCTGCCAGCCCTGCGAGCGACGCTCCCGTCCTGACATGCCGGCCCTTCCTGGTCCTCGGGATCCATGCCGTCTGAAGCGCGCCGATCTCGATGACAGCGTGTCGGGAGCGCCCGAGCGGGTCTTCGTTGCACCGAACGAAAGCAACCGACGATTTCGGGCAGCAGCACCACGCGGCGTGCCGAACGCGTCAGCGTGTGGGACAGATCGCCCGGCGCGGGGGTCAGGGCGTCAGGGGGTCAGGATCTGGCGGACGACCTCGCCGGCGTTCATCGCGTCGAACGCCTCGTTGACTTCCTCGAGAGGCCGGCGGGCGGTGATCATGCCCTCGAGGTCGAGGCGCCCCGCCCCGACAACGATCGTCTGCCCGCCCCGCCGCGTGAGGTCGTACGCCAGGCGGATGGTGGCCGACGGCCCCACCGCCTCGACCACGTGGTCCAGGCCCTCGCCGTCACGGATCGTCGACTTCAGCCGTGCACGTCGTCGGGCGTCACCGCGTGTTCAACCCCAACCGCGCGGTGTGCTTCGCTGGCCGGGCGGATCGTTCGCAGGGAGGCGACCTTGGACCATGACCTGCTCGCGGCCTGGTTCCCCACCCCGGAGGACGTCGACCCGGCGTGGGCGCGCCGTCACGAGCTGGCCGACCACCTCCGTACCGCCGTCGAGGAACTCGTGACCCTCGACGTCGACGCGGTCGGAGAGCGAGCGCTCGAGGAGCTGGCGGCGGACCTCGCAGCGGTGCGCGGACGGCTGGAGGCGATGGGGGACGTGCGCCACCACGGCCCGCTGGCGCTGGCGCCGCTGCCAGCGGGATCGTTGGTGGAACGCAGCCCGGTGTCGGGGCGCTCGAACGTCGTGGCGCCCCCGCTGGTCGTCGACGCATACGGCGAGGTCACGAGGGCGCACGCCGTGTTCGGCGACCAGTACCACGGACCGCCCGGCGGCGTGCACGGCGGCATCGTCGCCGCGGTGTTCGACGAGTTGCTCGGGATCGCGCAGATCGGGTGCGGCACCGCGGGCCACACCGGCACCCTCACCATCCGCTACCGCGCCCTGACCCCGCTGTACACCCGGGTCGACTACGAAGCCGAGTGCGTGGGGCGCGAGGGCCGCAAGCTGTTCGTCACGGGGCGCTCGACCGTGGACGGCCGAGTGACCGCCGAAGCCGAGGCCACCTTCATCCTCACAGCCGAAGCGGCGGCGCGCGCCGACGGCGGTTGACCGGTCGGGGTGCCGTCACGTTCGCTCGGGTGAACGCGCGCAACCTGGCAGGACCTGGCAACGAACGCTTCCGCGGAAGCGCCTGGTCCGGGGATGGTTCGGCCGGCCCGACGCCACGCCTGGCACGGTGGGGTATCGCGCACGTCGTCAAGGTGACCTCGATCCAAGCGGCGTTGGCTCGGTTCGAGGAGCGCGATGTTTACGAGACTGTAGACGTCGGCGTACACTCTCCCGCATGGCGACCACCAAGATGCTCCGCGTGTCCGAGCGCACCCACGAGGGCTTCAAGCGCGAGGCAGAGCGCCGCGGCGAGACCATCGACAGCGTCGCGGCGGCGGCCCTCCGTGCCCTGCGCCAGAACGAGATGGGCCAGCAACTGGCCGAGCCGCTGCGCGATGACGAGCGAGGCTGGCTGGATGCTGACCTCGGGTGAGGTCGTCGTCGCTGACCTCGGCGAGCCCGTCGGGCGCGAGGCCGGCTTCCCCCGCCCTGTGGTCGTGGTCACGGCACAGCTCGTACTGGCCGAGCGCCCCAACGTGGTCCAGGTCGTACCGCTGGCCTCGACCCGTCGCGGCTTCCGGTCCGAGATCGACCTGGACCCCGACCCGGACAACGGGCTGACCGAGCCGTCGGCTGC
>Ga0214471_10003454_pt1 | contig 12259 bp, 10 predicted proteins | sample RVTome_5_FD_207665 | JGI IMG/M metagenome (GOLD analysis project Ga0214471, IMG submission 207665) | Soil microbial communities from uranium-contaminated site in the Upper Colorado River Basin, Wyoming, United States - RVT142D155 | ecosystem: Environmental > Terrestrial > Soil > Contaminated >... | reverse complement strand
CCGCTGGACCGGACACCACGAGCCAGCCCGCGCACGACGGCGGGGAGAAATCGTTCGTGGCGCTGGGCATCGCCGTGATGGCCGTGTCCGACACCCGCGATCTCGCGACCGACGATTCGGGCGCGCTGCTGGCGGGGAGCCTGGAAGCCGCCGGCCACGACTGCGTGGAGCGCGTGGTGGTCCGCGACGAGGTCGAGGCGATCCGCGCCCAGGTGCGCGCTTGGGCCCGCGACGACCGTGTGCAGGTGATCCTGATCACCGGCGGAACGGGCGTCACCCGTCGCGACGTCACCCCCGAGGCCGTCGAACCGCTCTACGACAAGCCGTTGCCCGGTTTCGGCGAGCTGTTCCGCTGGCTCTCGTTCCGCGACATCGGCACCAGCACCATCCAGTCGCGCGCGACGGCCGGCGTGATCGGTGCCACCCTGGTGTTCGCGTTGCCGGGATCGCGCAACGCATGCCGGCTCGCTTGGGACGAGGTGCTGCAACCGCAGCTCGACGCGCGCACCAAGCCTTGCGCGTTCCCGGGTCTGATGCAACGGATGTAAGGACGGGGTAAGGAGTTCCGGTCGCGCCTGGAACCGTGCGCGGCCTGTCTGTGGAAAACTCGTGGATAAGGCTCCGAAATCGCCCTCATCCCCCAACTTTGCTTCTCTAAGTCGTTATCACAAAAGGGATTGCAGATTGCCTGCGGGTAGCCCCTGGCGCTGTGGAGAACCCGCACCGAAACGGACTTTTCCAGGGCTTTTCCACCGCGGGACGACCCCCGCAGTGCGGCTCAAGCACTACCCCTAGTGGTCGGACGGGGGTCTCTCGCCCAGGTCTTGAGGCGTTGGATCCACGACCTGACGCTTTCGTTCGCCCTCCGGCTCGTCCCGATTCGCCGCGGACCCGGGTCCCGGGTCTCCTGCGCTCGCCGGCGGCTGGTCCGAGTTGCCGTGATGATCCGACACGGTCGGCATGGGCAGGCCGCCGGAGTCGCGCAAGGCCGCATCCGTGTCGGCCAGGGCGTCGTGGATCCCGGTGTCGATTCCCGGGTCGAACTTCACCTCGTCGCGGATCTTCCGGGATTCCCACTCGAGCTCGCGGAGGGTGCGGTCCAGGCCGGTCTCGCGGCGGAGATCGTTGAGGGAGCGCCGGATCCGGTAGAAGGCCCGGCCCGCGTCCTTGAGCACCTCGGGCAAGCGTCCGCCGAAGATCAGCAGGCCGACCACGGCGGCGAGCAGGATCTCTCCCGAGCTGATCCAGGCTAGGACCATTGCGGTCTCATTCTAGTCCCAGGCCGCGGTGGCCCGGGGGCCGGTCGCTGAGGAAGCGCGGTTCGAGCGAGAAATGGAAGCCCGACTGGCCGTCGGCCTGGCTGCGGTCGTAGCCGACCAGGAACACGAAGTCGTGGCCGTAACGGCGCAGCTCCAAGCGGGACTGCTTGCTCGGCCGGCCGCCGAGCGAGAACGGCTGCTGCACCCGCACGGCCCACGAGTCGGAGAAGCGCCAGTCCGCCGAGAGTTCGACCAGGCTGAACCGGTCTTCGACCTTGCGCCACGCGACGCCGTAATCGAGCCGCTCGTGCGGCGACACGCTCATCCGCGCGAAGATCTCCTCGTACTCGGAGTCGAGGAAGTCCTGGCGCACGCGGGTTTCGACGCGCAAGCCGGCGAGCGGGTCGCCGTAGACGCCCGGCGTCCAGACGGTGCGCAGCTCGGCGGGGCCCTGGTGCGTCGCCGGATCGCTGCGGCGCGGCTGCGGAAAGCTGCCGTCGCGCAAGCGCTCCTGCGTGTCGGGGTACCACGGCCACAACACGTCGACGTCCAGCCACGGCGCGGAGGTGGCCGGCGCGTACCAGAACTGCCGGAGGGAGAGCTCGAGCACGTCGCCGGGGCGCTGACGGTCGAAGCGGTCGAATTTGGGAAGGAAGGCGCGGTCTTCGCCGCTCGCTTGCGCCGAGCGGAAGCGCGCTTGCGGCAGCACCAGGTGCCGCCAGCCGTGCGAATAGTCGCGTACGAGCACCACGCCGGCCTCGGCGAAAGCTTCCACCGTGCCGCGCTGCGCGCCCTCGGTCCGGTTCACGTTGTCGTCGTAGGCGAGCCCGTTGGCGCGTACGCCGGGACGGAAGAACGCACCGGCGGCGTGCAGAGGCACCGCGGCTTCGCCCCACGCTCGCACGCGGTCGCGCCCCAGCGCCGGGTTCGGGTCGAAAGGGCGCACGCCGGGCGCGGTGGTCAGCGCGCGATCGCGCTTGCGCATGCGCGCGACTTCCGCGCCCCAGGAGAAGTCGAGAGGCGCCTGGCCGTCGGCGCCACCGAGAAAACCGGCTGGCAGCTCGGTGATCGTCGTCGCGTAGCTCTCGTAGCGCACTTGCGGCGCGAGGTCGACGGACTGCGGATTGTCGCGCCCGGGCGCGGGGAAGCCGGCGAAGGGCGTGTAGCCGCTGTCGTCGAGCCGGTAGGTGACGAGCGCGTCGACGAAATGCCCCGCGCCGGCGTGGCGCAAGTAGAGCTCGCTGCGGGCGTCTTCTTCGCGCCGCCAGTCGTCGCCGAAGAATTCGGGATCGACCAGGGCGTCGCTGGTGAGCGCGAGGTCGGCGTCGAGCCGCCAGGTCGGGGACAGCTCGAAGCGGTTGTCGAGCCGCAAGCGGTAGCGCTGCGGATCGGTGGCGATCACTTGCTGCGCGAGCCGGGTCTTGTCGCTGCCCTGGTCGTCGAGCCAGAAGAGATCCCAGTCCGCGGCCCAGAAATCCGACTCGAGCTGCACTTCGGCGCCGAGCGGAAAACCGCGCCGCGAGCTCGCTCCCGGCGCCACGCGCCAGGAGAGGCGCGCATCGAGGTCGCCCAGGCTGTGGGTGCCGCCGAAGCGCAACTCCGCGCCTTGTCCGCGCGCGCTGTCCGAAAAGATGCCGACGCCCTGGAAGCCGAGGAAGTTGCCCTCCGGCCCGAAGTCGGGCGCGGGAAGCGGCAGGACGCGCGAGCCGTAGACCTCGAGCCAGGCGCCTTCGGTCGTCCAGGACCACGCGCCTTCGTCGAGCGGCACGCCGCGCATCGTCGCGAGCTGCACGGCGTAGTGCGGTTGCGGATGGTCGCAGGTGGTGAGCCGCGCGCCGGTGGCTTCGAGCGTGCCGTCGGCGCTCTCCCGCAGACGCTCGGCGAGGATCCGCAACGGCCAGCCGTTGGGACCGCGGTTGCCGCGCGCGCGCAAGTCGGCTTCGTCGATCAGTGTGGTGCCGGCGCGGCCGTCGTGCACCAGGCGCCGGCACAGCAGGTCGCTCTCGGAGTCGCCGATGTGGACCTCGCCCTCCATCTCGAGGCGCAGCAACAACGCTTCGTCCGCCGGGAGTCCGAGCGCGACCAGCACGCGGTTCGCCATGCGGCCCACCAGGCCTTTCGGCGTGGTGGCCGCGGGCGCCGCCGGCGGCGCGGGTACGGCCGGATCTTGTGGAACCGCGTGGAACAGGAGTTCGTAGCGTGCGCGGTCGAGCCGCAATTCCACGTGCTCGGCGGACACGGTCTGCAGCGCGTCGCCGTCGCTCCGGCGGGCTGGGGGCCCGGTGAGACGGAAGCCCTCGAGCAAGTAGACGATCTCGTCGCCTTCGACGTGCGAGTCGCTCTTGCGGATCACGGCCTGCCAGCCGTCGGCCGCAGCCAGCGCCGTCGGATCGTCTTGCTGAGGCCCCATGACGAAGGCCGCGCCGAGGAGGATTGCCGCGATCACTTGGGCGGGCGCGTGGCGCGGATGTTCTCGCCGGACAGCAGGCGGTAGAGCAGATTCAAATGGAGCCGGTCGCCGGTCGCCACGGAGCCGTCGGGAAGGGTCAGGCGCGCGAGGTCCTTGTCGCTGCGCACCAGCTCCAGGCTGGGATCGCGCCCCTCGTCCGGGTCGCCGGGATCGTACAGCACGCGCTCGCCGCGCGCTTCGCCGTCGGGCGTGCGCAGCCAGGCATCGCCGAGCAGGCGGATCACGCGCGCGCCGGTCGAAGTGCTCTGCCATTCGATGCGTCGCGCCGCGCCTTCGCGGGCGGGTCCGAGGATGCGCGTGCCGCCGTCGACCCAGCCGCCGTCGGCGTGGAATTCGATCGCGTCGCCTTCCATCCGCGTGGCGCGGACGGCGCCGGGCTCCTTGAGTTCGACCGCGGCGTCTTCGTCGAGCCGGACTTCGCCGTCGTCGCGCAGCCGCACTTCGCGGCCTTCTAGCCGGAAGCCGCGGCCGCCGAGTTCTTCGCCCTCGAGCCACGGGATCTCGACGCGGCCCAGCAGCGTCAGGCCATCGTCCGGATGCCAGCGGCCTTGCCGCGCGGCGCCGCGCAGCGCGCCGTCGAAGCGCACTTGCCGGTTGAGCTGCCACACGCCGCTGGCTTCGTCCCAGGTCAGCGAGTCGCAGCGCACTTCGACCACGTCGCCCTTCAATCCGTACTGCGCCGCGGGCAGTTCGAGGACCGGCGAGCCTTGCACCAGCAAGCCCTCGTCGGTCCAGGTGAAGCGTTCCGCCGAGACGCGGAGCAGGCCCGGCGCCGCGCCGGTCTTGTCGGCGCCCGCCGCGCCCATGGGCATGCGCGCGACCGCGGGCCGGCCGCGCACCACGATTTCGGTGTCGCTGCGGCGGATGAGTTTCTCGCCCTGCACGCTCACCGGACCGCGCTGCCAGGACACGCGGCCGTCGGCACCGATGCGGCTGTCGCGGCGCATGCCGTCGGACTCGAGCTGGAGCCCTTGGAGCTGCCAGTCTTCACCGGCGTCGCTGCCCCAAACCTGGAAGCCGTCGAACAGCCGCATCGGTCCGTCGGCCTGCAGTTCGGCGCGGCCGGCGGTGATGGCGCGCACGCCGGGGTCGGTGGGCCACGCGATCACGCCATCTTCGAGCCAGTAGCCATCCGGCTTGCGCGGCTCGACGCGGCCCGCGCGCAGCGTGCCGTCGGGTCCCTCGAGCCAGACCGTGCCGCCGGCGCTGCGCCCCGCCGGGGTCTGCCGCAGCCAGTTCGCGCGCATGCGGCCTTCGGGTGCGAACGCGAGCACGCCGCCGTGCAGGTAGATCTCCTGGCCCGCGGGACCGATCCAGGCGCCGCCGCGTGCGTGGCCCCACAAGCTGCCGTCCAGTCCGCGGCGGCCGACCAGCGCCGGGCCGTCGATGTCGATCGCCGCGATCGTGCCGTCGGCGCCCCAGGTCGCCACGGAACCTGCCCCGCTCGCCCGCAAGGCGCCATCCTCGCTCTCGAAGATCGTGGCGTCGAGGCCGCGCGCGCTGCGCGGCGTCCACGTGTCTTCGGCGGCGTCGAGTTCGAGCCGCAAGCCGCGCGTGCGCAGCGTGCCGGGAGTCCCCGAGTGCGCGGGCATGACGACTTCGCTCCAGCTCTTGGCGGGGAGTTCGAGGACTTGCAGGTCCGGCGCCATGGGCTGCAGCGTGCCGCCGCCGTCGGAGCGGCCTTCGAAGGCGTTGCCGCCCGGCGTGCGCATCCGCCAGATGGTGGCGCCTTGCGTTTCGCCCCAGCGCAGCCGCCCGCCGGGCTCGAGCGCCAGATCGAAGCCTTCGAGATGCAGGCCGGCGCCGCTCAACGAGAACGCGCCCTCGGTGCGCACGCCGCCCGATTCCGGGTCGAGCAGCGCGCGCTCGGCGACCAGCGTCATCTCGCGTCCGCCGAGAACGCCGGGCAGGCGCAGCGTCGGGTCGTGCAGCGGCCAGGGCCGCGTGCGGTCGACCGCCAGGCGCGTTGCGCCGGGCACCAGCTTGATCTCTCCGCGCGGCGACAGCGCTTCGTACACCACCGTTCCATCGGCATTGGCGCGCACGATCCGCACGTCGGTCAGCGCCATGCCGTCGCCGCCGACCGGTTCAGGGTCGCGGCCGTCGACTTGCAGCGTGGAGTCGCCGGCGCGGAAGTCGGCGCGGCTCTCGCGCAGTTCCACCGGGCCTTCGACCGAGATCTCGACGGTGCCGAGGTGCTCGTCGACGCGCTGCACGAAACCCGGCGCCGGAGCCGGCAGCGCTTCCGCGGCGTACGGGCGCCGCCGCCATGCGTCGGCGCCGAGCGCCACGACGGTGACCGCCAGTCCGAGCAGGCCGAACCTGCGCCAGGAGTGCTTCACCGCGCCGCAATGAGCAGTTCGCAGGCCTCGCGCAAGGCACCGCGGCCGCCGGGAGCCCGGGTCACGTGGTCGGCGAGCGCGAGGATCGCCGGCACGGCTTGGGGCGGCGCGATGCGCAATCCGGCCGCCGCGAACATCGGCAGGTCGGGGAGGTCGTCGCCGATCACGGCGACCTGTTCGGGGGCGAGGCTGCGCGCTTCGATCAGCTGCCGCACGACTTCGGCCTTGCGCAAGTGCCCGAGGTGGATCTCTTCGACGCCGAGCGAACGGCACCGGTGGGCGACCGCCGGGTTGTCGCGACCGCTGACCACGGCGATCTCGATGCCCGCTGCGATCAGTTTGCGCACACCGAAACCGTCGGTGGCGTGGAAGAACACCGACTCGCTGCCGTCGGCGTGCACCAGGATGCGGCCGTCGGTCCACACACCGTCGACGTCGCTCAACAGCAGCCGGACCGCCGCGGCGCGCGCGAGCAGCGCGGGCGGGAAGTCCGCCGCACGCACCGCGTCGAGCGGACCGTCGGGCGGCAGCACCGGCTTGGGACGCGACGAACTCAGAGCCGCACCTCGAGAAGGTCCTGCACGTCGACCAGCCCGACCACCGTGGCGCCGTCGGCGCCGACCACCGGCATCTGGTCAACATGCGCGGTCTTGAACAAGCGCAGCGCTTCGCCGACCAAGATTGCGGCTTGCAAGGTGCGCGGGCTGGCGGCCATGTGCAGGTCGACGGCGTCTCCGAGGCCCGGGTCGCCTTCGCCGATCATGCGCCGCAAGTCGCCGTCGGTAAAGATCCCGGCCAGCCGTCCGGCGGGGTCGACCACCAGCGCGGCGCCCGGTCGCCCGGGCGTTTCGGTCATCACCATCACCGCTTCGCGCACCGTGCGGCCGGCCGCGATCAGCGGCAGCTCTTCGCCCTTGCGCATGATTTCGTCGACTCTCATCAACGAGCGGCCTAGATCGCCGGCAGGGTGGTACGCGGCGAAGTCTTCGCGCGTGAACTCGCGGCCTTCGAGCACCGCCATCGCCAGAGCGTCGCCTAGCGCCAGCATGGTGGTGGTGGTGACCGTCGGCGCGAGCCCGAGCGGGCAGGCTTCGTCGAGCGGGCCCAGCGCGATCACCACGTCGGCGTGCACCCCCAGCGGCGAATCGGTGCTCTCGGTGATCGCCAGCACGCTCGCGCCGATCAGCTTGACCGCCGGCAGCAGCGCCACGAGTTCGCGGGTCTTGCCGCTCTTGGACAGGGCCAGCAGCAGGTCGCCGGCGCGCACGCGGCCGAGGTCGCCGTGCAGAGCTTCGGCGGGGTGCAGGAACAGGCTCGGCGTGCCGGTGCTGGCGAGCGTCGCCGAGATCTTCTGGCCGATCAGGCCGGCCTTGCCCATGCCGCTCACCACCACGCGGCCTTGGCAGGCGAGCACGGCGGCGCAGGCGTCCAGGAAGGAGTCGTCCAAGCGTGCGGCGAGCGCCTGGATGGCTGCGGCTTCGAGTTGCAGCACCTCGAGGCCACGGGCGAGTGCGCGCTGGCGGTCGGTCACCGACTTGGTCGAGGAATGCACCACGAAATCCCGCTCCGGATGGCGTATTGTAAGCCGTCGCGGCCTGCCGGGCCGTTCACGCGCGCATGGATCCGATTCTGCTGATTGGGGGCATCCTGGTAGTGGTCTTCTCGATCACCACCCACGAGGCCGCCCACGCTTGGGTCGCCGACCGCCTGGGCGATCCCACCGCGCGGATGCTCGGCCGGGTGACCCTCAACCCGATCCCGCACATCGACCCCTTCATGACCCTGGTGCTCCCGGGGCTGCTGTTCCTGTCGGGGTCCGCGGTGCTCTTCGGCGGCGCCAAGCCGGTGCCCGTGCAAATGCACAATCTGCGCCGCCCCAACCGCGACTGGGCGCTGGTGGGCGCGGCCGGCCCGGTCTCCAACATCCTGCTCGCTTTTGGCTTCGCCGGCTTTCTGACGATCCTGCTGCGCTCCGGCATCTACCAGCCCGTGTCCTCTGGATCGCAGGTGCTGTCGCTGGCCATCCTGGTCAACGTGCTGCTGGCGGTGTTCAACCTGGTGCCGATCCCGCCGCTCGACGGCTCGCGGGTGCTGCGCTACTTCCTCTCTCCGTCCATGCGCGAGTCCTTCGAACGCCTCGAGCGCGTCGGCCTCTTCATCGTGATGGGACTGGTCTTCTTCGTGCCGTCGTTCCGCGCTTTCGTCGGCAAGACCATGTTCTGGTGCATCGACTCGATCACTTCGATCTACGGCATCCGTCCCGAAGTCACGCGCGCCCTCAACGCGCTGTTCGCATGATCGAACCCGCCCACGCCGTGCCGGGGGCGTCCGAGCCGCTGCCGAAGAAGCCAGCTCAGCTTCCCCTGGACGCCGACGACGCCTATCCCGACGACGCGATGGGCTTCACCGTCACGCTCGAGCGCGTCTTCCAGGGCCCGCTCGACCTGCTGCTGCAGCTGGTCCGCGAGAAAGAGCTCGAGATCCACGCGGTCTCGCTCAGCCAGGTCTGCGATGCGTACTGCCATTTCGTGCGCACGCTCGAAAAGGTCGATGTCGACCAGGCCGCCGACTACCTGGTGGTCGCGGCCACGCTGCTCGCGATCAAGAGCCGCTCCTTGCTGCCGCAAGAGGAGATCGAGGCCGAGGACGACCCCTTCGATCCGGGCGAAGAGCTGGTGCAGCAATTGCTTGCGTACAAGTCGCTGCGCGAGGCCGCCGACGAACTCGGCGAGCGCCATAGCGCGCGCGCGCGGCTGCTGCCGCCGGGAGGCCGCTTCCTCGGCAAGTTCAAGCGCGAAGATGAAGCGGAAGAGGCCGACTGGGATCTCGGCGACGTCTCCTTGTGGGATCTGTTGCAGGTCTTCCGCCGGCTCGAGAAGGAAACCGGCTTCTTGCGCCCGCACCACGTGCGGCCCACCGGCCGCTCGCTGCGCTCCTACGTGCAAGACGTGTGGGACCAGCTCGACGCGCGCGAGCAGGTCACCTTGAGCCAGCTGCTCGAAGACAAGGGCGTGCGCCGCGAAGACGCCGCTTTCTACCTGGTGGCCTTCCTGGAGCTCGCCAAGCAGCGCGCGATCGACCTGCGCCAAGACGTGCCCTTCGGCGACGTGACGATCCGCCGCAGCGGCGAGACCTTCGAGGTCAATCTCGAGCAGCTCGACGAGAGCTTCGACGAGCACGGCCCCGAGTCCGAGCCCGAAGTCGGCGAGCTGCTCGGCGACGAGGCCTGAAGGGCGGTTTCCCCGCGAATGGTCACGGCAGTCAGGTGTGGCCGAAACCGCCGATCCGGACTAGAATGTCCGGTCGGAAACCCGGTCCAATCATGTCGAACGCACTCGAAGTCCAGGATGAAACTTTCCAAACCGAAGTCCTCCAGGCCGACAAGGCCGTGCTCGTGGACTTCTGGGCGCCCTGGTGCAGCCCTTGCCGCGCGATGGCTCCGGCCGTCGACAAGCTCGCCGCGGAAATGGGCGACAAGCTGAAGGTCGTCAAGCACAACACCGAAGACCATCCGAGCGTGCCCAGCCAGTACGGCGTGATGGCCATCCCCATGTTCCTGGTGTTCAAGGGCGGCAAGGAAGTCGCGCGGCACACGGGCATGCTCTCCTTCGACGACCTCAAGAAGCTCGTCGAGCCGCACGCCTAGGCGCGGCAGACCGGCGGCGGGCCGCCCATGCGCATGGTCTTCCTCGGTTCGCCGCCTTTCGCCGTGCCGGCCTTCGCAGCGCTGATGGCGGGGCCGCATGCGCCGGTGGCACTGGTCACCGCTCCCCCGCGCGGCGCCGGCCGCGGCCGCCGCGAAGCGCCCAACGCGCTCGCCGAACAAGCCGCGGCCGCCGGCCTTCCGGTGCTGCGACCCGACGACGCGTGCGACCCCGGATTCTTGCGCGAGTTCGCGGCGCTCGCGCCCGACCTCGCCGTGGTCATCGCCTACGGGCAGATCCTGTCCGACGAATTCCTCGCGATCCCCAGACTCGGCAGCATCAACCTGCACGGCTCGCTGCTGCCGCGCTGGCGTGGCGCGAGTCCGGTGCAGGCGGTGATCCTGGCCGGTGAACCCGACACCGGCGTTTCGGTGCAGCACGTGGTGCGCAAGCTCGACGCGGGCGCCGTGCTGGCCAGCCGTTCCACTCCGGTCGGTGTACGCGAGAGCGCCCCCGAACTCGCGCAACGGCTCGCCGCGATGGGCGCCGAGCTGCTGGTCGAATTCGTCGCCGGACTCGGCGCAGGACCGCTGCCGCCGGGCCGGCCGCAGGTCGAGAGCGAAGTGTCCGTGTGCCGCCGCGTGCGCAAGGAAGACGCCTGCTTGGACTGGAACGAGCCGGTCGATGCGGTCGACCGCCGCGTGCGCGCGATGGCCGGCTGGCCGGTCGCCGAAACGCGCTTGCCGGACGGCAGCCCGCTCAAGGTGCACGCCGGCGAACCCGAGGAACGACCGCCCGCGGCAGCCGCCGCGCCAGGCACGATCCTCGGCATGGATTCCGCGCTGGTCGTCGCTTGCGGCGCCGGCGCATACCGCATCAAGCGCGTGCAGCGCGCCGGCAAGCAGCCGCTCGCCGCGCAGGCCTTCCTGCGCGGCGCGGGGCTCGCGGTCGGCGAACGCTTGCGCGCCGTCGAAGAGGTCGCTGGACGATGAGTCGCGCTCCCCAACAGCGGCGCGGCCCGCAGCCGCAGTCGCAGCAGAAACCCAAGATCCAGACCGGCGTCGCGCCCCGCAAGCTCGTGCTCAAGCTCCTGCTCGAGACGCGCGGTTTTCCGACCCGCCGTTTTGCCGCGGCGGCCGACCACACGCAGCTCGACCCTCGCGACCGCGCGCTGGCGCGCGAGCTGCTGGGCGGAGTGCTGCGCCGCAAGCGCACGCTCGACGCGATCGCGCGGCCGTTCTGCAAGCGCACTCGGCTCGAACCGGCCGTGCGCTGGACGATCCGCCTGGCGCTCTACCAGCGCTTCTACCTGGAGCAGGTGCCCACATACGCGGCTTTCGGTGCGACGCTCGATGCCGGTCGCTACCACCTGGGCCGCGCGCTCGGTTTCGCCAACGCGGTTCTGCGGGCCGCCGACCGTGCGGCGACCGATGAGAATCCCGCCAGCGCGGAGCCGGCCGCCGACCGCTTGTCGGTCGAGGACGCCGCGTTCGGCTTGCGCTCCTGGCGTTTCGACGAACCGATCTTCCCCGACCCGGCCGCCGAACCGGTGTCTTGGCACGCGCTCGCCTATTCGTATCCCGACCTGCTGGTGCAGCGCTGGATCGACGCCGTCGGCGTGGAAAAGGCGGTGCGGCGCATGCAGCTCGGTAACCTTGCGCCGACGGCGGCGATCCGCGTGAACCCCGCGCGCGCCGACCGCAACCGGGTGGTCGAGCGCCTGACCGAGGCCGGTTTGCGGGTCGTCAAGCCCGGGCAGTCCGAGGACGGCTGTCCCATCCCCATCAACGCCTACTTGCTGCCCGACGGCATGGGCGACCCGCGCGGTCTGCCGGGCTTTGCCGACGGTGGCTGGTCGGTGCAGGACCTGTCCTCGCAGCAAGTCCTCGCGTTCGCCAGGCCGCGGGCGGGCGAGCGCGTGCTCGACTTGTGCGCCGCTCCCGGCGGCAAGAGTTTCGCCGCGCTCGAGACGACCGGCAGCAAGATCGAGCTGGTGGCCTGCGACGTCGACGCGGCGCGTCTCGCCGCCATGGAAGCCGACGCCAAGCGGCTGGGACACAAGGTGCGAACCCGCCTGGTCTCCGGCGCGCGCGAAGACTTGCCCGGCAGCCGCTACGACCTGCTGATCCTCGACTTGCCGTGCAGCAACACCGGCGTGCTCGGCCGCCGCGCCGAGGCGCGCTGGCGCTTCGACGCCGAATCGCTGCAGCACGCGATCGACACCCAGGCCGGGATCGCCGACACGGCGCTGTCGCGCTTGCTGGTTCCTGGCGGGCGCGCGCTTTGGTCGACCTGCTCGCTGGAGCCGGAAGAAGACCTTGTTGGCGCGACGGCCGCCGCCGAACGCGCCGGACTGGAAGTGGTCGACAGCCACCTCTTCGAGCCCGAGCCCGGCCGCGCCGGGGCCTTCGCGGCGATCTTGCGGCAGCCCTAGCGTCTATCCTCGTCGGCATGGCCAAGCGCACTCCCCGCTCGCGTGCCCATTCCGGGTCCGGCTCTGGCTCCGGAACGCGCGGCCGCCGCAAGCAGAAGTCGGGCGTCGCC
>Ga0214471_10003453_pt1 | contig 12260 bp, 11 predicted proteins | sample RVTome_5_FD_207665 | JGI IMG/M metagenome (GOLD analysis project Ga0214471, IMG submission 207665) | Soil microbial communities from uranium-contaminated site in the Upper Colorado River Basin, Wyoming, United States - RVT142D155 | ecosystem: Environmental > Terrestrial > Soil > Contaminated >... | reverse complement strand
TGTGACAGACCAAGCCCGGCCATCCGGAAGTACCACCGCCCGAATCGGCCGCTCCAGAGCTTGTACCACATGGAGTTGATGCGGCGCATGAGCTTCTTCTGCCCCGTGGCATCCAGCTCCTCCTCCTGGAGCTGGGCCTCCGCGCGCAGCGCCGCCTGGATGTCCCGGAACGCGTAGCCTTCCTTGAGCAGGCGCCGGCCGACGGCGCCGAGCTGGACCACCATCACCACGGCGAGCCAGTTGACCGCGACGTTGATTCCCTGGCCGCCACCGCCGCTGGAGCCGCCGATCAGCAACGCGAACACCACCATCGTGGTAACCTGCGCGTTCCGCACGAACGAGCGCACCAGGGGCGGCGCGCGCATCTCCCGGCCGCGGACGTCTCCCAGCGCCTTGGCCAGCTCGTCGCCCGACGGGAACCGGTCGTGCGGCGCCTTGGCCAAACAGCGGTCCACGATCTCGGCCAGCCTGGCCGGCACCTCCGCCCGCAGCGTGGGCAGCGACGGCGGCGCCTCGGCGACATGCTTGGCCAGGAGGGCCGGCACGCTGCGCGCCTCGAACGGCGCACGGCCCGCGAGCGCGTAGAAGAACGTGGCGCCGAGCGAGTAGAGGTCCGAGCGGCGGTCCACCATCTCGCCGCTCGCCTGCTCCGGGCTCATGTAGCGCGCCGTGCCGGTGACCTCCGCGGTGGGCCGCTGCGGGCCCACCGTGGCGATCCCGAAGTCCATCACGACGGCGCGGTCGCCGTCCCGCTCGAGCATGATGTTGTCCGGCTTGACGTCGCGGTGCACCACGCCGCGCTCGTGCGCGTAGGCCAGCGCCCACGCCACCTCCTGCATCACCTTGGCCGTCTGCCGTGGGGTCAGCGGGCCCACGCGCTCCACCCGCTCGCGCAGGGACTCGCCGTCCACGTAGCCCATCACGAAGAACACGAAGCGCCCCTGCTCTTCGACGCTGTGGATGGGCACGATGTGCGGGTGCGAAAGGCCCGCCGCGGTACGGGCTTCCCGCAGGAACCGTTCACGCACGTCGGCGACGACGGCCAGCTCGGGCGGCAGCACCTTGATGGCCACCAGCCGGTCGAGCGCCACGTCCCGCGCCAGCAGCACGATCCCCATCCCCCCGCGCCCCAGCTCCCGCTCGATCGAGTAGCGGCCCGCGAGTAGCTCCTGGAGGGCCAGGAACTCACCGGTAATGGTGGTCGTCATCGCTCAACGATACTACGCGGGGCCGACGAACGTAGGGGCGACCCGGCGGGTCGCCCCACCATTGCCGCGTTACGCCGCGGATTCCATCGTCGTGTCGTATTTCCCGTAGCGCGCGGCGCTCACCAGGTGCCCGCGGTGCGCGAACATCTTCTGGCCGGCGGCCACGTTCTCCGGCTTGCCGAGCCACGCCTTGAGGGCCTCGTCCTGGAGCGCCCGCCCGTACGAATACGACAACTCCCAGGGGTGTTTCCCCATCCGGTTCATGGCGTCCAGGTTGGCGGTGGCCTCGGCGGGCGTCTGGCCACCCGACAGGAACACGATGCCCGGCACCGCGGCCGGCACCGTCCGCTGGAAACAGCGCACCGTGGCCTCCGCGATCCGCTTCGGGGTCCACTGCGTCGCCGCTTTCTTGCCCGGGATCACCATGTTCGGCTTGAGGATCATCCCCTCGTAGCTCACGCGGTGGGCGTGCAGCTGGAAGAAGACGCTCTCGAGGGTCGTCGTGGTGACGTCGTCGCAGCGTTCGCCCGCGTGCGCGCCGTCCATCAACACTTCGGGCTCGACGATGGGCACGATCCCGGCTTCCTGACACAGGGCCGCGTACCGCGCCAGCGCGTGGGCGTTGGCGTCAATGCAGAACCGCGTGGGCATGCCGTCGCCGATCGTGATCACCGCGCGCCACTTGGCGAACCGCGCGCCCAGCCTGTAGTACTCGGCCAGGCGCTCCCGCAGGCCGTCCAGGCCCTCGGTGATCTTCTCGCCCGGATACCGGGGGAGGTCCTTGGCGCCCGTATCCACCTTGATCCCGGGGATCACGCCGGCCCGCTCCAGCACCTTCACGAACGGCGTGCCGTCCGCCGCCTTGTGCCGGATCGTCTCGTCGAACATGATGACGCCGCTGATGTAGGCCCCGATGTCGCCCGTCGTGAACAGCATCTCGCGGTACGCCCGCCGGTGCTCCTCCGAGGAAGTGATGTTGATGGATTTGAATCGCTTGTCAATGGTCCCGAAGCTCTCGTCGGCCGCCAGGATGCCCTTGCCTTTGGCGACCATCGCCCGGGCCGTCTTTGCCAGATCGTGCTGTGCCATGTCATGCCCTCGCCGATGCCTGTCGTCCGCACGCGCGTCGCTCCGAACGCGCGGCCGCGTGATTTTCCAATGCAGCCTAAGCTATCGGGCCCCCGGCGGGCGTGCCAGCGGCGGATCCGGCGGTGCCGCATCCCTAACGCTTTCCCGCCCCCCCATGTCTTTTCCATAGAGTCATGACCGCCACCCGGGACCTGGTGCTGCGAGCGCGGGCCGGTGATGCCCGGGCCTTCGAGGACCTCGTGCGCGCCCACTACCGGGCCGCGTACACCACCGGGCGCGCGCTGACGGGCAACGACATGGACGCCGAGGACGTGGTGCAGGACGGGTTCATCCGGGCCCTGGAGCGGCTGGACGAGTGCGATCCCGACCGGTTTGCCGGCTGGCTGCTGACGATCGTCCGGAACCGCGCGCACAACATTCGGGAGCGCGAGCAGGTTCGGACCGCCGCGGCCATCGAGGACGTGGATCCGGCGGGACCGGACCGGGCGGACCTGGGGACCGAGCGGCACGAGATCCGGCGGGTGCTGGAACAGGCGATGGCGCAGCTGAGCCCGGTGCAGCGCGAGATCCTCCTGCTGCACGATCTCGAGGGATGGCGCCACCGGGACATCGCCGAGTCCCTCGCGATGTCCGAGGTGATGGCGCGCCAGCATCTCTTCCAGGCGCGGAAGCGCCTCCGGGAGCTGCTGCCGCAGGACGACCTGAAGGAGTATCTGCCATGAACGACGACCCGATGGATCTCCGCGCGTTCGATCCCGCCCGCGACCCCGTGCGCTATGAGCGCGCGATCGGCCGGATCATGGACCGCGCGGCGCTGCCACTTGCGGCGCGGCGCGCGCGGGTCACGACCATGGGACAGATCACCACCTGGTGGCGTCCGATGCTGGCGCTCGCCGCGGCCCTGACCCTCGCCGCGGTGGGCGTCCTGACGCAGGTCCGGCCCGCCGTGGCCGCGACGGACGGCGCGGACGCCGGCGTCGCGGAGGCCCTGGGCATCCCGACCGCCCTCGTCACCTGGATGGGCGCCGCGGAGACGCCGACGGCGGCGCAGGTGTTCTCGGCGCTCGAGGAGGCGCAATGAAGGACGGCTTCGAATCGCTCGGCCGCGTTCGGCTCCAGGGCATCGCCCTGCTCGGGATCGCGTTCGTCGTGGGCGCCCTGGGCGGCATGGCCGCCGAGCGCGTCCGGGCGGCTCGCGCGCCGCGGCCGCCCATGGACGCCATGCGCATGCGGGCCGGGCTGCCCCCCGGGTTCGACGAGTTGCGGCTCACGCCCGACCAGCAGGAACGGATCCAGGCCATTTTCCGCGCGAGCCGGCCCCGCACCGACTCGGTGTTGCGGGCCTCGCTGCCGCGGCTGCACGCCATCCAGGACTCGGCCCGGGCGCAGATTCGCGCCGTGCTCACGCCAAGCCAGCAGCGGCAGTTCGATGCGATGGAAACGCGGAGCCCGCGGGGCCGGCGCGGGCCGCGCGGCGGGCCGGGATTCCCGGGCGGCCCGCCCATGGACAGCGGCCCGCCCCACTGAGCGCCGGGGAAGGCGCTAGGGAACGGCGGACGCGATGGGCAGCGACAGGCTGATCGTCGCGCCACGACCCGGGGCGCTGGTGACCACCAGCTCGCCGCCGTGCCGCCGCGCCCGCTCCCGCATGCCGAGCAGCCCCAATCCCTCCCGCGGTGCGCGCGGCGCTTCCGTGTCGAACCCCGGTCCGTCGTCCGTGACCGTCATCCGGACGCTGTCCGCCTCGACCCCGTAGCGCAGCACGACCGTCGCGCCCGGCGCGTACCGCGCCACGTTCGTCAAGGCTTCCTGCACCACCCGGAACATGGCGGTGGCCGCCGGCGGAGACAGGTCGGGCAGGTCGCTCCCTTTCTCGAGGCGGATCGCCAGGCCCGACCGCTTCCCGACGTCGCGCGTGAGCCAGCGGAGCGCCGCCTCCAGCCCGAGGTCGTCGAGCACCCCGGGACGGAGATCACCCGAGATCCGCCGCACGGTCTCCACGGTCCCGTCCACGAGGCTCAGCGCATCGCCGAGCCGCGTGCCGAGCGGGCCGCCGATGACCTCGGCGGGCATATGGTCGCGCAGCCACGCGAGGTCGAGCTTGATGCCCGTGAGGGACTGGCCCAGCTCGTCGTGCAGCTCCTGCGAAACCCGGGCACGCTCCGCCTCCACCGACTCCTCCTGCATCATCAGCAAGGCCTCGACCTGCGCGCGGGCCCGCAGCGCCGTGAGTCCGAACGCCAGGTCGCGGCCGAGGTCCGTGAGCAGGGCCACTTCGTCCGCGTGAAACGTCTCGCTCGCGTCCGTGTGGAGGTTGAGCGTGCCGGCCGTCACGCCGGCGTCCTGGAGCGGGACCGCGATGGAGGCGCGAAATCCGTGGGCGAGGGCCGCCTCTCTCCACGGCGCAAACGCCGCGTGCGACGCGATGTCGTGGACCACCTGTGTCTCACCCGTCCGGATGGCCGTGCCGGTGGGGCCACGGCCCGCCGGTTCGTCGGCCCAGGTGACGCGGAGGGTGTCCACGTAGGCGCGCGCGGGACCCGCGGCCGCTACCGGCTCGACCCGGCGCTCGGCGTCGGTGCGCGCCATCCCGACCCACACCAGGCGGTAGCCGCCGCGTTCCACCGCGAGCCGGCAGATCCCGTCCATCAACGCGCGCTCGTCCCGGGCGCCGGTGATGAGCCGATTGGCCTCGGCGCGAAGGCCCAGGGCGCGGTTCGCGCGCTGGAGCGCAGACTCGCGCTCCTTCTGCCGGCTGATGTCGGTGTGCGTGCCCACCATGCGCAGCGGACGGCCGGCCGCATCGCGCTCCACGATGGCGCCCAGGGACAGGATCCACTTCCAGTCTCCCGACTTCGTCCGCTGGCGGAACTCGACCCGATACGCGGGCAGGCGCCCCGCGACGTACTCCTCATACGCGCGGGACACGGCGTCCCGGTCGTCCGGGTGCAGGCGTTCCCGCCACCGCTCGTTGGTCTCGGTGAACTCGCCGGGCTCGTACCCGAGCATCCGCATGTAGTCGTCGTTGACGGAGGCCGCGCCCGTCTGGACGTTCACGTCGTACAGGCCGTGCCCGCCCGCGGTCAGCGCCAGCCGCAGCAGGGCTTCCCGCTCCTGCAGCTTTGCTTCCGCGTCGCGCCGGGCCGTGATGTCCTGCACCTGGGCAAAGACCTGATAACCACCGTGATGGGGAATCGCGGTGACCACGACGTGTCCCCAGACGACCCCCCCGTCGGCCCGGACGTAGCGCTTCTCCCGCGCGCCCGTGTCGCCGGGTCCGCGGATCCTGGCCGCCATGAGTTCCGCGTCCCGATCCCACTCGTCCGGATGGGTCACCTCCCGGTAGTGCCGGCCGGCCAGCGCCTCAGGGGGCATCGCCAGAAACCGCCCGAACGCGGCGTTCGCGGACTCGAAACGGCCATCGGCGCTGAGCACCGCCATGGGCACGCTCGACTCTTCGAAGGCGACGCGGAAGAGCCGGGCGACCTCGCGCGCGGCGTCCCGGCGCTCGATCTCCTCCGTCACGTCCCGCAGCAGCGAGACGTAGCGCGTGGGCGGGCCGGCCGACGGCTCCGCCCACGCGCCGTGCGCCTCGATCCAGCGCCAGGAGCCATCGCGGTGGCGCATCCGGTATCGCGCGTGCGTGAGACCCGGCTTCCACTGGGTCATGACCGCCACTCGCGCGTCCAGCGCCGGCCGGTCGTCCGGGTGGACCCGGGCGAGCCACTCCTCGAGTTTGTTGGGAAACTCGTGGTCCGCGTAGCCCAGCACGCGCTTCACGACCGGGTCAATGTACAGGCGCGCGGACCGGACGTCCGTCGCGTCGGGCGGCACCTCGACGACGTTCATGGCGGCGTTGATGCCCTGGAGGCCGATGCGCAGCCGCTCCTCACTCACGCGCAAGGCGCGCTCGGCACGGCGCCGCTCGGTCACGTCGGTCGCCACCACGCAGCGCGCCGGACGACCGCCCCATTCCATCCCATGCGAGGAGATGTCCACCTCGATGAGCGTCCCGTCCCGCTTGCAGTGTCGCCACAGCCCCGAGAGCACCGCGCCGTCCCCGGCGCGCGCCAGCCAGTCGCGCAGCGCGGGCAGATCCTCCAGCGGCCGGATGTCGCCGATCGTCATCCGAAGGAACGCCTCGCGGCTGTAGCCATAGTGCACGACCGCCGCATCGTTGACTGCGAGGAACCGCAGGGTTGCCGGATCGTAGATCCACATCGGGAGCGGGTTCGCCTCAAACAGCTCCCGATAGCCGGCCTCGGTTGCCGTCAGGGCCTGCTGTGCCCGGGCCGCCCGGGCGAGTGCCCGGTAGACCAGGAACGCCAGCACGGCGGCGGACGCGCCCACGAACAGCCAGCCCTTGGCGGTCTGGAGGCTCGTCAGGCGCGCGGGATCGGTCGTGATCCACGCAACCACGGCGTCCGAGATGAGAATCCACAGGACGCCGAACAGCGTGTAGATCACCGCCAACCGGAGTGCCTCGACGGCTGGGGGGCGAGGAGTACGTGGCATGACGCCTCCGGACGGGTCGGCGGCCGGCCCCGGAAGGGGCGACCGCCACGGAACCTATGGTGCGGGGAGCCGGTTTGCGCGGGGCGGGGTCAATCCAGTCGCCGATCCAGCGCGGGTAGCGCCGCCGTGATCCGCTCGCGTTGCGGCTCCAGCCACGGTGGGAGCACCAGCCGCTCGCCCAGGTGGCTGGCGTCCTCGTCCACGGCAAATCCCGGCCCATCGGTCGCCAACTCGAAGAGCACGCCGCCCGGCTCGGTGAAGTAGACGGACTTGAACCAGAACCGGTCTATCACGGGCGTCGGACGCCGGCCCGCGGCCGCGACGCGTCGGCGCACCGCGTCCTGCATGACGTCATCCGAAACCCGGAAGGCGACATGGTGCACCGCCCCCCGGCCCATCCGCCCGGGTGGCGTGCCGCGCGCCTCGCGGACGTCTACGACGCCGGCCGACGACGCGCCGCCCGCGCCGTACCGGTGCCAGTCGCCGTCCGCGCCGGCCGCCGGGAAGCCAAGCACTTCCGCCAGCAGGCCGCGCGTCGGCCCGAGGCTTTCTTCCCACAACCGGACGCCGTGGATGCCGCGCACCTGACGGTCCGCCGGCACCGGGCCGTCGGTCCACGGGCTGAAGAGCCGCTCGCCGTCCGCCTCGACCAGGGCCACCGGCATCCCGTGCGGGTCCGTGAACGGCAGGGCGCGCTCGCCGAACCGCTCCTCGGCGGCGCCGGCGGCAACGCCCGCGGCGCCGAGCCGGTCCGTCCAGTAGTCCAGGGTGCCGGGCGGCACGGCCAGCATCACCTCGTTGATCATCCCCGTCCCCGGCCGGCCGGCCGGCAGATGGAGCCACGGGAAAAACGTCAGGTCGGTGCCGGGATGGCCGGCCGCGTCGGCGTAGAAGAGATGGTATGTCCCCGGATCGTCCTGGTTCACGCTCCGCTTGACCAGGCGCATCCCCAGCACGCCCGAGTAGAACGCAAGGTTCTCGCGCGGGTCTCCCGCGATGGCGGTGACGTGATGGATGCCGTGGACGTCGCGCATGCCCGGAACAAGCTACACGTTACCGGTTGTCCTCGCCCTGCGCGGCGTCGGCTGTGTACGCCGCGGCCGCGCCGTGCCGGTACGCCAGCTCCCCACCCAGCAGGCCGGTGCGTGACACCGCGGCCATCCCGCCCACGGCGCCCACGAGCACCAGCAGGCGCGCTCCCCGGCCCACGAAGCCGGGTGCGAACCCGAGCAGGGCCAGGCCCGCCACCACGCCGCTCAGCAGCACGAACATGTCCGCGGCGTCCTCGTGCTCGTGGATGGGATCGTGGCTCCCGAGCACCTCTTCCACCCGTTCTTCCTCGCCCTCGCCGGTTCGGGCGGCCACGTAGGCCGAGACGAAGGTCAGCACGGCCACCAGCATCACGGGGCGCCAGGCGCGCGCCGGCGCGCCATCGTGCATGCGCCAGAGCGCGTAGGCCGCGAGGATGGGCAACGCCACGCCCAACACGATCGGAAAGTGGACCAGGGCGGGGTGCAGCGGCTCCGGAATCACGGGATATCCTCCGCAGGGGGCGACGCGCGGGACGTCGTGCATTCTAGCGCCGCCGCGCCGCGCGCGCACGCGGGCGGCGAGGTAAGTTCGGGCATCACTCCCCGAGGTTCGCCCGTGTCGCTCCGCTTCCCGCCCGCCGCGATCGCCGCGCTGGTCCTTGCCGCATTCGTGTCCCCACTCGCCGCGCAGGACGGTCTCGGGGCCGCCCGCGCGCACCGCGAGGCGGACGGCCCCGGCATCCTGCGGCGCTACGCGGAGTTCCTGGCGCTCCCCAACGTCGCGCGGGATTCGGTCGGGATCGCGCGGAATGCCGCGTACCTGCGCGAGCGGCTCACCGCGCTCGGCGTGCGGACCGAGCTGCTGCGCGTGCCGGGGGCGCCGCCCGTGGTGTTCGGGCGCCTGGACGTCCCAGGCGCGTCCCGCACCCTTGCCCTCTACGCCCACTACGACGGCCAGCCCGCCAATCCCGACGAGTGGCTCCAACATCCCTGGACGCCGACGCTCTACTCGGGGCCGCACGCCGCCGGCGGCGTGCCGCGGCCGCTCCCGGCCGACGGAGAGCCGGTGGACCCCGAATGGCGGCTCTACGCCCGCTCGGCCGGCGACGACAAGGTGGCCATCGGCGCGCTGCTCGAGGTCCTCACCGCGTTCCGCGCCGAACGCGTGCGGCCCACGAGCAACTTCGTGTTCTTCTTCGAGGGCGAAGAGGAGGCGGGATCCCCGCACCTCGAGCTGCTGCTCGAGACGTTCCGCGACCGCGTGGCCGACGTGGACGCCTGGCTGTTCCTCGACGGTCCCGTGCATCCGACCGGGCGACCCCTGCTGGCCTTCGGCGTGCGCGGGACCGCGCGCGTGGAGGTTACCGTCTACGGCCCCAACCGCGGGCTCCACAGCGGCCACTATGGCAACTGGGCGCCCGTGCCCGGCCGGCTGCTCGCCCAGCTGCTGGCCACCATGTGGGACGCCCACGGCACGGTGCTGATCGAGGGCTTCTACGACGACGTGGCGCCGCTGGGCGCGGACGAACGCGCCGCGCTGGCCCGGCTGCCGGACACCGACGACCAGCTGCGGCGGGAACTGGGACTGGCGCACACCGAGGGCCAGCCCGCGTCGCTCGCGGAGCGGCTGCTCCTGCCGGCCCTCTCCGTGCTGGGGCTCGCGAGCGCGAACGTGGGCCCGCTGGCATCCAACGTCATCCCGGAGACGGCCACCGCCACGCTGGGCCTCCGCCTCGTGAAGGGCAACGACCCCCAACGGATGCTCGGCCTCGTGGAAGCCCACATCCGGGCCCAGGGCTATCACCTCGTGCGCGAGGAACCCGACGCGGCCACCCGGCTCGCGCACCCGCTGATCGCCCGGATCACGGGCGGGCGATCCTACCCCGCGGCACGGACCGCCATGGATCACCCGATCGTGCGCGACGTCATCACGGCGGCCACGGCGGTGTCCGGCGACGAGCTGGTGCTGCTGCCCGGCATGGGTGGCTCGCTGCCGCTCTACCTGTTCACGGACCTGCTCGCGAGCCCGGCACTGATCGTCCCGGTCGCCAACCACGACAACAACCAGCACGCGCCCAACGAGAACCTGCGGATCGCCAATCTCTGGTACGCGATGGATCTCTACGGTGCCCTGCTCACCATGCGGCAGCCCAGTCCGTAGGCCGCTCGTGGACCGCACGCTGGTCGTCCTGCTCTTCGCGTCGCTCTCGGCGGCCACCGCGGTGTTCGGCGCGGGCCCGTTCGCGCTCGGCCAGCGCCTCCCGCTCTCCCGCATCGGCTTCGCGAACGCGGTGGCGTCCGGCATGATGCTCGGCGCCGCGTACGGGCTTCTCGTGGCCGGCTTCGAGCGTGGCGTCACCGCGGTCGCGGGCGGCGCCGTGCTCGGCATCCTGTTCGTGGCGTGGACGCATGCCGCCTCCGGCACCGACGAGCTCGATCTCAACCGGCTCGAGGGCGGCAGCGAGGCCTACGGGTATCAGGTCCTGCTCGTGAACAGCCTGCACTCGGCCTCCGAGGGCGTGGCGATCGGCGCCGCGATGGCCGTGAGCCAGCCGTTCGGCATCTTCATGGCGCTCGCCATCGCCGTGCACAACGTGCCGGAAGCCACCGTGCTCTGCGCCATTCTCACGGGCCGCGGCGTTCGCGTGTCGAGCGCCGCCGGCCTGGCGGTGGCCGCCAACGTGAGCCAGGTGCTCCTCGCCGTCGTGGCGTACGCCATCGTCCAGGCGGCGCCCGGCACGCTGCCCTGGGCCCTCGGATTCGCCATGGGCGCCCTGGTCCAGCTCGTGATGAGCGAGCTGCTCCCGGAGTCGTACCGTCAGGCGGGGCCGCGCAGCATCGCGCTCGTCACCGTCGTGGCCATGGGCATCGTCGTGCTGCTCCAGAGTGTCGCCGCGTGACTCCCGTCCTCACGGTCTTCCTGTTCGGGCTCGTCACGGCCGTCGCCACCGGTCTCGGCGCGCTCCCGTTCGCCCTGCTGCGCGGTGTGTCGCCCCGCGCGGTCGCCTTTGCCAACGCCGTGGCCGGCGGCCTCATGCTCGGCGCGAGCTTCGGCATCGTGGCCGAAGGCACGGCCTACGGCGCCTGGCAGACCTTGGCCGGCGGCCTGCTTGGCGTGGTGTTCATCCTCCTTACGCAACGCTGGCTGGGCGACCCCGACATCGCGGGAGCTACCACCGCCGACACCCGGCGGATGGCCCTCATCGTGATCGTGATGACCGTCCACTCGTTCGCCGAGGGCGTCGCGGTGGGCGTGGCGTTCGGCGGCGGCCCCACGCTGGCGCTGGCCATCACGCTCGCCATCGCGGTCCACAACGTGCCGGAAGGCCTGGCCATCAGCGCGGTGCTCCGGCCGCGCGGGGCCACCGTGCTCGCCTGCGCCGGCTGGAGCATCTTCTCGTCCCTGCCCCAGCCCCTCATGGCCGTCCCCGCGTTCCTGTTCGTGGACGCGTTCCGGGCCGCCCTCCCCTACGGCCTGGGGTTTGCCGCCGGCGCCATGGTGTTCATGGTGCTGGAGGAGCTGCTGCCGGAGGCCTACGACCGCGCGAGCCGCGCCCCGGTGGCGGTAGTGGTGAGCCTCACGCTGGTGGGGATGATGCTGTTTCAGCGGATGCTGTGAGGATGGCAACGGGATGACGTCATCTCCCAAGCCCTTCCAACCCCATGTAGATTCCCGCCCTACTCGGAAAGCCCAAGACCCATGTCCATCAATGCCACCAACATCCGCCGCGGGATGGCCATCATGTTCGATGGCGAGCCCTGCCGCGTGATCGAGTTCCACCACCACACGCCCGGCAACCTGCGGGCCATGGTGCACGCCAAGCTGAAGAAGCTGAAGAGCGGCTCCACCGTCGAGCACCGGTTCCGGGCCGCGGACACGCTGCACACCGCGGACCTCGAGACCCACGAACTCGATTTCCTGTATGGCGGCGGCGGTCACTTCACGTTCATGAACCGGGAAACCTACGACCAGTACGACCTCGACGAGGAGACGCTCGGCGACGCGGCCAAGTGGGTCGTCGAAGGCCTGCGGATCATCGCGGAGTTCTACGAGGGGCACCCGGTGGCCATTGATCTGCCGTCGTCGCTGGTCTTCGAGATCGTGGATACGACGCCGGTGATGAAAACCGCCACCAAGACCGCGTCCACCAAGCCCGCCACGCTCAGCAACGGGGTCACGATCAACATCCCCGAGTTCATCGGACCGGGGGAGCGGGTGCGGGTGAACCCGATCACCGGGGAGTATCTCGACCGCGCCAAGGACTAGCCCGGTCGGGGCCCCATGCGAAAACGGCGCGCTCGGGAGCGCGCCGTTCTGTTTGGAGGTGGCAGGGCGGACTGCATGGGCCGTCCAATCAACATGGTGCGGCGTCCGCCTCGGCTTCGTCTTCCCGTTCCCGGGCGCGGGCCTGACGTC
>Ga0214471_10003452_pt1 | contig 12264 bp, 15 predicted proteins | sample RVTome_5_FD_207665 | JGI IMG/M metagenome (GOLD analysis project Ga0214471, IMG submission 207665) | Soil microbial communities from uranium-contaminated site in the Upper Colorado River Basin, Wyoming, United States - RVT142D155 | ecosystem: Environmental > Terrestrial > Soil > Contaminated >... | reverse complement strand
CCGCGGCGATCGTTTGCGGGCTGGCCTCGTCCTGCAGGCGATCCATCTCGCGCGACTTGGAGATATCCCAGTTCTGGCAGAACTTGCAGGCGAGGTTGCAGCCGGCGGTGCCGAACGAGAGGATCGAGGTGCCGGGATAGAAATGGTTGAGCGGCTTCTTCTCCACCGGGTCGACGCAGAAGCCCGAGGAGCGGCCGTAGGTGGTGAGCACCATGCGCCCCTCCTCCATCTTGCGCACGAAGCACAGCCCGCGCTGCCCCTCGTGCAGCTTGCAGTCGCGCGGGCACAGGTCGCACTGCACGCGCCCGTCCGCAAGCGTGTGCCACCACTTCCCAGGGTGGTTCATTCCTGCCACTTGAAAACCCGGTAACGCAGGACCTTGCAGCGCGTGAGGCGCGTATCCGCAGGCAATCCGGCTTTCTTCAGGAGGTGAGCGAGGAACGCGCGCTTGTCGGCGATGTCTTCCCACACTTGCGGCAGGAAAGTGCCGCGCTTGACGACGTTATCAATGCGCGCTTCGATGATCAGCCCATCCTCGCCGGCCTCGATCTGCGCGAGCAGGTCGGCCTCGTCGGCGAAGCGCAGCGGCTTGGGCGTCGAGAGCAGCGACACCTCGACGCGGCACTGCGGCCATTCCGCGGCGCTCATCGCGGGGAAGCGCGGATCGCGCAACGCCGCGGCGAGCGCGTTCTGCGCCGCGTCCTCGCCCAGCGCGCGCGCGGGCTCGAGGCTGCCGATGCAGCCGCGCAGCTCCTCGTTCTTGGTGAGCGTGACGAAGGTCGCGCCGGTCTGCCTGAGCCAGAGAGAAGTTGGCTCGGGTTTTGCCTTCCCCAGCACCGCGCTTTCGATGCTCCCCCGCGCAATGGCAAGCAGGGTGCGGCCGGCCTCGTCGAGCGAGACCTCGCCGCCCTCGTAGAGCCCGAACGCCGAATAGCCGACGACCTGTCCCTTGCCGCCCGCGGTGTCGCCGGAATTGCAGGCGGACAGAAGCTTCAGCGAAAGATTTTTCTTTTTTGAACTGAAAAGCAAACCGTTCAGCGGCGTGGCGCCGCAGGCCTCTTCGTGATCGAGGTCGGTGGCGAAGGCTGCGATGCGCGCGATGGTCGCGCGATCGATCGCCTGCGCCTTGTCGTAGGCGTGGTAGTGCGACAGGTCGGTGGAGATCACGATCAGCGTTTCCGGGCCGCCCCAGAGCCGCTCGATCACCTCGGCGACTTCGCGCACGCCCGCCATGCCGACCGCGAAGGGCGCGAGCGCGAACTCGCCCAGCACTCTTTGCAGGAATGGCAGCTGCACCTCGAGCGAATGCTCGAGCGCGTGGGCCGCATCGCTGACCACGACCTGCGGCAGGTCGCGCACTTCGGCGAGCGCCTCGGCGTCGATGCGCACCGTTCCGAGCGGCGTGGCAAACGCGCCGTCGCTCGGTATGGCGAGGCCCTTCACCGCCACGCGGTGCGTCGGACCCAGCAGGACGACACGGCGCACGGTCCCGCGGGCCGCGGCGAGCTCGTCGTAGGCGCACGCGGCGACCGGGCCGGAGTAGATGTAGCCGGCATGCGGTACGACCAGCGCCTTGGGATGACCGAGCCGGGGCATCGGCTGCCCGGCGCCGCCGAGGAGATCGTCCACTTCGGCAGCCAGCGAGCCCGCGTCGCCGGGATAGAACATGCCTGCCACCGCGGCCGGCCTTACGGAATTCATGCTGAATTATCCTCCGCCAAGGGCCTCCAAGACCCCCTCCAGCGCGCGGATTACCGATTGCCTGCGCACGCTGTCGCGGTCACCCGGGAAGCGCCGCGTCTCGCTTTTGATGTTTTTTCCCTGAACCCATGCGAAGCAAACCATGCCGACCGGCTTTTCGCGGCTGCCGCCGCCGGGACCCGCGATGCCGGTCACGGCGAGCGCCAGCGTGCCCTGGCTTCGCGCGAGCGCTCCCTTCGCCATCTCGCGCGCGGTTTCCTCGCTAACCGCGCCGTGGCGCTCGAGCTCCTCGGCGCCCACGCCGAGGAGCTCCTGCTTGGACGCGTTGGAATAGGTGACGAAGCCGCGCTCGAACCAATCGGAGGACCCGGCGATCGAGGTGACCGCCTGCGCGACCCAGCCCCCGGTGCAGGACTCGGCGGTTACCAGCACCTGTCCCGCCGCCTTCAGGCGCTGACCGACCCTTTTCGCCAGGTCGTCCATCAGAAGAACACCCGCTTCACGGCGGCAAGGAGCAGCAGCGTATACGCCGCGGCCACAAGATCGTCGAACATGACGCCGAAGCCGCCGCTGTAGCGCCGCTCGAAGTGGCGGATGGGCGGCGGCTTGGCGATGTCGAAGAAGCGAAACGCGACGAACGCCGCCGCCTGCCACGCCAGCTCGCGCGGCACTATCGCCAGGACGAGCACGAACGCGGCCACCTCGTCCCACACCATCGCGCCGTGGTCGGCGATTCCCAGATGGCGGCCCGTGACCTCGCAGGCCCACAGCCCGATCACAAAGCAAATGATTGCGGTAAAAAGCAGAAACCCGGCGTGCAGGCCGCCCATGGCCCAGCCGATCGCCCAGCCGAGCGCCGTGCCGGCGGTGCCCGGCGCGAAGGGCGCGAGCCCGGCGCCGAAGCCGAACGCGATCACGTGCGCGGGATGCGAGAACGCGAACCCCGGGCGCGGGCGGAACACGATCATTTCTGCTTCTCGAAGTGGTCGAAGCCGCCGCGGTAAGCGATAGGCCTGCCGTCAGCGGCTAGAACCGTCAGGCGCGCGGCGCCGGCCTCGATGGCGCCGATCCGCGTGAGGGCGAGCTTCAGCTCGGCCGCCAGGGCTTCGAGCTCCGGACGATGCGCGCGCGGCGCCGTGAACAGCAGCTCGTAGTCGTCGCCGCCCGAGAGCACGCAGTCCTTTTCGAGCTCGTCGGCTTTCAGGGTCCTGAAGGACGCGCATCTCGGAATGCGCTCGTATTCGACCCTGGCCGCGACTTGCGAGCGCTCCAGGATGTGGCCGAGATCGCCGGCGAGGCCGTCCGAGACGTCGATCGCGGCGTGCGCGAGCCTGCGCAGGCGCTCGCCGAGCTCGACGCGCGGCTCGGGGCGATGCAGGCGCTTCGCCGCCTCGGCGATTTCGGGATGCACGAGGCCGAGCGCGGCGCCGCCGAGCTCGCCCGACACCCAGACGTCGTCGCCCGGCCGCGCCCCCGAGCGCTCGAGCGCCATCCCCGGCGGCACCTCGCCGATCGCGGCGACGCAGATCGAGCGCGGGCCGCGCGTCGTGTCGCCGCCGATCAGATCGACGCCGTAGCGCTCGGCGAGCGCGTAGAACCCGGCCGAGAACCCCGCGAGCCATTCGGGCTCGACGCCGGGGAGCGCGAGCGCGAGCGTCGCCCAGCGCGGCGTCGCGCCCATCGCAGCGAGGTCCGAGAGGTTCACCGCCAGAGCCTTGTGGCCGAGCGCGCCCGGCTCGGCGCCGGGCAGGAAGTGCCGCCCTTCGATCAGCATGTCGGTGGTCACCGCGAGGTCGAGGCCGGCATCGGGGCGCAGCAGCGCGCAGTCGTCGCCCACGCCGATCAGCGCGCGCTTCGCCGGCCGGCTGAAGTAGCGCTGGATGATCTCGAACTCACCAAGCTGACTGGAGTTTTTGCGTCCGGAGTCCGTCATGCGTCAAAGCACCTATCGACTGACTTTCAAGATCGTCGTCCCGATGAGGGTCAACATGATCGAAATCAATCGTGCCAAATTCAGCCGCTCCTTCAAAACCACGACGCCAATGATGACTGCGAACACGATACTGGTCTCGCGCAAGGCGGATACCATTGCCATCGGCGCCAACGTCAAGGCCCAGATCACCAGCCAGGATGATCCATAGCTGAGAAGTCCCGAAGCGATCCCTCTGTTGCGCGTCCGCGGGCCGACGGCTGCGTGCTTCCCCTGCTGAAGCAAGTGGATGCAGCCGTACGTCATGAACGCCGTGATGATCGACAGCCAGACCATATAGCCATGGGCGGTGCCGGCGGCCCGCGCGCCGAGCGCGTCGACAATCGTATACGCCGAGATGAAGCCGCCCGTCGCGAGCGCGTACAGAACAGGACGGGGATCGCGGAAATCAGCCGCGCCACGTGTAAGAGAGAGGCTGGCAATTCCGAGCGCGATAAGCACGACGGCCACCTGGTTGGCGACGCCGAGCTGCTCGCCCAGGAAGCCTACCGAAACACCAGCGACTATGAGCGGCGCGACGCCGCGGGCAAGAGGATAGACATGGCTGAGCTCGCCGTATTGGTAGGCGCGATTCAGGAACAGCATATATCCCGTACTGAGTATCGGACTCGCGATCAGGTAGGGCCAGCTATCGAGTCCAGGGAAGGCCACGAATGGAACGAGAGTCAATGAAAGACCCAATTGCGACGCAGACATTACCTTGATCAGGCCCAGTCGATTACCGTCGGCCTTGACCAGCGCGTTCCAGGTGGCATGCACCAGCGCCGCGCCAATGACCATCAGGAACACTTCGATCTCCACTAGGACTCTCCTCGTGGAGCAGACGGCGCGCGCACCCGGATCCATTGCGAGAACAGCCACTTCTCGCCGCGGGTCGGCGCCGTGCCGGCGTGCAGCGTGCGCTCGTCGGGGACGCCGTCCTCTCCCACGTTCCAGAAGACCAGGGCATCGCCCTTGCGTCCCTTGAAGCTGCGCCCGAGGTGCGGAAACGCGGTGTGGCCGCCCTCGTAGCGGTCGTTCAGATAGACCAGCACCGTGAGCGCACGCTGGCCGCGCTCGGCCACCTCGCGCGCGTACGCGGGAATGCCGACGTCGAAGAAATCATGGTGCGGCCGGAACTCCTGGCCGACCTCGTAGTGCAGGATCTGGCTCGGCTCCAGGCCTTCGATCGGCACGTTCGCCAGGGCCGCGATGCGCGAGCGCACGAACGCGAGCACGGCATCGGTGCGCGCGAGCAGCAGCTCGGCGCTGCGATTGGTCCGGCCGACGTACGGGCTCGGGTCGCCGCTGCCGGCGTCGAACACTTCAGCCTCGCACAGGTACGGCGTGCCGAGCCGGATGAGCCAGTCGCAGATCTCGGCGGACATGAACCCGCGGACGACCGCGATGCGCGGCGCCTCGCTGAACGCCTCGCCGTGCGGCAGGCGCTGCCACGCCGCGAGGTCGACCGCCGCGCGCAGCCGCTCGGCCATTCCTTCGCGCAGGGCCTTGCCGGCGAGGACCTCGTGCGCGAGGCGCCAGTTGCCCACGAGCGCCGCAAGCTCGGCCTGCGCGAGACGCGAACCGTGCTCCGCCGCCTGCTGCAGGTGGCGCAGCGCGGCGCCGAGATCGTGCGGCATGCCGACGCCCGAGGCGGCGCGGATTGCAAGGGACCGCGCGTCGTCCATCAGGCGCGGGCGCGCCAGCGCCCCACTTCTTCGGGCCGGAGCTGGGCGGCGATCTTCTCGAGCACGCCGTTGACGAAACGGTAGCCCTCGGAGGCGCCGAAGCTCTTGCCGAGCTCCACCGCCTCGTTCAGCACGACCTTGAACGGCGTCTTCGGGTGGTGGGCGAGCTCGAAGGCGCCGATGTAGAGGATGGCGCGCTCGACCGGCGACAGCCTGGCGAACTCGCGGTCGAGGTGCGGCGCGATCAGCTGCTCGAGCTCGGCGGCGCGGCTGCGCACGCCGCTCAGGAGCTCGTCCAGGAACTTGGTCTTTTCGTAGGCCTCGTTCGAGCGCGCCTCCTCGAGCGGGTCGCCACCCGAGAGCTGCCAGGCGTACAGGGCCTGCAGCGCCACCTCGCGCGCCTGCCTTCTAGCGTGCCTCATGCAGCTGCATTTTCAGTTTTGCCATCTCCACCGCGACGCGCACCGCCTCGGCGCCCTTGTCGAGGCGCGCGGCGGCCTGCTTCTCGTCGTCGGTGGTGAGGATGCCGTTCGCCACCGGCACGCCGCACTCGAGCATCACGTCCATCACGCCGCGCGCGGACTCGTTCGCCACCACGTCGAAGTGGTAGGTGTCACCGCGGATCACCGCGCCGAGCGCGACCAGCGCGTCGAAGCGGCCGGACTGCGCCATCCATTGCAGCGCGAGCGGGATCTCGAGCGCCCCGGGGACGCTCACCACGGTGCATTCCGCCTTCAGCTTGTGCGCCTCGGCGCGCGCGCGCTCGACCAGCTTGCCGCAGATCTCCTCGTTGAACCGGCTGGCGACGATGCCGAGGCGCATGTTTCGCTAGCGCCTGGGCTGCTCTGCGTAGCTGGTCACCTCGAGGCCGAAGCCGGTCATGCTGGGCATCTTGCGCGGCGCGGCCATCAGCCGCATCTTTCCCACGCCGAGGTCTCGCAGGATCTGAGCGCCGATGCCGTAGAGCCGCAGGTCCATGCCGCGGCCGGCCTGCGGCGGGCGGCTTTCCTGGTTGCAGTTCATGAGCACCATCACGCCCGCCCCGGCCTGCTGGATCGCTTTCAGCGCCTCGCCCACGCCCCAGGAGTGCGTGCCTTTTCCCGCGTCCAAAAGGTCGATGATCGACAGCGGCTCGTGCACTCGCACCAGGGTTTCCTTCTTCGCGTCCGGTTTCCCGTGGACGAGGGCGAGATGGAGGGCACCGACCGACAGGTCGCGGTACGACACCAGATGAAAGCCCCCCCAGGGAGTATCGATGTCGCGCTCGGAAGCGCGCTGCACGAGCGACTCGTTGCGGCTGCGATGCTCGATCAGGTCGGCGATGGTGCCGATCTTGAGCTTATGGGTGGCGGCGAACTCGAGCAGGTCCGGCAGGCGCGCCATGGTGCCGTCGTCGCGCATGATCTCGCACAGCACCGCCGCGGGCGTGAGGCCGGCGAGGCGCGCGAGATCGCAGCACGCCTCGGTGTGGCCGGCGCGCACCAGCACGCCGCCCGGGTGCGCGATCAGCGGGAAGACATGGCCGGGCTGGACGATGTCCTCCGCTTTCGCATTTGGAGAGGAGGCAACCTTTATCGTCAGGGCGCGGTCGTGCGCGGAGATGCCGGTCGCGATGCCCTCGGCGGCCTCGATCGACACGGTGAAGTTGGTGCCGTGGCGCGAGCGGTTCTGCTCGACCATCGGCCGCAGCCCCAGCCGCGCCGCGTGCTCCTCGGTGATCGGCATGCAGACCAGGCCGCGGCCGTGCTTGGCGAGGAAATTGATCTTCTCGGCGGTGACGAAATCGGCGCCGAAGACGAGGTCGCCCTCGTTCTCGCGGTCCTCGTCGTCGACCAGGATGACGATCTCGCCGGCGCGGATCGCCTGGATGACCTCGGCTACGGGGCTGATGGCTGCGGTTTCGCGGCGCATCAGCCCATTTTACTCCTCGCCCTTGCCGCCGCCCGCGGGCCTCTCACCTTCATCTCCGCCCGTGCGCTCGCGGATGCGCGCCGACTTGCCCGAGCGCGCGCGCAGGTAGTAGAGCTTGGCGCGGCGCACGTCGCCCTTGCGCTTCACCTCGACCGAGGCGATGAGCGGCGAATAGGTCTGGAAGGTGCGCTCGACGCCCTCGCCCGAGGACACCTTGCGCACGATGAACGACGAGTTGAGGCCGCGATTGCGCTTCGCGATCACCATGCCCTCGAAGGCCTGCACGCGCTTGCGCTCGCCTTCGACCACGTTCACGTTCACGACCACCGTGTCGCCGGGCGAGAAGTCGGGCACCTCCTTCTTGAGGCGCTTGATTTCTTCCTGCTCCAGGGTCCTGATGAGGTCCATAGCACTAGCTCCTGTGTTCCCGCTGGAATTCCTCCAACAGCTTCGATTCTTCTGCGCCCAGCTTCTTCACCGCCAGCAGGTCGGGCCGGCGCAGCCAGGTCCTGCCCAGCGCCTGCTTCAGCCGCCAGCGCCGGATGTTCTCGTGGTGCCCCGACATCAGCACCTCGGGCACCCTGCGATCGGCGTAAATCTCCGGTCGCGTGTATTGCGGACAATCCAGCAGCCCGTCGGCGAACGACTCTTCCAGCGCCGAGGCGGCGTCGCCGAGCGCGCCCGGCAGCTGCCGCACCACCGCATCGATCAGCGCCATCGCCGCCACCTCGCCGCCCGAGAGCACGAAGTCGCCGATCGATACTTCCTCGTCGACCCGGCGCTCGAGCAGCCTCTCGTCCACGCCCTCATACCTGCCGCACAACAGCGTCAGCGCACGCTCTTCTTTTAACTCCATCACCCTGCGATGATCGAGCTTGCGGCCTTGAGGCGTGAGATAGACCACTCTTCCGCCGCCATCGGCCTTCACCGCATCCAGCACTCTTTCCAGCGGCTCGGCCAGCATCACCATTCCCGGCCCGCCGCCGTAGGGACGGTCATCGACCGTCCGGTAATTGTCCACGGTGAAATGGCGCGGATTCCACGTCGTCAGCGAGTACAGCCCCGCTTCCAGCGCGCGGCTGGTGATCCCGCTCCCGGTAATCGCCGCGAACATCTCCGGGAACAGCGTCACCACGTCGAAGCGGATCACCAGTCCGCTCCCCACTGAATACGGATCTGTCGCTTTCCCAGATCCACGTCCCGCACGACGGACGAAGTCCACGGAATCAGCCGCACCTTGCCGTCGCCCGCCACTTCCATCACATCCTGCGCGCCGTTGAACATCCAGCGCTTCACCGCTCCCAGTACGACACCCTGCTCGTTCACCACCTCCAGGCCGACAAGATCGGCGAGGTAGTAGTGCCCGGCTTCCGGCGCCGGCAGCGCGTCGCGCCGTACATAAACCGTCGAGCCCTTCAGCTTCAGCGCCGCTTCGCGGTTCTCCAGCCCCGCCAGCTTCGCGAGCAGCGTGCCCGAGTGCTCCTTCACCTGCTCGACGGGATACTCGGCCCCGCCGATCGACCACTTGCCGCACGCCGCCAGCGCCTGCTGCGGCGCCTGCACCTTGAGCCAGCCGCGCACGCCGTACGAGCCGGCGACGCGACCCATCTCTATGAGATCAGGCGGCCTTCTTTGCAAACTGCTTCACGAGCCGCGCCGCCGTGCCGGAGAGCTGCGCGCCCTTGCCGGTCCAGTGCTTGACGCGCTCCAGGTTCACGCGCAGCGACTCGCGCCCCGCCGGCGCCTTCGGGTCGTAGAACCCGAGCCGCTCGATGAACTTCTTGCTGGCCGCGCGCCGCGAGTCGGCGACCACCACATGAAAGAACGGCCGCTTGTTCGCGCCGCCGCGCCGCAGTCGAATCACCACCATTTGGAATACTCCGCAAACCGCGAAAAGGCGCGGATTATACGGGAGAAATCAGGACTTTGGGAAGGTTCTAGCGGATCCCCGGCGGCATGCCCTTCATGCCGCGCATCATGCGCTGCAGGTTGCCGCCTTTCATCATCTTCATCATTTTCTGCATCTGCTCGAACTGGTTGAGCAGCTGGTTGACCGCCTGGACCGGGACGCCGGCGCCGGCGGCGATGCGGCGCTTGCGCGAGGCCTTGATGAGCTCGGGCTTGCGGCGCTCGGCCGGGGTCATGGAGTTGATGATGCCCTCGATGCGCCTGAACTGCGTCTCGTCCTGCAGCTTCGCCGGGTCGATCTGGCCGACGAGCTGGGCGGGGAGCTTGTCCATGAGCGAGGCGACGCCGCCCATCTTCTTCATCTGCACGATTTGCGACTTGAAATCCTCAAGATCGAACGAGCGTCCTTTGCGGACTTTGTCCGCAATTTTTTTCGCTTCGTCGAGGTCGACCTTCGCGTGCGCTTCCTCGACCAGCGACAGGATGTCGCCCATGCCGAGGATGCGCGCGGCCATGCGCTCGGGATGGAACGGCTCGATGCCGTCGAGCTTCTCGCCGACGCCGGCGAACTTGATCGGCTTGCCGGTGACGTGCCGCACGGACAGGGCCGCGCCGCCGCGGGCATCTCCGTCGAGCTTGGTGAGGATCACGCCGGTGAGCGGCAGGCGCTGGTTGAACGCGCGGGCGACGTTGACGGCGTCCTGGCCCTGCATCGCATCGACGATGAACAGCGTCTCGATCGGCTTGAGCGTGGAGTGCAGCGCGGCGATCTCGCGCATCATCTCCTCGTCGATCGCGAGGCGGCCCGCGGTGTCGACGATGAGGACGTCCATGTAGTGCGTGCGTGAGTATTCGAGGGCGCGGCGGGCGATCTCGGTTGGAGATTCTTTTGCTTGAGAAGCAATGAAGTCGGCCTTTGCCTGGCCCGCGACGGTTTCCAATTGCTGGATCGCCGCCGGACGGTAAACGTCGCAGGAAACGAGCGCGACCTTCTTCTTGCCGGCGATGAGAAGGCGGGCGAGCTTGCCGCAGGTGGTGGTCTTGCCCGAGCCCTGCAATCCGGCCATCAGGATCACGGCGGGCGGCTGCGCGGCGAGATCGAGGCCGACGTTCGCCTCGCCCATGAGCTTCGCCAGCTCGCGGTGCACGACGCCGACGAGCGCCTGGCCCGGGGTCAGGCTGCCGACGACCTCCTCGCCGAGCGCGGCCGCGCGCACCGAGTCGATGAAGTGCTTCACCACCGGCAGCGCGACGTCGGCCTCGAGCAGCGCGACGCGCACTTCGCGCAGCGCCTCTTGGATGTTCGATTCGGTCAGGCGCGCTTCGCCGCGAATCGTCTTCACGATCCGCGCGAGCCGCGTGGTCAGGTTGTCGAGCATGGGGTGATAAACTGAAGCGGTGCCCGACATTGTAATTCACGGCCTCGTCTCGGCCATGTACGTCGGGCTGGCGTGGCACTTCTGGCACAGCCGTTGGCGCCGCGAGGGGCGTGAGGGCCGCGCAGGGTTGCGCGGCTGGGAGCGGGCCGCAATCCTCGTCCCCCTGGCGCTGCACGGCGGGCTGCTCTATCAGGGGGTGTTCTCGGCGGAGCCCAGGTTCGGGTTCGCGCCGGCGCTATCCGTGATGATGTTTCTCGGCGTCGCGCTCTACTGGGCCGAGAGCCTGTTCTACGACCTCGAGGGCATGCAGCCTCTGGTCCTGCCGCTCGCCGCGCTGGCGGCGCCGCTGCCGGCGCTGTTTCCCGGCCTCGCCCTGAGCGGCGCGCACGCGCAGGCCGCCGAGTTCAAGCTGCACCTGGCGCTGGCGATGATGGCGTACGGCCTGTTCGTGATCGCGCTGCTGCACGCGACGCTGATGGCGGTCGTGGAGCGGCAGCTGCACCGCAAGGGGACCCTCGCCTTCCCCCAGCTTCCGCCGCTGCTGACGCTCGAGGCGCTGCTCTTCCGCATGATCGGCGCGGCGTTCGTCTTTCTCACGCTGACGCTGATCACCGGCATCGCGTTCTCCGAGACGCTGTTCGGGCGCGCGCTGCGCTTCGACCACAAGACGGTGTTCGCCGTGCTGTCGTGGCTCACCTTCGGCCTGCTGCTCGCCGGGCGCTGGCGCTACGGCTGGCGCGGGCGCACCGCGCTGCGCTGGACGCTCACCGGGTTCGTGATGCTGCTCCTCGCCTACGTCGGCAGCCGCTTCGTGCTCGAAGTGCTGCTCGGGCGCAGCTGAATGGGGTAATCCATGGAAATCCTCATCATCGCCAGCCTCATTCTCCTGAACGGAGTCTTCGCCATGTCGGAAGTGGCGCTCCTCACCGCGCGCAAGCCGCGCCTGGAGGCAAGGGCGAAGCAGGGAGACGCGCTCGCCTCCGCCGCGCTGGCGCTCGCGCGCGACCCGACGCGCTTCCTGTCGACGATCCAGATCGGCATCACCTCCATCGGCATCCTGAACGGGATCGTGGGCGAAGCATTCCTGTCGGCGCCGGTCTCGGCCTGGCTGCAGTCGACTTTCCTCCTGCAGGCGAAGACGGCGAACGTGGTGGCGACCGTCGGCATCGTGGTGGTCATTACCTACGTTTCCATCGTGGTGGGCGAGCTGGTGCCCAAGCGCCTGGGCCAGCACAACGCCGAGGGCATAGCGCGCATGCTGGCCTGGCCGATGCGCGTGCTCGCCAGGATCTCGGCGCCGTTCGTGTATCTGCTTTCGGCTTCCACCCACGCGATCCTCAATCCCATCCTCAAGCTGGCGCGCCTGCGCGGCGGCGAGAGCGACGGCGAGATGTCGCCCGAGGAGATCCGCACCATCCTGCTCGAGTACTCGAACCTGCTGCCGAAAAAGCACGTTTCCATCCTGCTCAACCTGTTCGACCTCGGCGCGGTGACAGTGCAGGACATCATGCTGCCGCGCGCCAGGATCGAATCGATCAGCCTCGACGACGGCATGGAGACGATCGTGCACCAGATCGTCACCAGCCACCACGGGCGGCTGCCGGTGTTCCGCAGCGCGCTGGGCGAAGTGGTCGGGGTGCTGCACCTGAAGAAGGTGCTGACGGCGCTGCCGACCGGCACGCTCGACAAGCCGACCCTCGTATCGATC
>Ga0214471_10003450_pt1 | contig 12267 bp, 10 predicted proteins | sample RVTome_5_FD_207665 | JGI IMG/M metagenome (GOLD analysis project Ga0214471, IMG submission 207665) | Soil microbial communities from uranium-contaminated site in the Upper Colorado River Basin, Wyoming, United States - RVT142D155 | ecosystem: Environmental > Terrestrial > Soil > Contaminated >... | reverse complement strand
GGGATGGGGCAGGTGTACCGGGCCACGGACACGCGCCTCGAGAGAGAAGTGGCCCTCAAGGTGCTGCCGCCCGGGATGACGGCCGACGAGGGCCGGCTGGCGCGCTTCCAGCGCGAGGCCCGTGCCCTCGCCTCGCTCAACCACCCCAACATCGTCACGATCTACTCGGTCGAGGAGTGCGAAGGGTCGCACTTCATCACGATGGAGCTGGTGGACGGGCGCACGCTCGATGCCCTGATCCCGCGCGACGGCATGGGATTCGAGTCGTTCCTGTCGATCGCGCTGCCGCTGGCCGACTCGGTCGCCGCCGCGCACGACGCCGGCCTGACGCACCGCGACCTCAAGCCGCAGAACGTCATGGTCGCCGGCGATGGCCGGATCAAGGTGCTCGACTTCGGGCTCGCGAAGTTCACCGATGCGCCAACGCCCGACCTGGCGCTCGCGGGGGTCACCGATGCGTCAGCGGCCCCAACGAGCGAGGACCTGTCCACCACGCTGCTGGGCACGCAGGAAGGACAGATCGTGGGGACCATCCCGTACCTGCCGCCCGAGCAGATCGACGGAAAGACGGCGGACACGCGGAGCGACGTGTACGCCCTGGGCGTCATGCTGTACGAAATGGCGACGGGACGCCGTCCCTTCGTGCGCGACTCCGTCCTCGCGCTCATCGCGGCGATCGTGCGCGAGCAACCGGTGCCGGTGGCCACGCTGGCGCCCGCGCTGCCGGCGGAGGTGCACGCGGTCATCAACCGGTGCCTGGCGAAGGAACCCACGGCGCGCTTTCCGCACGCCGGGGCGTTGTTCCAGGCGCTGCTTGAGCTGAGCCCGAAGACGGTCGCGAGGGAGCTGGCCACGACCCCGACGTCGGGTGGGTTCTGGCGCTCGGGACTCTCCACGCCGGTCGGCCGCACCCGGCGGAGCGGCCCGCCCCTGGTGGGACGCGAGGCCGAATTCGCGAACCTGGCCGAGCTCCTCGACCAGGCCGGCGCCGGAACCGGTTCGCTCGTGCTCCTTGGCGGAGAACCCGGCGTCGGCAAGACACGCCTGTGCGAGGAGCTGGTGCGCGAGGGCGGGGACCGGTACATGCTCACGCTCTCCGGCCACTGCCACGAGGAAAGCACCGCGCCCTACGGGCCGTTCGTGGAGATCTTCGAGCAGATGCTCCGGGTGGTGCCTGACGAGGACCTCCGCGACATCGTCGGTGACGACGCCGTGGAGCTCTCCCGGCTCGTCCCGAAGGTGCGCCGCCTCGTGGACGGACTGCCGGAGCCGGCGCCACTCGAGCCGGACCAGCAGCGCCGGGCCCTGTTCGCCGCCATCGCCGACGTGCTGCGGCGCCTCGCCGCCCACCAGCCCCTGGTCCTGCTGCTGGACGACCTCCATTGGGGCGACGACGCGTCGATCGGCCTCCTGGAGCACATCGCGCCGCAACTGGCCGGCCTCCCGATCCTGTGCCTGGGCACGTATCGCAATGTCGAGGCGGACATCGGCAAGCCCTTCGAGCAGGGCATGGGCATCCTCGTGCGCCAGCGCCGGACGCTGCTGCTGCCCGTCCGGTGCCTGACGAGGGAGGCCGTCGGCCAGCTGCTGCTGTCAGTCGCAAACAGCGAGCCGCCGGGGGTGCTCGTGGATGCTGTCTTCAACGAGACCGGGGGCAATCCCTTCTTCGTGGGCGAGCTCTTCCAGCACCTGTCCGAGGATGGCCAGCTCTTCGATGAGGGTGGGCGCTGGAAACGGGACCTGGACCTTGACACGCTCGCCGTGCCGGAAGGAGTGCGGCGCGTCATAGGGCGCCGCCTTGACCGCATGAGCCAGTCGACGCAGGCGATGCTGGGCACGGCGGCGGTGATGGGACGTCACTTCGAGCTGCGACTCGTCGAGGCGATGGGCGCGCTCCCGGACGAGGACTTCCTGAACGCCGTGGAGGAGGCCGAGCGAGCCAGGCTGATTTCCGCGATCCGGGGCAGCCGGCAGCCTCGCTACTCCTTCACCCACGAGCTGATCCGAAGCGCGCTGCTGGCCGGGATCTCGCTGCCGCGCCGGCAGCGGCTGCACGCGAAGGCAGCGAAGGTGATGGAAAGCGCCTACGGCGTGGCCCTCCCCGGTCACGCGCCGGAGATGGCGTATCACCTGTACGAGGCCGGGCCGACGGGTGACGATGCGCAGGCGATCCACTTCCTGTCGCTCGCAAGCGACCAGGCCATCGCGACCGGTGCCCTGCAGACGGGACTGGACAGCATCGCGCGCGCACTTTCGATCGCCCAGCCTGACGACGGTCGCACGCGCGCGCGTCTCCTGTGGAAGCACGGACTCGCCCGCCGCAACGTGGGGCAACTGATGGAGGCCATCGCGGACTGGGAGGCGGCGTTGCCCCTCTGCGATCCGGCGGAGGACCGACTGCTCATCGCCAGCATCTGCCAGGACCTCGCGCACGGCTATGCCTGGACCGGGCAGGGAATGTCCGGTGTGGCGGCGGCTCGTCGGGGGCTCGAGGTGCTTGCGCCCGGGGACACGTCGCAACGATGCCGCCTGACGGGTTCGCTCGGATGGAACCATGCCCTCGCGTGCGACTTCGAGTCCGCCGATCCGATCCTGCGCGACGCCCTGGAGATGGCCGAGCAGCTGGCCGACGTGCAGCTCGTGGGCGAGGCACTCCTCCTGAACTCGTGGCACTACTACCTGTGCATGCGACGCCGTGAGCAGGCCGACGCCTGCCAGCGCGCGGCGGAGCTGCTACGGCCCTCCCAGGATGTGGGCAAGCTTGGCGAGGCGCTGGTGAACTTCCAGATGGCCAGCAATCAGATCGGCCGCCCCGGCGATATTGCGGCGACGGAATTGGAGGCACGGACGCTCGCGGAACGGCTGGGCCGCTTCGACATCCGCGTGCACCAGCTCTATTCCGAGACGCAGCGCGACTGGATGCTCGCGGCGAACCTCGACGCGCTCGAGCAGGGGTTTCGACGCGTCGAGGAAGTGAGCGGTGCCTGGCGCTGGGTCGCAGAGGGAAGCCTGTCCCAGCTCTACCTCTGGCGCGGCGATCTCGACGCCGCGACGGCCGTCGCGCAGGCCGCGGTCTCGCACGAACCACCCGGGACGACCCACACCGGGTTCGGCTGGAGCATGGTGTTCCTCTGTGACAGCCTGTCAGGTCGGCGCGACGACGCCCTCAGGCTGCTGCAGCAGCGAGACGAGCAACTTCCGAACATCGGTCGGCTCAACACGATCGGGGCATGGTCCGCACTCTTCAAAGTCGTGGAAGGACTCGTCGCGCTGGGAGAACTCGAACAGGCTGCTGCGCTGTATCCCCTGGTCGTCGAGGGCATGGCCACCGAAAGCGTGGTCGCCTTCGATGGGAGCCATCTCCTCGAGACGGTGGCAGCCATCGCGGCGTCCGCGGCGGCCGACTGGAGCGTGGCCGGGTCGCACTTCGAGTCCGCGATCCGCGTAGCTGACGCGATGCCGTTCGTGAGCGAGCGCTCGGAGGCTCGCTACTGGTACGCCCGGATGCGCATCGCGCGCGACGATCCGGGCGATGCGGAGGCGGCGCGAGCCTTGCTCGCATCCGCGATCGAGGGCTACCGGTCGCTCGGCGCCGGATGGCACGTTCGTCGCGCCGAGGCCGCGACGGCGTGATCGTGCTCTCGTGAATGATCCTCGTGACACCCTGGCTCGGTGACGCCTCGCTCGACTTCGGTACCGTGGACGACGACCTGCAGGCCCTCGAGTCGATCATCAACGAGATGGTCTTCCTCGCCATTGCCCTCAGGTTCAGGGCTCCATCGAGGGCCGCCTCAAGCGCCGCCGCGCACTGGCCGCGATCCACCAGCTGCGCAGCATCGCGCACGTGGTCGACATGCACCAGCTGACGAAGGACCCCGACCTGCTCCACTCGGCCGGCCAGCTGACCTCAGGGCCGTTCGAATACCACCTGCCCACCGACCAGCGTCAGGGTTATTCGAGCCTCACGAATCGACTCCGGGGAGACGGTCGTGAGGTCGCGATCGATGAGGACCAGATCAGCAAGGCGGCCTCTGGCGAGCACCCCCTTGGTGGCTTCATCGAAGGACGCCCGGGCAGATGAGCGCGTGTAAGCGCGCAGGGCCTCCTCGACGGTGATTCGCTGTTCCGGGACCCAGCCCTCGGGATTCCGATCATCCAGCGTGCGGCGGGTGACCGCAGCATAAATGCCTTCCAGCGGCGTCGGCGGGGCCACGAACCAGTCGCTGCCGAACGCGACCGTGGCTCCGGCATTTAGGAGCGACCGGAACGCGTAGGTGCCCCTGGCGCGTTCTGGCCCAATCACCTTCTCGGCCCAGCGGCCATCGTCGATTGCGTGATAGGGCTGCATGCTGGCGATGATACCCAGGGCGCCGAATCGCGGGATGTCCGAAGGAGCGATGTGCTGGGCATGCTCGATCCGGAAGCGACGGTCGCGCGGCCCGTTCTCCCGGGCGACGCGCTCATAGATGTCCAGCAGGGTCCGATTGGCGCGATCGCCGATGGCATGGATGATGACGTGGAGTCCGGCCTGGTCGGCATGGGAGGTCCAGCGATAGAGGTCCGCCTCGGTGTTCACGAAGAAGCCGCGGTCGGACGGTGCATCGGTGAAGGGCTCGAGCATGGCCGCCGTGTGCGAGCCTAACGAACCATCCACGAAGCCCTTGAGTCCGCCCATACGAACCCACGCGTCACCGGCGCCGCGCGCGGCGATCGTGTCGCGCAGCCTCTCCCAGGTCGCCAGCGGGACGGCCGCGTATATGCGGGTACGCAGCCGGCCGGCGGAACGTGCCCGCTCGAAGATCGCCAGATCCGACCACGAGCCCATGTTGTGGACGCTCGTTACGCCCTGGGCCGCCACGTAGGCCATCGCGGTGTCGAGCGCGCGGTCCTGCAGCGGCGGTGGCGCGACCGGCACCACGCGCCAGACGAGCGCCTGGGCGTTGTCCTTCAGCACGCCGGTGGGCTCTCCGTTCGCGCTGCGGACAATCGCGCCGCCCTCGATGTCCGCCGTCGCGGCGGTGACGTCCGCGTCGCGCAGGGCCCGGCTGTTCGCCAGCGCCATGTGCCCGTCCAGCCGATTCACCCAGACCGGATGATCGGGCGTCACCGAGTCGATCCAGGACCGCTCCGGCAGGCGACCGCCCCATTGTTCATGGTCCCAGTCTCCGCCGGTGATCCAGGTTCCCGCGGGGATCGTCGCCGCGAATTCCCTGATTCGACGGGTGAACTCCTCGGGTGTCCCGGCATCGCGCAACTGGACGGACGAGAGTCGGAATCCCCCATCGATGAAGTGGACGTGGGAGTCGATAAACCCGGGGGTGACCATCCCGCCGTGCGCATCGACGGTACGTCCGGCACGACCCAGCTTGCGAATCTCGGCAGACGAGCCAACCGCGAGAATCGTGTCGCCACTCACCGCCACCGCGTCGGCCCACGGACGCGTCGAGTCGCCCGTCCAGACCCTGGCGTTGACGATGGCGAGCGACACGTCAGCAGCCGATGGAGTCATGTCACATGCCATCAGAAGGCCGCAGACGACGGGTCGCAGACTGCGGGTGACCCACGGGCGGAAGGTCATTGCCCGCAACCGGATCTCTCACCGGCTATCTGGGCGTGCACCACGCTGGCCTCTGACCGCCGGCCGCTGACCTCACAGCTTCCGCTCAATCGCGTCGCGCACATCGAGCAGAATCTCGAAGTACAGCTGCTCGCGCCGGTAGGCGAAGTCGAGCGTCGCCATCTGGGCGTCGTCGCCGGTGGCCTTGGCTCGCTCGAAGGCCTCCCGATACATCTCGTCCAGGTTGTTGAGGATGCGTTCCCGTGAGCGTGGCATGCGCGTTTTCTCTATGGCGCTGGGCGTGAGGCGCGGCAACTCTTCGTCGGGGGCGGACCGGGGCGCCTTCTCGATGGCATCGAGCAGGTACCGGCGGGCCGCGCCCATCATCAGGCGACGCGAATTGAATGGATCTGTCATGAAGCGTGAGGCGATCTTCGCGCGCGATGGCTATCGGTGCGTGTTCTGCGGGGAGGCTTTCCCGGCAGACCAGCTGAGCGTCGATCACCTGCAGGCGCGTTCGCGCGGAGGCGATCGGTCGTCCGGCAACTTAGTGACGGCCTGCAGGGCCTGCAACGCACGGAAGGGACGTCAGCGCCTGGCCGGCTTCCTGGCGAGCGATCGCCTGGCGTACGCCAGCTTCCAGCGACTCGCGGTGCATGCCTGGAAACGACACCTCAGCGCCATCGACGATGAGGTACGGAAGATCCGGTCCACGGCAGCCCGGGATGACTGACGCGGACGGCCGGGCGGTGCGCGGTCGATGCTACAGTCTGTGAAACACCGCCTCCGCCACCGGGCGGCCGTGCTTCAGGTGTTCCACGACGATGCGCTCCAGCAGTTCCGGAGTCACGCCGGCATACCAGACACCCTCGGGATACACCACCACGACCGGTCCGCCGGCGCACACACCCAGGCACGGAGTTTCACCGCGCTTCACGCGCGTCGGTCCGAACAGCAGGTCTTCGCGTTCCAGGAGGCTGGCCAGATGCGCGTACAGTGCGCGCCCGCGCCGGTCAACTGAGCAGAAACCACCGGTGCAGACCAGGACATGCCTGGCGTACGGTTCCATCCATGGTGCGTTGGTGGCGCTCATCGAAGCCGGTTTGTCCAGTGGTCGGTCGTCATCGCAGGTTCAATCGTTCACCAGCTCCATCCCTGGTCGTCAGCACACGCACGGATCAGTCGACGACCGCCTTGTTGTCACCCTGCGGTGCGACGTACCGGCACGACTCCACCGGTTGTCCGCCAACCAGATGTTCGTCCAGGATGCGCTGGGCCGATTCCAGGTCGACGGCCCCGTACCAGACGTCGTCGGGGTAGACCACGACCATCGGACCGTGGCCGCACTGGTTCATGCACCCGGAGTGGTTGACCCGCACGATGCCCTTGAGCCCCAGTTCCACCGTGCCCTTCCGGAGCAGGTCGAAGACATCCTTCGAGCCCTGCGTCGGGCAGGTCTTTCCCGAGGTGCAGACGAAGACGTGGTGCTTGTACTGACCCATTCGCGATCCGGAGTACGGGGTGCGGGTGAGGCTCCCAATCGGCCACAGTGGCCGATACGGCCCAACTCGCTCGATTAAGATGAAGCGTGCGCGGGGATGTGTGGAGCGACCATCCGGCATTCCAGGCGCTGGCGGCGGTGCCGGAACCTGACCACGAGGACTTAATGAGCGTCACCAGGGAATATCAGGCGGCCGGAAAGAAGCGGGTCAACCACATCGTGGCACGCTGGGTTGAGGGCGAGGCGTTTGACGCAGGTCAACCGGGACAGGTCGCGATCCGGATCGATGGTACGCGCAGGACCGGCCCCGGTCCCGTCGACGTTCTGCTGAGCGCGCTGGCCACCTGCTCGGCCATGGACGTCGTGTCCATTCTCGCCAAACGGCGCACGCCGGTAGCGACACTTGACATCGAAGTACGCGGCGAACGCGCCGACGCTGTGCCGGCGAAACTGACCTCAATCGCGATGATCTACCGGATCACGGGCGACGGGATCGACCGGGAACATGCCGAGCGCGCCGTAGACCTGGCGCTGAACAAGTATTGCTCGGTACGTGACTCGCTCGATCCCGCGATTCCCATCGAGTGGACGCTTCTGCTGAACGATGGACTGAGCGGATAGACATCGGAGACGCCCTGTCACCGTCAGGAAACCGCAGCCGTCCATCGCGGCGCTGCCGCGCAACGTCAATGCCCGGCATCGCCTGTCGGCAATCGAGTCCTCGATCGCTTATGGAACGACGCCTCGGCGGTGGCATTCCGCGCACAATCACCGACTGGTACGTTGCCCCGCGTGGCGACTCAGGCCAGGTCGCTGAGTGTTCAGTACTGGGTGCTGGAACCGGGTGACACGTGCTGGCGCTGCGGTTGGCTCAGCTCCAGGACCAGGAAGCAGGTCGAGCCTCCAGCACTCACGACTCACGCCGGCCAGCTCGGCTAGCTGGCTGGTGCCCGAGGTCGTTCGCGGAATCGGAACATTACCACGATTCCGGAGACCGCCGTGAGCGCTCCCACCGCACTGATCGCCAACGACATCCCGGCGAGGTCAGCCAGCAGTCCGGCGCCGACCGCGCCGGCGACGTACCCGAGGTCCCTCCACAGCCGATACACGCTGACCTCGGCCGCGCGCGTGCGCGGCTGCGACAGATCGGCGACTGCGGCCAGCAGCGTCGGGTAGACCATTGCCGTCCCGATGCCGAGAGCCGTCAAGGCTCCCATCCAGGCCCAGAACCCCTGCCAGACCGTCATGCCAACCAGGGCAAACCCCTGAATGAACATGCCCGCGGCGATGAAGACCTTCCTTCCATACCGATCGCTCAGGCCACCGAACACCACTTGAAAGACGCCCCACGTCGCGGGGTAGGTCGCCACCAGCACGGCGGTCGACCGCAGTGAGAGACCGCTCGCCATGAAGAGAAGTGGGAAGAGACCCCAGGACACGCCGTCGTTCAGGTTGTTCACGAACCCGGCCTGCCTCATGCTGAACATGGCCGGGTTCGACGATACGCCGCGAATCGCGAACCACCGCCGGCTCATACGACCCTGAATGTCCGGTTGACCAGGCGTGTCCTGTTCCTCGAGACGCGCATGGGCCGTCGTGTCCCTGACCATCAGGACCGAAACGAGCAGACCCGTCGAGGCGATCAGGAGTCCCAGATAAGCGGGCCCGGCGCGGAGACCGTATCGGGCGGCAACAAACCCGCTCATGAGGGCCGCGACGGCAACGGCCAGATAGCCGGCGAATTCGTTAAGACCCATCGCCAGGCCGCGATGTCGACGCCCCACCAGATCGATCTTCATGATGACCGTCGTCGACCACGCCAGCCCCTGATTGATGCCAAGCAGAGCGTTGGCCGCGACGATCCACGACCAGCTGGGGGCCAACAGGATCATCATGGGCACCGGGAGTGCCACGATCCATCCGGCCACAAGTGTCCATCGGCGGCCGTGGCGCTCAACCGACCATCCTGCCGCGAGGTTGCTGAGGGCCTTCGTGAGGCCGAACGTGGCGATGAACGAGAGGACGGCGCTGGCGGACGTGAGACCGAAGTCCTCCGCGGCGACGAGCGGAAGAACCGTGCGTTCCAGTCCGACCATCGCTCCGACGAAGGCGTTGACCAGTACGAGCAGCGAGAATTGCCGCCAGTTCTCGCGCAATCCTGCTACCACCGGCCTCGCGGAGCTGGACGTGGCCCGCGAACCGTGGGCGACGACGCTCATGCGGACACCGGCACCGTGTCCATGTTTGCCATCCGCGTCTCGTCGGCGCGCGGTGGCCTGGGTGGCGGATCCACCAGCATGAGCTCGACAAACTCGCTTTCGTCCTCCAGCCGGAAGGCACGATTCAAACGCCGCTCGAACCCGATGGTCGACATCGGCGTGCCGCTGAGGCCCCGTCCGCACACCGAGCCGGCAAATGCGCCGGGGAGCACGACGACGTCGTCGGAAAGAGCGCGGAGCCTGCGCGCGCTTTGAAACAACGCCCGAGCCCCGGCCTCGGCGCTGGTCGCCAGCTCGGTGCGTCCCATGTCGCCGATCATCAGCGTATGGCCCGTCAGGACGAGCCAGGGGCGCTCGCCGCGCGTCCGATCGGTGATCAGGAGGCCGATGTGCTCCGGAGTATGTCCGGGCAGGTGCATGACGCCGAGCGATACGTTCCCGACCAGCAGCTTGTCACCGTCGGCCACGCGCCGGAACGCATACCGGGCCGCGGCGCTTTCGTGGAGCACGTACTCGGCGCCTGTCTGTTCTGCAAGCGCCCGCGCCGTAGACAGGTGATCCGCGTGCAGGTGCGTGTCGATGACGTACTTGATTCTGACGCCGAGTTCGTCAACCAGTCGCCGGTAGGTCGAGGCTTCGTCGACCGGGTCGACGACGACGGCCACACCCTGTCCGGCGCACGCAACCAGGTAAGACGCGGCGATCGCCGGCTGGTCGTGAAGGATCTGTCGCAGGATCATGACCGCTCCTGCTCCGATCCGGTGGCGACGGGCAAGCCCGCCAGTCGCCAACCGGGGAGTCCGTCATCGGCGCGCCGCGCCCGATAGCCATGTTTCCGCAGGACCTTGACGGCATCGAGCGAGAAGACACAGTACGGACCGCGACAGTAGGCCAGCACCTCACGCGACCTGGGAAGCTCCTTCAGCCGTTTTTTCAGGTCATCAACCGGGACGGACAGGGCTCCGGGTATGTGGCCCGCCTCGTATTCGCCTCGGGGGCGGACATCGATGATGGTTGCCGAGCCCTCGCGCAGGCGGCGCCGCAGCTCCGCCAGGGTAACGGGCTGGAGTTCGTCCTGGCTGTGGAGGAACAGGTTGGTGACCTGGTCGACTTCGGCGAGTCGTCTGCGCCCCAGCGACTGGAGGGCGCTGAGGAACCTCTCCACCTCTGAATCGGCCAGGCGGTAGTGGACATAGGTGCCCACTTTCCGGGTTTCAACCAGACGAGCCTGTCGGAGCACGCGCAGGTGAGCGCTGGTGTTCTTGACCGAGGTGGCGGTGGCTTCGGCCAGGTTTTCGACGGTTCGGGGTGAGTGGCTCAGCAGGTCGAGCAGTTCGATGCGCGTGGGACTGGCAACCGCCTGTCCGATCCGGGAGAACTGGGCGTACAGGGTATCCTTGAATTCGCGATGAGACATTGATTGTCGCAGGTGGTGGCACTGGGCGCGACGCGTGCCGTTGACGGAGCTGTCGCGAGGCAGGGGCGTTGACAATATTCTAATGGCCGTTAGAATACTAGATCATTGAGACGGCGTCAACGGCGCCGCATCAGCGTTCCCGACCGATGTCTGCCCGCTTGTCGTACCCAGCACCGGAGCTGCACCATGCCCGACATCGCGCCATCGCCAGTCGTCGCGCAGGGTATCGAAGGCCTCGATCGTGACGAACTTCGCCGCGCGATCCAGGAGGAATACGCCGCGGTCGCTGCTCAACCGGAACGTGGCTTTCATTTTCACACGGGGCGCCCGCTCGCGGCGCTCCTCGGGTACGAGGATGCCTGGCTCGACGGCATCCCGGAATCGACCATCTCGTCGTTCGCCGGAACCGGGAATCCCTTCTCTCTCGGCATCCTGCGCGAAGGTGAATTCGCGGTTGACGTCGGCTGCGGCGCCGGCATCGACAGCCTCATTGCCTCGAAGATGGTCGGCCCCACCGGGTGCGTCCGTGGCGTCGATATGACCACTCCCATGCTGGAGCGCGCCAGGGCGAGTGCCCACTCCATGAAGGCCGCCAACGTCGAGTTCACCCTCGGCTACGCAGAGGAGCTGCCCGTGGCGGACGCGTGGGCGGACGTGGTCATCTCCAACGGCGTCATGAACCTGTTTCCCGACAAGCTCGCCGCGTTTCGCGAGATGGCCCGCGCACTGAAGCCAGGCGGACGCCTCCAGATCGGCGACATTCTGGTCTCCAAAACGGTCCCGATGTCCGCCAGGCGGGATATCGACCTCTGGAAGGGTTGAATCGCCGGCGCTCTGCTCGAAGCGGAGCTTGAAGCCACGGTCGTGGCTGCCGGATTCGCGGGGTTCGAGATCACGTGGCGCGCGGATGTCTTCAGCGGTGCCCCGCAGTCGTCGAGTGCGGCGCAGTTTGGCACGATCGGGATCAACTTCCGGGCGCGGAAAGCCTCATGTGAGGAAGAGTTGCGCACATCAATGAGCGATCCGAACTGCACGCCCTGACTGGCGTCCCCCGCGAATCGACAGCGCCCGGTTTGGGGTACGGCGAGGAATGCGGGCAAGCGCCGCACTCGGACCTGGGGCGGATCGTGGGACCCGTGTGGGGGATTGCCCGACGAACGCACCGCGATTTGACTATTGAATGGCCGGAAGCTGCGCTCCTACCCTGAGTGCGTCCGGCTTCCTTCACCGCCCAGCCAGGCTCCATTGTTCAGCCCCCTCACCGACACCCGCATGCTTCGCCGCGCCGCGGCCGTCCTGGCCGGCGTGGCGTTGCTGCACGTGCTGGTCGCACCGGCAGTCTCCGCCTGCGAGCGGTTGGGCGTGGACGGGTCGACGATGGCGGCAAACATGGACCATGCCGCGATGCAGGACAGCGGGGTCTCCGAATCGCGCATGCACACCGCTTCACCAGCGCTCGATCGCAGCACGTCCTCACTGGACCCTGTCCCGTCAGGATGCCCCGATCCTGAGAGTGCCTGCAACGAAGATTGCGCAGTGATGGCCGGATGTACGGCGGTCGCCTTCGTCGCAC
>Ga0214471_10003449_pt1 | contig 12268 bp, 12 predicted proteins | sample RVTome_5_FD_207665 | JGI IMG/M metagenome (GOLD analysis project Ga0214471, IMG submission 207665) | Soil microbial communities from uranium-contaminated site in the Upper Colorado River Basin, Wyoming, United States - RVT142D155 | ecosystem: Environmental > Terrestrial > Soil > Contaminated >... | reverse complement strand
ATCGACGCCACGCACTGAGGACGTCGCGCTAGCATCGCGGCGTGAGCCGGATCGAGCGCCTCGTCTTCTTCGGCACGCCGGCGTTCGCGGTGCCGGCGCTCGAGGCGCTGGTCGCCGCCGGACGCCGCCCGCTCCTCGTCGTCAGCCAGCCGGCGCGCCCGGCGGGGCGCGAGCAGCGCCCGGCGGAGCCGCCCGTCGCCGAGCGCGCGCTCCAGCTCGGCCTAGCGGTCGCGCAGCCCGCGCGAGTGCGGGACCAGGAGTTCCTGAGCGAGCTCGCCGGTTTGCGCCCCGATCTCGCAGTGGTCGTGGCCTTCGGCCAGATCTTCCCGCAGGAACTGCTCGACTTGCCCCGGCTCGGCTGCCTCAACGTGCACGCCTCGCTGCTGCCGAGGTGGCGCGGCGCGGCGCCGATCACGGCGGCGATCGCGGCCGGCGACGCCGAGACGGGCGTCGCCGTCCAGCGCATGGAAGCCGGCCTCGACACGGGGCCGGTCTACGCCGCGCGCGCGACGCCGATCGCCGCCGGCGAGAACGCCGGCGAGCTCGGCGCGCGCCTGGCCCGCCTCGGCGGCGAGTTGCTCCTCGAGGTCCTCGACGCGCTCGAGCGCGGCGCGGCAGCGGCGATTCCGCAAGACCTCGCGCTCGCCACGCAGGCGCCGAAGTTCGGCGCGCCCGAGCTCCTCGATCCGACGCGGCCGGCGGGCGAGCTCGCCCGCCGAGTGCGCGCCTTCAATCCCGAGCCGGGGACCTTCCTCGCGGCGCGGGGCGAGCGGCTCAAGGTGCTGCGCGCGAGGGCGTCGGCGGCGCCGACGGCGGAGGAGCCGGGCACGGTCGTCGGCGTCGGGCCCGGCTCGCTCGCCGTCGCCGTCGGCGGCGGCACGGTGCTCGACCTCGAGCTGGTGCAGCGGCCGGGCGGGCGTCCGCTTGCGGGCCGAGATTTCGCCAACGGCCTGCGGCTGCGCCCGGGCGATCGCCTGCTTTGAGCGCCTCCCGCGACAGGCGCGGGCGGCGCGCGCGCCCGGCTGATGCCACAGCCGTCGACGTGCGCGGCGCGGCGTCACGCCTCGTCGACGAGGCGCTCGCCTCGCGCGCTCCCGTCGATGGGCTGCTCGCCCGCGCCGGCACGGGGCTCGACGAGCGCGACCGGCGGCTGCTGGCCGAGCTCGTCTACGGCACCTTGCGCTGGCTGCACCGCCTCGATCACGTGATCGCGGCAGCGGCCGAGCGACCGCTGGCGAGCATCGACCCGGCCCTCCTCGCTCCGCTTCGTGTCGGCGCCCTGCAGCTCGTCGAGCTCGATCGCGTGCCGGCGCACGCAGCGGTCTCGCAGGCGGTCGACGAGATCCGCCGCCGCGGCAGCCGGGGGGCCGCCGGCTTCGCCAACGCCGTGCTGCGCCGCATCGCGCGCCATCCGCGCTGGCAGGAGTGGCCGGTCGAGCTCGCCGACCCGGTGGCACGGCTGGCGATCGAGGGCAGCCATCCCGCGCCGCTCGTCGAACGTTGGTGGCGCCGCTTCGGCGAGGCGCGCGCGCGTTCCATGGTCGCCGCCGGCAACGGATCGCGAGCGCTCCACCTGCTCGCCTTCGCCGACCGCGGCGGGCGCGTGGCGCTGGCCGGGGCGCTGGCGGAGGAGGGGATCGCCACGCGGCCGAGCGCGGTCTCGCCCCTCGGCGTCGTCGTCGAGAGCGGGCAGCCGTTGCGCTCGCGGGCCTTCGCGCGCGGCGACTTCTACGTCCAGGACGAAGCGAGCCAGGCGGCCGCTCTGGTGCCGCCGCCGCGCGCCGGCGAGCGCGTGCTCGACGCCGCCGCCGCCCCCGGCGGCAAGGGGCTCGCCCTCCTCGCGGCGCAGCCGGAGACGCACGTCGTCTTCGCCGATCCGTCGCTCGCCCGGCTGCGCCGGCTCGACGAGAACCTCGCCCGTCTGGCGCGCCGGTCGCCGCGCACGGTGGCCGACGCCGCGCGCCCGCCGTGGGCGCCGGCCTTCGATCGCGTCGTGCTCGACGCCCCGTGCACCGGCACCGGCACGCTGCGGCGGCACCCCGAGCTGCGCTGGCGCTTCGCGCTCGACGAGCTCGAGCGCCTGGCAGCGGCGAGCGAGCGGATGCTCCGGGAGCTGGTCGCGGCGCTCGCGCCCGGCGGCGTGCTGACTTTCGTCACCTGCTCGGTCGAGCGCGAGGAGAACGAGGACGTCGTCGCGCGCGTGCTCGCCGCGGAGCCCCGGCTCGAGCCGTTGCCGTTCGGCGAGGTCGCGTTGCCGCCGGGCGACCAGGTCGACCTTGCCGCGGGGAGCTGGCGGCTCCTCCCCGGAGGCGGTCACGACGGCTTCACCGTGCACGCGATGCGTCGCCGGCGATGACGGGCGAAGATCGGGCGAACGTCGCGCAAGCCTGGATTGACAGGCTTTCGGGCTTGCTCTATCGTCTCCCGTGGATTCCGGGCTCATCCGAATCACATCTCTTTTCTCAGGAGGCAAGATGGCGAGCAAGGCTGACATCGTGGAGCAGATCGCGAACTCGGTCGACGGGATGACGAAGAAGGCGGCGGGAGAGGCGTTCGACGCGGCGATCGCCGCGGTGTCGAAGTCGCTGCGCAAGGGCGACCGCGTGCAGATCCCCGGCTTCGGCAGCTTCTCGGTCTCCAAGCGCGCCGCGCGCAAGGGCCGCAACCCCGCGACGGGCGCCACCATCGCCATCAAGGCGAGCAAGAACGTCCGCTTCAAGGCCGGCAAGGCGCTCAAGGACTCGCTCAACAAAGGCCGCTGATCGCTGCGCGCAGGAGGCGCAGGAACGGAGAGCCCCGCGACGTCACGTCGCGGGGCTTTCGTGTCTTCGGCGTCGGGGCGGGTGCTAGCATTCGCGTCGCTCCGACGATGGCCGACGAAAAGCGCTTCTCCCACCTCGACCGACGCGGGACGGCGCACATGGTCGACGTCTCAGGCAAGCCGGTCACCCGCCGCGTGGCGCGCGCCTCCTGCCTTGTCGAGCTCTCCGCCGAGACCCTCGATCGGCTGGGCGAGCTGCCGAAGGGCGATGCGCTCGCCGTCGCCCGCCTCGCCGGCGTGCAGGCGGCGAAGCGCGCCGCCGAATGGATCCCGTTGGCCCATCCGCTGCCGCTCGACCGCGTCGAGATCGAGCTCGCGCGCGAGCCGCGCGGCCTGCGCATCCGCAGCGAGGTCGTCTGCACCGCGCGCACCGGCGCCGAGATGGAGGCGCTGGTCGCCTGCTCGGCGGCGGCCCTGGCGCTCTACGACATGGTCAAGGCCGTCGAGCGCGGCGCCGTCATCGGCGAGCTGCGGCTCGACGCGAAGAGCGGCGGCGCCTCCGGCGACTGGACTCGGACGGAATGATCGCTTGCGGCCTCGATCGCCTGCTGGCGGACCTCGCTCCGCTGCGCGGCCGTCGCTTCGGCCTGCTCGCGCACGGCGCCGCGCTCACCGCCGAGCTCGTGCCGGCGCACCTCGCGCTCGCGGCTGCCGGCAGGCCGGCGGCGCGCCTGTTCGGACCCGAGCACGGCTACTACGGCGTCGAACAGGACATGGTCGGCGCGCGCGACGCGGTCGATCCGTGGACCGGCGCGCCGATCGTCTCGCTCTACGGCGGCGACGCCTCGTCGCTGCGGCCGCGCGCGGAGGCGTGGGTCGATCTCGACCTCCTCGTCGTCGATCTCCAGGACATCGGCAGTCGTTACTACACCTTCGCCGCGACGGCCGTGTGGGCCGCCGAGGCGGCGCTCGCGGCCGGCCTCGAGGTGTGGATCCTCGACCGGCCGAATCCGCTCGGCGGAGAGACGCTCGAGGGGCCGCTCGTGGCGGCGGGTTACGAATCGTTCGTCAGCGCCTTCCGGCTGCCGGTGCGGCACGGGCTGACGCTCGGCGAGCTCGCTCATCTCGAGCTGGCGCGAGCGGGCGCCACGATCGCCGGGCTGCAGATCGTGACGATCGCCGGTTGGCAGCGCGGACAGCTCTGGCCCGAGCTCGACAGGCCGTGGCTCGCGCCCTCGCCCAACATGCCCGACTTCGCGACCGCGCTGCTCTATCCCGGCCTCTGCCTAGTCGAGGCGACGGAGCTCTCGGAGGGCCGTGGCACGACGCGGCCGTTTCGCCTCGTCGGCGCGCCCGGCGTCGATCCGCCGGCGGTGGCGAGCCAGCTCGCGTCGCTCGGCGAGCTCGGCGTGGCGGCGATTCCGACCTTCTTCCGGCCGTGGCACCAGAAGCACCGCGGCGAGGTTTGCGGTGGCGTCGAGCTCGCGGTGATCGAGCCGGCTCGCGTCGCCGGCCTGCGCGTCGGCGTCGAGGTGCTCGCCGCTTTCGCGCGCGCCGCGCCGGCGGCCTTCCGCTGGCGCGAGGCGCCGTACGAGTTCGTCGCCGACCGACCGGCGATCGATCTGCTGACGGGCAGTGACGCGCTGCGCCGCGCCCTCGATGCGGGCCACGGTGTCGACGAGTGGATCGCGACCTGGGAGGCCGACGAGCGCGCCTTTCGCGACGAGCGCCGCGACGCTCTGCTCTACCCGGAGGCGGCGTGAAGTCGCCGGCGCTGGTCGCGGTCGAGCAGCCGGCCGAGGCGTTCGCGGCGCTCTTCGCCGCCGCGGCGGAGCGCGGCGAGCGTCTCGGCTGGCTCGATCTCGCGGCCGCCGACGAGCTGCCGTCACCGCTCGCCGACGCCGCCGCCGCGGGAGCGGCCAAGGCGGTGGCTGTCTCCGCACGGGGCGCGGTGGCGTGGAAGCGCCGGCGCGGCGCGGCGGTGACGAGGGACCTTCTGCGCGAGCACTTCCTCGGCTTCGGCGCCGTGCTGGTGCGCGGTGGCGCGGGCTGGCCGCGCCTCGCGACGTCGGCCGCTGGTTTCCGTTTCGAGAGCGCCGAGGGCCGCGTACGCGAGCTGCCGGCGGAAGCGCTCCTCGCCGAGCTCTTGCGGCCGAGGCATCGCGCATGAGCGCCGCGCGCGAGCCGATCGACTTCTTCCTACCCGGGCCGGTGTACGTGCGCGAAGAGGTGCGGCGGGAGATGACGCGGCCTGTGGTGGGGCACCGCTCGCCGGAGTTCCGCGCCGTGTGGAACCGTATCTCATCCGGCTTGCCGCCGGTCTTCCGCACCGCGCGGCCGTGCATGACGGCGACGGGCAGCTCGACCCTGCTGATGGAGGCCGCGCTCGTCTCGCTCACTGGCGACGCGGTGCTGCACCTGACCAGCGGCGCCTTCTCCGAGCGTTGGTTGACGATCGGCCGCTCTCTCGGCCGCTCGTCGGACCAAGTCGTCGTGCCGTGGGGCGACGCGGTGACGTCCGATCTCGTGCGCGCCGCGCTGCGGCGCCGGCGCTACGAAGCGGTGACGATCGTGCACAACGAGACCTCGACCGGTGTGCTCCAGCCGCTCGCCGAGCTCGCCGCCGTGGTGCGCGACGAGAGCGACGCGCTGGTGCTCGTCGATGCCGTGTCGTCGCTCGCCGCGGCGCCGGTCGAGACCGACGCCTGGGGCCTCGACCTCGTCTTCGCCGGTGTGCAGAAGGGAATTGCGGCGCCGCCCGGTCTCACCGTCTTCACGATGTCCGAGCGCGCCGAGCGGCGCGCCGCGGCGATCCCGCACCGCGGCTTCTACGGCGACCTGCTGCGCTACCGCGACCGCCAGCGCGCCGGCGGGCCGATCACAACGCCGGCGATCGCCGAGTGCTTCGCCCTGGCGCTGCAGCTCGAGCGCGTCCTGGCGGAAGGGATCGAAGCCCGCTGGCGGCGCCACGTGCGGCTCCAGCAGCGCACCGCCGCGTGGGCGGCCGAGATGGGACTCGCCTTCGCCTCCTCGCCGCAGTTCCGCTCCCCGACGGTGTCCTGCCTGCGCGCACCGTGCGGGCTCCCGGCTCCCGAGCTCGTCGCTCGCGCCGCCGCGCGCGGGTTCGTCGTCGGCGGTGGCTACGGCGAGTGGGAGACGGAGACGTTCCGCATCGGACACATGGGGGAGGTGGGCGCGGACGATCTCGAGCGCCTGCTCGCCGCGCTCGGCCGCGAGCTCGAACGGAGCGCTCGATGAACCGCGTCCTCGTTGCCGATCCGCTCGAGGAGTCGGGCCTGGAGATCCTGCGCGCCGCCGGCGCGGAGGTCGTGGTCTTGGCCGCCGCCGACCGTCCGCGCCTCGCCGAGCTGCTGCCCGCGTTCGACGCCCTGGTCGTGCGCAGCGCAACTAGGGTCACCCGCCAGCTTCTCGAGTCCACCGACCGCCTGCGCGTCGTCGGGCGCGCCGGCATCGGCGTCGACAACGTCGACGTCGATGCGGCTACCGAGCGTGGCGTGCTCGTCGTCAACGCGCCGACCGCCAACCTGGTCTCGGCGACCGAGCACACGCTCGCCCTCATGCTGGCAGTCGCGCGCAACCTGCCGGCGGCCGACGCGTCGATGAAGCGCGGCGAATGGGATCGCAAGAGCTTCGTCGGCGTCGAGCTGCAAGGCAAGACACTCGGCATCGTCGGCTTCGGCCGCATCGGTCAGCGGGTGGCGACGCGCGCCCGCGCTTTCGAGATGCGCGTCGTCGCCTTCGATCCTTTCCTCGATCCGGCGCAGGCGACGCGGCTCGAGGTCGAGCTCGTGCCGCTCGACGAGCTCTTGGCGCTGGCCGACGTGGTGACCCTGCACACGCCGTTGACGCCGGAGACCCGCAACCTGCTCGACGCGGAGCGCATCTCGCAGCTGAAGCCGGGGGCGCTGCTCGTCAACTGCGGGCGCGGCGGCGTCGTCGACGAGGCGGCGCTGCTCGCCGCCCTCGACGCCGGGCGCATCGCCGGCGCGGCGCTCGATGTCTACGAGGAAGAGCCGACGCCGCGGCTCGAGCTCGTCGGCCATCCGCGCGTGGTGGCGACGCCGCACATCGGTGCCCAGACTCGCGAAGCGCAGGAGCGCATCGCGCACGAGACGGCGACGATGGTGCTGGCGGCGCTCGAGGGCGCGATGCCGGCGGCGGCGGTGAACCTGCCGTTCTCGCCCGCCGGCCGGCGCGCGGAGCCGTTCCTCGCCCTCGCCGAGCGACTCGGGCGGCTCGCGGTATCTCTGCTCGGCGCGCCGCTGGCCAAGCTCGAGGTCGAGCTCGCCGGCGGCGACGCCGATCTGCTGGCGCCGGTGGCGATCGCCGCCCTGAAGGGCGCGCTGGCCCCGGCGCTCGGCGACAGCGTCAACTACGTCAACGCCGAGCGCATCGCCGCCGGCCGCGGCGTGCGCGTGGTGCGCGCCGCGCGCGCCGAAGCGCAGGACTATCCTCACCTCGTGCGGGTGAAGGCGTTCTCGGCGCAGGACCGCGCCGAGCTCGCCGGCGCCATCTTCCGCGGTGGCCTGCCGCGCGTGGTCGAGTATCAAGGCTACCGGCTGGAGTTCGAGCCGCGCGGCCGGCTGCTGTTGCTCGAGAGCCGCGACGTGCCGGGAGCCGTCGGGCGCATCGGCACGCTGCTCGGCGAGGCGGGCATCAACATCGCCGACATCCACCTCGCCCGCAAGCAGGCGACGCGCGAGGCCCTCTCGGTGCTGCGCGTCGACGAGGCGCCGGGAGCTGACGTCCTCGCCGGCCTCGCCCGGCTCGAGGCCGTCAAGTCCGTCAAGTCGGTCGATCTGGGTCCGTTCGCGTAGGCGGCGAAGCGCGATTCGGCGAGGCGACGTCGCCGCTGGCGAGCGCCACGCAGGCGCTGGCGATCACGGTCCGGAAGTAGGCGTCGCGGCGCCCGCCGAGACGAGGCGCCAGGCGAGCGCCAGGTCGGCGTCGACAAGGGCGAGAGGCACGACGACGGCGGGGAAGCCGCGCGCCGCGAGCTCGGCGGCCAAGCGCTGCGCCTCGCTGCGGTCGGCGAAGGAGCCGACCTGCACCCGGCTCCACACCGCGTCGCTCCGCACTTCGACCTCCGGAAAGTCGTCGCGCAGCCGATCGGCGAGATCGCGTGCCAGGGTCACCGCGTGAAAGGCGCCGACCTGCACGGTGAAGGCGAAGCCGCCGAGCGGCTCGACGCCGACCGCCACCAGCTCGACGAACGCCGTGCCGGGGCCGAGCAGGCCGATCGCGTCGGCGGCGGCGCGCGAGAGGTCGATGATCCGATTGCCGACGAACGGTCCGCGATCGTTGATCTTCACGCGCACGGCGCGGCCGTTCTCGACGTTGCGCACCTCGACGACGGTGCCGAAGGGGAGGCTGCGGTGCGCCGCGGTGAGCGCCGACATGTCGTAGCGCTCACCGGACGCGGTGTGGCGGCCGTGGAAGCCGGGGCCGTACCAGGAGGCGACGCCGCGCTCGACGGCGACGCCGTGTCGCGCCGAGCGCGTCGACGCGCAGCCGGTCGCGACGAGGAGCGCCACGAGGGCGAGTGGGGCTAGGAGGATCCGCCGCATCCGAGATCGAACGGCGGAACCGACCCTAGATGTGGGGCGCCTCCACCGCAGCAGCCGCCGCGCCCGCCAACGCGGGCGCCACGACCTCCTGCAAGAACTCGTCCACCTGCTCGGGCGCCCGGCCGACGAACCGCTGGGGGGCGACCCACGCCGCCACCTCGTCCGAGGTCAGGCGGAACTCCGGATCGGAGGCGATTCTACCAAGTAATGGGTTCGCTTGTCCCGCCGCTACCAGATCTTGGGCCTCAAGACTGTAGAGGCGGAGCTTCTCGTGCAGCGCCTGGCGATCGCCGCCGCGCAGCACCGCCTGCATGAGCAGCGACTCGGTGGCCATGAACGGCAGCTCGCGCTCGACCCGGGAGGCAATCGCCGCCGCGTGTACGCGCAGCCCGGCGGCGAGGTGGCCGGCGAGCGAGAGCACGGCGTCGGCGGCGAGAAAAGCGTCGGGGAGGACCAGGCGGCGGTTGGCCGAGTCGTCGAGGCTGCGCTCGAGCCACTGCGTCGCCGTATTGAGCGGGCCGTTGGCGGCGTCGGTGAGGATGCGGCGGGCCAGCCCGCACATGCGCTCGGCGCGCACCGGGTTGCGTTTGTAGGCCATCGCCGAAGAGCCGACCTGGGTGTCGTCGAACGGCTCGGAGAGCTCGCCGACGCCTTGCAGCAGCCGCAGGTCAGTCCCCATCTTGTGACAGCTCTCGGCGATGCCGGCGAGCGCCCACAGCAACCGGCTGTCGAGCTTGCGCGTGTAGGTCTGGCCGGTGAGCGGCAGCGCGCCGGGGAAGCCGAGCTCGGCGGCCAGCCGACGGTCGAGCTCGCGCACCTTCGCCGCGTCGCCATCGAAGAGGGTCAGGAAGCTCGCCTGCGTGCCGGTCGTCCCCTTGACGCCGCGGCAGGGCATCTCGGCGAGCAACCGGCGCACCTCCGCGAGGTCGAGGACGAGGTCCTGTGCCCACAGGCAGGCGCGCTTGCCGACGGTCGTCAGCTGCGCCGCCTGGAAGTGCGTGTAGGCGAGGCACGCCGTGGCGCGGTGGCGGCGGGCGAACTCGGCGAGGCCGCCGATCGCCGTCGCCAGGCGCTCGGCGAGCACCGCGAGCGCCTCGCGCGCCAGCAGGAGGTCGGTGTTGTCGGTGACGAAGGCGCTGGTGGCGCCGAGGTGGAGGATGCCGCCCGCACCGCCCGCCTGCTCGGCGAAGTGCCGCAGGTGGGCGACGACGTCGTGCCGCGTCTCGCGCTCGATCTCGGCGACGCGCTCGAGGTCGATTGCCGGCGCGGCGGCACGCAGCGTGGCGAGCTGCTCGGGCGTGATCGGGAGGCCCAGCTCGGCCTCGATCTCGGCGAGCAGGATCCACAGCCGGCGCCACGTCGCGTAGCGGTGCCGCGGCGAGAAGATCGCCGCCATGCGCGACGTCGCGTAACGCTCGTGCAGCGGGTTGCCCGGTGACTCGCGGATCACGGAGCGGAGCCTAGCAGGAGGTCGCGGCGGCGGCCGCGACGGCCGCGGTCCGGTATAGGATCTTCGCGGGGACGACGATCTTGCTGCGCGTACGCTGGACACATCAGGGCCGCGACGAGACCCGCAACCTGCAGGCCGACGAGATCACGATTGGCCGCGGCAACGACAACAGCATCGTGCTGCCGGATTTCTCGGTGTCGCGCCGGCACGCGGCGATCCGCAAGGACGCCGACGGCTGGGCGGTGCACGATCTGATGTCGACCAACGGCATCCAGGTCAATCGCGTCTCGGTCAAGCACGCGCTGCTGCGCTCCGGCGACAAGATCAAGATCGGCGTCTTCGAGCTCATCGTCGAGGACGTCGCCGAGCCGCGAGCGACGCCGCTCGACAGCCTGCCGACGCCGGCGCTCGGCGTGGCGCCGGTCAACGCCACCATCATGCGCTCGATCGCCGACTTCTCGGCGGCGTACGGGCTCGACGCCAAGGCCTCGGGCGAGCTGCGGGTCGACAAGCGCAAGACGCTCGAGCAGGCCTACTCGAACAAGATCTTCGGCATCATGACGCGGCTCGGCCGCCTGCTGATCAAGACCGAGTCGGTCGACGAGGTCATCGGCCGCGTGCTCGACATCGCGTTCGAGGCGCTGCCCGTGGATCGCGGCTTCATCCTCTTGCAGGACGAGAAGAGCGGCGAGATCGTCTGCGAGCTGGCGCGCACCAAAGACAAGGTCGAGTTCCGGCCCAAGGGCCAAGTGCCGGTGTCGAAGACCATCGTCGAGCAGGTGATGCGGGACCGCGTGGCGCTGTTGACGGTCGACGCGCAGTCGGACGAGCGCGTCAAGATGGGCGAATCGATCCGCCTGCACCAGATCAAGGCCGCCATGTGCGTGCCGCTGTGGTCGGGCGAGAAGATCATCGGCGTCATGCAAGTCGATTCGCCGTTCCATTCCGGCAGCTTCAACGAGCAGGACCTCGACCTGCTCACTGCGCTCGCCAACTTCGCCGCTGTCGCCGTCGAGCGTTTGCGCAACGCCAAGCGCGCCGAGTTCGAGCGTGCGGCGCGCGGCCGGCTCGAGCGCTACCACTCGCCGGGCGTCATCGAGTCGATCGTGCAGGCGGAGGAGGGCGCCATCGGCGGCGTCAAGTCGGCCGAGGTGACGGTGCTCTTCGCCGACCTCGCCGGCTTCACCGCGCTCTCCGAGCAGCTCTCTCCCGAGGAGGTCTCGGCGATCCTCGAGGGCTACTTCACTCACGCCGTGGAAGCCATCTTCGAGGAGGGCGGCACGCTCGACAAGTTCATCGGCGACTGCGTGATGGCGTTTTTCGGCGCGCCGGTGCCGCAAGCCGACCACGCCAAGCGCGCGGTGCGCGCGGCGCTCAAAATTCTCGACGCGCTCGACGCCTGGAACCAGGACCGCTTCGACAAGGAGCAGCCGACGCTGTCGATGCGCATCGCGATCAACACCGGCCCGGTCGTCGTCGGCGACGTCGGCAGCAACCGACGCGTCGACTACACGGTGCTCGGCAATACGGTCAACGTGGCGGCACGCCTCGAGGCCTACGTCGGCGACGCCACCGAGATCACCATCGGCGCCGAGACCAACCGCCAGCTCGGGGACGAGTTTCCCACCGAGTCGCTCGGCCAGTTCCAGCTCAAGGGCCTGCAGCGCAAGATCGAAGCGTTCCGCGTCGTACGGGGGCAGCCGAGCTGAGCGCTCCGCGCCGCCTGCTGCTCGTCACCGGCAATCCAGGAAAGCTCGCCGAGGCGCGCCGGCTCTCGAGCCTGCCGCTCACCGCCGTCGACATCGACCTGGCGGAGATCCAGTCGCTCGACCTCGAGAGGGTCCTGATTCACAAGGCCGCTGCCGCGCACGCCGCCGTCGGCGAGCCGGTGGTCGTCGAGGAGACGGGGCTCGAGCTCGCCGCCCTCGCCGGCTTCCCGGGTCCGCTCGTGCGCTGGATGCTCGAGGCGGTCGGCGCCGAGGGCATCGCGCGCACGGCGCTCGCGCTCGGCGAGCCGCGGGCGAGCGCCGTCTGTCTCCTGGCGTGGACCGACGGCGAGCGCACCGTCGTCGGCCGCGGCGAGACCGCCGGAGTGCTCGTCCTGCCGCCGCGCGGCGCCAACGGCTTCGGTTGGGATCCCGTCTTCCAACCCGCCGGTGAGACCCGCACCTACGGCGAGCTCGCCGCCGCCGAGAAGGACGAGCTCGGCCACCGCGGCCGCGCGTGGCGCGACCTGCTCCGCCAGCTCGACGCCTCGCCTCGCTGACCTTCGCCCGCTCGTCTACACTCTGCCGCGAGTCCTCGGACGAGGGGGTGAAACATGAGCACGCTCTCGCGCAATTTGGTCGGATTCCTGACCGCCGCGGTGATCGCCGGCCCGAGCTCCGGCGAAGCCGCGGCCGCGAAGCCCGCGCTCGACCTCGCGACGGCGGCGATCGTCGACCTCGGCCACGTCTACGACGAGCAGAC
>Ga0214471_10003448_pt1 | contig 12271 bp, 11 predicted proteins | sample RVTome_5_FD_207665 | JGI IMG/M metagenome (GOLD analysis project Ga0214471, IMG submission 207665) | Soil microbial communities from uranium-contaminated site in the Upper Colorado River Basin, Wyoming, United States - RVT142D155 | ecosystem: Environmental > Terrestrial > Soil > Contaminated >... | reverse complement strand
GAGCGCCGCCCAGAGCCCAACCGGTTTGAAACCGCTTTCGATTCGTGTCATCGCGCGCAGGTTCTCCTTCCGGATCAGCGCTTGCAACCGTTCCAAGTTATCCCGCTTTCCTGCCCATGTCTGGCCGTTTCCGGACCCGGTTGGGCCGGCGCCCCCGTCCGTCCGAGTTGACCAGGTTGGTGGGCCGCCGTAGACTATTCTCGCCTCTTTTTCGTGGTGAGCGTAGCTCAGTTGGTAGAGCACTGGACTGTGGCTCCAGCGGTCGCGGGTTCGAAACCCGTCGCTCACCCCGCCAGACGCGCCCGTAGCTCAGTTGGATAGAGCGCCAGACTCCGGATCTGGAGGTCGTGAGTTCGAGCCTCGCCGGGCGCGCCATTTGATCTAACTCACACGTGGCTAAAGCCCGCACCGTTTTCGCCTGTCAGAGCTGCGGCTATCAGGCCGCCAAGTGGCTCGGCCGCTGCCCGGACTGCGGCACGTGGGACAGCCTGGTCGAGGAGGTGCAAAACGCCCCCGGTATCGGGCCCGGCGAAGAGAAGCGCCGCGCCGCGCGGCCGCTGGCGGAGGTTCAAACCGAATCGACGCCGCGGATCTCCAGCGGCATCCGCGAGTTCGATCGCGTGCTCGGCGGCGGCGTGGTCCCGGGCAGCTTCGTCCTGGTCGGCGGCGCGCCCGGAATCGGCAAGTCCACCTTGCTGCTCCAGGTCGCAGGCCGCCTGGCCGATCGGCTCAAGCCGCTGCTCTACGTCTGCGGCGAGGAATCCGAAGTCCAGGTCAAGCTGCGCGCCGAACGGCTCGGCCTCGGTGCGTCCTCGATGCTGGTGGTCGGCGAGATCTTGACCGAACGGGTCCTCGAGACCGCCGAGGAGCTCCAGGCGCGCGCCATCGTGGTCGACTCGATCCAGGCGCTGTTCTCGCCGGCGCTCGGTTCACCGGCCGGCACCATCAGCCAGGTGCGCGACGCCGCGCATCGGCTGCAGCGCTACAGCAAGGCCCGCGAGGCCACCGTGTTCGCCATCGGCCACGTCACCAAGGACGGCAGCCTGGCCGGGCCCAAGGTGCTCGAGCATACGGTCGATACGGTGCTGGCGTTCGAAGGCGATCGCTTCCATCTGCAGCGGATCCTGCGCGCGACCAAGAACCGTTTCGGCCCGGCCAACGAGCTGGCGGTGTTCACCATGCACTCGGACGGGCTGCGCGCGGTGCAGAACCCTTCGGCGCTGCTGCTCGGCGAGCGCGGCCGGCCGGCGCCGGGATCGATCGTGACCTGCACCTTGCAAGGCTCGCAGCCGCTGCTGCTCGAAGTGCAGGCGCTGGTCGCCGGCGGCAGCGAGGACGGGGCGCGCCGGCGCGTGGTCGGCGGCTGCGACTTCAACCGCGTGGCGCTGCTCGCCGCGGTGCTGGACAAGCGCGCCGGAGTCCGCCTCGGCTCCCAGGACCTGTTCGTGAATCTGGCCGGCGGGCTCGAGGTCGAGGAGCCGGGCATCGACCTGGCGATCGCCGCCGCGGTCGCTTCGTCGCTCCAAGGCCGCGCCCCCGAGCCCGACGTGGTCACCTTCGGCGAGGTCGGCTTGGGCGGCGAGCTCCGCGGCGTGGCCCAGGCCGAGGCCCGGCTGCGCGAGGCGCTCGCGCTTGGCTTTCGCCGCGCGGTGGTGCCGCGGGTCAATGCGGTCGGCGCGCCGCTGGGAATCGAGGTCCTGGGGCTTTCCAATCTGCGCCAGGCGATCGAAGTGCTGATGGCGCCCTGGCCGCGGGCGCCCGAGCCAAGAGAGAACTAATCGTTCGACTTGGCGGCCGGGGAGGCGGTCTCGGACTTCTTTTCCGACTTTTCCGACTTTTCCGACTTTTCCGAGGGCTTGGATTCGCTGCTCGCGGCCTCGGATTTCTCGGTTTTGGATTCCGAGTCCGGCGATCCGGACTTGCGCGCGTAGTCGGTGGCGTACCACCCGCTGCCCTTGAACTGGAACGACGGCGCCGACGGCAGCTTGTGGAGCGTGCCGCCGCATTCCGGACAGACTTCCGGCAGCGGCTCGCTGAAGCGCAGGATCCGCTCGAACCGATGCCGGCACTGGCTGCATTCGAACTCGTACAGCGGCATAACGCCCTCTATCGTAATGGATCCACCCCCGCCCGTGTAGTGTAGGGGCGGGGCTGGTCCCCGCCCGTCTGTTTTGTACTTGCGCCCGAATGACGGAGCGCCGTAGGGGCGGGGCTAGTCCCCGCCCGTGCCGTTCTGTAGGGGCGGGGCTCGTCCCCGCCCGTTTGTCGCTCAACGCCCGAAGAACCCCGGCGGCAGCAGCTCCCGCGCCGCCAGCTCGACCGCCTCTCCCGCCCAGCCCTGCGTAATCAACCGCGACCGCGTCCAGCGCAGGATCCGGCGCCGCCACAGGCGCTCCTCGCGCTCGGCGAAGCGCTCCCACCTGCGGCTGGCCGCGTCCAGCCGATCGCGGCAGCGCAGCAGCTCGCCCTCGAGCGCCGCCGCGACCCGGTCGTAGGTCAGCTCGGACTCGGCGAAGCTTCGAGCCGACCGGCGGCGCTGTCCGACTTGCTCCGGCGTCACTCGCTGAAGCGCGCCGCCGAGCTCCGCGGCGGTCGGGGCGCGCAGCAGCGCGGCATCGGGAAGGTGCGCCGTATCCGGACCCTCCAGCAGTGCCAGAAGGCCGCCTCCCATCAGCGTCCGATGCCGATCCAAGTGCTGCCCTAAGCCCGGATCGGGACGCAGATCCGCGACCGCAGCCCACTCGGCCGGCGGGGCGCTCGGCTTCTCGACGACGGCGGCCGCCGCGGCGCGGCGCTCCACGATCGCGCCGACGGCGTCCAGCCGCCATGCCGGCGCGATCACCTCCAAGCGCCCCCAGCGAAACGGATCGGCGCCAGCGCTCAAAAAGTCGGTCAGGTCTGCATCCACGCCGCTTTCGAAAACCAGCAGCCCGTCGCGGCGCGATGAGGCCGCCGGCCGATCGGCGGGAACCGGCACCGGCAGGCAGGCGGCGCTTCGGCCGAGGACGGCGAGACGGGTTCGATGCGCCTGCGTGGTGGTCCAAGCCAGCGCCGCGGCGCGCGCCAGCGGCGGAATCAGGTCGAACTCGGTGAACCAGGCGTCACGGCCGCGCCCGGCCACCGTTTCGCGCGCAACCCGCTCGCCGGCGCGGCCGTGCACCAAGCGCATCTTCTCGATGAAGGCATCGGGCTCGCCGCGGTAGATCGTGGTGGTCTGGTAGAGCCGGTTGAAGCTCCGGTCGAGGAAATAGACCGCGCCGCCGAAGCGCAGCAGCGGCGGGATCAGCGCCTCGCAGGTGTAAGCGTCGTCCTCCAGCAGAAACAGGCGCGGCGCGTCTCCTTCGCGCCGGCGGTCCTCGAGATAGGCGGTCGCATGGCGCAGGGGAAACGCGCGCGCCCAGTCCATCGCATCGGGCTCGTGCCGGCCGCGGTAAAGCCGGATCGCGAACGCACGCGCCAGGCGGGCCACCAACGCGCCGGCCAGCTCGGCCAGCGGGCGGCCGGATTCGACGGGGCAGAAGACGTGCAGCGGCTGTGCCATGTCAGATTGGGTCCAGAAGTCGCGCGAGCACGCGCTCCCAAGTCGAAGCGCGCGCCCTTCGCTCCCCGGCCGCGCCGAGCCGAGCCGCCAGCTCCGGTTCGCCGGCCAGTCGGTCGAGCGCCGCGCCCAAGGCGCCGGGATCGGCCGCCGCGACCAGTCCGGAGACGCCGTCCTCGACCAGCTCCAGGACCCCGCCGCTGTCCGCGCAGGTCACCACCGGTTTGCGCGCGGCCAGCGCCTCGGCGGCGACCAGGCCGAAGTCCTCCTGCAGCGGCACGGCGAGAACGGCGCGGCAGCGCGCGTAGAGCTCGCGGAGCTCGGTCTCGGAGACGAAGCCGGCGAAGCGGACCCGATCGCCGAGGCCGAGCTCGGCGGCGAGCGCTTGCAGGCGCTCCGCCTCAGGACCGCGGCCGGCGATCAGCGCCGGAGCCGGATGCCGCATCCGCGCCAGCGCTTCGAGCGCCAAGTCGATCCGCTTGGCGCGCTCGAGCCGGCCCGCGAGCAGAAAGAAATCCTCGTACGCCTCGCAGCGCGGATCCTGCTCCAGCAAGAGCGGCGGATGCAGGACCTCAGCGTCGAGCCCGCTCCAGCGCTGCAGCCGCAGGGCCACGGTGCGCGAAATCGCGAAGCGCCGCGCGCACTCGCCCAGCGCGCGCCGATCGATCGCTTGAATCGCGGCCCGCACCACCCGCTCCTCGGGCACTTCGCTCCACGCGCTGTGGGTGGTGCCCCACAGATCGTAGATCTCGCGCAGCTGGTGATAGAGCCACACGACTTTGCGCGGATGGCGCAGCGCGTAGGCCGGGAACTTGGTGACTAGCACGCAATCGAAATCGGCATCCGGCGTCTGGAGCCGCCACCAGAGCGCTTGCTCGAGCGCGCGGCGCCGCGGGCGCAGCTCCAGCGGCAGCTCGAGGCGTTCCACCCGGTGGCCGGCGCGCCGCAGCGCCTGATCCAGAGCCTCGGTCAGACGCTCCGCCCCGCCGACCACCCCGGGGCTGATCGGCGCCGCAATCAGGATCCGCCTGCCGGCCGGCGCCAAAGCTTCACATCCAGCGTTGGCCCGAAGACCGGGCCGAGCCGATTCTATCCCCTTGGATTCCGGCCCGGGTTGACCCGGGAATTCCGGAGTTGACACAATTTAATCTGCATGGTAGAAATACTCTCAGCTGGCTTCGAGCCTCGGCTACGCTCTTTATATCCACGTTGATCCTTTGCTCAGAGCAAACTCGCCGAAAGGCGAGGACGCAGAGCATCGAGACTAAAAGCGGGGAATCCCCCGTTCAAGTCAGTCGAGCCGCCAAAGGACAACCTCCTTGGCGGCTTTGGCTTTTTCGAAGCCAAGGTTTGAAGTGGGGCGGCTACCGATCCCGTCCTTCCCCTGGTGCCATCCTTATGACGACGAGGGAGGCTGGCACTATTTATAAACAATCCCCCCACCGGGGTCGGTAGCCTCCCCCCTTCCAACCAGTGCCACGGCGGCGGATCTGGCGCCGGCTGCCAGGGGGTGTGGGGGAGTTTCCCCACTCTCCACGCAGCGGGGCTCACTCGACTTCCTCCAGCGTACCTGTAGGGGAGGGGCTTGTCCCCTCCCAGCGTCGCGGCGAAGTCGTTCGGCGTTTGATACTCGGACACAGACGGGCGGGGTCAAGCCCCGCCCCTACATTTCCCTCGCTTCGCCCGCCTTGCATCCAGCACCATCTCCACCGCCCACTAGGCCGTGCTAAGATAGCCGGCTCCCGGGTTAGGTGCAGGGATGGACCAAAACCGCTGGCTCGATCTGATTGCTCTGGTGCCGCTGCTGCCGGCGTGCGGCGCGCTGCTCAATGGGCTCCTGGGCCGCAAGTTCTTCAGCCGCGGCGCGGTTCACGCGATCGCGATCGGCACGGTGGCGCTCGCCTTTCTCCTTTCGCTGCTCGCGGCCTTTGCCCTGCTCCAACTGCCGCCGGCCGAGCGTCACTTCGAGCAGTCGCTGTTCACCTGGTTCGAAACCGGACCGGTGCGCGGCCCTGGCGCCACCGGCGCCAGCTTCGAGATCGACTGGGGCTACCAGCTCGATCCGCTCTCGGCGCTGATGATCCTGGTGGTCACCGGAGTAGGCCTTTTGATCCACATCTATTCGATCGGCTACATGGCCCACGATCCGTCGCCGCAGCGCTTCTTCTGCTACCTCAACCTGTTCATGTTCGCCATGCTCACCTTGGTGCTGGCGAACAACTACATGCTGATGTTCCTCGGCTGGGAGGGCGTCGGGCTGTGCAGCTACCTGCTGATCGGCTTCTGGTTCCACAAGAAGTCGGCCGCCGACGCGGGCAAGAAGGCGTTCGTGGTCAACCGGATCGGCGACTTCGGCTTCATGCTCGGCGCCATGCTGATCTTCGCCACTTTCGGCAGCTTCGACTACACCGAGGTGCTGGGCCGCGCGCCCGAAGTTCTGGGCGCCGCGCCCGGCGTGGCCACGGCGATCGGGCTGCTGTTATTCGTAGGCGCCTGCGGCAAGAGCGCCCAGCTCCCACTCTACGTCTGGCTGCCCGACGCGATGGAGGGCCCGACCCCGGTCAGCGCCCTGATCCACGCCGCCACCATGGTCACCGCCGGGGTCTACATGGTCGCGCGCAGCGCGGTGATCTATCTGCTGTCCCCCACCGCGATGCTGACCGTGCTGCTGATCGGCGCCGCCACCGCCCTGTTCGCCGCCACCATCGGCTTGGTGCAGAACGACATCAAGCGGGTGCTGGCCTACTCGACCGTCTCGCAGCTCGGCTACATGTTCGTCGCCTGCGGCGCCGGGCTGTTCGCGGCCGGCATCTTTCACCTCATGACCCACGCCTTCTTCAAGGCGCTTTTGTTCCTCGGCGCCGGCAGTGTGATCCACGGCATGCACGAAGAGCAGGACCTGCGCCGGATGGGCGGCCTCAAGCGCCACATGCCGTGGACCTGGGGCGTGATGGGTGTCGCCTGCCTGGCGATCGCCGGCATCCCGGGCCTGGCGGGCTTTTTCTCCAAGGATTCGATCCTGGCCGCGGCCTTCGCCGGCCACACCGACTATCACAAGCTGGCGTGGGCGATCGGCTTTCTCACCGCCGGCCTGACCGCGTTCTACATGTTCCGGCTCTTCTTCATGACCTTCTACGGCGCGGAGCGGTTCGACCATCACAAGCCGCATCCCCACGAGTCGCCCTGGGTGATGATCGGCCCGCTGCTGATCCTGGCGCTCGGCTCGGTGGTTGCCGGCTACGTCGGCGTGCCGCACTTTCTCGGCGGCCACTTCTCGGTCGGCGAGTTCCTCGAGCCGGCGATTCTCGGCGAAGCCTTGCCGGCCGAGCTGCGCCCCGAGCTCCACCTCTCGGCCCAGGTCGAATGGATCCTGACCATCGCCACCACCTTGTGGGCGCTGCTGATGATCGGCCTGGCGCTGCGCTTCTACGTCAACAAACCCGAGCGCGCCGCCGCCTTGGCGGCCCGTTTCCCCGCGCTCCACCGCCTGCTGCTGGACAAGTACCGGGTCGACGAGCTCTACGACGCGACCATCGTGAACCCCTATAAAGCGACCTGCACCGGCCTGTGGAAGTTCGACGATTGGGTGGTCGACGGCACCCTGGTCGGCTTCACCTCGTGGGCGACCAAGCGGCTCAGCGGCCTCTCGATCCTGTTCGACGGCGGCTTCGTCGACGGCCTAGTCAACCTGGTTGGATACCTCTGCCGTCTGGGCGGCCGCGGCCTGCGCCGCGCCCAAACCGGTCTGGTGCAGAACTACGCGCTGGCGGTGGTCTTCGGACTGGTCGCGCTGGCCGGATTCTACCTCTTCTGGAGCTAACCGATGGGTCTACTCTCGCTGATCGCCTACCTCCCGCTGCTGGGGGCCCTGATCATCACGTTCCTGATCCAGCGCGAGCGGGTCGGCGCGATCCGCTGGGCCGCCAACATCGTGGCGCTGGTCGATTTTCTGATCTCGCTGCTGCTTTTGCCCGGCTTCGACAAAAGCGCTGCCGGCTTTCAGTTTCAGGAGCGTTTCGATTGGATCCCGGCGCTCGGTGTGGAGTACTCCTTCGGCATCGACGGCATCTCGCTGCTGCTGATCCTCTTGACCACGCTGCTCGGCTTCATCTCGATCCTCTCGTCCTGGACCGCGATCACCGAACGGGTCAAGGAGTACTACGTTTTCATGCTGCTCTTGCAGACCGGCATGCTCGGCGTGTTCATGGCGCTCGACTTCTTTCTGTTCTACGTGTTCTGGGAAGTCATGCTGGTGCCGATGTACTTCCTGATCGGCGTGTGGGGCGGGCCGCGCAAGCTCTACGCCGCGATCAAGTTCTTCCTCTACACCCTGGCCGGCAGCGTGCTGATGCTGCTCGGGATCCTGGCGGTCTACTTCTACCATCACGCCGCCACCGGCGTGTACACCTTTGACCTCACCCGGCTGCTCCAGATCGACTATCCCGCGAACATGCAGTTCTGGTGCTTCCTGGCCTTCTTCATCAGCTTCGCGATCAAAGTGCCGATGTTCCCGTTCCACACCTGGCTGCCCGACGCCCACGTCGAGGCGCCGACCGCCGGCTCGGTGATCCTGGCCGGGGTGCTGCTGAAGATGGGCACCTACGGCTTCGTGCGCTTCTCGCTGCCGCTGTTCCCCCAGGCCACGGTCGACCTGCTGTGGCTGATGGTGCTGCTCTCGATCATCGGCATCCTGTACGGCGCGATGGTCGCGATGATGCAGAAGGATTGGAAGAAGCTGGTCGCCTATTCCAGCGTCAGCCACCTCGGGTTCTGCATGCTCGGCATCTTCACCCTCAACACCATCGGGCTCCAGGGCGGCCTGCTGCAGATGATCAACCACGGCCTTTCGACCGGGGCGCTGTTCTTGATCGTCGGCCTGATCTACGAGCGCTGCCACACCCGGATGATCGCCGAGTACTCCGGGCTGTCGCACGTCATGGTGGTCTACGCCACTCTGTTTCTGATCATCACCTTGTCCTCGATCGGCCTGCCGGCGCTCAACGGCTTCATCGGCGAGTTCATGATCCTGCAGGGCTCGTTCCTGGTCGACTGGCGCTGGGCTGCCTGGGCCGCGCCCGGTATCGTGCTCGGGGCGGCCTACATGCTGTGGCTCTACCAGCGGGTCATGTTCGGCAAGCTCGCGACGCCCCACGAGATCCCGGTCAAGGATCTCAACCTGCGCGAGGCGATGACCCTGGTTCCGCTGGTGATCCTGTGCTTCTGGATCGGGCTCTATCCCAAGCCGTTTCTGAGCTATTTCGACAAGCCGGTCGAAGCGATCGTGGAGCGCTTCGAGCGGCTGGCCGGCCCGCAAGCGGCCCAGGCCGTGCCGGACGCGGCGCCGATTGAACGGCGGAGCGGCGGCCGCTAAGATAGCTCCCTCTGGCTGGAAAACGAGCCAATCTCGCCGAAGCGTACCGAGCCGCAAGCCCGTATCTCAACCTGGGTTGGACCTTTCTGGGCGCGATGCTGGTATGGGGTGGGCTGGGCTTTTTGCTGGACCGTTGGCTCGGGACCGAGCCCTGGTTGCTTACGGTGGGGAGTCTGGTGGGGATCGCAGCCGGCTTCATCCATATGGTGCTGGTGGTGCAGCGGGAATTGAAGAAGGAAGACAAGCGGTGAGCGTGGCGCGAGCGAGCGGATGGATCCTGGGCCTGATGGCGCTCGGGCTAGTGGCGATGCCGGCGGTCTCGGAACGCTGGGGCGCGGCCTCGGGCCGCGCTTACGCCGTGGGCCTGGCCGCGGCGGCGCTGTTTACGCTCTCGGTGGTCGTGCTCGGCGCCTGGTCGCTGGGCCGCAGCGCCAAGGCGTTCATGTCCGCCATGGTCGGCGGGATGCTGGGGCGGATGGCGCTGCTCGGCGTGGGGGTCTGGTACCTGGTCATCGCCCGGGGCTGGCCGGCCGAGGCGCTGATCGCGGGCTTCGCGATCGGCTTCGTCGCCTGCCTGCCGTTCGAAGTGCTGTTTTTCTCGCGCCGGGGCACCGCACCGCGGACCGGACCGCTGCCGGCTCTGTTTCTGGTCGCGCTGCTGCTGCCGGCCGGCGCCGCGCTGGCCGCCGAGACCAAGGATCCGCATGCGGCCGATTCCGAGCACGCCGGCGGCGACATCGCCGCCGACATCCTGCACCACGTGCAAGACTCCAGCACCCTCGAGCTGCCGTTCGGCTTCGAGATCCACCTGCCGCAAATCCATCTGTTCGGGCTCGATCTCTCGATCACCCGGCACCTGGTGATGGTCTGGATCGCCAGCGCCCTGCTGCTCTTGGTCTTCACCCTGCCGTTCCGGCGCCGCCGCGAGGTGCCCAGCGGCGCCGCCAACATGCTCGAGATGCTGGTGCTGTTCGTGCGCGACGAGCTCGCGATCAAGAACATCGGCAGCCACGCCGGCCCCGCGTTCACGCCCTACCTTCTGACCACGTTCTTCTTCATCTTGTTCTGCAACCTGCTCGGGCTGGTGCCCTACATGGCCACCGCCACCAGCAACCTCGCGGTCACCGCGACTTTGGCCCTCGTCGCTTTTGCCATGATCCAGTGGGGCGGCATCCGCGAGTTCGGTTTCGCCGGCTACCTCAAGAATCTGGTTCCGCCGGGGCTGCCGCTGTGGCTGCTGCCGATTATGATTCCGGTGGAGATCCTGGGGCTGCTGGCCAAGCCCTTCGCGCTGTGCGTGCGTTTGTTCGCCAATATGACCGCCGGCCACCTGGTGATCTTTTCGCTGCTCGGCCTGATTCAAATCTTGGGGCTAGCGATGGCGCCGGTGGCGATCGCTTTCGCGCTGTTCATCCACTTACTCGAGCTGCTGGTCGCGTTCCTGCAGGCCTACATCTTCACCATGCTGACCGCGCTCTTCATCGGTATGACCGCCCACCCGGCGCACTGACGGCCGGCGGGCACAAGAAAACCAACCAAAACGCACTGGAGGGAAGGACCATGGAAGGACTCATCGCACACTTGGCAGCCGGGCTGGGCGCCGGCGCAGCGGTTCTGGGCGCCAGCTGGGGGATCGGGCGGATGGCCGCCGCGGCGGTCGACGGCACCGCGCGCCAGCCGCAATCGACCGGCGACATCCGCACCACCATGATCATCGCCGCCGGCCTGATCGAAGGCGTGGCGCTGTTCGCCGAGGTCATCTGCATCATCCTGGCGTTCAAATAGTCCGGAGGCTCTAGCGTGGTCTCGATTAACTTCGGCTTGGTGGTCTGGCAGCTGATCACCTTCGTGCTGCTGCTGTGGCTGCTCGGCAAGGTGGCCTGGAAGCCGATCCTGCGCGCGCTCGAAGAGCGCGAACGCACCATCAAGGGCTCGCTCGACGAGGCGCGCGGGTCGCGCGAAGAGGCCCTCGCGCTGGTCGAGGAGCACAGGCGCAAGCTGCAAAACGCTCAGGCCGAGGCCGCCGAGATCCTGGCCACCGGCCGGCGCGAGGCGGAGACGCTGCGCGCCAGCCTGATGGAGAAATCGCGCGCCGAGGCCGACGAGCTGCTGAGCCGGGCGCGCAGCACCATCGAGGGGGAAACCAGGGCGGCGCTGGTCGAGCTGCGCAGCGCCGCCGCCGACCTGGCGGTGGCCGCGGCCGGCAAGCTGCTGGAAGCCAACCTGGACGACAAGAAGCAGCGCGAGCTGGCCGAGCGCGCGATCGCCTCCCTGACCGCCGACCAGATCCAAGGCTAAGCGGCGCTGGCAAATCGGGTGGCATGGGCGTGCGCAGCAAGCCCATGGACGAGATCCGCACGGCCACGACGCGTGATTTGATCCGGGCCGTGTGCTAGCCTCCGCCCGTCGCCATGCCCAAGCTCCGCCACCTGATCAGCGCGCTGCGGCCGCGCCACTGGCCCAAGCACGCGGTCCTGTTCGCGCCGCTGGTGTTCGCCCGCGAGCTGTTCAACCCGCCGCTCTTGGCGCGGGCGCTGCTCGCCTTCGCGGTGTTCTGCCTGGTCTCCGGCTCGGTCTACCTGATCAACGACCTGGCCGACATCGAGTCCGACCGCCGCCATCCGGTCAAGCGCAATCGGCCGCTGGCCTCGGGCCGGATCGGCACCCGGTTCGCGGCCGCCGCGGCCGCGCTGCTGCTGGCGGCCTCGCTCGCCCTGGCCTGGCCGCTCGGGGCCACCTTCTTCGCCACCGTGATCGGCTATTTCGGTCTGTTTCTGGCCTACTCCTTCTATCTCAAGCACGTCATCCTGGTTGATGTCCTCACCATCGCGGTCGGCTACTTCCTGCGGGTGGTGGCGGGCGCGTTCGCGATCGGAGTCGAGGTCTCGGGCTGGCTGGTCAGCTCGATGATCTTTCTGGCCCTGTTTCTGGCCCTGTGCAAGCGCCGCAGCGAGCTCGAATATCCGGAAGCGGTCAACCACCGGCGCATCCTGCAGGAGTATTCGGTACCGCTGCTCGATCAACTGATCTCGATCACCACCGCCTCGACCCTGATTTCCTATACCCTCTACACCGTCTCGCCCGAAACCCTGGAAAAGTTCCACACCCCGTACCTGGTCCTGACCGTGCCGTTCGTGGTCTACGGCATCTTCCGCTATCTCTATCTGGTCCATGCCCAAGGCCATGGGGAGAGCCCGACCGAGGTGTTCCTGACCGACAAACCGCTGCTCGCCGACGTCGCTCTGTGGGTCGCCGCGGCGGTGATCATCTTGTTTCTCTGAGCCGCGCCGAGCCATGGCCGAACTGATCAACGTGCTCGAGATCATGCGCGAAATCCGCGCCGAGATCGCGCGCCGCCGCGG
>Ga0214471_10003447_pt1 | contig 12271 bp, 14 predicted proteins | sample RVTome_5_FD_207665 | JGI IMG/M metagenome (GOLD analysis project Ga0214471, IMG submission 207665) | Soil microbial communities from uranium-contaminated site in the Upper Colorado River Basin, Wyoming, United States - RVT142D155 | ecosystem: Environmental > Terrestrial > Soil > Contaminated >... | reverse complement strand
CCGCTGTCCCGGTCACAAGATAGCGCGCCTGATCCTCGCCGAACAACCAGGCGTGCAGGGGCAGATCGCCGTCCGGCGCCTGCACCGTGGCCCCCAGGCCGCCCGCCAGGGCCATCTCGGCCAAGGCCACCGCCAGGCCGCCGTCCGACAGGTCGTGGCAGGCGGTAACCGCCCGCCCGACGATCAGGCCGCGCACCAGGTCGCCGGTCCGCTTCTCGGCCGCCAGGTCGACCGGCGGCGGGGCCCCATCGCGCTGCCCGGCGATCTCGCGCAGATACAGGCTCGCGCCGAGATGACCTGTTGTTTCTCCAATGAGTACAATGGCTTCACCGGCGGATTTGAAGGCGATTGTCGCCGTCGCCTCGAGATCGTCGATCAGGCCGACGCCGCCGATGGTCGGGGTCGGCGGGATGCCCTGCCCGTTGGTCTCGTTGTAGAGCGAGACATTGCCGGAGACGACGGGGAAATCCAGGGCCCGGCAGGCGGCGCCGATGCCTTTGATGCAGCCGACGAACTGACCCATGATCTCCGGCCGCTCCGGATTGCCAAAATTCAGATTGTCGGTGATCGCCAGGGGTGTGGCCCCCACCGCCGTCAGGTTGCGCCAGGCCTCGGCCACCGCCTGGGCGCCGCCGCGCTCCGGATCGGCCAGGCAGTACCGCGGCGTGCAGTCGGTGGTCATTGCCAGGCCCCGGTTGCTGCCGTGGATGCGCACCACCGCCGCATCGCCGCCAGGGCGGGCGACCGTATCGGCCATGACCATGTGGTCGTACTGCTCCCAGATCCACCGCCGCGAGCAGCCATCCGGCGAGCTCAACAGGCTCAGCAGCGCCTGGCCCGGGTCCTTGGGTGGCGGCACCTCGGCGGCGGCGATCTCCGCCCGGGGCGGCGAGGGCTCCCACGGCCGCTCGTACTCCGGTGCCGCTTCCGCCAGCGGGTCGATCGGCAGGTCGCCCACGGTCTCGCCGTTCATGGTCAGCACCATGCGCCCGGTATCGGTCAGGCGGCCGATCACCGCAAAGTCCAGATCCCATTTCTCGAAGACTCGCCGCGCCAAGCCTTCCCGGCTCGGCTTGAGAACCATGAGCATGCGCTCCTGACTTTCCGAGAGCATCATCTCATAGGGGGTCATGCCGGTCTCGCGGCAGGGCACCTTATCGAGGGCCAGTTCCACCCCAAGGCCGCCCTTGGAGGCCATCTCGAAGGATGAGGAAGTCAGGCCCGCGGCGCCCATGTCCTGAATGGCGACAATGGCGTCCGTCTCCATCAACTCCAGGCACGCCTCGATCAGCAGCTTCTCGGTGAACGGGTCGCCCACCTGCACCGTGGGGCGCTTTTCTTCGGTGCCCTCGGCGAACTCGGCGGAGGCCATGGTAGCGCCGTGGATGCCGTCACGGCCGGTCTTCGATCCAACATAAACAATGGGATTGCCGGCGCCGCTGGCCTGGGAGGTGAAGATCCGGTCGACCGGCGCGATGCCTACGGTCATGGCGTTGACCAGGATGTTGCCGTTATAGCCGGGATCGAAATTCACCTCGCCACCCACGGTCGGCACGCCGACGCAATTGCCATAGCCGCCGATGCCGGCGACCACGCCGGCCACCAGCCGCCGGGTCTTCGGATGCTCCGGATCGCCGAAACGCAACGCATTGAGGTTGGCCACCGGCCGGGCGCCCATGGTGAACACATCGCGCAGGATGCCGCCAACGCCGGTGGCGGCTCCCTGATACGGTTCGATGAAGCTGGGATGGTTGTGACTCTCCATCTTGAAGATGGCGGCCTGACCCTCGCCGATGTCGATGACGCCGGCATTCTCGCCCGGCCCGTGAATGACGCAGGCGCCGGTGGTCGGCAGGGTCTTCAGCCACACCTTGGACGATTTGTAGGAGCAATGCTCCGACCACATGACCGAAAAGATGCCGAGCTCCAGCAGATTTGGCGCCCGGCCCAGGATGTCCAGAATACGCTGGTACTCGTCCGCCTTGAGGCCGTGTTCGGCGACGACCGCCGGGGTCACCTCGGTCACGACAGCGCCTCGACCAGGCCATCGAACATGGGGCGTCCATCGGTGCCGCCGAGCGGCGCATCGGCAAGCCGTTCCGGGTGCGGCATCATGCCCAGCACGGTCTTGGTCTTGTTGAAGATGCCGGCGATGTTGCGGGCCGAGCCGTTGGGATTGGCGGTGGCATCCAAGGTGCCGTCCGGTTCGCAATAGCGGAAGGCGATCTGACCGCGGTCTTCCAGGGCCGCCAGTCCGGCCTCGTCGGCAAAATAATTTCCGTCGTGATGGGCGATGGGGATACGTAAGGGCTGGCCGGTCTCGTACTTGCTGGTGAAGACGGTTTGGCTGCTTTCCACACGCACGTGCACATCCTTGCAGACGTACCGTAAACCGGCATTGCGCATCAGCGCCCCGGGCAGCAAGCCGGCCTCGGTCAGAATCTGGAATCCATTGCAAATGCCCAGCACCGGCACGCCCTTGCCGGCGCGGCGCACCACTTCCTTCATCACCGGCGAACGCGCCGCCATGGCGCCGGCGCGCAGGTAGTCGCCAAAGGCAAATCCGCCGGGCAGCACGATCAGGTCCACGCCGGGGAAATCCGATTCCTTGTGCCAGACCAGGGTGGGTTCACTCTTGCCCCCTCCGGTGCGCATGGATTGGCGCAGCGCCACGGTCACGTCGCGGTCGCAGTTGGAGCCGGGAAAGACGATAACCGCCGCCTTCATGTGGGCCACACCCTCTCGAAAAGTTCGGGGTAGTCGGTGACTAGGCCATCCGCATCGACGGGAAGCTCCGCCGTGAATTTCCAGTGGGCATCGTCATAGCGATAGCGACCGCCGCTGGCACCGAGTTTTTTGAGGCACGTATACCGTTGATCGGCCGCGCGTGGCGTCAAATCCGGCAGTGGCACATAGACCACCCGGATATCGGCGCCGGCCCCGGCTTCCAGGTCCAGGCGGCGGATCGGCAGGGTGTTGGTGAACGGGCTGATCTGTATGTCCGGCTCCAGACAGCCCGCCAGATCGGGCCGGGGCTCGCCGTTGACGCGCCAATGGCCGTCCCCATCGGACTCCAGGGCCAGGCGGTTGCCTGCGCTCCCGCCGCTGGGCATCACCGCGAACGATAGTTTGCGTGTGCGGAACGTGGCATCCGTCTCCAATTCATAGCGGCAGCGCAAATGGGCATCGCCGAGCTTGCGCAGGATCAGGCCGATGGCGCGCACGCCCTCGGCGGCGAAGGTCACATGCAGATGCTCAAGCCCCGGCTCGTCCCAGGGACGCCAGTAGACATTGCGCGGCGCGGCGGTGTTCACGGGGCGTGGTGACCGTCAAGCTCGATGGTGTAATTCTCGATGACCGTATTGGCCAACAACTGCTCGCACATGTCGCGCAGGCTCCGGCGCGCCTGGTCCGGGCTGGTTTCGGCGAGATCGAGCTCGATCACCTTGCCCTGGCGAACACTGTCGATGCCGGCGAAGCCCAATGTGCCGAGGGCATGCTGAATGGCTTTGCCCTGCGGGTCCAGAACGCCCGATTTGAGGGTCACATAGACGCGGGCCTTCACCGAGGACTCTCCCGAATCGAGCGATGGGTTGTTACCGGCGCGCACTCTAACGGCGGTGTCTGGGCGAGACAAGGCACCGGGTCATGGGAACATGGCCACGTCAAAGGCAGGGCGATGCCGCAATGGGAGTAATCAGGAATTATATCCTATTACATAAATGTTTCTGAGGACACCGGTCATCAAACACCATAACCGGCCGTGCGGTGTCCCATTGCGCCGGGAACGGCACCGCCAGATCACGCCGGTGAGCTTGGCGCTCCATTGCCGCAGATACACTTATCTGGCATAGTAACGATCTGTTAACCGGGGTGCTTTGGGGTTTTCTGGGGTCGTGGGGATGGGATGGTCAGCCCGTATTTGCTGAAGCCTCTGCGTTCGTTGCAGGAGGTCAAGGATGGGCAACAGGCGCGCGCCAATGCGCGGCTGCCCACGCCGCCGCTGCGCACGCTCATGGCCCGGGATCCGGGGGTCGAGTTCTGGGACGCCCGGCGGTTCACCGGGCCGCGTCTGGTCTGGACCAATGCGGCCAAGACGCCGCGCAGGTCCTGAGCGTTTTATAGGGCTTTCGGGGACTTCGCGACCAGTTCCGCCGTGCGGGCGCCGGTCGCGATCCGGCTATTCCGCCCGCGCCGCGATGCGCCTATTCCACCAATGTCGGGCGGGTGACCTCGGCCAGGCCGTTTTCCGGCAGCACGCCCAGGCGGCGGGCCACTTCCTGATAGGCTTCCTCGACCCGGCCCATATCCCGGCGGAAGCGGTCCTTGTCCAGGCGCTCGTTGGTCTTCACATCCCACAGGCGGCAGGAATCCGGGCTGATCTCGTCGGCGACGACGATGCGCATATCGTCCTCTTCCCACAGGCGGCCGAATTCCAGCTTGAAGTCCACCAGTTTCAGGCCCACCCCCAAGAACAGACCGGACAGGAAGTCGTTCACCCGCAGAGCCAGTTGCAGCATGTCATCCAGGTCCTGGGTGTTGGCCCAGTTGAAGGCGGTGATGTGCTCTTCGGTCACCATGGGATCGCCCAGCTCGTCGTTCTTCAGGTAATACTCGACGATGGGTCGGGGAAGCTGGGTGCCTTCCTCCAGACCCAGGCGCTGGGAGATGGACCCGGCCGCGATATTGCGGATGACCACCTCGATGGGAACAATCTCGACTTCCCGAACAAGTTGCTCCCGCATGTTGAGGCGGCGGACGAAATGGGTCGGCACGCCGATGTCCGCCAGGCGCAGCATCAGGTATTCGGAGATGCGGTTGTTCAGGACCCCCTTGCCCGTGATGATGCCGCGTTTTTTGTTGTTGAAGGCGGTCGCGTCGTCCTTGAAATACTGGACCAGGGTGCCCGGCTGGGGCCCCTCGAACATGACCTTGGCCTTGCCTTCGTAAATCCGCCTGCGTCGCATTTTCGCCATCCCAGTGGGCCTTCCGCGGCCGAAGGAGCCCCCGTGGTGCGGCCGTGGAGGCGCCCCGGGGAAGTGGTATTTACGAGTCATAGCAGGCGTCCAAGGGCAACACAATCACGGCCCTGGGGGGGGAGGGCCCAGCGGGTTGAATTTGCAAAAAAAAACTAGAGATCGACCGGCTTGTAGGGCGCCTTGTCCGGTCGCCCGTCGGCGAACAGCCAGACCGGCTTGGCCGGGCGGCCGCGGGCGCTCTGCGGCAGGCCAGGCAGGCCGATGAGGGAGCTTGAGACGGTCTCGAAGCCATAGTCGGTGACGATGGTCATGGCCGCCTCGGGCCCGTCCTCGGGTTCATGCCGCCGGCTGCCCAATAGCTTTTGCCAGGAACGCCACTGGCCGGTGGCCGGGTCCGGTGCCTTCGCCGCCTCGAACAAGGGCAGATTGGTCCGGGTTCGGGCACTGGCCGGGTCGTTGCGGTCGCGCGCCGTGATCATGGACAGGCCGGGCTGCAGCTCGAAAATCTCGATCCGGGCCCGGCCGGTGTTCTGGCCATCCTCGTCGCCGGCATTGCGCAGCCAGTAGGCGTCCTTGCGGTCGGCCACCACTAGGTTGAAGCTGCGAAAGGCGGTGGCATCGAGCAGAGATATGCGGGTTGCCCCCGCCGAGGCCGTGGGTTGAGTCAGGGCCTCCAGCACCAGCTCGCCGCGGCTGCGCTTGCCAGGGCGCGGTCCGAGGGAATTGACTCGGTTGAGTACCCCGGCCGTCACCCCCAGATCGTTCAAGCCGATCCAGGCGCCGCCCGCCAGATCATCCTTGCCGCCGATAATCTGCGGCTGCGCCGGCCAGTGGCGGGCCGGCGATTGCCACGGACGGTCTTTCATCTCGTCCCGATTGGCCGCCAGGAGCAAGGGCCAGGGATGCCCCGGACGGCGAAGAATAACGACTGAGCACATGGGCGGGCCGTCCTCGCGGTTTGCCTATCCGTGGCAAGTGGCTATAACGGGTGGATTGCGCATAACACCCCATGGGGTGGAAGGCAAGCAGGCGGCCACCGGCCAATTCATAACGGCCCTGAGACAGCGGCACAGTCCAAGTGGAGACCCCGATTCATGACCACCTTCAATGATCGCGAGAAGGCGTTCGAGGATAAGTATAAGCACGACCAGGATTTGCAGTTTAAGGTCGAGGTCCGGCGCAACAAGCTGCTCGGGCTCTGGGCCGCGGAATTGCTCGGCATGACCGGGAGCGAGGCGGAGGCGTATGCCAAGGAAGTGGTGGCCGCCGACTTCGAGGAGCCCGGCGATGCCGACGTGGTGCGCAAGATCCTGGCCGATCTGTCGGCCAAGAAAGTGGACATGAGCGAGCATCTCCTGCGCAAGAAGATGGACGAGCTGCGCGACGAGGCCAAGCACCAGGTCATGAACGAATAGGCGTTGAGCCACGCGCCAAAAGATTCTCCCGATTGGCCACCCGGAATCAAAGCACCTTGCCCTCGAACGGGTGGCGGCCGTCACGGTCTTCGACCTCGATCACCCACAGGTCCGGATCCCGCTTGACCGCACGCGCGATATAGGCGTCCGCGTCGGCCTCCGTGACCAGCTTTCCCTCCAGGGCCGGGAACCAGGCGAGGCGCCCTTCGATATCCCGTGTCTGGCTGAGCAGCCGGCACCCGGCCGCCAATTGATTCAGCTTGAGAAGGACCATGCCGCCCATGGCCTCGCCGCGGCGCGCGACGGTGGCGATGATGGCCTTGGCGGCACATTGGCGCAGATGGGCCGTGACCCAAAGCTCAGTCGGCAATCGATTGTCGTCCATGCATCCGCCTTCCCGCCTGCCGCATATCAGCCGCCGGCCTTTCCTGCAACCGAGGGCGAAAAGTCCTTGGCCATCACCGGTGCGTCTATGGCATGGTCCGGCCCGTCGCGCCGCCTCCCGACGGCCGCCGCGTGTTTAGTTATTGGAGCCGATAACCCGGATGCCTAAAGACCGAGCCTACTACAACTGCGACCGATGTCCGGCCTACTGTTGCTCCTACCCGCGGATCGTCGTCTCCAAAGCGGATGTCAAACGCCTGGCCAAGCATTTCGGTCTGGCCATCGATGCGGCCTACAAGAAGCTCACCAAGAAGGGGCAGGAAAAGGGCGAGGTCGTCCTGCGCCACCAGAAGGACGAGCACTTCGGCACGGTCTGCCAATTCCTCGACACCGAGACGCGGGGCTGCACGGTCTACAAGGCGCGCCCGCGCATCTGCCGCGATTTCCCCGGCACCAGCCGCTGCGGCTATTACGAGTTCCTGAAGTTCGAGCGCATGCTCATGGAAGACCCGGACTACGTCTCGACCACCAACAACGTCTGACGGGCCGGTCCGGGCGCCAACCCCGTCATCACATTTCTGTGATGAGGTGGGCCAATGGGATTACGCCCCGCATTTGCGGTGTCGATTCGGGCAAGCAAAACAGTGCTGTGTGGTGCCACGGGCAAAATCTCGGGCGAACGATAGCCTTAGCCCTCATGTTGAGAGCGGGTTGTCGCAAACAGGGAAGGGATGTCGAAATGCACGTCATGAAAACAATGGTTCTGGCAGGCATACTGATTCTGATGGGTGCGCCGCTCGCGGTTGCGCAGGATCATCCGATGGGATTCTTCATCACCAGTGTCGGTATGGGGAAGGGCGGTGACTTGGGCGGCCTTGAGGGCGCCGACGCCTATTGCACCAAGCTTGCGGAATCTGCCGGATCCACCGGGCGCACGTGGCGTGCCTATCTCAGCACCCAAGAGGTCGGCAAGCGCGGCATTTCGGCGCGCAGCCGGATCGGGAACGGCCCCTGGTACAACGCCAAGGGCGAGCTGATCGCCAGCGATCACGATCAACTCCATTTGAACCCGAACATCGTCCTCAGGACCGCCTTGGACGAAAGCGGCAATCGCGTGAAAGGGCGCGAAAGCACGCCCAACGAGCACGACATCCTGACCGGTTCGATGGATGACGGAACGGCCTACTTCCCGACCGATACGGCCGACCATACGTGCAGCAACTGGACCAGCTCCGGCGAGGGCAGCGCCCAGGTCGGCCATCACGACCGGCATGGCGGCGGCAACACGTCCTGGAACTCCGCGCATGGGTCCAGGGGGTGCAGCCAGGAGGGTTTGATCAGCACCGGCGGCGCCGGGCTGTTCTACTGCTTCGCCGCGGATTGACGTAGCCGTGGGCAAGGGGGCATCTGGCCGCCTCCTTTGCGGATCACCTTCGCGGAGATCGCCTAGCTGCCCGCTTGCGGCGACGGCAGGTCCATGGGCTTGCCGGCCAGAGCCGCCCGAATTCCATTCAAGTCATTGAGACTGGCTATGGTTTCCTTGGGCCGCTTGGTGGCCACCCCGACGAGGAGGGCCTCGATAAGGGCAAGGGTGGCCGTGTGCATGCTCAACATATCCGCACGGCCGCGCGCCACCGGAAGGACCACGTCGACGCGGTCGCGCAATTTTGGGCCAAGCGTATCGGAGAGCAGAATCTTGGCGACCCGGCGCCGGTCCGCCTGATCCAACAACACCGCCAGCTCTCGGTAGACCCGTCCGTACGCAAAGACGACCACGAGATCGCCTTTCACAAGCCGGTGCACTCCATCGGCGAGGAGCAGTCCGGTTTGCGTCAGGCTTTGCGCATCAATGCCGAATCGCCCGAGTTGTATCGTGAAATACTCCGCCATCGCGCTCGACGGCCCAATTCCGAAAATGATGACGCGCCTTGCCGCGAGGATGAGACGAACGGCGGTCCGGAATATGCGTGGCGTGATATCCCTGCCCAGGGCTTCGAGCGATTCCTGATGGATATTCAGAGTCATGGAGAGGGCGGACTCGAGATCGTCGCCCACCGATCTGAGAGTGCGCGCCATGCGGCCGGCCGGAGTCAGATTCCCGCGAAGCTCCTGCGCCAGGGTGCGGCGCAAGTCCTCCATCCCGGCAAATCCGAGAGCCTTGGCCGTGCGAATGACCGTCGCATCGCTGGTGCCCGTCTGCCGGGCGAGCGCGGAGGCGGAGGCAATGAGAACCTCTTCGCGATTCGCCTGGAAGAACTGAGCCACGCGCCGCTCGGCCGGCCGAATGGCGTCCAGACAGATGTTCAGGCGGTCGTCGAAAGAGTCGGATGACTGCATGGCGGGGAATCCGTGTTGACTCTATCCGTAGCGTATACTACACAGAGCTTCTGATCGAGTAGTAATTACTACTCAATTCCGGATTGGTCAACTGGCTGCAGGGCCTATGTGATGGAATCGGTTTCCTGGGCCGTTGCCGCCCCCGCGGTCGGCGCGGCATTTCTGGCTTCTCTCGTTGAGGTCGTTGAGGCCTTCACCATCGTGCTCGCCGTGGGCACACTGCGCGGGTGGCGGCCCGCGGTGTCCGGCACGCTGGCGGCGCTTGGCATATTAGGCCTTCTTGTTGTTGCGCTCGGTCCTGTGCTTGATCGTGTTCCGATCCACCTGCTGCAACTTATGATCGGAACGTTGCTGTTGCTGTTTGGCATGGGATGGTTGCGCAAAGCCATTCTGCGGTCGGCGGGCGTCATTCCCCTGCATGACGAAGAAGCTACCTTTGTCGCCGAGACGGCGATTCTTACGAGAGCCGACGGGCGCAAGGGACGGTCGCTTGATTGGATCGCGGGTCTCGCGGCCTTCAAGGCGGTGCTGCTGGAAGGCCTGGAAGTCGTTTTTATCGTGATCGCGGTGGGCGCCGGACGGGGACTCCTGTGGTCGGCCGCGGCCGGCGCGCTGGCTGCCTGTGTCGCCGTTCTCGCCGTAGGTGCGGTCGTTCACCGCCCCCTCTCTCAAGTGCCCGAAAACACGCTTAAATTCGGCGTTGGAGTGATGCTATCGGCCTTCGGCGTGTTCTGGACCGGCGAAGGCCTGGGCGTGGACTGGCCGGGACAGGACTTGGCTCTGGTCGTTTTCGCGGCGATCTTCCTGACAATCGGCCTGATGACGGCGGCCTTCCTGCGCCGCCCGGTGCGGGAGGCCTCCCGATGACTCTGCTGGGGGATGTCGCACGGGAACTGCTGGGCATGTTCCTGGCCGATGCGCGCCTCACGGGCGCCACCTTGGCTCTCGTGGCGCTGGTGGCCGGCCTCGTGCTGCGCCTGGGCGTGCAGCCCCTGATCGGTGGCGGCGTGCTGCTGATCGGATGTCTTGCCATCCTTACGGAAGCGGCTGTCCGCGAAGCCCGGCGGCGGCGACGGAACGATTGACCGGCGCCCCGCCATCGGTTTGACCCTCCTCCGGGGCTGCGTCCCTTACTCCTTGCCGAACACCCGGTCGAAGATTGCCGCCACGTGTTTCGTATGCCGGGCTTCGTCGAAGCAGGCGGCCAGGGCCTTGCGGTCCAGATGCTCCTTGACCTCGGCATCGGTGCCGAGCAAATCGTGGAACTGGCCTTCGCCGGCCCACACCCGCATGGCGACTCGCTGGACCAGCGCATAAGCGTCCTCCCGGCTCAGGCCGGCTTGGGTCAGGGCGAGGAGGACCGGCTGCGAATGCATCAGGCCGCCGAGCTTGTTCAGGTTGCGGCGCATGGCGTCCGGATAGACCAATAACTTGTCAACGACCCCGGCCAGCCGGTTGAGGGCGAAGTCGAGGGCGATCGTCGCATCCGGCGCGATCACCCGTTCGACCGAGGAATGGGAGATGTCGCGCTCGTGCCACAGGGTCACGTTCTCCAGCGCCGGGGCCACGGCGGCGCGCACGATCCGCGCCAGGCCGGTGAGATTTTCGCTGAGCACCGGGTTGCGCTTGTGCGGCATGGCCGACGAGCCTTTCTGGCCGGGCGCGAAATATTCCTCCACCTCGCGCACCTCGGTGCGCTGCAGGTGGCGGATTTCGGTGGCCAGGTTTTCGACCGAGGCGGCCAGGGTGCCCAGGGTGGCGAAATAGGCGGCATGCCGGTCGCGCGGGATGATCTGGGTGGATATCGGCTCCACCGTCAGGCCCATCTTGTCGGCCACGTGCTGTTCGACGCGCGGGTCGATGTTGGCGAAGGTGCCGACGGCGCCGGAGATGGCGCAGGTGGCGATCTCCGCCCGCGCCCGCACCAGGCGATCTCGGCCGCGGCGAAAGGCGGCGTAGTGGCCGGCCAGCTTCAGGCCGAAGGTGGTGGGCTCGGCATGGATGCCGTGGCTGCGCCCGACGCACAGGGTCATCTTGTGCTCGATGGCCCGCTTGCGCAGGGCGCCCAGCAGGGCATCCAGATCGGCCAGCAGCAGATCGGCGGCGCGGGCCATCTGCACCGCGAGGCAGGTGTCGAGCACATCCGACGAGGTCATGCCCTGATGGACGAAGCGGGCGTCCTCGCCCACGTGCTCGGCCAGATTGGTCAGGAAGGCGATGACGTCATGGTGCGTTTCGCGCTCGATCTCGTCGATGCGGGCCACCTCGAAGGCACCGTGTTCCCACACCGCCTTGGCCGCCGATTTCGGGATGACACCCAGTTTCGCTTGCGCGTCGCCGGCATGGGCCTCGATCTCGAACCAGATGCGAAAACGCTGTTCCGGCTCCCAAATTCTGGCCATCTCCGGGCGGCTGTAGCGTGGAATCATCGGTGGCCTCGCGAATCGAATCCGGCCTCTAACAAGCCGGGACCGACGGGTGCTGTCAACAGGGCAAGATAGAGAAAAATCTAGAGCAGGCCCATGGATTTGAAGCTTTTCTGGTCGGCGCGGCCGATGACGATATGATCATGGAGGGCGATCCCCAGCTTGCCGGCGGCGTCCTCGATCTCGCGGGTCATCTCGATGTCGCCCTTGGAAGGCGTGGCATCGCCGGACGGGTGGTTGTGGACCAGGATCAAGGCAGAGGCGCCCAGCTCGAGGGCCCGCTTGACCACCTCGCGCGGGTAGACCGGCGTGTGGTCGACCGTGCCGCGCTGGTGCATCTCGTCGGCGATCAGCCTGTTCTTGCGGTCCAGGAACAGCAGGTGGAACTGCTCCACCTTCTCCCGGCCCATGGCGATGCGACAATAGGCGACCAGATTGTCCCAGGAGCCGATGATCGGCCGCTCCGCCAGGTCCTCCCGCGCCAGGCGAAGGGCCGCCTCGGGCACCACCTTCAAGACGGCGATGGAAGCATCGCCCATGCCCGGCACTGTGGCCAGATCCTGCGGGCTGGCGGCCAGCACCCCGGCCAGATTGCCGAACCGCGCCACCAGCGTCTTGGCCAACGGCTTGGTGTCACCGCGCGGCCGGGCGCCGAAGAGCAGGAATTCCAGAAGTTCATAGTCGGCGAGAGAGCCAGCGCCCTTATCCAACAGACGCCGGCGCAACCGAT
>Ga0214471_10003446_pt1 | contig 12273 bp, 10 predicted proteins | sample RVTome_5_FD_207665 | JGI IMG/M metagenome (GOLD analysis project Ga0214471, IMG submission 207665) | Soil microbial communities from uranium-contaminated site in the Upper Colorado River Basin, Wyoming, United States - RVT142D155 | ecosystem: Environmental > Terrestrial > Soil > Contaminated >... | reverse complement strand
CTGGACGAGGGGAGCCACGTTCCCGCCGGGAACGTCGCAGCGGCTGGCGTGCGACGCGCGCCGGGTGGTGATGCGGCACGACGAGGAGGGGCGGGTGGTGGAGGTCGGAGCCCGGACGCGGACGATCCCCCCGGCGCTGCGCCGGGCGCTGCAGCACCGGGACCGGAGCTGCCGCTTCCCGGGCTGCCACGTCCGGGTCGCCGAGGGGCATCACGTGCGGCACTGGGCGCAGGGCGGCCCGACCACGCTGTCGAACCTGGCGTTACTCTGTCGCCGCCATCACCGGGCGGTGCACGAGGAGGGCTACCAGATCGAGCGATTGCCCGACGGGGCGCTGCAGTTCCGCCGGCCGAACGGCTGGCTGCTGCCCGACGTGCCGCCGGCGGCGGCGGTGCCGGCCGACCCGGTGGGGGCGCTGCAGGAGCAGCACGCCGCACAGGGGCTCCGGGTCCATGCGCGGACGACATGCCCTGGGTGGCTGGGGGAGCGGCTGGACGTGGGCTGGGCGATCGGCGTGCTACATCCGCTGGCGACGCGAGTGGTCCGATGAGGGGCGTTCAAGTGCCCGCGGCTAGTACCGGTTCGCGATCGGCAGCTCGTTGGCCGGGAAGAGGGTGATGATCTGGGCGCCCTTCGGCGTCACGATGACCTCCTCCTCGATGCGCGCGGCGGAGGTGCCGTCGGTGGCCGGGCAGTAGGTCTCGACCGCGAAGACCATCCCGACCTCCAGCTCCATCGGGTCGTCGAACGAGTTGAGCCTTGAGATGATGGGCCGCTCGTGCAGGCCGAGCCCGAGCCCGTGGCAGAAGTTGAGGCCGAAGGCCGCCATCTCGCTCTCGAAGGCGATGTCCTGCGCGCGCGGGAAGGCGCGCGCGATGCGATCGGTGCCGACCCCCGGCTTGATCAGGGCGATGGCCTCGTCCATCCACTCGCGGGCGCGCTTGTAGGCGGTGATCTGCGGCGCGGTCGCGCGGCCCACGCTGAACGTGCGGTAGTAGCAGGTGCGGTAGCCCACGTAGGACTGGATGATGTCGAAGAAGGCCTGGTCGCCCGGGCGGATGATCCGGTCGGTGAAGTTGTGCGGATGCGGCGAGCAGCGCTCGCCGGAGATCGCGTTGATCGCCTCCACGCAGTCCGACCCCATCTCGTAGAGCCGCTTGTTGGCCAGCGCCACGATGTCGTTCTCGCGCACGCCCGGCTTCAGGGCCTCGAAGATGTCCTGGTAGACCCCGTCGCCCATCGCGGCCGCCATGTTGAGCAGGACCAGCTCGTCGGCATTCTTGATCACCCGCGCCTCGAGCATGACCTGCTGACCGTCGTGCACGTCGATGCCCACCTTCTGCAGCGCGAAGAGGAAGGGCGGCTCCACCAGGTCGATGCCGAGCGGCATGCCCGCCACGCCCTCGCGGGCGAGGATGTCCTTGATCTCGCGCGCGGCCTGCTCGAAGAGACCAGCCTTCGGGGACACCGCGCCACGCATGCCCACCATGCCGGCCAGGCACTGATTCGGGGGAAGCTGCGGCGTGGAGAGCCGGTGGTGCCGGGCCGCCGAGCCGAAGTCCCAGACCCAGGGCTCGCCGTTGCCGGTGAGGAGGCTCCAGCGGGTGAGCTTGTCGCGCGCCCACTCACCGATCACGGTGCCGGAGATGTAGCGGATATTGTACTGGTCGAACAGGAGCAGGGCGCCCAGCCCCGATTTGGCGAGGGCGCGCCGCGTGCGGCCGAGGCGGTACTCGTGCAGGCGGCGGAAGTCCACCCGCTCCTCGAAATCCACCTGGGTGTGGCCGGGCGCCTGGATCGGCCGGTCCCAGCGGTGCTTCGGGTCGACCGCGTCGGGCTTCCCGGCCCGGGCCTTCGTGGCCGGGGCCGCTACCGGCTTGCGCGCCATCTCCGCCTCCTCGCGTTCGTGGTGGACGACGCGTCTCTCCTACCACAGACCTGCCGTTCGCGATAGACTCGGCTGCACGATGACGACGCCGTCCTCGCACGACGCCCCCGCCCAGGACGCCATGCCGACTACCAAGGGCATGAACTACTTTCTAGAGGACCGCAACTTCCAGTTCCTCTGCGAGTCGGTCATGGGCGCGGACGTCTTCGAGCGAGCCCGGCCGCATCTGACTGACCTCGGGGCGATCGCGGGCGACGAGCTCGACGCCCTGGCCGCCGTCGCCGACCGCAATCCCCCCGTGCTCCGCGCCTGGGACGAGCAGGGGCGCCGCGTGGACGAGGTGGTGCGGCATCCGGCCTATCGCCGCATGGAGGAGATCGCCTTTTGCCGGTTCGGGCTGGCCGCGATGGCGCACCGGTCGGGCGTGCTGGGCTGGCCAGGCCGCGCCCCCCAGGTGCTCAAGTACGCGCTGTCCTATCTCTTCGCGCAGAGCGAGTTCGGGCTGCTGTGCCCGGTCAACATGACGGACTCGTGCGCGCGCATGCTCGGGGCGTTCGGGAGCGAGGAGCTGAAGACGCGCTACCTGCCGCATCTCACCGCCACCGAGCCCGACGCGCTCTGGCAGGGCACGCAGTGGATGACCGAGCGCACCGGCGGCTCCGACGTGGGCGCCTCCACCACCGTGGCCCGGCGCGGTGGGGACGGGCGGTGGCGCCTGTGGGGCGACAAGTGGTTCACCTCGGTGGCCAACGCGGAGCTCGCGCTGACGCTGGCCCGGCCCGAGGGGGCGCCCGAGGGCACGCGCGGGCTCGCGATGTTCCTGGTGCCCAAGCGTCTCCCAGACGGCACCAAGAACGCGTGGACGATCAATCGCCTGAAGGACAAGCTCGGGTCGCGCTCCATGGCCACCGGCGAGGTCACCTACGCGGGGGCGGTGGGCTACGTGGTGGGTGATCTGGGCTCGGGCTTCAAGCAGATGATGGAGATGGTCAACGGGTCGCGACTCTCCAACGCGATGCGCGCGGCCGGCATCATGCGGCGCGCCCTGCTCGAGTCGCTGGTGCACGCGCGGCAGCGCGTCGCCTTCGGCCGGCCGCTCGTCGAGCTGCCGCTGCTCCGCAGCAACCTGCTCTCGATGCTGCTCGACGCGGAGGCGGCGGCCTCGGTGATCCTGAACAGCGCCGCGCTGCTCGACCGGCGCGACGCGGGCGCGGCCGAGGCGCGGGCGCTCGCGCGGGTGTGGACGCCGCTCGCCAAGTACTGGATCACGCTGCGGGCGCGCGACGTGGCCGCGGAGGCCATGAATGTCCGCGGCGGCAACGGCTACGTCGAGGAGTGGGTGAACCCGCGGCTGCTGCGCGACGCTTATCTGGGCGCGATCTGGGAGGGCTCGGCCAACGTGGTGGCCCTCGACGTGCAGCGCGCGATCGTCAAGGACCGCGGGCTCGAGGCGCTGGCGGCCTTCATGGCCGAGCGGCTCGGGCGCGTGGTGGAGCCGGCCGCCAAGCCGTGGGTGGACCTGGTCAAGAGCAGTCTCGAGACCGTCATCCGCCAGACGGCGGGTTGGGCCGCGCAGCCCGCGGCCGAGCGGGATCTCGCGGCGCGTCCGGTGGCGGATACGCTCTACCATCTGCTCGCGGGCTCGCTGCTGCTGGCCGAGGGCCAGCTCCTGCGGGAGCAGGGCCGGGGGTACCGGAAGCTCCTCGCGGCCGGCCTCTACCTCAAGCGCTGGCTGGAGCCCCGCGGCCCCGCGAGCCCGCCGTTCACCGCGCGGCAGATCGAATGGCTCGAGCCCCTCGCGGAGTGGCGTTCCATCGACGCCGCCGCGCTGGCCGACGTGGACTAGAGGACCCATGGACGTCACCGAGATCATCTGGCGGCCGGACCCCGAGGCGGCCGCCCGCACCCGCATGGGCCGGTTCATGACGCAGCACGGCCTCGCGACCCTGGCCGACCTGCAGCGGCGCTCGGTCGCGGATCCCGAGTGGTACTGGGACGCGGTCTCTCGCGACCTGGGCTTCCACTGGTTCACGCCGTACCGGCGCGTCCTCGACGAGTCCAAGGGCATCGCCTGGCCGCGCTGGTTCGAGGGCGGGCGGCTCAACCTGGCCGACAACTGCGTGGACCGGCACATCGCGGCGGGCCGCGGCAACAAGCCCGCGGTCATCGCCGAAGCGGAAGACGGCACGGTCCGCACGCTCACCTATGCGGAGCTGGCGGGGGAGATCAACCGGCTCGCCAACGCGCTCAAGCGGCTGGGGATCCGCCCCGGCGACACGGTGGGGGTCTTCCTGCCCATGTGCGCCGAGGCGGTGATCGCCACGCTGGCGGTGGCGCGCATCGGCGCGGTGTACACCCCGTGCTTCTCCGGCTACGGCGCCCAGGCGGTGGCCTCGCGCCTCGACGGCTGCGGCGCGCGTCTGCTCATCACCGCGGATGCCTTCGCGCGCCGCGGCCAGGCGATCCCGCTCAAGCGCACCGCGGACGAGGCGGTGAGCGCCTCGCCCAGCGTGGAGCACGTGATCGTGTACCGCCGGGGCGACGGGGACGTGCCGTGGAAGGACGGCCGCGATCTCTGGTGGCACGAGCTGGTGGCGAAGGAGTCGACGGAGTGCCCGGCGCTGCCGGTCGAGGCCGATCACCCGTGCCTGATCATCTACACCTCGGGGACGACCGGCCCGCCCAAGGGCACCGTGCTCACCCACGGCGGCTTCTCGATCAAGAACGCGCACGACTTCGCGTACCTGTTCGACCTCGGCGAATCCGACCGGCTCTTCTGGGTCACCGACCTGGGCTGGCTCATGGGGCCGATGCTGATCGGCGGCGCCCTGCTCACCGGCGGCACCGCGGTGCTCTTCGAAGGGACGCCCGACTATCCGAAGCCGGATCGGCTCTGGTCCGTGCTGGAGCGCCACCGGGTCACCGTGCTCGGCATCTCGCCCACCGCGGTGCGCGCGCTCATGCCCCACGGGGCCGAGTGGGTCACGCGCCACGACCTCTCCTCGCTCAAGCTGATGGCCTCGACGGGCGAGCCGTGGAATCCCGAGCCCTATCGCTGGCTCTTCGAGACGGCCGGGAAGGGCAAGCTGCCCATCATCAACTACACGGGCGGCACCGAGATCTCGGGGGGCATCCTCTCGTGCTTCCCGATCGCGCCCATCAAGCCCTGCTCGTTCGCGGGGCCGATCCCGGGCATGGCCGCCGACGTGTACGACGACGACGGCCGGCCGGTGCGCGGGCAGGTGGGCGAGCTGGTCATCACGCGGCCGTGGCCGGGCATGACCGCGGGATTCTGGAAGGACCCGGCGCGCTACCTCGAGACCTACTGGTCGCGCTGGCCCGACGTGTGGGTGCACGGCGACTGGGCTTACATCGACCCGGACGGCTTCTGGTTCATCCAGGGGCGCTCCGACGACACGCTGAAGCTCGCGGGCAAGCGGGTGGGCCCGGCCGAGGTGGAGTCGGTGCTGGTGGGCCATCCGGCGGTGGCCGAGGCGGCCGCCATCGGGGTGCCGCACGAGATCAAGGGCGAGAGCGTGGTGTGCTTCGCGGTGCTGCGCCCCGACCAGCCGGCGTCCGAGGCGCTCCGCGCCGAGCTCATAGAAGAAGTGGTGCGCGCGATGGGCAAGGCGATCCGCCCGGAGCGCGTGCTCTTCGCGCGCGAGCTGCCGAAGACCCGCAGCGCCAAGATCATGCGGCGGGTGGTGCGCGCGACCTACCTGGGCAAGGACCCCGGCGATCTCTCCTCGCTCGACAACCCCGGCGGCGTGAACGCGATCCGCGACGCGAGCTAGAAGGGCCTACGCCGCCCGCTCCCGCCGCCGCGAGTAGGCGAAGGCCCCCACGATCAGCAGCAGGACCGCGAGCTGGGTCAGCACCCCCTGCCAGGTCGGGTAGAGCCCCAGCGACGGGATCGCGGGCAGGTCCAGCGGCCCGACGGGCAGGGCACCCGCTTCCTGGAGCGCCGCGATGCCCTTGCCCGCGAGCACCACCGCCAGCAGGGCCATCAGGACCGAGCCCGCGCCGAAGAACCAGCCGAGCGGCAGCCGCAGGCCCACCTGCAAGATGAGCCAGGCCAGCACCACGAGGCCCACCGCGGCGGCCGCGAAGCCCGCGCCCACCGCGACGCGCCCGTCGGGGCCCGCCTCGAGCCAGAGGGCTTGGTAGAAGAGCACGGTCTCGAACGCCTCGCGATAGACCGCGAGGAAGGAGATCGAGCCGAGCGCCCACATCGTGCGGCCGGAAAGGGCGGCCGCCACGCGCGTCTCGATGAAGGCCTTCCAGCGCGCCGCGTGGGCGTGGCGGTGCATCCAGAAGCCCACGTAGAGCAGCATGGCGGCGGCCAGCAGCGCGGTGACGCCCTCGGTGATCTCGCGGTCGGCCCCGCTCAGGGTCACCAGGTAGGAGGCGGCGAGCCAGGTCAAGCCGCCGAGCGCGAGCGCGGCGATCCAGCCCGCGTGCACGTAGCGGAGCACGTCGCGGCGACCGGCCTTGATCAGCAGGGCGAGGAGCGCGGCCACCACCAGGACGGCCTCCAGCCCCTCGCGCAGCAGGATCACGAGCGCGCTCGTGAAGATGGTGGCGGGGGATAGCCGGGCCGCGTCCAGGCGCTCCCGGGCGGTATCGAGGAGCGCCTGGATGGCGCGCGCCTGCGCCTCCACCGCGTCCACGGGTGCGCCCGCCTGGAGCATGGACCGGTAGCGCAGCATCTCGACCTCGACGCGGGTCTTGAGCGCGCCGTCCACCGCACCGAGCGGGGCCTCGACCAGCTCGAAGCCTTCGAGATAGCCGGTGATGGCCAGCCGGTGCGCCCGCGGCGCGTCGCCCCGCCGGTAGGCCTCGACGCTCTCGCCGAGCAGGCGCGCGCTGAGATCGATGGCGGACTCGCGGCCGGCCGCGACCGCTCCGGGCTCGCCTCGCAGGTAGCCGAGCACCGCCGCGCCGTCGCCGCCCCGGCGCGCCGCCGCGTCCCGGGGCGTGGCCATGACGAGGGCGCGCAGGTCGCCGAGCTCGCGCCGGCCGGTGCCGCCTTTCCAGAGCGCGGCGCCGCGCGCGCGCTCGTCGCCTCCGCCCGCGAGCGTGCTCACGTGGAAGGCGAGGGCCCACCGCTGCGCTTCGCTGAGCGCGGGGAACCCGGTCATCGCGGTGCCCTTGATGCCGAGCGTGATCGTGTTGTAGAGCCCGAAGACGCTCAGCCGGCCCTGGCGGGCCGCGTCGGTGAGGTCGGCGGGCGGCGGCGTGAGCCCCTTGGCCGCGGGGCCGTCGCCCCGGCCGGCGGCACCGTGACAGACCGCGCAGTGGGTGGCGTAGTCGGCGGGGGCGGACGCGAGATCCGGGGCCTGCTTCGGCGACACGCGCACCTGGTAGAGCTCGATGATGTGCCGCCGCAGCTCGCCCGCGATCCCCGCCACCTCGTCGCCGGGCCGCTTGTCGCGGATCGCCCCCGCCAGGCGCGCGGCCGCCGCCTCGAGCCCGGCGCGCTCCGGCCGCCCGGGCAGCTCCCCGATCATCGCGCGCACGTTCGCGGAGAACTCGAGCTGCTCGTCGTACTCGCCCTGGTCGGCGACCGTGCCGTCCTTCACCGCCTCCGGATAGTCCACCCTCAGGTAGTCGAGCATGTGGAGGATCGGCGCGAAGGGATCGGCGTCGGCGCTCGGCGCGGCGGTGAGGCCGGGCGCCGCGGCCAGGACGAGGACGAGCAGGAGGGCGGTCGGGATGAGGCGATGCGTCAGCGCTTCGTCTCCCGCGGGGTGACCGCGATCGCGAGCTTGCCGACGCCGGCGAGCCGGGCGGCGTCCATGACGTCCACCACGCGGCCGTGCCGCACGTCGGTGTCGGCCTCGATCACCACCGCCATCTCGGGCTCGGTGCGGGCCCGTGCCTGCAGCCGCGCGGTGAGCTGGGCCGCGTCCACCGGCTCCCGCTCGAGGTAGATGACGCCCTCGCGCGAGATCGAGACCGAGACGGGGGCGCGCGCCGCTTCCGCGCGGGCGGCCTTGGGCAGGTTGACCGGGATGCCCCCGTGCAGGGTCATGGCGAGGCTCGCCATCATGAAGAAGACGGTGTCGATCATCGGGATGATCTCGATACGCGCCTTCCGCGGCGGCCGGCGCCGGAGCTTCACGGGACCTGCTGCTCCCGCAGCGCGAGATCGAGGCGGCTGGCCAGGCGCTCCATCGCGTCCAGGGCCTGCTCGGCCCGGGCCAGGAAGTAGTTGTGGGGCACCAGGGTCGCGATCGCGATCGCGAGACCGGCCGCGGTGGCGATCAGGGCCTCGGCCACCCCGCCGGTGATGGCGTTCGGCTGGTTCATGCCGCTCGTGGAGAGGATGCCGAACGCGGCGATCATGCCGGTGACGGTGCCGAGCAGCCCGAGCAGGGGCGAGAGCGTGATGATGGTGTCGAGCACCGGGAGGTAGCTGCGCAGCCGGCCCATCTCGGCCTGTGCGGCCGCTTCCATCGCGGCGGCGGGCGGGGCCTGCCGCTCGGCGAGGCCCGCCGCCACCACGCGCGCGGTCGCGGTCCGGGAGCCGCGCGCGACCTCGAGCGCCTCGTCCAGCTTGCCGCGCTCGGCCAGCTCGAGCGCGCGCCACGACCGAGCAGACCACCAGGGGAATCATCACGGGCCTGCCCTTGGCGAGCGTCTGGATCAGAGAGCCGATGTGAAACACGTGCCCCTCGCTGCCGGCGTCGTCCCCGGGGACGGCCGGCTCTGGGGTGAACGGGTCACTTGGTCAGGATCAGCTTGTCCGCCTTGGTGATATGCAGCCGGTATTCCTGGCCTCGATGCACGATGACGATCTCGCGCCGGCCCCGGAACAGCTCGGTGCTCGCGATCCGCGCGCGCCGCCGCGGGGGCCTCACGGGCGACGGGCGCCTCGTCGGGGCCGTCAATCACGTATCCTCTTCCTTGATCTGCTGGGAAAGATAGTGCGCGTCGCCCACCTGCCGGATCAGCTCCATCTGCTCCTCGATCATGCGGATACCTTTCCGTTCATTCTTAGGGCCCTGATACGACAATGGTTAGGTATACCTAACCATCGGGAAGCTGTCAACGGAGAATTTGGCCTATGCCGGAATTGCCCGGCCCGGCCGTTCGGACTACTATTCCGGACGTCCGGAATGCCTCGAACAAGGGAGGAGTCACCATGCGGATGCGACGGATCGTGAACTGGCTTGGGGGTGTGGCACTCACGATGACCATCGGGATCGCCCCCGCCGCGCCGGCCCTGGCCGACGAGACCTGCCAGTCCCCCTTCCTGCCGAAGGTGACCGGCCAGGAAGACTACATCTACGTCTGGACCCTCGGGGTGAAGGGGGTGGCGGACGGCAACGACAGCATGGTCACGGTGGACGTCAACCCGGCCTCCGGCCGCTACGGCCAGATCGTCCATCGGGCCCCGGTGCCCGGCCAGCACGAGGCGCACCATGCCGGCTTCACCGACGACCGGCGGTTCCTCTGGGCGGGCGGCCTCGACACGAGCCAGATCTTCATCTTCGACGTGGCGTCGAACCCGGCCCAGCCGAAGCTGGTGAAGACGATCAAGACCTTCGTGAAGGACACCGGCGGCCTGGTGGGCCCCCACACGTTCTACGCGCTCCCGGGGCGGATGCTGATCTCGGCCCTGTCCAACGCCAAGGACGGCGGCGGCCGGACCGGGCTCGCCGAGTACGGGAACGACGGCAAGTTCATCCGGACGATCTGGATGCCCGCGGAGGCGGTCTACGGCTACGACGTGCGGGTCAACGTCAACCTGAACCGCATGCTCACGTCGTCGTTCGCGGGCCGGAAGAACTACATGCGGCCGATCGGAGAGCTCCTGAAGGACGGCGAGGCCATGAAGCAGTTCGGCTCATCGGTCATCGTCTGGGACTTCCACGCGCGGAAGCCGCTGCAGGTGCTCTCGATCCCCGGCGCGCCACTCGAGCTCCGGTGGGCGCTGCTCCCGAATCATCCGTACGCCTTCACCGCCACCGCCCTCACCGGGCAGCTCGTCCTGATCCACCAGCAGCCGGACGGCACGTGGGCGCACAAGAACATCGCCGAGATCGGGGCGAACATCCCGGTGGACATCAGCATCGCGCCCGACGACAGCAAGATCTACGTCAACTCCTACGGCGACGGGACGCTGCGGGTCTACGACGTGACCAATCCGCTCGAGGGCAAGCTGATCCACCAGGTGAAGCTCGGGGAACAGGCCAACATGGTGTCCACCTCGTGGGACGGCCGGCGCGTGTACGCCACCACCTCGCTCCTCTCTCAGTGGGACAAGCCCGGCGATCATTGGCTCAAGGCCTTCGCGTGGGAGGACGGCAAGCTGGTGCCGAAGTTCACCACCGACTTCAACGGGGTGGGGCGCGCCCACATCATGAACTTCGGGAGCAAGTCCCGGTAGCCCGTGCGCGGCGCGCTCGGCCGCGGCGCGCTCGCCGCCCTCCTGGCCGCGGGCGCACTGGGGCCGGCCATCGCGACGGCCCATTCGCCCGGGCCCTCGCTCCCGGACGAGTTCATCCAGGGCGCGTTCGCCCCCGCGTTCGTGCCGCCTCCGCCGGGCACCTACGAGCTGCCCGCGATCCGGCGGGTGGGCGCCTTCACCCTCCGCGACACCGCGGGGCGGGCGGTGGACACCCGGTCCGTGATGACGGGGAAGATCGCGGTGGTGAGCTTCATCTACACCGCGTGTCCGGACCGCCTGGGCTGCCCGCTGGCGAGCCAGACCCTGCGCGATCTCCAGGCCCGGCTCCGCGAAAGCGGGCTCGCGCGGCAGACCACGCTCGTCTCCATCAGCTTCGATCCCGAGCGGGACCGCCCCGCCCAGCTCGCCAAGTACGCCCAGATCTACGACGCCGATCCCGCGCTCTGGCGTTTCCTGACCGCGCCGTCCGGGCGCGTGCTCGACGCGGTGCTGGAGAGCTACGGGCAGGATCGGACGCCTTCGCGGGATGAGCGCGGCCGGCCCACCGGGCGGTTCCGCCACGTGTTGAAGGTCTTCCTGGTGGACCGCGAGGGGTTCGTCCGCAACGTCTACAGCGCGGGCTTCCTGGTGCCCGAGCTGGTGCTCAACGACATCCGCACCCTGCTGGGCACGCCTTAGCCGCCGTTAGAGGGCGTAGAGCAGGGGACGGGCGCGCAGTGACGCTTCGTCCCAGAAGCCGGTCGCGCGCAGCTCGTCCAGCGTCTTGGCCGCGTCGTCGCCGCGCATGACCGCGAGCGTCTCGCCGCCCGGGAAGAAGCCGCCGAAGGCCATGCGCCCGCCGCCGCGCGCCTCGATCAGGGCGAAGGAGGCCATCTCCACGTCGGGTGCCACGCCTTCCACGAGCATGACCCGGCGCGAGCCGTCGATGACGAGCGGCGGCAGCTCCCAGGGCTCGAGGAACTGGGCGAAGGAGCGCGCGGCGTAGGTCGACCACACCCCGCCGGTGAAGTAGGGGTCTTCCTCCACCAGCCGGCGCAGATCGTCCGGCTGCTCGACGCGGTAGAAGACATCGGCGCCGCGGCCGTCCGGGGCGGGCCCGCCGCCGACGACCAACCCGCGCGCGCGCAGCCCCATGAGGCGCTCGAGGTGGGCCTGGCGATGGGGTTCCCGCTTCTGCAGGTAGTCGTCCGCGGTCTGCACCGCGACGTGGTAGACGATCACGGCGTCACCCAGCCGCCCGCGAAGGGGATGACCTGGCCGATGAAGAAGTCGGCGTCCTCGGAGGCCAGGTAGACGGCGAGCCGGGCGGACTCCTCGCTGCGGGCCAGCCGGCCCGCCGGGATGTTCTTGACCATCCGCGCGAGCCGGACCGGGTCGCCGGTAAGGGCGGGCGGGAAGTAGGTCGGGTTCTCGACGTAGTTCTGGGCGATCGCGTTGACCTGGATGCCCGCGCCCGCCACCTCGCGCCCCACCGCCTTCGTGAGCCCGTTCACTCCCGCCCGCGCCGCGGTGTAGGCCGCGTAGTTGGGGAGGCCGGGGAAGGCGGCGGCCGACGACATGTTGATGATCTTGCCGCGCCCGGCCGGCCGCATCACCCGGAGCGCGGCGCGCAGGCAGAAGAACGGCTCGTCGAGCAGCCGCGCCATCATCTCGCGCCACGCCGCGTCGGTGATCTCCTCGACCGGGCTCCCGGAGGGCGGGTGCGCGTTGTTGTTGACGAGGATGTCGAGCCGGCCGAAGCGCGCCACCACCGCCTCGACCGCGCGGTCCGCTTCGCCCGAGCGGCTCAGATCGCCCACGAGCGACAGCACGTCGCGTCCGAGGCGCTCCGCGATGGCCGCGTACGGCTTGACCGCCGCCTCGTCGCGGTCGTGCAGCGCCACCGAGGCGCCCTCGCGGCAGAACTCCTCGGTGATGGCGGGGCCCATGAAGTGGCTGACGTTGGTGATCAGGGCGATCTTTCCGGTGA
>Ga0214471_10003445_pt1 | contig 12274 bp, 8 predicted proteins | sample RVTome_5_FD_207665 | JGI IMG/M metagenome (GOLD analysis project Ga0214471, IMG submission 207665) | Soil microbial communities from uranium-contaminated site in the Upper Colorado River Basin, Wyoming, United States - RVT142D155 | ecosystem: Environmental > Terrestrial > Soil > Contaminated >... | reverse complement strand
CGCGCCGGGGCGCCGCCACCGACGAAAGGCATTTTGGCGAGTTCGATGCCGGGCTCGGCGGGTGGTCGTTGCCCGGCGAGCCGTACACGGTGGCCTCCGGCCAGCAGTTCGACTGGTTCCGCGTCCGCATGCTCGGCGGCCGCACCAACCACTGGGGGCGCATCTCGCTCCGCTGGGGGCCGGACGATTTCCGCCGCAAGAGCCTCGACGGGTTGGGCGACGACTGGCCCATCACCTACGACGACCTCAAGCCCTATTACGATCGCGTGGATCGGTTGATCGGTATCTTCGGAAGCCACATTGACCTGCCGAACGAGCCGGACGGCGTTTTCCAGCCGCCGCCCCGACCCCGCTGCTACGAACTGTTGGTGCAGCGCGCCTGCGACCGTCTGAACATCCCTTGTGTGCCGGGCCGTCTCTCGATCCTCACGCGCGCGCTCAACGGCCGTCCGGCGTGCCACTACTGCGGCCAGTGCGGGCGGGGCTGCCGCACCAACTCGAACTTCTCCTCCAGCAACGTTCTGATCCTGCCGGCACTGGCGGGGGGCAAGCTCACGCTGCTCACCGGCGCCATGGTCCGCGAGGTGAGCACCGACGACCGCGGTCTGGCGGACGGCGTGATCTACATTGACAAGAACACCGGCCGCGAGGAGCGCATCCGCGCGCGGATCGTGGTGCTGGCCGCCAGCGCCTGTGAATCCGCCCGGATCATGTTCAACTCCGCGTCGGCACGCTTTCCCCAGGGGCTGGCGAACTCCAGCGGCGTACTGGGGAAGTATCTCACCGACACCACCGGCACCGATGTACCGGGATTCATCCCCGCCTTGATGGACGGCGTGCCGCACAACGAGGACGGATCCGGCAGCGGCCACCTCTACATGCCATGGTGGCTCAACCGCCGGCGGCTCGACTTTCCGCGCGGCTACCACATTGAAATCTCCGGCGGCCGCCGGGTCCCGGGCGCGGGGTTCATGGGTGGAATCCATCGGTATCCCGGCGGTGGCGGCTACGGCAAGGCGCTGAAGGATGCGTATCGGCGGTACTACGGCACGGTGATCAATCTCGCCGGTCGGGGCGAGATGGTACCGAACGACGATTCGTATTGTGAGATCGATCCCAACACGGTGGATCGGTGGGGCATCCCCGTGCTCCGCTTCCATTGGAAGTGGACCGACTACGAGTACCAGCAGGTGAAGCACATGCAGGAGACGTTTCGCGCCATCATCACGGAGATGGGCGGCCAGCCGCTGAACCCAATGCCGTCGGCCGAACAGGGCTACGGCATTGCCGCGGGCGGCCGGATCATCCACGAGCTGGGCGTGACGCGGATGGGGCACAGCCCCGGCATGTCGGTGCTCAACGGCAACTGCCAGGCGCACGACGTGAAGAACCTGTTCATCGTGGACGGCGGCCCGTTCGTGTCGCAGGCCGACAAGAACCCCACGTGGACCATTCTCGCCCTGGCATGGAGGGCAAGTGACTACATCGTAGAGCAGCGGAGAGCGGGCGCTATCTGAGCCATCGAGAGGTTGAGGAGAACATCTATGCAGCGTCGTGACGTTGTTCACCTGCTGGCCGGTGCGCCTCTCGCGGGCGCCTTTGAATGGACCGCCCTCGATATCGAGCGCGCGGCGCGCGCCCTGGCCGACTTCCGCCGGCGGGGGGGGCAGTATCAGCCTACGTTCTTCACGCCCCACGAGTGGGAAACGGTTCGACTGTTGGTGGATTGGATCATTCCCGCCGACGAGCGGTCCGGCGGCGCCACCGACGCCGGCGTGCCCGAGTTCATGGACTTCATCGTGCAGGATCAGGCGGGCCGGCAGACCGCCATGCGTGGCGGGCTCGCCTGGCTCGACACCGAGTGCCGCGACCGGTTCGGTCGTGTGAGCTTTGTGGCCGCAGGCGATGTTGAGCGGCGCGCGCTGCTGGACGACATCGCCTGGCCGGCCCGCGCTCGGCCGGAGCACAGTCACGGCGTCGCGTTCTTCAACAGCTTCCGCGACCTCACGGCGAGCGGTTTCTGGTCGAGCAAGATGGGGGTGGAGGATCTCCGCTATCTGGGGAACACCGCGGTCCCGGACTGGAATGGCTGCCCGGACGAGCAGCTTCGCAAGCTCGGTGTGAGCTATGGCGATTAGGCAGGGACGGCGGCGGGCAACGGAGGCCGACCGGGGGCGAGGACGGACGCAGAGGGCTGGGGCGCGGCGTGGAGGCACGGTCGCGCGGTCATCGGCCGCCGGGCGCCTCGGCGTGGGGTTCGTAGGAAGTGGATTCAACGCCCGGTTCCACATGCAGGCGTGGACCGGCGTGCGTGATGCCGACATCCTGGGCGTGTGGAGCCCCAACGCCGCGAATGCCGCCAACGCCGCCTCTCATGCGCGGCAATTAGGCGTTGGAGACGCCCGGGCCTACGACTCCATCACCGCCATGGTGGCTGATCCCCGCATTGACGCCATCTGGCTCTGCGGGCCCAACCACACCCGCGTGGCCAACGTCGACGAGATCGTGGACGCCCTCCGGCGCCGCGTGGGGAAGCTCAAAGGCATCGCCTGCGAAAAACCGCTGGCGCGGAACGTCAAGGAGGCCAGGCAGGTCCTGCGATTGGTGCGCGGTGCCGGGCTCAACCACGGCTATCTGGAAAACCAGCTATTCGCGCCCGCCGTCACCCAGGGCCGGAACACCATCTGGAGCCGCGGCGCGGCGCTCACCGGCAGACCCTACCTGGCGCGCGCGGCGGAAGAGCACAGCGGTCCGCACATGCCCTGGTTCTGGCAGGGCAGCCTCCAGGGCGGCGGCGTACTCAATGACATGATGTGTCACTCCACCGAGCTGGTGCGGTTTCTCCTCACCAAACCCGGCGCCAAACGCGGCACCCTGAAGCCGGTCCGGATCACCGGGCACATCGCGAGCCTCAAGTGGTCGCGCCCCGAATACGTCGCTCGCCTGAAGGAGCGCATGGGGGCCGACGTGGATTACGCCAGTCATCCCACCGAGGACTTCGCCAGCGCCATGATCGAATACGAGACCGCGGCAGGGCAGCGCGTGTTGGGCGAGGCCACAACATCCTGGAGCTACGTGGGCGCGGGCTTGCGGCTCTCCGCCGAGCTGCTGGGCCCCGAGTACTCGATGTCGTGGAACACGCTGGACAGCGGGCTCAAGCTGTTCTTCAGCCGCGAGGTCACGGGACAGGCGGGCGAGGATCTGGTGGAGAAGCAGAACGCCGAGATCGGGTTGATGCCCCTGGTCTCCAACGAGTCCTCGGTCTACGGGTACGAGGCGGAGGACCGGCATGTTGTGCAGGCCTTGCTGAATGACGAGAAGCCTCTGCTCACCTGGGAGGACGGGCTCGAAGTGGTGAAGGTTCTCATGAGCGTCTATATGAGCGCCGAGCAGGGAAAGACGCTGGGGTTCCCGCCTGAGGGGCTGGACCGGTTTGTGCCGGCAGTGGCGCGGGGGGAGTGGAGGCCTTAGGGCCGCGCCGGCCCCATCGCCTCCAGGATCCGTGTCACCAGCTCTTCCAGGTACGCGCCATCGCCGCCCGGGCTGGGTCCCTGCCGAACCACCACCAGGTCGCGTGATGGAATGATCAACGTGCGCTGGCCCATGTACCCCGCGGCCCAATACGCATCCTCAGGGAGCCGCCCCATGGCGCCGCCGCGGTTCAGCCAGAACAGGCCGCCGTAGCCTTTTGACGGGTCGCCCGGCGCGGAGGTCGTCACAAACTCCACCCAGCGTTCCGGAAGCAGCCGCTCGCCCTGCCACACGCCGTCCTGGAGATAGAGCAGCCCCAAACGCGCCCAGTCCCGGGAGCTGCCGTAGTCGTAGCCCGTGATGATGAAGTTGCCCCACGCGTCCGTCTCCAACACCATGCTGCGCATGCCGAGGCGATCGAACAGGCGGCGCTGCGGGAACGTGAGGAAGTTCTCCCCCTTGGCTTCCAGCGCCCGGCGCGCCAGATACATCAGCGTGAGCGGGTCCGAGTTGCGGTAGCGCCACACCGTGCCCGGCTCGTACCTGAGCGGCTGGTGCACCGCGTGCGCCGCGACGTGGATCGCGTCGAAATAGATCCGGAAGTGCTCGTTCGCCGCACTGTAGGAGTTCGCGGGGTCGAGCCCGAAGTTGTCGAAGTCCAGACCGCTCGACATGCGCAGCAGGTCCCGGATGCGAACCGCGCGCCTGGGGTCCTTGGCACCCTGCCACTCCGGCACCGGCGCCGGCTGGTCCAGCGTAAGCCGGCCGTCCTGAATCAGCACGCCGATCAGCGTGGCCGCGATGCTCTTCCCCATGGACCAGCTGATTTGCGGCGTGCTGGGACCAAAGCCGGGCGCGTAGCGCTCGGCGATGATCTTGCCCTGGTGGATGGCCACAATTCCCCGCGTGTACTGCGGCCGGCGGAGCCCCGCGTCGTTGAAGGCCCAGTCGAGCGCGGATTCTAACGCCGCCGGGTTGAGGCTGGGGATGACTCCCTTCGCGTTCCGATCGCCCATCGGCCAATCCTGCGTCCCCGGGTCCGGCAGCGCGGGCGTCACCGCGACGGGCTCAAAGAAGACATCGGTCGCCCCGGCGGGGAGAATGGAGCAGCCCTGATCCCCGGTATACCTGGCGCTCCGACTGCCCACGCGGGGATCCGTCACCGTCGCTGTTCGCGTCGCCTGGTCCAGGCTGAACCGGAAGTCGTCCTCCCAGCGGAACGCGGGGAAGCGTTTGATGTCATCCGCCACGACCGCGTCCGCGGTGCGCCGGTGGTCGCGGCCCACCACCCACAGCCCCGCGCACAGGTGGTGCGCGTTGATCCCCAGCGCGTACCACGTGGCCAGGCTGTCGGCCAGGCCGGCCGGGGGGGTGCCCGCCGACGTGACCTGAACCGCTTCAGCCGAAGTGGTTGCAAGCGCGAGCTGGAGACTGGCAAGAAGGCGGATGCGCACGGAGTCCTCCTGGTGGCCCTAAGGTCGGAGGGCGTCCACCGGCGGGCAAGGACCCACGCGGTCTCGTAGGTCCCGGTACGCCTTGTTCTATTCGGCTCCTATTCCAAAAGCCATCCCGTTCGGTACACCGGCTTGGTCCACTCCTCGGGGATCGTCACGTTGGTCACCTGCCCGGTCTCCGGATTCAGCTCCAACGTCCGCCCCGCCCGCACCGCGAGATTGCCCAACAGGACCATCTCCGTCAGCGGCCCCGCGTGGTCCGCGAAGTTGGACCCCGCCGCCGGGCCCCCTTTGCAGGCCGCGATCCAGTCAGCATACACACCCTCGGTCCGCGGGTATGTCTGGGCGGGTGGGCTGGCGGTGATCTCCTGGTGCCGCTTCTCGTCCAGCAGTCTGGGGTCGTCACCGTACGTCCCGGCCACCAGTTTCCCATCGCTGCCGATCCACAGCTGACCGCCGCCGTCTTCCGGCGGCCAATCGGCGTCGTCGGCGACCTCCGGCGGCCGCGGCGGAAACAGGGCGCCGTCACGCCACACTACCGTCACCGGACCCCGGCTCCCGCGGGCCGGAAAGTGATACACGATCCGGCAGCCCTTGGGCGCGGTCTCCTGGTACAAGGGCGTGTGCTCGACCTCGATCCGGTTGGGGCCCCGCAAGTCCAGCGTCCAGAACGCCGCGTCCATGATGTGGCACGCCATGTCGCCCAGCGCTCCGGTGCCGAAATCCCACCAGCCACGCCAGCTGAACGGCGCGTACGACGGGTGGTACGGCCGCTCCGCCGCGGGCCCGAGCCAGAGATCCCAATCCATCCAGGGCGGTACGTGATAGTCTTGCAGCGGCCGGTCCAGGCCTTGAGGCCAGATGGGACGGTTGGTCCAGAAGTGCACCTCGCGCACCGTCCCGATCGCTCCTGCCTCCACCCACTCCCGAATCCGCCTGGTGCCTTCGCGCACGTGTCCCTGGTTGCCCATCTGCGTCGCCACGCCGGCCCGTCGTGCCGCCTCCACCAGCGCTTTCACCTCATAGAGTGTTCGGGTCAACGGTTTCTGGACGTACACCGGCTTCTTCATCTTCAAGACCTGCGCGGCGATCACGGCGTGGCTGTGATCCGGCGTGGTGACCGTCACGGCGTCAATGTTGTCGCCGTCCTTCTCCAGCATGACCCGAAAGTCCTTGTAGCGTTTCGCCTTGGTATAGGTGGTGAACGCTTCGTCCCCTTGCTTCTCATCCACGTCGCACAGGGCATAGATGTTCTCCACCGCCATGCCCCGTACGTCGCTCCAACCCATCCCGCCCACACCCACACACGCCACGTTGAGCGTATCACTCGGCGCCCGATAGCCTCGGCCCAGCACGTGGCGAGGGACGATGGTGAAGGCGAGTCCGGCCCTGGTCGAGTCGGTGACGAAGGTTCTGCGGTCAACGCGCTTGCGAGCCATAGGCCATCTCCCCATCAGGTACGTCTCCGTACGTCCTTAGGCCGACCGTTCGACCGGCCTGAACGCCACCGCAAACACCGCGAGCACTGCCCCCGCGCCGATTGCGGGAACCAGCCAGATACTCCGCCACTGATGCATCACGCCGGTCACCGCTCCTGCGATCTGGTATGCCTCCACCACCTCGCCCGCGACCCAGGACCCGATAAACCACCCGGCGCCCAGCGTGACAAACGCGATGAACCCCTGCGCGGCGGCCCGGATGGCCGCGCCGGCCCGCTGATCCACGTAGATCTGGCCGGTCACGAAGAAGAAATCGTAGCACACGCCGTGGAAGATGATCCCGGCATAGAGCATCCACACCCCGGCGCCCAGGTTGCCGTAGGCGAACAGCACGTAGCGCAACGCCCACGCCAGCATCCCGATCATCAGGATCCGCCGGACGCCCAGCCGGGCCAGGAACCACGGCAGCAGGATCAGGAACGCGATCTCGGACATCTGACCCAGCGTCATCTTGCCCGCCGCCGCCGGCATCCCCAGCTCGTTCAGGTAGAGATTGGTGAACGCGTAGTAGAACTGCAGCGGGATGACCAGCAGGAACGATCCGATCACGAAGATGGCGAACGAGCGGTCCTTGAGCAGCGCCAGGGCATCGAGCCCCAGCACGTCCCGCGCACGAACCGGGCCGCCGGCGCCTTTGGGCGGCGTATGCGGGAGCGACAGGCAGTACACGCCCAGGATCAAGGACGCCGCGCTGGCCAGGCGCATCGGCATGGGAGTGGGCTCCACCCCCATCCAGCCAATGAACAAACCGGCCACGATCCACCCGATGGTGCCCAACACCCGGATCCTCGGGAAATCCTTGGCCGGGTCCGCCACGTGGTGGAACGAAATCGAGTTGGTCAGCGCGAGCGTGGGCATGTAGAGCAGCGCGTAGCCAATCAGCAACGGATAGAACGCGCCGAACGTCGTGACCTGCGACACGGCGTACATCATCACCGCCCCGGCGATGTGCAGGACGCTGAGGATCTTCTGCGTGGCGAAGAAGCGGTCCGCCACCATCCCCACGAAGAACGGCGAGATCATCGCCGCGATGGCGGTGGTGCCGTACGCCAGACCGATCTGGCTCCCTTCGAACCGCAGGGTCTGGCCCAGGTAGGTGCTCATGGTGACGGCCCAGGCGCCCCAGATGAAGTACTGGAAGAACATCATCACCGCGAGGCGGATACCAACCGAGGTCACGGCAGCGCGCGAATCTTGATGTTCCGGAAGGCAACCCAGTCACCATGGTCTTGCAGCGCAAGGTGCCCTGACGCGGCGCGACCAAAGTTCGGCCACTGCGCGAATTTACTGTTCTTCACCCGCGCCTCCCAGTCCGGACTCCACAGCTCGTACTCGACGGTTGGTACGCCGTTGAGCCAGTACTCCACGTGACTCCCGTTGACCAGGATGCGCGCCTGATTCCATTCCCCCGGCGGCCGCAGCGCACCCGACGGCGCCGGGTAGAGACCGTAATCCGACCCAGCGGCGGTGAGTCGGGACTGGCCGTCCCGGTGTCCGGCGTCGTCTAGAACCTGCATTTCCGGACCGGACTTGTATCCGTAATCATACTCCTCGGTGACCCGAAACATGACGCCGCTGTTTCCCCCCGGACCGAGCTTCCATTCCAGGGTCAGCTCGAAATCGGCGAACTGCTCTCGCGTAATGATGTCGGTGGCATCCGCAACGCGCGTGAGCGCGCCATCCACCGCCTGCCAGCCATGGGGCGCGGTGTCGCTCTGATAGCCGCGCCAGGCAGCGGTGCTGGCGCCGTCAAACAGGAGGCGCCACCCGGCGGCCCGCTCGGCCGCGGTCAACACGTTGACCGCGGCCTGGCTCGAGGCCGGGGCGGCAGACCCGCAACCGGTCAACAGGATCGCCGCGGCAGCCAGAACCGCGGGGCGGATTGGAAGACTTGCCGACATGCAACCGCTCCATGGGAAGGGGCCACCGATCCCAAGAGTACGCCCCGGAGCCCCCGCTGGCCAGCGCGGTCCACGGCGCAGTACTTTCGTGTCCGTGAACGCCCTGACGCTCTACCACCGCACCTCGATCGGCGAGGCTCGCCAGATCGTGAAGCAGGGCTTTCAGGACCAGAAGTGGGGCTTCAGCGTGGACGACGCCGTCACTGAGCGCCGCGTGAAAGCCGTGGGCGTCTGGCTCACCGATCATCTCCTGGAGGGCGATGACGGCCCCCCGGGCGACGCCATGCTCGAAGTGCTGCTCGACGCCGAGGAGGCGTCGCTCCAACCGTTCGAGCTGGAAGGGATGCTGCCCGGCGCGCGTTTGTGGGTGGTGCCCGCCAGCCTGCTGAACCCCCGCGCCAAGGTCCGGATTCTCAAGGTGGACCCGCGATCCTCGGGATGGTTCGACCGGCGCGAGTTTCAGGAGTGAATCCTTTGCCCTTCTACCTCACCACACCAGCGTGTGGGTGTACTTCACCATGACGGCCCGACCTTGTGAGGCCGGCGGCACCGGCGAACGGGTGAATCGGTCCGTGTTCACTTCTTCATTGTAGACGATCCAAAGGTCGTTCCCTTCCCGCAGGTTGTATCGCAATCGCCCGTTCAGGCTGGCCACACCGGTCGCGCTGTTGTACTGGAGGAACGTGCTGAGACTCAGGTGCGCATCGTACGCCGTCCTGACCCTCAAACGAGCCAGATGCACGTCCAGGGCCACGTCGCGAAGCGGAAAGCGGATCGCGGTGAAGGCGTAGTCCACTCCCAACTCCACGTGCCGCGACGGATTCCAAGCCGGATTGGTCCGGATGGAGAGCAGGCGCCCTCCGTAGAACTGTCCGGCCGTGAAGCCAGCGCTCGGCCGGAAGGAGGCGGACATGGGCGCCATATACGCCACCTCCCCTTCGTGAAACCAATACGTGCCCGGTGGGACCGCCACGCCGTTGGATATCTCAAAGCTGTCCCGCACACTTTCGTAATTCGCCCGGTACGACAGGTTCAGGTTGCCCCCCGCCTTGAACTCCGTGCGGATGCCCGGCTCGATCACCGCGGACTCCACCGTGCCGTCCACGTTGCGGCGGAACCCCTGGGCGCCGGCCTGGACCGCGAAGGACCGCAGGGGCGTCCGCGCTCCGGTGTACCAGAGGTACTGGGCCCGGGTCTCGAGGGAGGTGAAGTCGCTGCGAAGGTCGAAGCCGATCCCCGGCACAAAGGCGGCCCCGGACCGGATGGCCTCCGCGGCGTACGAGAGTCCCCGTTGGTTGCGGCGCTCCCACCGGAGCGAGACGCGCGCGGCCTCGGCCGCGCTGACCGAGGGAATGCTGTCCTCAAACACCCGGACGACTCTGAGCGTCGCGTACTCATCGCCAAAGGGCCGAATCGCCGCATCCAGGCCCGCGGCGACGTTGTAGCTCCCGTCCTCGCTCACCCGCGTGGTCACCATCCCGCCCACGGTGGAGTAGGGGTTGATCACCTGCTGGCGCACCCGCGCCACGCCAAAGTTCTCGCTGGGTAATCCCAGCTGGGCCGCGGTCTGCATGTTCAGCAGGCCAACGTCGGCGCCGCCCTGGCGCCCGACCAAGCGGACACCCCCCAGGAGCCGGATGGGCTGCCCGTCCACCAGCCCGATCTGCCGGGAGTGGAACAGGCGGCCCAGCCCACCGGTCCCGAACTCAAAAATGGCCGCCCGCTCTTGAAAGAACTGTCGCTTCTCTGGAAAAAACAGGGAAAAGCGCGTCAGGTTGACTTGTTGGTCGTCCGCCTCGACTTGGGCAAAGTCGGTATTCGCGGTGAGGTCCAGGGTGAGGTTACTGGACGGACTGTATCGCAGATCCAGGCCGGCCTCGCGAGTGTACGCGCGCATGATGTCGTAGGCCGTCTCTGCGCCGTTCAACTCGGCTGCCCGCCGCCAACCACCTAATCCGTACGGCGCCAGGTACACCGGCTGACGACGGTACACGCCTTCCAAAACAATCCGCTGACCGCGAGAGGGCTTGGCCCACGCCAGGGATCCTGCCCCCGGCGGAATGTCGGGGAAGACCTGCCGCTCGTTCTTGCGCGCAATCAGGCGGTACAACGACATACCCATGACCACGCGCCCGTTCACGTCCTGGAACCCCAGACTGGAGAACGGGATTCGCATCTCCACAAACCAGCCCTCTCCGTTTTGGGAGGTGGCGACATCCCAGAACGCGTTCCAATCCGGATTCATGGCCGAACCCGAAGCAAATTCACCATCGTTGGAGACCGCACGGTCCGTGCGGACCCCTGCCGGGTTCACCACAAACCACGAGGCGGTCTGGTGGTCGTTGTAGGTGTCCAGCACGACGCCCAGGATGTCGTCCCCGCTATAGGCGTCGCGGTACAGTGTGTTGGTGCGGACGGCTTGGGGGCGCGAGTCATACAGCCGCCCGGACACATAGAGAAAGGCGTCGTCGTACGCCACCCGGATCTCCGTCCGCTCGGTCGGCGCACTCCGGTACCGGGGCGTAAACACGGTGATAGGCACAGCCGGCACGTCGTTCCACTCTGCCTCATCCACCTGTCCGTCCAGCGTGACCGGACCGGTGAAGCGATGCAGGCGAAGGGTGTCCTGCCCGGCGTGTGCGGGAACAGCCACCGCGGCTAGAGCGGAAACGGTACCGAGAGCAAGAACCCGCATTCTGCATCCTGCGTTCCTCACATCACCTCGCCCGCCGTCAGCCGCTTCACCAGTCGATAGCAGAACTCCAGCCCCTCGAAGAACCAGTCGTGCCGGATGCGCTCGTCCTGACCGTGCGCCCGCACGTCGGCCTCATCGCCGAACACGCCCGACACTCCGTACACCGGGATGCCGGAGCCCCGGAGATACAATCCATCCGTGGCGCCCGTGCTCATGGTGGGAATCACCGGCACGCCGGGCCACATCTCCTCCGTCGCCTCCTCCACGGCACGCATCACCTCGGGCGTGAGCGGGGAGGGCGGGCTGGGCTTGGCCGGGTTCAGGGGCGTGATGGTCACTCCCGGATCGTTCACCACCCGCTGGAGCGTCGCGTGTACCTCCTCAGGCGGTTGGCCCGGCAGAATCCGGCAGTTCACCGTGGCCCGGGCGCGCTGGGGCAACGCGTTCTCGGCATGGCCGCCCGCCAGCATGGTGGCCACGCACGTGGTCCGCAGCCGAGCGTTGTAGGCCGGGACCGCGGCAAGCCGGTCTGCCGCCGCCTGATCCGCGGGATTCCGTAACACGGCGCGCATGTCGGCGGCCACGGCCGGCGCCTCGAGAGCCGCCGTCCGGTCGAAAAAGGCCCGCGTCACCTCGTTCAGCACCACCGGGAAGCGGTGGTCAGCGATCCGTCCCAGGGCCGTCGCCAGCTGGTTGATGGCATTGTCCGGCCGCGGCAAGGAGCTGTGGCCGCCCCGGTTGATGGCTTCCAGCTGGAAGCTCTGGAAGACCTTTTCGCTGGCCTGCACGTTGTTCGATAGCCGGCGGCCGTCTTTGATCACGCCGCCGCCGCCCTCGTTCAGCGCGAACGCCGCCTCCACCAGGTCCCGCCGATGGGCCAGCAGCCACTCCACGCCGTTGGTCTCGCTGGTGGTCTCCTCGTCCGCCGTGAGGGCGATGATCACGTCGCGGTCGGGGACGTACCCCTCCTGCTTCATGCGAATCAGCGTCGCCATCCAGATGGCCACCTCGTCCTTGTCATCGGTGGTGCCCCGGCCGTAGAACCAACCGTCCCGGTCCGTGAAGGCGAACGGGTCCAGGGTCCAGTCCGCCGGGTCGGCATCCACCACGTCCAGGTGCGCCAGCAGCAGGACTGGTTTCTTCGCCGTGTTCCGACCTCGCAGGCGCGCCACCAGGTTCATCCGTTCCGGAATAGGACCCACGACGTGGATGTCCGCTTCGGGGAATCCCGCTGCCCGGAGGCGCGCCGCCAGG
>Ga0214471_10003444_pt1 | contig 12275 bp, 11 predicted proteins | sample RVTome_5_FD_207665 | JGI IMG/M metagenome (GOLD analysis project Ga0214471, IMG submission 207665) | Soil microbial communities from uranium-contaminated site in the Upper Colorado River Basin, Wyoming, United States - RVT142D155 | ecosystem: Environmental > Terrestrial > Soil > Contaminated >... | reverse complement strand
CGGGCGACTTCGTCCTCGTTGCCGGCGGGCTCGTCCTCGAGCGACTCGATCCGGACGAGGCACGAGAGATCCGCCACCAGTTCAACCGAGCCACGCTCGACGACCCGATCGGCCGGGCCGATGCCACCGGAGGAACCCACGGATGAACCAGGTTGACCCGACTGTCCGACGCGGAGTCGGGCTTGCCCTCGGGACCGCGTTGATCAGCGGCCTCGCCGTATACCTCAATGCCTTCGGCGTCCGAACCGTCCCGGATCCCGTCGTCTATACGACGGCCAAGAATCTCGTCGCCGCCCTCGTCCTCGTCGCGGTCGCGCTCGCCCTGCCCGGCCGGCCAGCCTGGCCGTCGCCGCGCACGCGCGACGGCGTCGGGCTGCTCGCGATCGCGCTCATCGGCGGGAGCATCCCGTTCGTGCTGTTCTTCAGCGGGCTCGCGATCGCGACCGCGCCGACGGCGGCGTTCATCCACAAGACGCTGTTCGTATGGGTCGCCCTCCTCGCGGTTCCGTTGCTCGGCGAGCGGCTCGGGGTCGTGCCGATCGTCGCCCTCGGCGGGCTCCTCGCCGGCCAGGCCCTCGTGGCGCCGCCGACCGGGTTCGGGATCGGGCCGGGCGAGGTCATGATCGGGCTGGCGACGGCGTTCTGGTCGGTCGAGGTCATCGTCGCCCGACGCCTGCTCGCGCGGGTGCCGGTCCGCTCGCTCGCCATCGCGCGGATGGCCCTCGGGTCGGTCGTCCTCGTCGGCTACGTCGCCGTCACCGGGCGGCTCGGGGTCGTCGCGTCGATCGGCGCCGAAGGGTGGCTGTGGGTTGCCGTGACCGGCGTCATCCTCGCCGGCTACGTCGGCACGTGGTACGCGGCCCTGCGCGATGCGCCGGCAACCGTCGTGACGAGCGTGCTCGTGATCGGCGCGGTCGTGACCGGCGCGCTGTCGGCCCTGACCGGTGGCGTAATGCCGAACCCGACGGTCGTCGCCGGCTACCTCGTGATCGTCGCCGCCGGCGCGGTCGTCGCCCTTGCGGCGACGGGAGCCGGCGCTGCGATCGTCCGCTCGACCCGTGCTCGCGCCAGCGCCTGACCGAACAGCCCGGGCGCCTGCCAGCGGGCCGCTCCGCTTCGCCCGCTACGCGTACGGCCCAAACCGGCTCGGCCTGTGCGGCCCGGACGACGCGGCGGCGCTGTTCGGCGAAGCGACCCTGGGCGGTGACGACCGGCACCTCCGCGAGCTCGCCCGCGGGTTCGACAGCGCATACCCGTATCTCGCGCTCATCGCCCGATCGAACGGCATCGAAGACCCGCTCGCGGCATCGGTCGTCGAGGCCTACTGGCTGGGCGGTCCGCTCGTCGAGGCGGTGACGCCGAACCAGCTCGGCGAGTCGCTTCGGACCCGGTTCCGGCCGCGTCTCCGGTTGGCGGTCTTCGCGGATCTGCGTGACGCGGCACCGGCCGGCTCGAAGCCCGTCCACGCGTTCCACGTGCTCGATGTCTTCCCGAAGGTGGGCCTGCTCCGGAGCGAGCAGGCGAATGACGTGCTCGAGACGATGGACCGCTGCCGGATTCGCTGGGGCCGGGTCGTCGAGCGGATCGGCGACGAGCTCGTCGTGCGTGCCGTCCCGCTCGAGCTCGTCGAGGGCAAGCTCGCGCTCGGCGCGCCCCGGATCGAGCGGATCACGGCGTTCCGCGACGGTCGCGGGTTCATCGCCGACGTCGAGCCCGGCGATGTCGTGTCGATCCACTGGGATTGGGCGTGCGACGTGCTCGATGGCCCCGCGCTCGAGCGCCTCGTCGCGACGACGGTGCGCGAGATGGAGATCGCCAACCGGACGATCTGAGCCGCCGCGCGGCGTCCGGCGATGGCCTTCTCCGGAGCCCGCACGACAGCGCCCCCTGACCATCGTCCCGGAGCGGGACCGGGACCGCTCGACCTTCCCATCTCGAACAGGACGACCGGGTCAGGGTTCGGCCGACGGGGCGCGCCGAGCCTTGGGACATGGCCGCCCGAACCCCGTCCCGCGCCCGGCGCCGTCGGATCCTGCCCGTCCTCGTCGCGGTTGCGCTCGCCGTCCAGGCATCCGGCTCCGCGTTCGCTGTACGCGGCGTCGGGTCGGCAGATCCGGGACCCACCGCGGCGCCGGGCGCATTCGCTGGGGCGCCGGCCCGGTCCGGATCGGGCGTCCGATCCGTCGACGTCGAACCGATCGTCGACTGGGCGCGCCGGCCGGAGCCGGTCCGCGATCGCGGCCTCGCCGCCCGCGCGTCGGCCGTCCGGGCCACGCCGAAGGCCGTCGCCACGAACGTATCGGTCGCCCCGGCCGGCTCGGCGGCGTACCGCGGCACGAACCACGCCTGGATCCCGTCGCTCGGCATCAATCGTGCGGTCGAGTTCTTCCCGTGCTCACGGACGAAGCCGCCCGGCCACCAGCTCTACCGCTGGGGCTGTGCCGGGGCCAACAACATCTACCTCATGGCCCACGCGGCGACCGTCTTCAAGCCGCTGCACGACGCGTACGCGAGCGGCCGCCTGCGAGTTGGCATGGAGGCCTACTACGCCGACGGGAACGGCCGGGTGACTCGCTATGCGGTCTCGTACTGGAAGGTCGTCAGGCCCGACGGCGACGTGGGCTGGGCGTTCGCCGCGCAGTCGACGCCGAGCATGACCCTCCAGACGTGCGTCGGTGCGGACAGCGCGTACCGGCTCGTCGTGCGCCTCGTCAAGGTGGGCTGAGCCTCAGTTCTCGGCCCAACGACGCGACGGCGCGACGGCGCGACGGGTGCCGGCGATCCCGGGCGTGCCGGTGATGCCCGTCCCGTCAGGGCCGGTGATGCCCGTCCCGTCAGCATTTCACATGACGTCGACACGGACGCGCCGTCGCGCAGGGTTTCTGGCTCGGCCGCGATCAACGTGCCGGCGCAGGTGTCCTGCATCCGAAGTCCGCACGCGGCTCCGTGCTGTGTTTATAGGCGCGGACGGTCACGCCGCTCAGGACACACGCCTCGTGGCTGCTTCGACGCTCACCAGGGCGGCGACATGTCCAGATGACGTGGAAGGTCGTCAGCGGACCCTTCGGAGACGCGGCAGCCGCGGGTTAGAGCAGCAGCTGCCTCGGACGTTCAGACGACGCGCAGGCCCAGGATCCGCCGGGCGATGACGAGCCGCTGCACCTGGCTCGTGCCCTCGCCGATCTCGGTCAGCTTCGCGTCGCGCAGGTAGCGCTCGACGGGGTAGTCGGTCACGTAGCCGTAGCCACCGTGGACCTGGATCGCGGCATTCGTGGCCCGGCTCGAAACCTCCGAGGCGAAGAGCTTCGCCTGGGCGGCCGCGAGCGAGTAGTCGCGGCCCTGGTCCTTGAGCCAGGCGGCACGCCAGACGAGGGCCCGGGCGGCCTCGATCTCGGTTGCCATGTCGGCGATCATGAACGCGACACCCTGGAACGACCCGATCGGCCGGCCGAACTGCTCGCGCGTCTGCGCGTACGGGACGGCCGCGTCGAGGGCGGCCTGGGCGAGCCCGACGGCGAGGGCACCGATCGAGATCCGCCCGCCGTCGAGGATCCGCAGGAACGTCTTGAAGCCGCTCCCCTGCTCGCCGAGCAGGTTGGCCGCGGGTACGCGAGCGTCCTCGAAGATGAGCTCCCCGGTGGCCGACGCGTGGAGCCCGAGCTTGTCCTCGAGGCGGCCAACCGAGAAGCCGGGCGTGTCCGCCGGGACGATGAACGCGCTGATCTCCGCCTCGCCGCGCTCCGTCTGTCCGGTGCGCGCGGTGACGATGTACGTGCCAGCCTGGCCGGCGTTCGTGATGAACCGCTTGCCGCCGTCGATGACCCATTCCCCACCCTCCGGACCGTCCGGGCCGGGTTCGTGGCGCGCCGTCGTGCGGGTGCCACCGGCGTCGCTGCCGGCTCCCGGTTCCGTCAGTCCGTAGCCACCGATGACCTTGCCGCTGGCCATCGGGACGAGGAATCGCTGCTTCTGCTCGGGCGTCCCGGCGAGGTGGAGCGGCCCGCAGCCGAGGCTCGTGTGGGCGGCAACGATGAGCCCGAGCGATCCCCACACCCGACCGATCTCCTCGATCGCGATCGCGTACGCGAGGGTGTCGAGGCCGGCGCCGCCCTCGTCCTCCGGGATCGGGATGCCGAGCCAGCCCATCTCGCCGAGGCGCGTGACGACCTCCGCAGGAAAGCGCCGCTCGCGCTCGTGGTCCTCGACGATCGGGGCGACCTCGGTCGTCATGAAATCGCGGATCGTGTCGCGCAGGAGGCCGTGTTCCGGGGACAGGTCGAGGTCCATCGCCGTGAGCCTACACCGTGGTCCGGACGCGGGCCCGATGGTCCGGCGCCGGCGCAGCGGGCCCGGTGTCCTGACGCCCGCGCAGCGGGGCCACGCATCCGGTGCTAGCCTTCGGCCATGCCTGCCGAGCGCGCATTCCCGCGTCCCGCTTCGTCGCTCCCGGCCGCGTCGATCCTCGGTGCGCGGAACGGGTCGAACGGATCGAACGGCGGTCACAGTGGACACGGTGGGCAGCCGTCCGCCCTGCGCCGCGAGATCCTGCTCCGCCTGCGCCAGGTCGGACCCCTGTCGCCCGACGGACTCGCCGGGGATCTCGGGGCGAGCCGGACCGGCGTCCTCCAGCAGCTTCGGGCGCTCGAGTCGGCCCACCTCGTCAGCCGCCAGACCGTCCGTCACGGGGTCGGCCGACCACGCCACCTGTACGACGTCACGCCCGATGCCCAGGACCTCTTTCCGGCGGCCTACGACGGACTTGCGGCAGCGCTCCTCGCCGCGATCGGCACGGTGGGCGGGGACGACCTCGTCGAGCAGGTCTTCGCTGCGCGTCGGCGCCAGATCGGCGATCTGGTCCGGCAGCGGCTGACCGATCGCGTACCGGCCGAGGCCCCGCTCGTCGAGCGCGTCCGCGAGCTGGCCGTCATCCAGGACGAGCAGGGCTACCTGACCGAGGCGTTCGTCGACGCGGACGGGGCGATCCGACTGCGCGAGCACAACTGCGCGATCTTCCACGTGGCGAGCGCAACGTCCGCGGCGTGCGAGGCCGAGCTTGGGCTCTTCCGCGACGTACTCGGGGTCGATGTGGTCCGCGAGACGCACATCGCGAGCGGCGACCGCTGCTGCACCTACCGGATCGGCGACACCGCAGGCTGATTCGGCCGCGCGGGCGGCACCGGGCCGTCCGCTATGCCTCTTCGCGCTCCACCACCGGGCGCGGCGCCGGCGACAGCCGGGGCGCCGGCACGTCGCTCACGTTCGGCACGAACGAGGCGGCGAGCGACGTCGCGGCGACGGTCCGCACCTCGTCCGGGGCGAGGATTCCGAGCCGACCCAGTTGGGCGAGCTCGTCGCGGATGTACGTCTTGAGCATTTCCGGCCCGTCCGTGTTGATCGTGAATCGGATCTCGTTGCGTCGGAGTGTGTCAAAGATCCAGCGGAACTCCTCCCAGCCGGACACGACCCGTGTGTTGAGGTTGGAGGTCGGGCAGATCTCGAGGACGATGCCGCGCTCGCGGATCATCTCCATCGCCCGCGGGTCGTAGGCCGCCTTCACCCCGTGCCCGATCCGGTCCGGCTCGAGCAGCTCGACGACGCGCGCCACCTCCTCGATCGGCCCGGCCTCGCCGGTGTGCACGGTCAGGCCCAGCCCGTACTGCCGGGCGCGCCGGAACAGCCGACGGTAGTCGGCCACCCGGAACGTCGCCGACTCGGGACCCGCGATGTCGACTCCCACCACGCCGCGGTCGCGCCACTGGATCGCCTTCTCCGCGATGATCTCGTTGAGCTCGAACGGGAACGCGCGGTCGAGGCAGAAGATGAGGCCCGGCTTGATCGGGTACTCGAGGGTCGCCCGATCCATCCCGCGCACGGCGGCGGCGATGATGTGGTCGAGGTCCTGCTCCCCGCCGCGGTTCCGCTTCATCGGGTTGAAGCGAAGCTCCATCGTCGTGACGTTGTTCTTGCGATAGGCGCCGCCGACGACCTCGTAGACGCTCCGCTCCACCGCCAGCGGCGAGCTTTGGATGAGCTCCGTCCAGTGGAACAGCTGGAGATAGCCATCGAATGATCGGTTCCGGCGTGCGGACACGGTGATCATGTCCCGGAACTCCCAGTAGTCCTTGGTCGGGAGCTTGATCCCCTGGGCGTGCGCGATCCCCCACATGATCGCCGGGGTGACCGCGCCGCCAAGATGGCAGTGGAGCTCCGCGAGCGGGGTGGAGCGGGACAGCTGGCGCGGCATCGATCCAAGCATAGCCGGACGGCGCCCGGAGTTGGCAGGCGCAGCGAATGCTCCGGTCGGCTATCTGGTCGTCGACGCGATCGTCTGAACCGCGGCCAGAGCCGCCTCGTACGCCGCCACGGAAGCGGTCGCCGGATCGACCGCGGACCGCGCCCGACGAGCCTCGCCCAGACAGACGACGAGGCTCGTCTCGCCGTCCGTGGCGCTGAGGCGGACGCGGTAGTAGCCCGGGTCCATCGCCAGCTCGGCAAGCGGTCCCACGATCGTCAGGCCGGGCACGACTCCGACCGACGACGCGACCGGCCACGGCACGTGCCGGCCGCCGACGAACAGCCGCTCGACCGTCACGCCGGCGATCGCGGTGTCGGCCGGATACGCGATCCCGAACACGGGCCGCGAGGTATCGAGGAGCGCCCCGCCGGCACACCGCTCGCCGAGCGCCTCCGGACCAGGCGACGCCGGCGTCGGCACCGGGAGCTGCGGCTGGATCCGGATGGCGACGCCGGACGGTCCGCCCTCGAGCGGCTCCGCCGTTCCGCTCACGATCCCCCACGTCCCGGCGTGCCGAGCCCAGGCCCGCACCGCTCGCGCCCAGACGCCGGAGCGCCGGAGCGGCCCGGGCACGAGGTCGAGGTGCCAGCGACCGGCGAACGTCTCGCCCTCCTCGATCCAGCGCACATCGAGGGCATAGGCACCCGCCGGCCACGGGCTCCCGTCGGGCTGGGAGAAGACGACTGTGCTGATCGAACCGGATCCCACCCGGATCGGACGGGCGGCGGCATCCACGCCGAAGAGGGCGGCCGGTGCGAGCCGCTCGAGCGCCGCCCACTCGAGTCGGGCGCCCACCGCCAGCGTCAGGCCGATCCCGTTCGCGTCCGGCTGCCAGACCTGGCCGACCCGCCGACTGCCGCTCAGCCCAGTCTCGGCGTCCAGCCACGCCGTCGGCTCGTCGAGCGGACGCGCGAGGGGTGCGTTGACGCCGACCGCCTGCCCGTACGCGATGACGAACGGCCCGCTCTCGAGCCCGACGAGGTCGGCCAGCAGCGGATCGGGCATCGGTGCGACGGCCGTCGCGTCCGCATCGAACGGATCCGGCACATCTCGAAGCCCGAACCTCCCCTCCCCCGGCGGGAGCACCACGGTGAACTGCGTGATTGCCGATCCCAGGAGCACGTCGAGCCGATACGCGCCGGCCGGCCAGCGCTCGGCTGTGCCATCGGGGTGGCGCGGCGGCAGCAGGAGGAGGTGACTGCCCGGCACGTCGGGGTCGACCGGGCGGGCGTCGAGCCAGCGCGGCGGCTCGCCCGGACGGAGCCACCACACGCGCACCTCGAGCGGCGTGCGGCCCGCAGGCGCGGTGACGCCGATGACGCGAACCCGCTCCCCGGCAGTCGGCAAGAGGACGGCCTCGCTGACGGCGCCCCGGCCGGCAAGCGAGCTGCCGAGCGCCCCGTCGATGGCCGGGGCGGCCGCTTCCCAGCGCTCGGTCAGGGATGCGTGGATCGGCCGGATGCCGCCGTCGAGATTCGGGGAGTCGACGAGCGCACGAATGCCCCACGTGTCGCGCGCCGTGAGAGCCGAAGCGACCTCGTCCCACGACACGATCGGCGGCGGCGCGACGCGGATCTGGCCGGCCTGAGGCGTCGGCACGGCGTCGGGCACGCCCGATGCGTCTGGGCCGGCCGAATCGGACGGGGCGGACGGAACGGCTGAGGCCGACGGGGCCGAGGCGACCCCGGTCGGGCCGCCCCACTCCCATGGCTTGGCGATGGCAAGGCCGATGAAGATGGCGGCCACGATGCCGACCGCGATCGCGGGTTCCCGGCGTCCCGGCCCGCCGCCCAGGCGCGTCGGCTCGAAGGCGACCTCGGTCGGTCGCGCCGGCGGTCGGTCCGGGTCAGCCGGCGAGCGGGATGACCCGGCCGGACGCATCGACCGTCGCCTGCCGGCGGAGCCGACGCAGCTCGGCGCCCGGGACCTGGTCGCGGGCGTGATACGAGGAGCGCACGAGCGGCCCCGACTCGACGTGCCGGAAGCCGAGTGCGAGCGCCGCGGCCTTCATCTCGGCGAACTCGTCGGGGTGGTAGTAGCGGACGAGCGGCAGGTGCTGCTCCGTCGGCCGCAGGTACTGGCCGATCGTGAGGATGTCGCAGTCGACCGCCCGGAGCGCCTCGAACGCCTCGGTCAGCTCGTCGCGCGTCTCGCCCAGTCCAACCATCAGGGAACTCTTCGTGTGGACCGCGTGGCCGGTTTCGGCCGCGTACACCCTGGCCCGTTCGAGGACGCCGAGACTCCGATCCCAACGAGCCCGCTTGCGGACCGGCTTCTGGAGCCGCTTCACCGTTTCGAGGTTGTGGTTGAGGATGTCTGGGCCGGCTGCCATGACCGTCCGGAGCGGCGCCTCCTCGCCGTTGAAATCCGGGATGAGGACCTCGACGCCCATGCCAGGACTGCGCTGCCTGAGCTGGCGGATCGTCTCGGCGAACGCCCCGGCCCCGCCGTCCGGCAGGTCGTCGCGGGCGACGGACGTGACGACGACGTGCTCGAGGCCGAGCTGCGCGACCGCCTCCGCGACCCGCCGCGGCTCGTCGTCGTCGAACCACGTCGGCCGCCCGGTCTTGATCGCACAGAATCCGCACGCGCGGGTGCACGTGTCGCCGAGGATCATGACCGTCGCAGTGCGCTGGTCCCAGCAGTCACCGATGTTCGGGCAGCGCGCCTCCTCGCAGACCGTGTTGAGGTTGAGACCGCGGAGCAGGCCCTTGAGGTCGTGGTAGTTCTCCCCGGTCGGCATGCGCGCCTTGATCCAGTCCGGATGCCGTCGCAGCGGGGTGACCCGGCCGCCCATCGCGATCGTCGGCGGCGCGGCCGCGTGGTGCGGCACGTGTGCCGGCGGCGAGCCGACGCCACCGGCGGCGGCAGGAGGGTCGAACATCGGGAGCTCGCGGGCCATCACGCGGAGTCTACGTCCGGCGTGCCAGGCGCTGCCGTCACGGCAGGATCGGGCCGCCGGGGACCCACGCGCCGTACGGTCGGCCATCGAGACCGCCTTCACCGCCGGCCGACACGAGGATCACGAACCAGCGCTCCTGGTCGTCGAGCACGAGGAGCTGGGTCGACGAGAGGGACTCAAAGCGGAGAACCCGGTGCAGCGGCGGCGGACCCGGCTCGTCCGCCAGCTCGACGCAGCCGATCGACCGGATCCGGTCAATGAGCCCGGCCAACGCCCCGGACGACGGGGCCGACGGGGCCGACGGGCAGACGAACACGAGGCCGCCTCCGGGCGGCGTGACCGGGAACGTGAGGCTGAGCGAATCGGGCGTCCGGGCAGTCTCCACCGTGATCTCGCCGAAGTCGGCCGGCAACTCGGGACCAACCTCCGGCAGGGCGCCGCAGCCGGCGACGACGAGAGCCACCACGAGGGCCGAGCCGAGAACCGGCCCACGAACGCGACCGCCCACGCCTGCCTCCGCTCGATCGCGGCGGCGCTCAGTAGATCGGCGTGTCCGGTCCGACCGCCTCAAGCCAGGCCTTGATGTCGCGCAGGAGCGCCGCGCCGCCGGCACCGTCGTTGGCCCGGTGATCGACGCCGAGGACCATGTTCATGATCGGCCGGATCGCGATCACGTCGCCGTCCGGCGTGGACACGACGACCGGGCGCTTGGTGATCGCCTCCATCGTGACGATGCCCACCTCGGGAACGTTGAGGATCGGCATGACGAGGTTCGTCCCGAGATAGCCGGTGTTGTCGACCGTGAACGTGCCGCCGCCGAAGTCGTCGAGCCGGAGCTTGTTCGCGCGGGCCCGGTTGGCGACGTCGTAGATCGCGGCGTTGAGTCCGTGGATCGACAGCTGGTCGGCGTCGCGGATGACCGGCACGATGAGCCCGTCGTCGACGGCGACAGCCACGCCGATGTTGACCCGCCGCTTGGCCAGCAGGCCCTGCTCCGTCCAGTGGGCGTTGAACGTGGGGTTGCGCTTGAGCGCCTCGGCCGACGCCTTGACGACGAACGGAACGAAGCTGAGCGACAGACCCTCCTTGGCCTCGTACGCCTTCTTGTGGCGCTCGCGGAACGCGACGAGGCGGGTCGCGTCGACCTCCATCTGGACGTAGGCGTGCGGCGCGGCGAGCGCCCGGGTCATCTGCGCCGCGATGCCCTTGCGCATCTGGGTCATCGGCACGAGGACCTCGTCGGCGCCGGCGGGGAAGTCGATCGTGGCGCCGACGGGGGCGCTCCGGCCTGCGGCGGGCGCCGACGGGGCGGACGGGGCGGCCGAAGGCGGGGCAGCCGACGGGGCGGCCGACGCAGGCGCGGGGGCGGCCGACTGGCCGCCGACCGGCTGGCCGGTGCGCTGCGACTCGACGAAGTTCGTGACGTCCTCGCGGGTGATTCGCCCGCCGCCTCCCGTGCCGACGATCTGCGCAGCGGTCAGGCCATGCTCGCGGAGGAGGCGCCGGACTGCCGGGGTCATGCGCGCATCGGGATTGCCGGGACCGTCGGTCGCGGCGACGGATGGCGCGGGGGCGGCCGACGCGGCGGCGGCTGCAGGCCGTTCGGACGCAGCCGGAGCAGCGGCGGGAGCCGGCGCGGCGGGCGTGGACTCCGGTGCGGCATCGGCCACCGGGCGCTCGTCGGACCCGGCCGGCCCGGGCCCGGCCGGCCCGGCCGCCGGTTCGGACGTCACGACCGCGCCCGTCGCGGCAGCGGCGGGTGCGTCGGACGCGTCGGCCCCTTCGTCGGCCGTCTCGATGATCGCGATCTCGGCGTTGTTCGGGACCGTCGCGCCCTCCTCGACGAGGATCTCCCTGAGAACCCCCTCGAACGGCGACGGGACCTCGGCGTTCACCTTGTCGGTGATGACCTCGAGGAGCGGCTCGTACTTCGCGACCGCGTCGCCGGGCTGCTTGAGCCACTTGCCGATCGTCCCCTCGGCCACGCTCTCGCCGAGTTGGGGCATCGTCACCTTGGCCACTTCGTTCGTTCCTCCGGTCGCCGGGACGGGCTGGCCGCCGCCTGGGTGTGTCGGGGAACAGTGTCGCGCATCGTGTCGAGTTGCGCCGGGTAATCCGCAGGTAAGCGGGCGAGGCCGGCCGCCAACTCGGAGACAAGAGCCAGTGCCGATGATCGGCGCGTGGATGACGTTCGGGTCGGGCGGTTCGTTCGGATAGCGCGGCTCCGGCTCGGCTGGCGGCAATTCGACCTCGCTGCGCGGGCAGGCGTCAGCCAGCAGGAGATCTCGCTCATCGAGCGTGGGCACCTCGAGGGGGTGCCGCTGCGGACGTTGCGTCGCGTGCTGCGGGCCCTCGATGCGTCGGGCGATCTCGACGTTCGATGGCGCGGCGGTGCGATCGACCGGTTGATCGACGATCGCCACGCCACGCTCGTGGGGGCGGCGGTCGAGGCGCTTCGCGCCGACGGCTGGGAAACGCGCGTCGAGGTCACGTACTCGAGCTACGGCGAGCGGGGCTCGATCGACGTGTTGGGCTGGCGAGCGGCGGAAGCGGCCCTCGTGGTCGAGGAAGTGAAGTCGGACCTCACATCGGCCGAGCAGACCCAGCGCAAGCACGACGAGAAGGTGCGGCTCGCCCCGGGTGTCGTTCGTGAGCGCGAGGGCTGGCGCCCGCAGCTCGTGGGGGCGGGTGCTCGTCCTGCCCGAGTCCCGGACCGCGCGTCGCCGAGTCGAGCGGGCGGGCGCCACCCTCCGCTCGACCTACCCGCTCGGGCAGCGCGAGGTCCGGGCGTGGCTGCGCCGGCCGGTCGGGCCGATGGACGGCATCGTGTTTCTGCCAGTTACCAGTGGACGTGGTACGGGACGCGGCTTTGACGGCCCCAAGCGCGCTCCGAACCGGGGTTCGCGCTGATCCCTCGCTGGAAATTCGGCTTGGTGCGGGCCAGCTGCTGCCAGGTACCAACCAGGTTGGTGGGAGGCACGACGGTTTCGCCGCGTACCACCGGGGCTGGTATCTGGCACCGGAACCACGCCCGGGGTCGGGCCGTACCACGGGGGTTGGTATCCGGCACGGGAACCG
>Ga0214471_10003443_pt1 | contig 12277 bp, 6 predicted proteins | sample RVTome_5_FD_207665 | JGI IMG/M metagenome (GOLD analysis project Ga0214471, IMG submission 207665) | Soil microbial communities from uranium-contaminated site in the Upper Colorado River Basin, Wyoming, United States - RVT142D155 | ecosystem: Environmental > Terrestrial > Soil > Contaminated >... | reverse complement strand
AGCGGATGATCAGAACTGGAGACTCATGGACCTTCCAACCGTGCCCGAGCATGTGGCGTCCGCGTTGAGGCAGTCAGCTGACGTGATCTGTTTCGCTGATCCGCTGGTAAAGTACGACCCTGATTTCCAGGTAGATCCGCCTCCGCTGGGTGCGATTCCGGAACCGCCATTACAGGCGTTTCCAGGCAGGATCAATATTAATACAGCGACCCGCCCGGTACTCAGAACCGTGTTCATGAACATGTTTCAGGGACCGGAAGAGGATGTGGATAGTGCAAATGGTGCAAATTCCCCAGCCCCAAGGGTGGATGTCGGCGGCACCGCAAGGCCGGTCAATTTAATGGACCCGGGCACTACCCAGGAAGAAAGATTTAACGCACTGCTTCTTGCAGACAGGTACGCGAACCAGGTTTGTGAATACCGGACATGGATATACAACAACCAGGGTCCTGCGGGAATCACTGATGAAACGGTTCCAAGCAACCTGCCCATATACAGGCAGGAATACATAAATGCGGGAGTATTCAGTACGTTTTATGGAAACTACAGAGCAAATCCGCTTTATCCATTGATCGATACTGATGGCGACGGGAACAGTCCGGACACCGGACGTTACAATCCGGAACCTCCATTCAGAAGTGTTGCCGACCTGTTCAATATTTCATTGTACGACAATCGTCCATTCGATGAGGATTGGACGTACGAAGGAATAGATGGTCCGGGCGGTCCCGATCCGAATTATATACCGGAAATCATTGATAACAATACCGGTAACGATGTCGGGAGTTACGATACTTATGACTTCTGGGGTCCGATATTTAATACGGACCAGCAGCGAATCCTGACACACGGCAATCAAATTCCCGGCAACTCAACGTTGTACGGGTATCCGTCGAGGGTAATGAACAATCCTGCAGCCGGCAATTACAACAATTTCATAGAATGCCAGCAGTTCCGATTGCTCAGCGCCGATGACTTCAAGAGGATAGCACCGTGGCTGACGGTAAGGACTTACAATTACCGGATCGAAAGCCGTGGCGTTATCAGGGTCGCGTCGGGTATTGAAAAGACAGATATAACACGCGATAAGATGTGGATTATCACTTTGAACACCGAAGCGAATTACGGCCGCAGGTACCGTGACGACGCTGACATGCTGGTACCGATGGATGAGAGTATCCAGGCACAGAATCCGGGTGTGGGTGAATACTACATCCAGTTCTATGAAGAGACGTCGCAGGCCGGACTTGAGTTGACGCGATCGAATTTTCTTCCATAAGTGATATTCATAAGAATTTATTGAAATTAGCAGGACGCTATAAGCGTCCTTTTTTTTTCCCATTCTATAGCCGGAATGATACAGGAAAAATGTCATGAAGATCGATTAAGGAGTATTAATGGGAAGGCAGGAAAATGAGTACCTCAACATCGGAATATTTTGAAAAAATGATGGCGAGTGAGAATTCTAATAAAGAATGTGAATTAAATCTGAGGTTGTGATTGAATCGCTTGACTTTCGTGGGTGAGGTAACTATTATAAACCACTTGTTGTGGGGATTTTAACTATCTTAAACGTGGGAATGCTATACCCATTATCCGTGTTTTCCAGGAGGAAATTCTGTGATAAACGGAACTAATTTTACGGCGAGACTACTCGGCGTGGCGCTGGCTATAGCCGTAGTGTTTGCCTTTGGAGCATCCGCGCCAACGAAGGCGGATGCAGGATGCAGGCTGACAGGAATTAACCTGGTCAGCGGCGACCAGTCCGAGGTAATCAACCTTGCCGTCGAAGGATCGCCGGAGTACCAGGTGGTGCCGTTGGATAACAACGGAGGTCTGGTTATTGTATTAGCTGATTGTGAATTAGCAAATGGATTCCAGCTTCCGTCGCTTCCGCTGGAGTCATCTATCAGCCAGATCGAATATCGCCTGACACTGCTTGCCGGCGTACAGAGCGTAGAGCTCACTATCAGGATGAGAGAGGGATTGTACGAGGGCTACTCGGTTGATACATCAACACCGGGCAAACTGCTTGTAAATCTTGCTCCCGAAGCTCCGGAGATGATCAATGAGCCGGAGATTGCGAGCGAAGTTGTTCAGGATGTTGAAGTGATGTGGTACGGGCCGAGAGAAGGAGATCCGGACGCGTTAGTCAGGATCGACTCGATCGACATAAATCCTGCCGGCAGCGGTGAGGAAGTAGCCATAACATTCGATAAGCCTGCAGAACCCGAAATCCGGAGGTTCTCTTATCCTAACAGGATTATCCTGGAACTTGAAGGTGGATATCTTGCTGAGCAGGTTGATGAATACCTGTACACGAGCCGCGACGGGCTTGTGACGAGAGTGGATGTATTATTCTCTCCGCAGCATAAGGATGGAATTTTCCAGCTTATCATAACCTGTCCGGACCTTGGCTCTTTCGATGTTGTCCAGGAGGATAACGTTTGTAAACTTGAGCTCAGCAAGGGCATGGGAGATTCTGAGGCAGTCGAAACCGAGGTTGAGATGCCGATGATCGAACCTGAGGTTATCGAGGAAGCTGAAATAATAGAGCCTGCTGCTGAAGTTGAAATTACTGAACCTGCCACAGTCGTGGTCGAAGCGGAAGAGGTCGCGGTTGAAGCACCGGCACCTGTCGTGGAGACTGAGATTGTTGAGGTTGAAGTATCCGCAATGGAAGGGCCGGCAGTCGAGGCCGAAGAAGTACAGATAGCTGACGCCGGAGATTCGATGGATGTTCAGGCTGAAGTTGTCGAGTACATTGAAGGGCCGGGCATGGAGATGGAAATGCCATCCACACCCGCGACTCCTCTCTTCGAGTATCCCGACGTCCCGATCGAGGGCGATGAATTCCTTGGCGGGGAATATGAATTTCCCACGCAGGAAGAATCGTACGACCCGAATCATGTATCGGACGCGATTGTCAGCCTTAACGTTGTACAGGCTCAGTTCGTGCAGGTTATGATGATTCTCGCTCAGCAGGCGGGAGTTAACTTTGTACTTGACGCGTACTGGAACATCGCTCCTACAGGGTTTATCCGCGAGGGATTCCGTCCTCCTGGAGGACCGGGTGCCAGCGGTGGCGGCGGTGGATTCGGCGGCGGCGGCGGATTCGGTCCACAGGATTCAGGTGGCGGAGGATCTGTCACGATGAACCTGACCGAGGTTCCGTTCGATACCGCGTTCCAGATGCTAATGCAGGCGAATAACCTTAGATTCAAGGTATTCAGATATACGGAAGATACCGATCCTATCCTGTTCATCTCTTCAAGAGAGCGAATAGAACAGGAGCTTGGATTAGGAACAATACAGATTTATCACCTCCATTATGTCGATCCCAACGACGCGCTTACGTTCCTTGCCAGCATGGACCTTCTGCCGACCACATCCGGTTACGGTATGTGGACATACGGCGGAGGCGGTAACGGCGGCGGCGGCGGCGGTTTCGGCGGCGGTGGAGGCGGCGGAAACAGAGGCGGAGGCGGCGGCTTCGGCGGTGGATTTTCGACCGGAGCGCCAGGAAGTTTTGGTAACTCTGTCGGCACACCTGTCCTTGGAAATTATGGATCGCCCATCCAGCCTGAGCCGATGCAGGGCATCGGTGGAGGCGGAGTCGGTGGAGGCGGCGGCGGCGGCGGTGCCGGCGGCGGCGGCGGTGGAGGCGGCTTCGGCGGAGGCGGCGGCGGAGGAGGCGGCGGCAATGGCGGCGGAGGTATTCGTCCGACTGCTAAAGCTGGTGCAATTGGCATCATCGCCACTCCCGAAACCCACGATTCGATCCGTGAAGCTTTAATGCAGATCGATAAGCCACCAAAGCAGATCTTTGTTGAAGCTACATTTGTAACCTATGACGAGACAAACCCGGATGGACGTCCGATTGTCTACGGTCTTCAGAATATTGGCGACTGGGCTCTTGAAACCGGTGGCGACAGATTCTTCACGGGATTTGACGTAACCGGCAGTGAAGGACTCGTATTTGAGATCCTTCCCAAGAATCAGAGAGTTCCGTTCGACGATTTCCGTGCGAGATTCCAGTTCCTGTTCTCGGACAGGAACGCTCACATCGTATCCAGCCCGAGAGTAGCGGTAATCGACGGATTCACAGCCACGATCAACGTAACCGAGAACCGTCCGTTCATCGTCGATGGTGGTGTCACGATCGACCAGTTCGGAAATCCGATCCCGGCGCCCGACATTGTCACATTTGTCCCGACAGGAACAACTCTGACGATCACACCGTACATCGACGATTTTGGCAATGTGACCATGGACCTTTCACCATCGAATACTTCGCTCCTTAGTGAGCCACAGCTTATCAACGGCAACCTGGTATTCGGTACCGCAACCGCGAACGTAACTACAGTATTGAGAATGCGCGATGGTGAGACGATCATCATCGGCGGACTCAAAATCAAGAATCGCGATTATGAAACGCTCAGGATCCCGTTACTTGGCGATCTTCCCATTATCGGTCCGTTGTTTGGCCGGACGGAGATCAACATCACGGATTCGCAGTTGATCATACTTATGACAGTCCATCTGGTTGGCAGTTAAGCCTCGGATATCCGGGTGAAACAAAAGCACCAGATGATCATTAAAGCTGAATAACCCGGACAGCCAGCCTTGAATAAAGCTGGCTGTCCTTTCTTAAATTTCGAGTCAGTAAATTAAGCCGGTCGGGGACCAAACCTTTTTGCCGATTGCGAGGTCTTAGGGTATTAGAAAAAAAGGGTCCTGGTGATAGAGGGTTCGGCTTAAATTAACTCCGTATGATATAATGATTCAAGTCTTAAACGACTGAGTAATTTTTAAATACATTAACATCGATTAAATGCTTATAAGCTAAGGTATTCTAAATGGCTGAAAAGAAAATCGTAGGTATAGATTTCACCAACCGCGAGATCAGGATGACCCAGGTCTCGTATGGGCGGGGTCTTCCGAAACTCGAAAGATTCGCGATTGGTCCGATACCGGACGGAGTTTTTTCAGGGGGACGTCTCGCAGAACCTAACCGGCTGGCGGCGACGATCAAGGACCTCCTGAAAGGATACCGGTTCACCGCGAAGAGAGCGATACTTGGAATAAGCGGCAAGTATGGCGTCACCAGGATGATTACACTTCCTAAGATGACGTCGGCGCAGACCAGGGACGCGATCAACCTCCAGTTGAACCAGTACGTGCCATTTCCCCCTGCTGACAGCCTTTACGACTTCAAGGTTCTCCGCGAGGTCAAGGAAGAAGAGCAGACTCAGCAGGAGATTCTTCTTGTAGCCACCAGGCGTTCAAGCATCCAGCCTCTTCTTAAAGTTATGAAGACAGCTGGCCTCACGCTTGTAGGAATAAAAATCACCACATTATCATCGTTTGGCCTGTTCGAAGATATTTATCTTGATAATGAACAGGCTGTCGCGTTTATCGATGTCCGCGACACGGTAACTGATATTTCGTTTGTTGCCGACAATTATTTCCGGTTATCAAGATCGATCGAGTTCGGATTAAACGGACTTGTTGAGAGGTCAAGGCAGAAGCTGGGAATAACATACCAGGAAGCTGTGGAACAGCTTTACCAGAATCCGGTTGACCTGATGGAATCGTACCGTCCGGTGGGGATGGGAACCGCTGAGACCGGAGTCGTGGATACGGGGACGACACCCGATCCGGAAGCTCCTCAGGATCCTGCCGAACTTGACAGGCAGCTTGGACTCGCCCGTGGCGAAGAAACAATCGAGAAACAGATACGCGACGCTGTCCTCCGTGCGATGGGCCAGTTTGTTAATGAGTTGATGCGGTCCATCAGGTATTTTGAGAGCCAGCAGAAACGTAGAGCGCGTGTCGGCAAGATCGTGATGTTCGGATATGTCGGCGGACTTCGTGGCCTGGCTGAATACCTGGCTGAGCAGACTAGTCTTGATTGCCAGGTTATTACAGCGGTGCCTGGCGTAGAGAATGGGCTCGACGCGGCCGACGAGCAGGAACTGAGAGGACGCGAAGCTGTCCTGGTAGTTCCTGCCGGACTAGCAGTCGAAGGTGTAAAGAAAAAGCGGGTTGAACTTAACCTCGTACCAAGAGAAACGATGTATCGCCGGAAGAGCTTCAATGCGATGAAATTCGCGATTGTGGTTGTTCTGATTATAGCGGCGATACTTGCAAACTTATACATACAGAGAGATCAGGAACTTCAGAAATTCAAGGATGAAGAAGCTGACCTTTCGGCGAAGATCGCGGTTGTAAAACCATATTACGACCGGTCCCAGGAATTCAAGGGACACATTTCCTCGGTAAAGCAGAAGCTGTCCGGGGTAATCAGGCTTGCGGCCTTGCAGGTGCCATGGCCGGTTGTAGTCGACGAGCTCGGCAGGTGCATGCGCGATTCTGCGTGGATAAATGAGATGCACTGGGATGCCAACGGAGCGTCGTGGGAAATCCATGGTTTCACAGTTGGAACAGAGGAATTCCAGATGTTCCTTGTAAACCTGTGGCACTCGGATATACTCACAGTCAGTAAAACCGACTTTGATTTTGATGTTGGAAGCAATGACGAAGGCGTCCTGGGACCCTGGTTCGGTGGCAGTGGTGCCGGCGGTGGTTTCGGATTTTCCGATACACCTCCGAGTTACTGGGATGCATCGGCAGGAAACGAGTTCCAGGGCATGCCGATCAACCGCAGGCCTGAACCGATGTACAAGCTTCCTGAAGGCGGAGGCGCTGTTCAGGAGATCGAGTGGTACTTCAGAGGACACCAGTACACATCGCCTTATTTCTACGAGTTCACATTTGGTGGAACGGTCAAGCCTGAGGTAATGAACAGCGGTCTCGATCTGTTTGGCGACCTTGGATTCCTCGCAGGCGGTGCCGCACCTGGACCCACCGGCGCAACCGGTGGCGGTGGCGCTGGAATGCCGACAACTCCTGGCGGAGGCGGAGCAGCTCCTCCTCCCGGTGGCGATTCAAGCGGCGATTCCGGCGATGACAGTTGGGATGAATAAAGCAGAGATTTCGATAAGATATAAATTTGAGTTCAAGAGACAGGGTAATAACACAAGCATTACGTAATTACGATTAACCGGGAGAATTATCGATGGACCAGGCTCCAGCATCAAGAGGGACACAGGACATCACGGTAGTATGGGTAGTATTCGTTCTAGTCGTAATAGGATTGATACTTGCATACTGGTTCGTATTATATAAGCCAAAATCGGAAGAGATCGCGGCAACGCAGATGTCGATAGAGTCCAAAAAGTCGACCCTGGAGAATTATAAGCAGGAAGCATCACAGCTTCTAAATTATGAGGACCAGTTCGCGGCATTGACTCACCAGTGGAACCAGAACCAGAAGTTTTTTATTCATGGCCTGGTCTGGGATCAAGGCTCACAGGCATATCAGCCTGAATATTCCGGTGCGAATTACCAGTACGCTACATTTGAAACTCTCAAGCAGGTGTGGGCTGCGGCAGCATTCGCCGGGGTAGCGATGACGGAGATGTATATCAGTGAGGACCTGGACTTCTACACTGACGACGAGCCTTTCGAGATCCCGGATGAATTGAAGGGCGGAGTAGGCTGGAATCTTGTCATGCAGACTCGCGGAGAGAACACCAATCCACTGTTCACGTCGCATAATTTCGCGGTCAAGTTTTTTGGCGACCTGGATCACACTAAAAGATTTATTGAAATTTTACAGAAGCTCGAGGGCAGGGTTACGAAGATCTTTACGGTCCATTGCTTTGAGACTGCCGAAGAAGCCGGATACAGCGCCGATGTAGTTGGATTCGGTGACGTTGTCCTGACAAATATCTCGCTCGAAATGGACATGTTCCTTTCGGTTTACGAGTTGAATCCATCGGCATCCAGCGTTAATACTCCTCCCGACATGCCGGGTGGCGCGTCATGCTCCTACGGATCGTCGGGTGGCGGTGGAAGTGGTGGAAGTGGCGGCGGCAGCGGAGGCCGAAGCGGTGCCGGTGCGGGAATCGGCATATAGAGTCGAGATTACTAATGATATAATTATGGTTACTATGGTAAATATACCGGGGAGATTGATATGAACTCCAGAAATCTGATACTGATGTTAGCGATAGTATTTATCGCTATTGTAGCCATGGTGCTGCCCAGGATCGGGCATGCGCAGATGGGAAGTTATGGTGATCACGGCGTTATCATGCAGGATGACAATCCTGATGACGGAAGTGGCGACGATGCCACTGACGATGATGACGCAACGGATGACGAGTCGGGTTCCGAAGGCGATGAGACCGAACAGCCTGCTGAAGAGCCTGAACTCTCAGACAGCTTCCAGATGCCTACAATGAGCGGACCTGGACTTGAGGAAGGAAACCTCCAGGAAGCCCTCGCCGGAAGGCGCGATTATGAAGTCACATACGATACATCGGTAACGCATAGAGAGAACACTCCGAGAGATCTTCAGGATCTCGGTGTGTATTTTCTGAACGAAGACCAGGGTAACGTCGCGCTGGAAACGCAGGCGATCTGGGACATTAATTTAATTAATACACTGGCTGACAGGTATGAGAAAGTTGAAGATCAGTTTGCAGCCAATCCTGATGAGGATTTTCTCCCTGATGATCCGGAGCGCACACTGAATTATATGCAGCCGAGGGCAGATCCGTTTGTTATTACCGACCTCATTCCGGAGGAACTTCGTCCTGAACTTTCCGGAACAGGACTTGATGGAGCTGTCGACCCCGAAGTGCTTCGCGAGCTTTACCAGGCTGCGTACGAAGCAAATCTCCGCTATATTCCGATTGAGATAGTTGGAACGATAAACTCCGGTAAAAGCCAGGGAGTACTCTACACATTCTCGGGACTTGGCCAGAGCTTTTACCTTACAGTTGGCGGCGGGTCCAGGTGTCACTGGTGGGGAGCGTTATTCTCGGTAAAAGCTGCACAGGTAACTGAAGATTTTGTGGTTCTGAACCTTGTTGGCGGATGCGGACAGGCGTTGACCGGAACTGTGGTACGAACCTTCCAGATCCCAAGGTGACAGATATTTCGAATAGAAATTTCAACCCGTCGAAAGACGGGTTTTTTATTTTCCCGGCGGATCAATTTTCTACACAATACGGATGAATAAAGAAGGCAGAACGGTTGACTCTTTAACCATGCGTGATTAAAATTCGTTGCAACCCGTAGCCGCCGGAAAATATTTTCCTGCGGAATCTATCAAACAGTATTATTGTCCGGAAACACAGACCCTCAGATGTATAATCTCGACAAACCGGATAACCACGATAAGCAGCCACCCCGTTTTTATGAAGCTGGGAACTGGTTTCCAATGCTCATTTCGGCAATCGTGATTTTCACGGCGGGTTTCCTATTACTCGTTTTTTCAAACGAAGAGACAAAAATCTACAAGGACACCCTTGAGATTTACAACATCTACGTGAAGAGTCCGCTGGAGGTATTCGCGTCGACATACCGGGCTTATTTCCTCCTGATGCCTGAGATTTTGGACACGTTCGGTGGAATACTTATTCTGGTCATGGATATGATCCGTCCCAACGGACACCGGCTTCGGGCCCCTCTTACCGCGCAGGTAACGCTGTTTCTAAGTTATTTCCCTGTTATTTTCACCATGTACCTGACCACGAGGTACTTTAACGCGGCTCTTGGACAGTACTGGGGCGGACTGGAGACAATAGATCCGTTCAGCCTGTTTCTCAAAAGTATCGCGCTGGTGACCGTAAATTATGTTGTCGTTATTTCGATGCGGGATAAAAATCTCCCGGCGAAATTCAGTGGGGAATTTTACGCTTTCATCATGTTCGCGACTGTGGCGGTCGAGTGCGTGGTGTCATCGTCGGATATACTCGCGATTTACATACTCACAGAATTTGTAGCGATTACCACTTACATCCTGGTCGCGTGGCTGAAATCAAAACCAACAAGCACCGAAGCAGCGCTGAAATATTTCCTGCTGGGTTCTCTGAGCTCGGCGTTCATGGTATTCGGTTTCGCGATAATGTACGGATTGTCGGGGACGACAAATCTTTACGAGATGAAGGTTGCCCTGCACCAGGTGCGGCTCGAGGACCCATCAATGGTTCCGGTCCTGCTGATAAGTGTAATATTCTTCATGGTTGGGATAGGGTTCAAGCTCGCAATTGCTCCATTCCATATGTATCTGCCCGACGTCTTCGAAGGCGCACCGATATCGGTAGCTACATTCCTGTCGGTAACACCGAAGATCGCAACCGCGGCTGTCTTTATCAGGGTATTTTTGCTCGGATTATCTACAGTTGCCGACCTGTGGCTCCCCATGATGCAGATTTGCGCCGTGCTGTCGATAGTGCTCGGGAACCTGTTCGCCATACGCCAAACGGACATGAAGCGATTCCTGGCATATTCATCTATCAGCCAGATGGGGTATATGCTTCTGGGCCTTTGCGCGGCAGGGGTACTTGCCGAGGTTAACGCGAACACAGCTATCCAGAGCCTCGGATACATGGGAATGCTCCACTACATGGTCGTCTACGCGATCATGAACACGGGAACATTCCTGATTGTCGGAATAGTCCAGCATCATACCGGCAGCACTCACTTCAACGCGTACAAGGGGTTGGTTCACAGGGCTCCACCCTCAGCATACACAATGCTGGTATGCATGCTAAGCCTTGCGGGAATTCCACCTATGGCGGGATTCGCGGCGAAATATTTTGTGCTTATGCCTGTGCTGGAACCGAATGTCCACCTGTATGCGCTGGCTATCGCCGCTATAATCAATATGGTGGTGTCGGCATTCATATACCTGCGTGTCGTGAAAATAATGTTCCTGGACAAACCGGATGATGAGACAAGATTTTATCCGGACACGACGTACCGCTACGCAATGATCCCGCCGTTTGCTTTTATCACGCTGTATTTTGTGGGTGGGTTCTTCATCCGGCAGTTCTACGCTTATGCTGCATCTTCTGCATTCCTGACAATTAATGTCTACTTCGGCGCCGGTCCGGGAGTTTAGGGCAAAATAAAACCCTCCCGGTATTTAGGAGGGTGTAATATCCGGTTTTAAAATCTGCTAGAAACTTAGCCTGATTCCCCAGTCGTCATCACTGAAAAAGAAACTTCCGAAAGAGCCATAGTTGTAATTGCGGTTGTAGTGATGAGATCGTCCGCCAAATCCACCATAATATCCGTTATCGTAGTAATAACGCGAGCCCCCACTATAGTAATACGGTGAATAATAGGAAGTTCCGCAGTATCCGTTATTGTAATAGTATCGTGGCGACCGGTAAGCTCCATACGGATTGGAGTACATGTAATACACAGGCGGTTCGTAAATGTAGACGCTCGTATTGCCGTTGTAATTTCTCAGGTAGTCGTCGATACCCCATGAATCGTTTCTGCGCGACCGGTCGTAGTTATACTTGTAATTGTTGTCGCTGTTCGGGTTGTAGGTGGTTCCCCCATGGCTGAAACCGTCGCCACCAGCGTAGTTCCAGTGCGTACCGGATTTATCGTAATCGCCATCCAGCACGTACTCCTCAACTTCATCCACGTTGTTGTTATAAATTGCTCTGAGGTATCCAAGGACATATGGATCGATATCGATTGATTCGAGGTATTCCAGGGTGTCGAGATCGATAGGGTCATCGATCCCGGTAGCGTCGAGAACCTCGACAATGAGTTCGCCCGAAACGCCGGAATTATTCATGGTGATGATCTCGTCGATCGTGGCGGCGTTGGCTACTGCCGGGATGAAAATGAGAGACATGGCGAAAATTACTGGAATTAACATTCGCGATTGATAAAGCTTTATTTCTGACATGATTCCCTCCGGGAATTAGATTCCGCCGGTGCCTTCGGGAAATTATTTTACAAAGAACCGTCGAGTCTGCTTGACCATCTCTCCGGTCATTGATTCTACTTCAAATTCTACCTCAATAAAGTTCATTCCGGAAGTGGAGTCCATACCTTTTGTGACAACAATTCCGCGCATTCGTACAAGTTTGTGCTGGTCATTCCAGTCGCGTACTGCCCTGAAAATAACCTGATCGCCGATAAAGAAGCTTTCGAGGCTCGAGCGGCTTGAATATACACGCGGTTTTCGCCTTGATGTCCTGGACGCCATCGCGGTAAATTTTTTAGTAGATTTACTGGCTGGCTTCTTTTTAGCCGTGGGTTTAGGTTTTGAAGCCGGTTTCTTTTTTGCGGCAGTTTTGGTTGCGGTTTTTCGCGCCGGAGCTTTTTTGGAAGCTGTCGCTTTCTTTTTGGACGTGGCTGCTTTCTTTTTAGAGGCAGCTGTTTTTTTCACGGC
>Ga0214471_10003441_pt1 | contig 12280 bp, 17 predicted proteins | sample RVTome_5_FD_207665 | JGI IMG/M metagenome (GOLD analysis project Ga0214471, IMG submission 207665) | Soil microbial communities from uranium-contaminated site in the Upper Colorado River Basin, Wyoming, United States - RVT142D155 | ecosystem: Environmental > Terrestrial > Soil > Contaminated >... | reverse complement strand
GTGTGCGGCGATCATCCGACGATCACGGACCTCATCGATTATCACGAGTTCTGCGGCGTGCCGCAGGTGCAGCCGGTCAGCTAGTAACGTTGGGGAAAAGTTCAACGTGCAAAGTTCAACGTGTAATTATACTCGGGCGGCAGGCATGAACCTGGGACGTTGAACGTCGAACGTTGAACGGTGGTTGAGCATGAAACTGGGGATATTGCTGACGACATCGCCGGAGCACCAGAATTCGACGACGGCGCTCTGCGTAGGCCGCGCGGCGTTGGAGCTGGGGCACGAGGTCGAGCTCTTCCTCATGGACGATGGCGTCACCAACGTCCTCGACAGTCGGGACAATCCGGTGGCCGGGGCGTTCGCGGCGCTGCAGGCGCAGGGGGCCGCCATCACCCTGTGCGGATCCACCTGCGACCCGCGGGGCGTGACGAAAGAGAGCGCGGTCGCGGGCGTCGTCTTCGGCAGCCAGTACGACCATGCCCAGATCCTCCACCGGACAGACCGCTTTCTGGTCTTTGGCTGAGGCACGACGATGAAAAAGCAGGTCACCATGGTGGTGCGACACGGGCCGCTGAATACCGTGCGGGCGGCCGAGGCCCTGCGCGCCGCTGTGGGATACACCTTGGCCCCCCAGCGCGTGACCGCGCTCCTGATCGGGACGGGGGTCTGTGCCGGGGCCGCCGGCCTGCGGCCGGAGCTCGTCGGGCAGCCCGAGGTGGGCAAGCACATCGAGACCCTGAAGCTGCTCGGGCATCGCGTGGTGGCGGACCGGCTGTCCCATGAGGCGCTGGGGGCGTTCCCGCTTCATCCGGCGGTGGAGCTTGTGGACCGGGCCGAGGTTTTGAAGCTTCTCGGGGAGTCTGATGTCGTGGTGCCGTACTAACTGTGCAACGTCCAACGTGCGACGTGAGAAAGCTTTCCGGTTGTCGGAGCGTGGCGTTGCACGTTGAACCTTGAACGTTGAACGAGATGAAATACCTGCACATCATTAAGGACCCAGCAGAGACGTTCGCCTGGCAGGTGGCCGAGGACCAGGCGCACGGCGGGCACGAGGTGGCGGTTCTCCTCTGGCAGGACGGCGTGCTTTCGAGCCGCGCGAGTGCGCTGCCGCTGTATGCGACGGCGACGGATCTCGAAGCCCGCGGCATCCCTGCGGGACGCGTCAAGGCGGTGGATTACCGAGAGGTCGTGGAGCTCGTCTTTCAGCACGATCGGGTCACCTGTTGGTGAGGGGGATTCTGGATGCTCAAGGCCGCTCTCTTGGGTTTACCCGTCGGTCTCGCGTTCGGCTATGCGCTCCAGCGCGGCCGCTTCTGCATGAATACCGCTTTCCGGGACATCTTCTTGATCCGGGATCAGACGCTGCTCCGGGCGTATGTGTTGGCGGTGCTGATCCAGATGGTTGGGGTGCACCTCCTCGTCCAGCAGGGATGGCTGTCGCCCGCCATCGCCCCCTTTTGGTGGCAGGCCGCCTTGGTCGGAGGCTTCGTCTTCGGGTGGGGGATGGCGCTGTCGGGTGGGTGAACGACGGGGATCACTTACCGGGCCGGTGAGGGCATGGTGGGATCATGGATCAGCTTCGTGGGGTTCGGGTTCGGGATACTGATGACCAGTCTCGGCATCGTCGCGCCCGTGCAGGAGCGCCTGCGCAGCGCCACGATCGAGCCGGCCGGCGGGTTGCCCACGGTGGCGAACCTGGTCGGGGTCAGTCCCTGGATCGTCATCGCCGTCCTGATCGTCCTTGGGGGACTGTGGCTGCGGCGCGGCCATCGGAAGACCTATCAGGGAGGATGGAGCTGGTTCGTGACCGGAGTGGCGATCGGCATCATCGGCGTCGTTGCGTGGCCCCTCTCCGCGCTGACGGGGCGCTCCTTCGGCCTCTCGGTCACGGAACCGGCCTCTACCTACGTGCGCTTCCTCGGCCTGGGACAGATGAGCGCGCTGAACTGGGCAAGCTTCATGGGGTTCGGCATCCCGCTCGGGGCGTACGTCGCGGCCCGGGCCCATCGAGAGTTCAAGTGGCGGGTCCCCGGACCCGAGCGCACTCTGCAGGCGCTGGGTGGCGGGATCGTGATGGGCATCGGAGCGGCGATCGCCGGGGGGTGTAATGTGGGACACAGCCTCACGGGGGTTTCGACCTTGTCCTTGACCAGCATCACCGCCTCGGTGGGCATCATTGCAGGCTCCTGGTCCGCCGCCGCGGTGCTCTTTCGCAGTTAGGTGGGCCTCGGGCCATACGGAGGATGAACATCATGCACAGGAGAGTGATAATCGGGAGCGGGATACTCGGCGGACTCGTGGCGGTGGTCCTCGCGGCGAGCGTCGTCTGGGCGCAGTGCTGGGGACAGCAGGCGAAGAAAGCCGGATACCCCAACGCAAAATTGCTGATCGACACGCAGGAGGTTGCCGACCATCTGGGAGATGCCAGCATCCGCCTGGTCGACCTGCGGGGCAAGGGGGCGGAGGGCCAACAGGAGTATGCCAACGGCCATATCCCCGGGGCCGTTTATGTGAACTGGCAGGACCTCGATGATGTCGCGGTCAACCGCAAGGGCCTGCCGATGGATCAGGCCAAGGCGGAGGCCCTGTTCAGCAGGCTTGGGATCGACGCGAACACGCGGGTGATTGCGTACGACGACAGCGGGGGGCTGTGGTCCGCGCGCCTCTTCTTCGTCCTGGAGTTCTTCGGTCACAAGAACGTGGCAGTCCTGAACGGGGGCCTCAAGAAGTGGCAGAAAGAGGGGCGACCGCTCAGTCCCGTGGAACCCACCATCGCGCCGAAGAAGTTCGTCGCGCGGCCGAATCCCCAACTGATCACCACGGCCGAGTGGGTCAAGGACAACCTGAAGAACCCGGGCGTCTGTCTCATCGATGCGCGGTCCCCGCAGGAGTACCAGGGCAAGCGGACGCACCCGGCGAAGGAGCAGGACCCCGATATCACGCGCGCCGGCCGGATCCCCGGGGCGGCCTCGATCGATTGGACGGAAACCATCAATGCGCAGGATCACACCTTCAAGAGCGCCGACGAGCTCCGCACGATGTTCGAAAAGGCCGGAGCGACCAAGGACCGGGAGATCGTGGTCTATTGCCGGACCGGCGTGCGGGCGGCGCACGACTACTTCGTGGCCCGGCTCCTCGGATACGAGAAGGTGCGGAACTATGACGGGTCCTGGATCGACTGGGGCAATCGGCCCGAGCTGCCGCTGGAGCAGTAGCGAGCCGTGGGATCGCCTGTGCCCACCCGGGAACGGAAGGTGCACCGCCTCGACACCCGGGGCGAGATCTGCCCCTACCCGCTGGTGCTGGCGCAGCGCGAGATGAAAAAGCTCCAGCCGGGGGAGATCCTGGTGGTGGTGTCCGACTATCCCCTCTCGGCAGAGAATATCCCGCGGTGGGCCGCCGAGCAGGGACACCGGGTCCTCCGGGTGGAGAAGGTGGGGGACGCCCTGTGGGAGATCGAGATCGAGAAGGGGAACAGGGGATAAAGGAGGGACAAGCATGGTAAGGAACTGGAGGGTCTTCGGGGCGCTCGTCGTCGTTCTCGGTATGCTTCACCCGTCAACCGCCGGTGCCTACGAAGTATGGGTGACGAACCAGGCAGTGAACAAGGTCCAGATCCTCGACGGGCAGTCCCTGAAGGTCCTCGCCGAGGTTCCGGTGGCCGGCAAGCCGCATAACGTCACGTTCAGCCCGGATTTCAAGACGGCCTACGTGGCGAGCGTGGGGTCCAATGATTTTACCGTCATCGATGCGGCGACCAGGAAGCCGATCAAGACCGTTCCGGCGGGGAAGACCGCCCACCACGTCGCCGTTGCTCCGGACGGCACGCTGCTCCTCGTCAGCAATCCGGGAGAGCACACCGTCATGCTGTACGACGCGAAGACCCTCGAGCGCCTCGCCACCATCGAGGTCGGCAAGAACCCGGCCATGGCGGTCTTCACCAAGGATGGACGGACCGCCTACGTGAGCAACGGCGGCGACGCGACACTCTCCGTCATTGACGTCAAGAATCGCAAGGTCGTCAACACGATCGCGAACATCGGGAAGGGCGCCATGGGGCTCGTGATGAACCCCGCAGGCACCAGAATCTTGATCACGGGCGGGGGGGAGAACAAGTACACCCTCGTCGACACCGGATCGGGGAAGGTCCTCGTCGATGTGGTGTCGGGGAAAGAAGCACACGGCGCCGCACTGACGCCCGACGGGAAATTCGCCCTGATCCCGAACCGACAGTCGGGGGACGTCTCGATCGTGGATGTGGCGACGGGCAAGATCGCGGGCACCATCGCCGATGTCGGCGACAAGACCGACATCATCGACATCTCACCGGACGGCAAGCGGGCTTTTGTCACCCTCCGGGGAAAGGCGGTGACCGGGGACCCGGCCATGACGACGGGGAAGGAGCCAGGCGTCTCGGTGATCGACGTGGCGGCTCGCAAGGTGCTCAGCAAAGTGTCGCTGGACGGCGATCCGCACGGCATCGCGGTCCGGCCCTAAGGGCACGGAGGGATGGTCGGTGGCAGGGAACCCACAGGTCGTTCACGAGCTGAATCTGCGGGGCGAGGTCTGCCCGTACACCTTTATCAAGTCGAAACTGGCACTCGAGGAGCTGGAGGCAGGCGCGATCCTCCGGGTCATCGTGGACAACCCCCGATCCGCCCAGGACGTCCCCCGGAGCCTGGCGGGGGAGGGCAATGAAGTCATCGAAGTGACCCCTCTGACGGACCGGGAATGGGCGATCGTGGTTCGCAAGCGCTGGGATGCCTCGTGAGCGAGGGACTGTTGAAGGGAGAGCGATGAGCGTTCAGGTGGTCGTTCCGCAGATCTTCCGCAGGCACACCGGCGGAGCAAAGACGGTGACCGTCGAGGGCACAACGATCCGGGAGATCCTCGACCACCTGGACAGCACGTATCCGGGCCTCCGGGAGCGGCTGCTCGACGGCAAGGAGCTGCACCGGTTCGTGAACATCTATCGGAACGATGAAGATATCCGGTTCCTCCAGTTCCTGGACACCGAGGTAAAGGACGGGGACGTGATTTCGATCCTTCCCGCCGTTGCGGGGGGAGGCGGCAGTGCCGACTAAGAAGCCGACCAGGAAAAGAGCGGCCCGCGGCCGCCCGGCGCCGGCAGGGGACGCGCGAGCCCACGACATCGTCGAGGCCATCGGCAACACGCCCCTGGTCGAGGTCCCGCGGGTCAGCCCCAAGCCGTCGGTGCGGATCTTCTGCAAGCTCGAGTACTACAATCCGACGGGAAGCCTCAAGGACCGCATCGCCAAGTCCATGATCGAAGAGGCCGAACAACGCGGGCTCCTCATCCCGGGCCAGACGATCATCGAGCCGACGAGCGGCAACACCGGCATCGCGCTCGCCATGATCGGCCGGCGCCGGGGGTACAAGGTCAAGGTGGTCGTCCCCGAGAACATCACTGTCGAGCGCCGACAGCTCCTCGAGTTGTACGGGGCGGAGATCATCTATTCCGACGCGCGCCGCGGGACCAACGGGGCCATCGAGGTGGCCAAGAAGCTGGCCCTGCTGAACCGGGACTGGTACATGCCGTATCAGTACGGTAATCCCGCCAACATTCGGGCGCATTATGAGACCACGGGGGCCGAGATCCTCGCGGCGCTGCCCCAGGTGGACGTATTCGTCGCCGGCCTTGGGACCGGCGGGACGTTGATGGGGGTGGGCCGCCGTCTCAAGGAGGCGAACCCCAAGACGCAGGTGATCGCCGTGGAGCCGCACCCGGGCGATCTCGTGCAGGGCCTTCGGAGTTTGGAAGAAGGGTTCATCCCTCCGATCCTGGACATGAGCCTCCTGGACGGGAAGCTCCTGGTCGATTCCCGGTGCGCGTTCGCGCTCACCAGAGACCTGACCCGCAAGGAAGGCATCTTTGCCGGCGTCTCCTCGGGAGCCGTCCTGCATGGAGCGATCCGGACGGCCCACAAGATGAAGAAGGGGAACATCGTGTGCCTCCTCGCGGACGGCGGCTGGAAATACGTGAGCCTTGGGGTATGGGCCAAGGAGCTGCCCGACCTCGGCGAGGATGTTTACAGCCATATCTGGTGGTAGCAGGCGAGGACTGAGTGCTGAGGACTGAGGACTGAGAACCCAGGACCGGAGACTGGGCACCTGGGACTGAGGGCTGAGGGTCAAGGGCGGAGATGGTGTTGCCAAAGCGGTTCGCCGAGGAGATCATCGAGCACGCCCGGGGGGAAACCCCCAACGAGTGCTGCGGCCTGTTGGGAGGCAAGGACGGGACGGTGCTCGGCGTGTATCGGTGCGGTAGCACCGAGAAGAGCCCGTACCGGTACTACCTCGACCCCAAGGACCAGATCCGAATCCTGCGGGAGCTGGACGACAAGGGATGGGACCTGGTCGGCATCTATCACTCGCACACGCACACGGAGGCGTATCCCTCCAAGACGGACGTGGAGTTGGCGTTCTATCCCGAGGCGCTGTACTTCATCGTGTCGCTGCAACAGGTGAAGGCGCCGGTCATCCGGGCGTTTCGCATCAACGACGGCCGTATCGTGGAGGAAGAGGTAGTGGTACGGTAGGTAGTTTTCGTAGGCCAAAATCTTGAGTAATCCAATCGGATATACGGAATAGTTTTCAAGTCCCATTAGGAGGAGGGAGGCAGCGATGGCAAAGTACGCACATCCCGAGGTCCTGGTCGAGACGGTGTGGGCAGCGGAACACCTGAAGGACCCGAAAGTTCGCCTCGTGGAAGTCGACGTGGACACGGCCGCCTATGGCCAGGGGCACATCCCGGGCGCCGTCGGTTGGGACTGGAAGACCGAGCTGGAAGAGAGGCTCGAGCGGGACATCGTGAAGAAGGCGACGTTGGAAAAGCTGCTGAGCCGCTCGGGCATCGGAAGCGACACGACCGCGATCCTGTACGGCGACAACAACAACTGGTTCGCCACGTACGCATTCTGGCTCTTGAAGTACTACGGCCATACGAACGCCCGGATCATGAACGGGGGCCGGGCCAAATGGATCGCCGAGGGACGCCCCATGACGAAGGAGGCGCCGAAATATCCGCCGACGAGCTACAAGGCGAAGAATCCGGACAAGAGCGTCCGGGTGGAACGGGAAGCCGTCCTCGCTGCGGTGGGCAAGAAGGGAAAGGTGTTCGTGGATGTCCGCTCCCCGAAAGAGTTCACGGGAGAGATCCTTGCCCCCGAGAACCTCCCGCAGGAAGGGGCCCAGCGCGGCGGGCACATCCCCGGCGCGGCGAACATCCCATGGAGCCAGGCGGTGAAAGAGGACGGGACGTTCAAGAGCCCGGATGATCTGAAGCAGCTCTACCAGGGGAGGGGCATCAGCTCGGACAAGGACGTCATCGCCTATTGCCGGATCGGCGAGCGCTCGTCCCACACCTGGTTCGTGCTGAAGTACCTCCTGGGGTATCCCAAGGTGCGGAATTACGACGGCTCGTGGACGGAGTACGGAAGCCTCGTGAACGTCCCCATCGAGCGGTAGAGAGGCCGGCGCGTGACAGAGCCCCGATCCGATGAACCCTTTTCCCGCGTTGGGCCCGCAGAGGCGCGAACGCTGGTGCAGAGGGGAATCCAGGTCGTTGATGTCCGGGAACCGCACGAGTATGCGGACGCCCGAATCCCGGGGTCCGTGCTCGTCCCCCTGGGGATGCTTCTCCGGTCCCCGCGGGAGTCGCTGAAGCCGGGGCCGGTCCTCTTCATCTGCTCGGAGGGGATCCGGAGTGCGGTGGCGTGCGAAGCGGCGGCCGCCATCGGGCTTGTCGAGGTCTATAACCTCGAGGGGGGCACAGGACGGTGGCAAGCCGAAGGATACCCCGTCGAGTCCGGGGCGGTGGCCGACCGGGTCCAGGCGCCGGGTGCGCCGCGGGCGGGGGCGGGGACCGTGGACTTTCTGCAGTCGGGCGAGCGGCTGGTTCGCATCCACCGCTTGCGGTACCTCCGGGCCGTCTCCTGCGCCCTGGGCATGATTGATCTCGTCGTGGAGGAGAGCCTGGGCGCGGTGGCGGACCCGGCGCGGCGGTGCGTGGCGCGCCCCGAACATCCGATTCAGGTGGCGAGGCCGGAGTTCACCGTCACCGGAGAGACCGTGGAGGCGACTGTGCGGACCCTGATCGAACAGCTCAGGGGGCGGCGGCCGCGCGAGGTCTTTCTTCCCACGGAATAACAGGAGGGGGGTACCGACGTGCCTCATACGTTCGTTTTGATCCTGGTGTTGGGATTATTCGTCCAGTACGTGGACGGTGTCCTCGGCATGGGGTACGGGGCCACATCTTCGGCCGTCCTGATCGCGGCCGGACTCTTCCCGGCGTTGGTTTCGGCATCCGTGCATACTGCGGAAATATTCTCGAGTTTCGTCTCGGGGGTTTCGCATCTCAAGTTCGGAAACGTCGACTGGAGAATCGCCCTTCCCCTCTCGTGTACTGGAACGGTGGGGGGTGTCATCGGCGCGTACATCCTGGTCAGCCTCCCCGGCGAGACGATGAGACCCGTTGTCGCCCTGTTGCTTCTCGTCTTGGGTATCAGGATCTTTGTCAGGTTCCTCGTGAGCCGTCGGAGAGATTCCACCCGCAGGGAATTTTCGAGAGGCTTTCTCCTGGCCTTGGGGTTCACGGGAGGAGCGGTCGATGCCGTAGGCGGCGGGGGGTGGGGCCCGATCTGCACGTCGACGCTGGTCGCCGCGAACAGGACCGAACCGCGGTACGTGATCGGTTCGGTGAACTTGGCCGAGTTCTTTACGACCTCTGCGATCGTCGCGACGTTCGCGGTCACATTGGGTTTAGAGGCCTTCCTATGGAACATCACCATCCCGCTCATCATCGGTGGGGTGATTGTCGCGCCGGTCGCGGCGTACACCTGCAGGAGAGTCTCGCAAACACTGCTGGGAGCAGCCGTAGGCATGATCATCATCGTGTTGAATGTCCGGTCCATCGCGCGGGATGTGTCGACATATGTCGGCGCGGAAGTCGCGGTCAGCCCGGAGGCGATTGCCGTGTCTGTCCTGATCGGTTTGATTGCAATCGCCGTCGGCCGGGCGATGCTCGCCCGGAGACTTGCGGCTCCTGATGTATCGCGCGACACACCGGGCGACAATGCTTCGGGGGTGTCGGGGCTATCGGGGTTGTCACCATCGGAGGACCTCGCCGGAGGGCGACGATATTCCGGTGATGGGGGATATCTCGCGCGGCGCGCCAGCGACCGCGAAGGAGGATGAAAATGCCAGAGCTCGAGCAGCAAGACACAAACGGCGCAACCACCGCTTTCGAGGGCAAACCGCTGGCGGTGCGGCCCTCCTATGCCCAGCCGGAGGAGATCGATACCTTCGACGAATTCGTGCGGCGTTTCCGGAAGAATGAAATCTCGGAGGCCGAGTTCAGGCGCTTCCGGCTCCAGCACGGCGTCTACGGGCAGCGCCAGGAAGGATTCCAGATGTTCCGGATCAAGATCCCCTGGGGGGGACTGAACGCGGAACAGCTGGAGGCCCTGGCCGATCTGGCGCAGAAGACCCCGCGGGGCATCGGTCACGTCACGACCCGGCAGAACGTCCAGTTTCACTTTCTCCAGCTGGCCGAAGCGCCCGAGTATATGCGCCGGCTGGCGGAGGTGGGGTTGACGACGCGCGAAGCCTGCGGGAACACCGTCCGGAACGTGACCGCCGGCGCCTGCGCGGGCGTGTGCCCCCTCGAGGTCTTTGACGTCACCCCGTATGCCGAGGCCGTGGCGCGCTTTCTTTTGCGGAACCCGATGAACCAGAATCTGCCCCGGAAGTTCAAGATCGCCTTCTCGGGGTGCCCGGACGACGAGGGAATCACGGCCATTCATGATATCGGGGTGCGGGCCGTGTGGCACCGGGAGAACGGCGTCAGCCACCGCGGCTTCCGGGTGTTGGTGGGCGGGGGCCTCGGGCCCGTCCCCCATCATGCCCAGCTCCTGGAAGAATTTACCCCTGCGGAAGACCTGCTGGCCACGGTGGCGGCCATCGTCCGGATCTTTGACCGCTTCGGCAACCGGGAGAACCGGAGCCGGGCGCGGATGAAATTCATCCTGCATGAGTTCGGCCTGGAGAAATTCCGCACCGTGGTCCTCAAGGAACGGACGGGCCTCACCTTGACCATGGCGGGACAGATTCCGCCGGTTGTCGTCCGCGAGGAGCTGCCGCCGATCCGGCGGCCGGCCCCCGCCGGCGCTCCGGTCGTTGACGACCCGGCCTACGCAGCGTGGCGGCGCAGCAACGTGCGACCGCAGAAGCAGGCCGGGTACGCCATGGTCACGACCCGCCTGGAGCTCGGCGATTTCACGCCGCTGCAGCTGCGCCTCCTCGCCTTCGCCGCCCGCGAGTTCGGCGACGGCACCGTCCGGACGACGAATCAACAGAATTTTCTCCTGCGGTGGGTTCCGCAGGAGGGCCTGCCCGGCCTGTACCGGGTGCTGCGTCGCGCGGACCTCGGCCGGGCCGGGGCGGACCGCTTCATCGATGTGACGGCCTGTCCCGGAGGCGACACGTGCCAGCTGGGCATCACGTCGTCTCGCGGGTTGGCGGTCGCCATTACGCGGATGATCGAGGAGAAGCACCCGGACCTCGCCGACGAGGTGGGCGGGCGTATCAAGATCTCGGGCTGCCCGAATTCCTGCGGGCAACACCACATCGCGACCATCGGGTTTTACGGCGGCTCCAGGAAATTCGGCGGCCGCCAGGCGCCGACCTATCAGATGCTGCTCGGGGGGCAATGGGGGGACGGCAGCGCCCGCTATGGAAAGCCGATCATGCGGGTTCCATCCAAGAACATTCCGGGCGCGATCGACCGGATTCTCGATACGTACAAGGCCCAGCGCTCGAGCAGCGAGACGCTGCAGGCCTTTCTGGATCGATTCGGATTCGATCAGGTCGCGGTGCTCCTGGCCGGATTCACGGAACTCCCCACCTACGAAGAGGCGCCGGAGGGCTTCCAGGACTGGGGCGAGGACAAGACCTTCGAGATCAAGACCGGCGTGGGAGAGTGCGCGGCGTAGGTCGGGTGGGGGAGGGTCACGGAATGGGGCTGCAGGGGCTCACCGTGGCGGTCACGGGGAGCCGCAGGGCGTCGGAGTTGGCTCAGCTCATCACCAACCTCGGCGGGGTGCCGTACGTGGCCCCGACGATCGGGATCGAAGTGCACGAGGATGCGGACCGCGAGACGGAAGCGCTGATCCGGCACATCCTCGGCCGGGAGATTCACTACGCGATCTTCATGACGGGGCCGGGAGTCTATCGCCTGATGTCGACGGCCGAGCGCCTCGGCGTCGCCCAGGAGGCGGTCGAGGCCTTGAACCGCGCCCACGTCATCGCCAGAAGCCAGAAGCCGCAAAAGGTCCTCGAGAAGTACGGGGTCCGGGTGTCGCAGGTCCCCTCCGACAATACCGCGGAGGGGATCGCGGCGGAGATGGCGACGCAGGACGTGCAGGGCAAGGCAGTCGCCATCCTCTGGCACGGGGACTCGCACGCGGGGCTCCGGGAGAGCCTTGAACGGCGGGGGGCTTCCGTCGCCGAAGCGGTGACCTATCGGTATGCGCTCGCGCTCGCGGAACGGGGGGCCGAGGTCCTGGCGGCGGTGGGGTTCAAATTCCTGCCGCCCGAGGAGCAGCGGATCCTCGAGATGATTCACGACCTCGACGGCGGGAAGATTCACGTCATCACCTTTACCAGCCCGCCGTCGGCCCGGAACCTTTTCACCTTCGCGGCGGCGCATGGCTTGGACGAGGACCTTCGCCGATCCGTGAACGAGGGGGTCGTGGTCGTGGCCGTGGGCCCGCCGACGCGACGCGCGATCGAGGAGCAGGCGGTAGGCGTGGACGTGATGCCGGAGGTGTTCAAGCTGGGTCCCATGATGCGGGCGACGGTGGAGTACCTCGCCGCGTGCGCTCCGGGGAGCCGGAAGCGGGTCGTCGAAGAACGGATGAAGGGATAAAGGGACCAAGGGTTACGGGGAAAGGGGGTAGCGGTGGAGCGCAGAGGCCTGTTGGCAGAGGCGGAAATCAAGGAGCTGGCGGCGCAGTTGGAGACGCAAGATGCCGAAGCGGTAATCCGGTGGGGCCTGGACCGGTTTCACCCGCGCATTGCCCTCGCCACGAGTCTGCAGGCGGAAGATATGGTGGTTCTGGACGTGGCGTGGAAGATCAACCCGGCCGTCCGGGTCTTCACCCTCGACACGGGCCGTCTCCACGACGAGACCTACGCGGTCATGGAGCGCATCCGGGAACGGTACGGCATCGCCGTCGAAAGCTACTTCCCCGAGCGGGAG
>Ga0214471_10003440_pt1 | contig 12284 bp, 10 predicted proteins | sample RVTome_5_FD_207665 | JGI IMG/M metagenome (GOLD analysis project Ga0214471, IMG submission 207665) | Soil microbial communities from uranium-contaminated site in the Upper Colorado River Basin, Wyoming, United States - RVT142D155 | ecosystem: Environmental > Terrestrial > Soil > Contaminated >... | reverse complement strand
CTGGCCTGCGCGGCGGCCAGCACGCTCGGCATCGCGCTGGCCGCGACCGCGGGTGGTCTGGTCCAGCTCGTGATCGGCTACGGGGTGCTCTTCGGGGTCGGCGGCGGTGCCGCCTACATCCTCGTCCAGCAGATCGTGAACCTGGCGGTGACGGCCCGCCACGGCCTGGTGAACGGCTACGTCGTCAGTCTGTATCCGGCCGGCGCCATGATCGCGGCGCCCATCTTCGGCTGGGGCATCCGGGAGATCGGCGTGCGCGCCACGCTCGGGGGTTTTGCCGTGGTCCTGGCGATCACCGGCGTGGTCAGCGCCTGGCTGACCGCGCGCTCCGGCGTCACCCTCACGGTGGCGGCCGGGGACGTGACGCTCCGCGAGGCCGAGCGCCGGCGGCCGGTGTTCTGGCGACTGTGGCTGGTCTTCTTCCTCGCGGCGTCCGCGGGGCTGATGGTGCTCAGCCAGGCCGCGGGCATCATCGCCGCGTACGGCGGCGGGGCCGCGCTCGCGGTGTACGGCACGACCTTCATCACCGCCACCATCGCGGGCGCGCGCCTGGGCGGCGGGTGGATGGTGGATTGGCTCGCCATCCCCACGGTCGCGGCGGGCGCCCACGCCGTCGCCCTCGCCGGGAGCGTGGCGCTGACGCTCTGGCCCGGCCCCGGGATGTCCGTCCTCGCGCTCGCCCTGGTGGGGCTCGGCTACGGCCTGATCTCGGGCGTCACCGCCGCGGCGGTGGCGGTGTACTGGCGGCATGCCCTGTACGGCCGCATGGCCAGCCGGATCTACGTGGCGTGGTGCGCCGCCGCCATCATCCTGCCGGTCATCGCGGGCCGCCTCTTCGACCTCACGCAGGGCTACGGCACCGCGGTCCTCATCGCCGCGGCCGGCAATGCCGTCGGCATCTTCGTCTCGCTCGGGCTGCCGCGGCGCCGCTCGTCCCCGGGCGCCGGGCGCTGAGGTACTATCTTCCCCATGTCCACCACACCCCGGCCGATCTCCCTCGCGCACCTGACCGTGCTGGACACGACGCCGCCCGAGCTTGTCACGGTGGCGGCGGCCGCCGGCTTCCGGACGATCGGTATCCGCCTGACCGCGACGCCGAGCGTGGGGATTCCGCCGTACGACATGCTCCACGAGGGGCCGATGCTGCGGGAGACGCTGCTGCGCCTGAAGGACACCGGCTTGTCCGTGCTCGACACCGAGTTCCTGCGCTTCGAGCCCGAGCACCCGATCGGCATCCCGGAGGGATTCCTGGAGGTCTCGGCGCGGCTCGGCGCGAAGCACGTGCTGGTCATGAGCGCCGAGCCCGAGGAGGCGCGCACGGTCGAGCGCTTCGGCGAGCTGTGTGACCGCGCGGCCCAGTACGGCCTGCACGTCGGCCTGGAGTTCGCGGTCTACACGGGCGTCCGCACGCTCGCCCACGCGGCGCAGGTCGCGGCCCGATCGAAGCGATCGAACGTGTCCGTCGTGGTGGACGCGCTCCACTTCAGCCGGTCGGGAGGGGTTCCCGCTCACATCGGCCAGGTCGATCCGTCGCTCTTCCGCTACGCGCAGGTCTGCGATGCGTCGGCCGACATGCCCGGCCCCACCGATACGCCCAATCTGATCCGGGAGGCGCGTACCGGTCGCTTGCTTCCCGGCGAGGGAGTATTGCCGCTGGCCGAGCTGGTGGCGGCGCTGCCAGACGGCATCCCCCTGGCCATCGAGGCCCCGTCCCGGGCGACCGCCGACCTGCCCGCGCTCGAGCGCGCCCAGCGCGCGTACCGGGCGCTGTCGGCCCTGCTGGGTGGATGACCGCTAGCTGACCTCGACCAGCTCCAGGGCCTCACGGCTCGGGCCCTCGATCATCACCGCCCGCGTGTCGCCGAGCCGATAGGGCTCCTCGAGGAACCGGACCCCTTCGGCGCGTAGCTTGGCGACCCACGCGTCGAGGTCGCTGACGCTGAGGGCGATGTGGTCGTAGAGTTGCCCGCGGGTGCTCGCGAGCGGCCGGTCGCCCTGGCTCACGTACCAGGGCATGGCCACGTCGCCGAACACCACCGCGGCCGACGGGGCCCGGAACATCCCGTCGCGGTCCAGCGCCGGCCAGCTCCGGTCGGGCCCGCGCGGCACCGTGCAGGTAGATTCGGTCATCGGGGTGCGGCTCGTGCGCCCGGCATACACCGGCGCGTTGAGGTGGGTCTGGTACCAGAGCTGAGCGCAGAACGGATCGTCCTGGTAGAGGTGCACGTGGTTGAAGCGCTCGGCCGGGTGATTGCCCGCGTACTCTACGAGGGCATGGTCGGGGCCCCGCACGTACGCGAAGCCGCCGGTGCGGGTCGGCTGCGCGCCGGTGGCGCGAGCCTCGGCGATCTGTGCCTTCGTGAGGCCGGGCGTGGGTCCCTTGCTCGGCCAGGTATCGCTGCTCACGAAGACCGAGCCGCCCTCGTCGGTCGTGTAGAGCGGCAGGAGCTCGAGGTCCGGCCGGGCCTCGAAGGTCCTGAGGCTGGCCCGCGTGTCCGGCACGTGCCAGCCGAAGTGCCAGATCGCGGTCTGGGGCGACGTCGGCGGCGGCGTCGCGACCCGGGTGAACAGCATCAGCACGTCGTTCGGCGCGGCGAGCGCGGGCAGGCCACCCCATCGGGTCTTCGTCGAGGTCGGGAAGTGGCGGACGTAGAACGCGATCGCCGCGTCGGGGTCGACCGAGTTCAGGTGGAGGTGGTGGAAGCCGGGCGCGGGCAGCACCTCAGCCCTTCTCCCCGGCCGCCTCGGCCTTGGCCTGCTTCACGAGCTGCTCGAGGACTTCGTAAGGCTGCGCGCCCACCACGCCGCGCTGGCCCGCGACGAAGGTCGGCACCCCAGTGATGCCGTACTGGCGCGACAGCGCCCAGTCCCGGTCGACCGCCTCCTTGAACGTGCGCTTCTCCAGCACCTCACGCGCGCCCGCGGCAGGCAGGCCCGCTTCCGCCGCGATCTCGAGCAGCACCGCCGGGTCGGAGATGTTGCGCGCCTGGACGAAGTAGGCGCGGAACATCGCGTCGTGGAAGGCCTCGCCGCCCGGCTGCGTGTCGGCCCACTTGCCCAGCTCCTGGGACAGCCGGCTGTTGTAGGTGTGGGTGCGCTCGCCGTAGGGGAGCCCCTCGGCGTCCATGCGGGCCTTCATCTGCGCGTTCATGGCCTTGCGGTCCACGTTGCGGCCCCGGAAGAGCTCCTCGAGTGACTGGCCCTCGGCCGGGGTCTCCGGGTGCAGCGGGAAGTGCACCCACTCGATCTTCACGTTGTGCTCGCGTTGGAGCTTCTCAATACGCACGGTACTGAGATAGCACCAGGGTCAGACGTAGTCGGAGAAGATCTGGAGCGTCACGGGCTGGGTCATGTCGCCTCCTTGACGAGCTTTTGCAGGCTTCGCAGGCCGGGCGGGAAGGGCTGTCCCTTGTAGCGATTGCCCCAGTTAGTGTACGACACCTCGCCCACGTAGATGTCGCCGCGCGAATCCGCCGCGAGGCCGTGCGGGGAGACGAACTGGCCCGGCTCGAGGCCGGCCGGGCCGGCGCCGAGCCGCGCGAGCAGCTCACCCCGGTGGCTGTAGACGCTGACCCGGGGCCCGATATTGGGCACATCGTAGTTGACGGCCAGGGCGCCGCCGATCTCGCCGATGTAGAAGCGGCCCTGGCCGCCGCGCTCCATGAAGAGGCCCGAGGGGCGGTGCATGTCGTGCCACTGCGTCTCGAACCGGCCGTTGCCGTCGAAGACCTGGACGCGGTGGTTCTCACGGTCGGCCACATAGACCCAGCCGTCCGCGTCGCAGCAGATATTGTGCGGGATATTGAACTGCCCCGGATCGGTGCCCGGCCCGCCCCACGAGCGGAGCAGGGTGCCGTTCGGATCGAACTTGTGGATCCTCGCGTTGCCGTAGCCGTCCGAGACGTAGAGATCGCCCCGCGGCGACAGCGCGGTATGCGTGCAGCGGTGGAATGGCTCGCCACTCATGTAGGGCCTGGGGGCGCCGGGAATCCCGACGGTGAGGAGCACCTTGCCGTCGAGCGTGCAGTGGCGGACGGTGTGGTCGCCGTCGTCGGTCAGCCACAGGGTGTCGTCGGGCCCCATGTGGACGCCGTGCGCGCGGTGAAAGACGCCTTCGCCCCAGGAGCGCAGGAAGTTGCCGTCGCGGTCGAGCACGACCATCGGGTGCGCGCCGCGGTTGAAGGCGTAGACCCGATCCTGCCCGTCCACGCTGACCGCGGCCACGTCGGCGTTGAACTCCTGCCCCGGCGGCAGCTTGGCCCACCGGTCGTGGACCTGGTAGCGATAGGCGCCCGTCCCGAGGATGGCCGCCATCACGCGGCTCCTGGCCCGCGCGCCTCGAAGATCGCGCGGGGATTGCGCACGAGCATCTGCTCGATCTGGTCCTCGCTGACTCCCGCCTTGCGGAGCGCGGGCAGGATGTCGTCGGGGATGTGGTTGTAGTGCCAGAGGGGCCGGGTCCGCCGCTTGTCGTCCTCGGAGAGCATGTCGCTCCAGCAGTTGGCGTCGTGCGAGAGGACCATCTTGCCCGCGTAGCCCTCCGCGCACAGGCGGGCGATGACCTCGACCCGCCTGGCGGTGGGCAGGAAGTGCTCGAGGCCGAAGCGGTCCATGCCGATCGTGCTGCCCCGCTCCATGAGCCCGCGCAGGTAGCCCAGGTCCTCGCTGTCGCCGCTGTGGCCGATGATGACGCGGCTCAGGTCGACGCCCTCCTGCGCGAAGATCGCCTGCTGAGCCTCCCCGGAGCGGCCCGCGGCCCACGTGTGGGTCGAGATCGGCACCCCGGTCGCCCGCTGGGCCCGCCCGGAGGCGCGCAGGACGTTCTCGATGACCGGTGTCACCCCGGCGGTGTCGGTGGCGCACTTGATGATGGCGGCCTTGACCCCGCTCGCGCCGATGCCCTGGGTGATGTCGCGGATGAACAGCTCGGCCACCGCGTCGACCCCGTGCCCGCTGAAGTACCGCTGGGGCATCCACCAGACGCCGGTGGCCACGATCACGTGCACGCGGGAGCGCCGGGCCACGTCCAGGATCAGCCCGATGTCCCGGCCCAGGTCCACCGTGGTCAGGTCGACGATCGCGCGGATGCCGCGGGCGTGGAGATCGGCCATCTTCCGCTCCGCCATCGCGAGGATGCCCGCCCGATCCCAGAGGTGCGGCCAGTTCTCCTGCACCCCGGGCGAGCGGGTGACGATGTGCTCGTGCATCAGCGTGGCGCCGAGCTCGGACGTGGCCACCGGCCCGAGCGCTGTCTCCACCGTGGTCATGCTGGTTCTCCTATCCCGCGACCGCGCGCACGAAGCGCTCGACCTCGGCTTCGTCGTTGTAGTAGTGCACGCTGGCGCGGACGAGGGTGTCGATGCCGCGCGCGGGCAGGTCGAGGCGCGAGGAGCGGGCCTGGGTGTGGGTGACGTTGATGTGCATGGCCTGGAGGCGCCGGCGCGTGGCGTCCGGCGCCTCGCCGGCCTTGAGAAAGGTGACGATCCCGCACTGCTCGACGCCGAGGTCGTGGACGGTCAGGCCGGGCTGCTTCGCCAGCTCCCTTCGCAGCAGGGAGGCGAGCGCCTTGACCCGCTCCTCGATGGCCTCGATGCCCAGGGCCAGGGCATAGCGCACCGCCACCCCGAGGCCGATCTGGCCGGCCACGAACCGCTCCCAGTTCTCGAAGCGGCGGGCGTCGTCGCGGAGCGTGTAGGTGTCGGCGTCGATCCAGGAGGCGGCCTCGAGATCGATGAAGGGCGGCTCCAGCGCGCCGATGGTGTCGCGCCGCACGTACAGAAAGCCGGTGCCGCGGGGGCCGCGCAGGTACTTGCGCCCGGTGGCCGAGAGCATGTGGCAGCCGATGCGGCGGACGTCCACCGCGAGCTGGCCGACGGACTGGCAGGCGTCGAGCAGGTAGAGGATGCCGTGGCGGGCGGCGACCCGGCCCACCTCGGCGGCCGGGTTCACGAGCCCGCCCTGGGTCGGGACGTGGGTGATCGCGATGAGCCGGGTCCGCGGCCGGATCGCGCGCTCGAGCGCGGCCACGTCGAGCTGCCCCGCCGCGTCGTCGTCCACCACGTCGATCTCGACGCTGGCACGCCGCTTCATCTGCAGGAACGCGAGATAGTTGGACGCGTACTCGGCCCGCGCGGTGACGATGCGGTCCCCGGCACGGAAGGGGATCGAGTAGAACGCCATGTCCCAGGCCCGGGTGGCGTTCTCCACGAACGCGATCTCGTCCGGCCCGGCGCCGATCAGCGCGGCGAGCGCGTCATAAACGTCGGCCACCCGGTCCGCGGCTAGGGCGGCGGCCTCGTAGCCGCCGATGGCCGCCTCCCGCTCCAGATGGCCGATCACCGCCTCGAGGACCGGCCGCGGGGGCAAGGCGGATCCCGCATTGTTGAAGTGCAGGACGTTGGCGACGCCCGGCGTGTCCGCCCGCAGGCGCGGAACGTCGAGCATCACCGCGCGCAGACCTCGAGCACCGGCTCCGCCCCGCGCACCGCGGCGAGCACGACCGAATGGATCGCCGGCTCGCGCAGGAGGCACTCGGCGGTCTCGCGCGCCGGGGCCCGATCCGGGAGCGCGTCCACCTTGTTGATCAGGACGACGACCCGGGCGCCGGGCGGCACGCCCTTCCGTCCGCCCTGGGGATGGGCCAGGACCCGGGCCACGATCGCGGGCGTGATCGGCGTCCCCAGCGGCGCGCCGCTCAGGGCGCCGACGAGCTCCGGACGGTGGACGTGATCGGCGTCTAGGGGCTGGCCGAAGACGTCGGCGCCGACCACGGGAACGACCAGCGTCGTCTCCGTCGGGATCACCGGCTCGTAGTCGGCGGGGGCCTTGAAGGGACGCATGCGAGAGCCGTCGGCCTCGTTCAGGAGGCAGGCGTCCGGGAACCAGGCACGCAGGCGCCGGAAGAGGTCGAGGGAAACCCCCTCGGCCTTGCCGCTGCCCGCTTCGGTCGGGCCGATGACGAGCACGTGCCGGTGGATCCCCAGCGCGGCCGCGACCCGCTCCCGCGTCAGGTCGGCGGCGGGGACGTGGGCGGGCGCCAGCGCGATCTGCGCGCCGAAGATGCGGGTGGTCGTGGTGGTGATCGCACGCCCGCCGCGCTCCACCGCCTCGCGCGCCAGGCGAAACATGGCGGTGGTCTTCCCGCCGCCTCCGACCAGCGCGACGCTCTCGTCGGCCGTCATCCGGAGCGCGTCCGTCAAGGTCATCGACGCGCGCGGAAGCGGTCCAGGACATTACGCAGGATGCGGGAGACGTTGTTGTCGTAGCGGTTGTGCGACAGGCTGCCGCAGAAGGTGATCGAGCCCACCGCGAAGACCGCGCCGCCGGCGGGGAGCTCGGCGTAGGTCATGTCCGCCCGCAGAAGCCGGGCGGGCTTCTCGCCGGTGACCGTGGCCAGGTGCGAGAGCAGCTCCTCGGGCACCACGATGAAGCTCGGGCCGTGGCCCTCGGAGCTGGCCACCACGATGGCGCCCGCGGGCGTGCCGAGCGCGGGGTCCGCGCGGTCGAGCTCGAAGCCGGCCGCGCCACCGCCCGAGAGCCCGAAGTCCCCGATCACCTCGTCCTTGACGCCCTCGAGGATCCAGGCCGCCTTCGGATCGTCCGCGCCGGGCTGGCGGCGATAGTACGAGCCCTCGAAGAGCCCCTGGGCCGAGAAGCCGACCGCCCCGATCCGCTGCGGCGGGCGCCCGTTGCGGCGCCAGAGCCCGCCGTAGGCGCCGTCGAGCGCGTGGTAGTACTCGCCGGTCTGGGCGTCCCAAGCCCGGATGCCACCCTCGGCGCGCCGCACCTCGATGACGCCGGGCACCGCGGGGCTCGTGGCGATGCGCCAGTAGAAGCCGTTGCCGCCCAGATAGACGAGCCTGCCGCCGCCGTCGAGATAGCCCGCATGGGCGTCGAGCGTGCGCGCGGTGTGGTACTCGGGATGCGAGCCGGTGAGCACGGTCGCGTACGGGGCGAGCAGGGCCGCCCCCTCGGCCTCCACGTCCTCGTCGGTGACGACGTCGTACCGGACCCCCTGCGCCTCGAGCCAGTCGAGCAGGTGGGTGTCCGCCGAGTAGTGGCGCAGGCCCGAGCCGCGCGCGTCCAGGAACGTGAGGTAGCGGGGCCGGAACGTCAGCACGGGGCGCAGGCGGGAGGAGTAGCAGATGCCGCTGCCGTCCCGGTGCCGGTTGTAGGTGGACCAGCCGTAGTCCGGATGGTTGTCCGGGATGTGGGGAGAGGCGCCCCACGCGGCGATCCGCTCGCGATACGCCGCGTCGGAGGAACCGCGTGCATGATTCGCGTAGGCCTGGTACGTGTAAGTGGACGCGATGTAGAGCACGTCCGCGCGCGGCCGGCCGAGCGGTGGCCGGACGTAGAACGGCAGGTCGTCGGCGTGGCCCTCCGCGGAGAGGCGCATGAGGTAGGCGCCGCTCGGCAGGTCGTCCGGGACCGTGAGCTCGAAGTCGGTGGCCCAGCCCGCGTCGTGCACGTCGTCGTCGTGGAAGTGGATGGCCGCGTACTCACGCGGGGCGTGACGCCAGCACATCTCGCGCCCCGTCCAGCGCGCCCCGGTCATCGCGCGCGTGGGTAGGTTCACGATCCGGCCGCCAAGCCGGTGCGGCCCGACGTCGGTGACCTCGAGCCCGTCGATGCCCCGGGAGAAGTCCCAGCCCGCGATCAGATCCCTGGGTGGGAGCAGGGGATCGAGCAGCAGTGTCTCGGGCGCGGCCGAAGCGGCGGCAAGCAGCAGCGGGTCCTCGATCTTGCCGTTGTAGTGCTCGCGCGCCTCGGGCGCGAGCCGCGCGCCGATGAGCAGCGGCGCGGCTGCGTCGAGCCGGGCCCCGGGCGGCAGCGGCGCCGACGCTTCCTGCCGGCCGCCGCCAGCGAGCGGAGCGTGGCCCACGCGCAGCGTGCCTGCGGCCGGATCGGCCACGAGCCAGACCCGGTGCCACTGCCGTAGCGGAAGGGTGTGGCCCGTGGTGACGGTGAGCGGCGTGCCGCCCGGGGCGCCGACATGCGCGGTCAGCCCACCGGGCGCCAGGGACAGGGCCCAGCCCGCCTGGGCGGGCTCGGCCCAGCGCGAGATCACACACTGCTCGCGCTTGGCCGTGAAGGTCGGCCAGACCAGGGCGGTCACGGTGAGCGGCCCGGGCGTGCGCAGGGTCGCGGCCGCATCCACGCGCACGTAGGAGCCCTGGGCGAGCGGCTGGGCGCGAGAAGGCCGCTCGATCGTGAACCGCGCGGCGAGGTCCTCGATCTTCACGCCGGGCCCGGCCGGATTCGGATCGGCGTGGACGACGCGCGCGAGGCTCGCGCGATACGGCCCCGCCGCCGCGCTCGAGACCTTGAAGGCGATGCGCTCGCCGGGCGCGGCGGAGAGCCGGTCGCTATAGCCGGTGAGCGGGATCACTTACCCGAGGAACTGCTCGCACACCTCGAGCCAGGCCTGGGTGGTGAGGGCCAGGGATTCGACGTCGATGCGCTCGTCGTTGCCGTGGAAGCGGCCGGACATCGCCTCGGCGGTCAGGGTCCGCGAGAAGAGCCCGAAGCCGTAGGCGACCGCGCCCTTCTCGCGGAAGTAGGGCGCGTCGGTGAAGCCCACGATCATCTTGGGCAGGAGCTTCGCGCCCGGATAGTGCGCCTCCACCACCCGGCCCAGGACGTGCCAGAGCGGCGTGCCGGTGGGGGAGATGGACGCGGGCTTGGAGAAGAGCTTCTCGACCTCGATCTCCTCGGCCAGGCCGCCCAGCGCCTTGTCGAGGTGTCGGCGCACCTCGTCGTCGTTGTCGCCGGGGACGGTGCGGATGTCGACCTCGACGTCCACTACGTCCGGGATCACGTTGGTCTTCACGCCGCCGTGACAGACGTTCGGCGAGAATGTGGTGTGGGTGGCCGACCACGCCTGCTTGGCCAGGCTGGGCGCGAGCCGGTCGATGGACTCGTCCACCCGCGAGGGATCGGCCAGCCCTTCCTTCACGGCGGGATCGAGGTGGAGCGTGTCCACGAAGGCCCGCCACAGCTCGTCGACGTAGGGCGAGGGCCGGTAGTCGGCGAGGCGACTCACCACCTGGGCCGCTTTGACCAGGGCATTGTTCGCGCCGTAGGGCATCGAGCCGTGGCCGGGGGTGCCCTTGACCCGCAGGCGGCGCCAGGCCACGCCCTTCTCGCCGACATGCACGGTGACGTTCAGCTCGTCGCCCTTCGCCCCGCGGCTCACGGTGCCGCCGTTCTCGGTCAGGCAGTAGTCGGCCCGCAGCGCGTCCCAGTGCCGCTCGACCACGTGCCCGGCCCCGAGCGTGCCGCCCGCTTCCTCGTCCGCGCAGGCCAGGTAGACCAGCGTGCCGCGCGGCTGCCAGCCGCGGCCGGCCAGTGCCTTGAGCGCGACGGCCTGCGAGGCGGTGAGGTTGAGCATGTCCACCGCGCCGCGCCCCCACACCTCACCGTTGACGAGCTCGCCCCCGAAGGGGTCGCGCGTCCAGGTCTTGGGGTTCACCGGCACCACGTCGGTGTGGCCCATGAGGCACAGGGTGGGCGCCTTGGGATCGCGGCCCTCGATGCGGGCCACGAGGCTCGCGCGGCCGGGGGCGTGAGCCGGCTCGTACACCTCGATGTCGAGGCCGCTGCCCTCGAGATAGCTGCGCAGCGTGTCGCTGTTGCGCGTCTCCTGCCCGGAGAGCAGGGTGCCGTCGTTCACGCACCGGTTGCGGATCATCTGCTGCAGCAGCTCCACGGTCTGTCCGGTCAGGGCGTCGCTCATGGCTTCCGTATCCTAGCCAGCGGGCACGGTCTTGTCGAGGGGCCGCTCGAAGACCGCCTGGATCGAGACGAGGCGGCCCTCGTCCCGGTTGCGATGGCCGATCCGGATGATCTCGTCGATGGCGTCGCCCATCACGAGCCGCTGGATGCTGTGCGCGGGAATGCCCGCCGCGGTCGGAGGTCCCGCGGTCTCCGCGGTCATGTCGTCCCAGACGCGGAGGCGGAAGCCGGCGCCCTCGATCACCGCCCGCATCTCGGACGGCGTGCGCAGGAAGCTCGCGGAGGTGTCGCGGGCCCACATCACCGGGTAGAGGAGCGGCGCCACCGGGCCGGCCATCGGCTCCTGCAGCGCCAACCGGCCGCCGGGGCGCAGCACCCGGTGGAAGCCCGCGTACAGCCGCTCCTTGTCCGTGATGTTCATGCCGCTGTTCTGGGTCCACACCAGGTCGAAGGTCTCGTCGGGGAAGGGCAGGGCGAGCGCGTTGCCGACGTGATGGCTCACCCGATCGTCGAGGCGCATCTTTGCCGTCAACATCTGCGCCGCGCGCACGTAAGAGGGGGTCAGGTCCACGGTCGTGACCAGGCAGCCGAACTCCACGGCCAGGGTGCGGGCGGGGCCGCCGAATCCGCCGCCGACGTCGAGCGCCCGCATGCCGGGCTCGGCGGAAGCGAGCCGCGCGAGGCGCGCGGTGACGGGCTTGCCGCCCCCATGGAACTGGTCCACCGGCGCCAGGGTGTCGGGCGTGAGCGTGTCGAGATCGGTGCCCCGCGCGGTGAGGGCGGCCAGGATGGCCTCGGCGAGGTTCTCGCGTCCCCAGTAGGCCTCGATCGTCCTCGCGTCGAGCTCGGGCATCTCAGGTCGCGAGCGTCGCCATGCGGTCGAGGAAGGGCAGCGCGTCGTCGAGGCGGCGCGGCACCACGATGGTGACGCGCTCCACCGCCATGTCCTCCATGCGCTTCACCGCGTCCGGCGTGGGCGGCTTGAAGGCGAAGACCGAGACCGAGAGCTCGTCCGGCCGGCGGCCCGCGGCCTGCGCCTTCTGCCGGAGGTCGGCGATGGCGGCGGGCAGGTCGTCCAGCAGCACGTCGATCGGGATCCAACCGTCGCAGTAGTCCACCACGCGGGCGCGGCCCAGGGCGGTGGCCCCGCCGAACAGGATCGGCGGATGCGGCGCCTGCACCGGCTTGGGGAACGAGATCGCGCGGTCGAAGTTGACGAACTCGCCGTGAAACGACGCCTCCTCCTGCGTCCAGAGGGCCTTCATGGCGAGCACGCGCTCGCGCAGGACGCGCCACCGCCTGGCGAACGGCGTGCCGTGGTGCTCCATCTCCTCGCGGTTCCAGCCGCCGCCGATGCCGAAGAGCACACGGCCGTTGGAGAGCCAGTCGAGCGTGGCGACGGATTTGGCGAGCACGATGGGATCGTGCTCGACCACGAGGCAGATGCCGGTGCCGAGCTTGATGGTCCGGGTCGCCGCCGCCGCGGCCATGAGCGAGACGAACGGATCGGCCATGTGGTAGTAGGGTTTGGGCAGCGGGTCGCCGCC
>Ga0214471_10003437_pt1 | contig 12289 bp, 13 predicted proteins | sample RVTome_5_FD_207665 | JGI IMG/M metagenome (GOLD analysis project Ga0214471, IMG submission 207665) | Soil microbial communities from uranium-contaminated site in the Upper Colorado River Basin, Wyoming, United States - RVT142D155 | ecosystem: Environmental > Terrestrial > Soil > Contaminated >... | reverse complement strand
ACCGAGACGCTGGCCGCGATCAGGACCGCCGCGACGATCGCCGTCCCGGCCAGCGGCCGGGCGCGCACGAGCTTGCGCAGCGGCCGGGTCGCGCCGGTGACGGCGTGGAAGGCGCGCTCGACGTGGCTGGGCACGCCTCCGTCGATGCGGCGGCGGCCTATAAAACCGGACGAACCGTTGCCGGGGGCGGAGCCTTTCAAGGGGGGCAGCGCATGGGGGCGCGATGCCGACGCGCGTGGTCGTGACGCTTCGTTTCGCCGACCGGGCGACGGCGGCGGCGGTGGCCGCAGCTGTCGGGGCGCGCGGGCCCGGGGGCGCCCCCGCGGGCACGCGGGCACGCGGGTGCGTCGTCCGCTTCGAGGCGGCCGGGCCGAGCGCGGCGGCGGTGCGGCGGGACACGGACGACTTCCTCAGCCGCGCGGCCGCCGCGCAGAAGGCCGCCGGGGGGACGGGCCGCCGCCCGAGGTGACCCCTTTTTGAGGCGGCCGGTCGTCCGGGCGCCGTGAGCGGCCGCGTGCCCACCGGCTGCCAGGCGCTCGACGCGCTCCTCGGGGGCGGCGTGGAGCGCGGGACGGTCACGGAGGTCTTCGGGGAGGGGGGCTCCGGGAAGAGCAACATCGTGCTGGTGCTCGCGGCCAACGTCGCGCGCGCCGGGAAGAAGGCCATCATCATCGACACGGAGGGCATCTCGCTCGAGCGCCTCTTCCAGGTGGCGGGCGGCCCCAAGGACCGCGAGGCCGCCGAGCGCCTGATGCGGGCCATCTTCATCTTCGACGCGTCGGACCTCGACGAGCAGGAGGAGGCCGTGAACAAGGCGATTGTCCTGGCCGAGCAGCGGGAGGACGTGGACTTCGTGGCGCTCGACTCGGCCACCTCGCACTACCGGCGGTACGTGGGGACGGACGAGGAGGTGCGCGCCCGCCAGCGACTGGGCCTGATGGTGACGCGGCTGCTGCGGTGCGCCCGCATGCGCAAGATCCCGGTCGTCATCACGAACCAGGTGTACACCGACATCGAGGCGGGCCGGGACGAGCCGATCGGGGGGCACCACCTCGGCCACAGCTCGAAGGCGATCGTCCGGCTGGAGCGGGCCGGCCGCGGGAGGCGGCGCGCGACGATCGAGAAGCACAGGTCCATCGGGGAGGGCGCGTCGGCCGAGTTCACCCTGACCACCGACGGCCTGGAGTGAGGGGGCAGCAAGGCTCATCCCCGCCGCGGCGCATCGCGGGCCCCCGGGGGCTGCCGGTGAAGTGGGTGACGCGCAGGGGCGCGAAGGTTGACCGGATCGCGTGCCCTTGGCTCATCCTGCGGTTCGTCGACAGGGACGCCGAGTTCCTCTTCGTGGAGCCCGGCGAGGTCGAGGCGGTCGCGAAGCGGGAGGGGGCCACCCCGTTCGACACGCCGGGCGCCCGCCTCGGCCACCGCGGGCGGGAGTGCAGCTTCGACGCGATCGTCCGCGAGTACGCGATCGACGACCCCGCGGTGCACGCGCTCGCGCGGATCGTCCGGGCCGCGGACGTGGCGTCCGAGCGCGGGACGGCCCCGGAGGCCGAGGGGCTCCTGGCCGTGGCGGACGGGTTCCGCCGGATCTCAAAGGATGACCACGAGAACCTGTCCCGACAGTTGTGGGTGTACGACGCGCTCTACGCGGCCGTCAAGTCCCGCCCGCGCCCGCCGGCCTGAGGGGGGGACGCCCCTTGCTCGACTACGTCCTGCGCGACGGGCGCGTCCTCCTCGTGGCGCGGGCCACGCGGGGGGTGGCCTACGGCTTCGTCGCCGTGATCCTCGCGTCCTACCTGCAGGCGCTCGGCGCCGACGCGGCGACCATCGGCGCCGTCCTCGGGCTCGCGCTCGGCAGCGGGGCGGCGCTCAGCCTCGTCGCGGGCCGGTTCGCCGACCGGTTCGGCCGGCGGCGGTTCCTCGCCCTCATGGGCGTCTCCATGTTCGCTGCGGGCCTGATCCTCGCGTTCACCGATTCCGTCGCGGGCGCGGCGGCCGCTTGCGCCTTTGGCGCGCTCTCCCCCACGGCGATGGAGGTCGGGCCCTTCCTCTCGGTGGAGCAGGCGGTCCTCCCGCAGGTGACGCGCGCGGCGCGCCGCGCGGACATGTTCGCGTGGTACAACCTGGTCGGGAACTTCGCGGCCGCCTTCGGCGCGCTCCTCAGCGGGGCGGCGCCGGCCATCGGCGCCGCGGTGGGCGGCGACACGGTAGCCGGGTTCCACGCGATGTTCCTCGCCTACGGCGTGATCGGCCTCGCGGCGTCGGCCATGGCGCTCTCCCTGACGCGAGGCGTCGAGGCGCCCGCGAGCGGCGCGGGCCCCACCCGCGGGCGGCTCGGCCCCGAAGGGCGGCGGACCGTCCGGTCGCTCGCCGCGCTCTTCGCGGTCGACTCGTTCGCCGGCGGCATGGTCATCCGCACGTTCGTGGCGTTCTGGCTCGCCGTCGTCTTCGCGCCGTCGGTCGAGGTCCTCGGCCTCGTCTTCTTCGGCGCAAACATGCTCTCGGGCATCTCGTTCCTCGTGGCCGCCCGGATCGCGCGGCGCCTCGGGCTGATCCGGACGATGGTGTACACGCACATCCCGTCCAACCTCCTCCTCATGGCCTTCCCGTTCTCCCCGTCGTTCGAGGTGGCCGCAGCGCTCTACCTGGCGCGCCTCTCGATGGCCCAGATGGATGTCGCCCCACGGCAGCTCTTCGTGGTGACCGTCGTCCGGCCGGACGAGCGGACGGCCGCGGCTGCGGTCACCAACACGGCGCGCAGCGTGGCGCAGGCGGGCGGCCCCTTTGCCCTCGGGGCGATCGCGTCGGCCACGTTTCTCGGGGCGCCCTTCGCCGTGGCCGGCGCCCTGAAGATCGCGTACGACCTCGTCTTGCTCCAAAGGTTCGGGTCGGTCGCAGCGGACGGCTGGGCGCATGAGGACGGGGGCGTGGACAGCGCGCCGGCCAACGCCGGATCGCCTCCCCCCGACCTTTGATATACCCGCCGCCGCGTTCCGGGGATAGTGTCAACGGAAGTCGGCCTGCTCTTTCAGGTGAAGAACGCAGACGACATACAGCAGTACGTGCGCCACGCCACGATCCGCGGCGGCGTCCTGTGGGGGACGGACTTCCCGCTGGACACCAAGGCGGTCCGCTACCCGCTCGTCGTCTACCTGCACAACCCGAGCCGCGCGGGGACGGCCGAGCCGGGCGTGCAGGCCTACGGGGTCGCGAGCCGTGTGGTGAGCGGACCGGCACCGACCCCACCCACGAGCGCCGACCTCGTCCCGCAGCACCTGCGCGGCGCCCCCCACATGACGTGGTTCTACTTCGACCAGATCCTCCCCATCAACCCGGCGGTAGCGCACACCGAGTTCTACACGTTGAACGGGATGCGGCTGGAGTCCGTGTCGCCGAATCGCCCCGTGGTGCTCGGGCCGCCGTACCCGGTGAAGCACCCTCCGGCCTGAGGGGAAACAGCGATACGGCGGGGCCCGATGGGGGCACGTGGACCGAATCGGATTCCGCGAGTTGGACCTCGAAGCGTTTGTCCACGCGACCGAATCGCGGGAGCGCGTCGAGGGGGCGCTCCTCCACGTGGCGCCCGGCGCCCGGGTGGAACGGCAGGCGCTGCGCGGCCACTTCGGCCAGCCGCTGCTCGTGCTGCGGGCGAGGCTGCGCGACCCGCCGGCCGTGGAGTCGGCCGTCCGGCGCCTGGCGGAATCGGCGGGGGCCGAGCTCGCGCGGACGCTCGCACGCCGGGTGGACGAGCAGGGGCGGTTCTTCGCGCGCCTGGACAAGCAAGCGGCCGCCGCGGGGACGATCGCGCTTTCCGACTCGACGGAGAACGACGTGATCAGGTGGACCGCGAGGGTCCGTGCGCCGGGCCGGGGGCGGGCTGATGTCCTTGCTGCCTTGGAGGCGCTGCTTCGGGGGGGCGCCACGGGCTCCATGGGCTCCACGGGGGGCGAGGAGGAGTAGCCGACCCCCGCGCAAAACACATAACCCCCCGCATACCATCTCCTCGCCCGTTGGGCTCCAGGCGGGAAGTAGCTTGGAACCCGTGAGTCGGGGCGCACCACGATGGGGTTCCTGAGCAAGCTCTTCGGCAAGAAGAAGGCGGCCGCGCCGCCGGCGCCTCCTGCGGCACCCCCGCAGGCGGCGCCAGCCCGCGCCCCCGCGGCTACGGCGCGGCCGGCGGCTCCAGCGCCTCCGCCCGCCGCGGCTCCGCCCCCGCCGAAACCTGCCCAGGCGCCCCCCGCGAGACCCGCGGCGCCTGCGACCAGCGCCCCGCCGGCGGCCCCGGCCGCGCCCGCAACGGCGTCGGCGCCCGCGCCCGCGGCTCCAGCCCCACAGGCGCCCAAGCCTTCGGGCGCGGACGTCCCGTGGATGACCGCGGCCGACTACGAGAAGAGGAAGGTCCAGGCGCAGCAGGTCGCCGCGCCCGCGCCGGCGGCCACGCCCGCCGTGATCACGGGGAAGGTGGAGGTGACCCCGGAGTCCGAGTTCTACCAGGGGTTCGTGCGCTTCACGGTCTCCGTGGCCAACGGGATGAACGTGCCCGCGGGCCGGATGCAGGTCATCCTCGACTACAACGAGGACATCCTCCGGCTGCAGCGGATCGAGCCCACGAACCTTCGCGCGGCCGGGTCGCGCGTGCTCCTCGGCGACGTCAAGCCGGGCGACACGAAGCGGCTGGTGTACTACCTCGACCCGCAGATCTGCACGGAGTCGCTCGTGGACGGGGTCGTGCAGTACCGCCTCCCCGACGGCAAGACCAAAGCCGTCAACATGAGGCCGATGAAGGCGGAGGTCGTCTGCCCGCTCTTCTTCACCAAGGAGGTGGCGAGCTCCGCGCTGCTCAAGCGGCTGGTCGAGAACGAGCTCAAGGTGCGGGACTCGAAGGTCTACCACACAACGCTCGGGATGGGGGCCCAGCATTCGAAGGTCTACGACGTCGCGAAGAGCGCGGTCTCCGCGCACGACGTGAAGGAGGTGCGCGAGTTCCTCACGTACAACCCCTACGCGGCCGAGTGCTGGTTCTACGGCGAGACGAAGGTCAAAGGGTACAAGATCGTCATCCGCGCGGCGGTGCGCGAGCAGGAGAACGTCGTCGAGCTCTTCGCGGCCTCGACGGAGGCCAAGGCCGTCACGGGCCTTCTGGCCGAACTCAACCGCCAGCTCGTGACGGACCTGGAGTCGAAACTGCCCGGGACGTCGGTCGAGCAGGTGCTCGACGACACGTTCAAGGAGCGCGTCCAGGCGCAGGCGCAGACGGCGCGGCTGTCGGTCGACGAGATCGGGGCCGGCGAGACCGAGATGTAGGGCGTGGCCGGGGGGGGCCGGGCGGTGGTCCGGGGCGGCGTGGCACCGCGGCAGGAGGAGGCCGCGGCCATCCGGCTGCGCCTCGAGGTGGGGATCGCGCACGAGGACGCGCTCGCGGTCGTCCGGGCGGGGTACCTGACGGCGGCCGAGGTGGCGGCCGCCGACGACGACGAGTTCGTGCGGGCCGTGCGCCTGCCGCGCGCGCGGGCGCAGTCCGTCCTCGCGGCCGCCCGCGCGCCCGGCTCCCACGCGCGGGGGCCGGGCGAGCGGCCGCGACTCCTGCGGGAGCAGCCCGTCGGGCCCGCCGTGGCGCGCGCCACCGGACCCGTCCGCCGGGCGGTCGTGAAGGCCTTGGGGGAGCCCGCGCCGGCCGCCGAGGAACCGACGGGGCCGAAGCCCGCGCCGCCCCACGCCGCGTCCGACCGCGCGCGCCGCCGGCGGCTGCGCGACGAGGCGGCCGAGGCCGAGCGCGACCTCGACGCGGCGCTCGAAGGGCGCGGGGGCGACTAGGGATTTCCGCTGGGCGCTCACGGCTCGAAGCTCGAGAGGGACGCCGCGCGCGGCGGGATGGCGAGCGGCCACGCGGCCTCCACCGGGGCGCCCGAGGCGTCGAACTGCAGGACCGCCTCCTGCCGGGCCGCGTCGGCCGCCGTGCGCAGCTCGACGCTCCGGATCCACCCGTCCTTCCCGTCGGCGCCCTTCCCGCGGACGCGCCGCCCGTGGAGCACCATCCCGTCCTCCAGGCGCACCGAAAGGTCGTGCTCGTCCACGCGGACGAAGAGCGACCGCCGCGCCATCCCCGCCTGGCCCTGCGCCCGGCCCGCGAGCAGGGCGAGCAGCGAGACGCTCGGCCCTAGGACCAGCGAGCCCGGGGCAAACGCGGTCTCGACCCGGTCGGGCACGCCCCCGGGGGGAATCCGCGTGATGAAGACGTGCTCGCCGAGCGAACGCAGCGCGACCGTGGTCACCTCGGTCGGCGGCGGCGCCGCCGTCAGTTGCCACTCCATGGACTCGAGCGTGCCCTGCGTCGTCACGGCCGCCTCGAGCTGCCACCGCCGTGGGCGCCCCTCCCGGATCTCGCCGGACGCCACGAGCCGGTCTCGCCCGTCGGCGGAAGCGACGGACCACCGCTCCTCGGCCACCGCCTGTCCGCCGGCGACCGTCTGGAACGCGCCCCGCACCGCGTCCCCCCCGCGGAGCGCCCGCGCGGCGCTACCGGATCCGCTCGAGCTCGAAGCTGCCGAGCTCGATCCCCCTAGGGGTGTGCCGGTAGCGGACCCACTGCGAGGAGCGCGTGCCGGGGACGCCCTGCGCGCGCAGCGCGTGGCCTTCCCGCTCCTCCTGGCACCGGATGACGCCCTGCACCATCCCGGCCAGCGCCTCGACCTCGTCGGACGAGTGGATGCCGGACTCCGCGACGAAGACCGCCCCCGACTGCTGCTTGCGGACGGCCGCGACGAGCTGCTGGAGGAATGTCCGCGCGACCTCCGGCTCCGCGTGCCGCCAGCTCTCCGTGAGCGGCAGGTATACGAACCGGAAGGAGGGGTGCGCGCTGCCCAGGTGGTCGAAGTGCTTGGCGATCGCCGCCTTGATCTTCGCGAAGTCCGCGGGCGAGAGGACCTCCTCGATGTGGTCGCGCGGCAGTTCGCCCCGCTGGCCCTTGCCCGACGCGTCCACCCACCGCAGGTGCGTGCGCACGCGCGCCTTCGCGGGGTCCGAGAGCATCAGGTCCAACTCGTCGGCAAGCTCCGCGGGGCTGCGGACCGTGGTGACGATGATGGCGGGGATGTCCCGCTCGAGGCCGTCGGCGACGAAGCCGAGCGGGATCGCCTCCTTCCCGCAGAAGGCCGGCCCCACGACGAGGAGGCTTGAGCCCTCCGGGATTCCCCCCCCGACGAGCTCGTCGAGCCGGGCGTTGCCGAGCGAGAGCCGCCCGGGCGCGGGCTCCGTGTGCGTAGGCTCGCGGGCCGCCTGGGCCGCGGCCGCTCCCCCCCCGCGCACCGCGCCCTTGGCCGCAGCGCCGGCCGCACCGACCGCCGAGGCCGCCCGCGGCGCGATCTCGCCGAGGTCCTCCTCCAGCGCCTTCAGCGCCTCCCGCGCGAAGTCGGGGGTCGACTCGAGCTCGAAGAGCGCGTTCTCCCGCTCCTTGAGGCGGGCCTCCTGCGTCGACAGGCGCTCCTTCTGGCCCGCGAGCCCCTTGCGCTCCGCGAGCTGCTGCTGCGACCGCCGCGCGAGCTCCGCCTCGTAGTCCTTCATCTTCTTCTCGCGCGCCGCCAGGCGCTCCTCCGCCTTCCGGAGCTCGGCCTGCGCGAGCTCCGCGCGCGACTCGAGCGCCTTCACCTCGGCGTAGGACTTCGAGTACGCCTGGGCGCGCGCTCCCGCGTGGGCCGCTTCCTGCTCGGCCTTCCGGCGCAGCGCCTCGGCCTCGGCTTTCTCGCGCGCGGCCTCGCTCACCTTGTCGGAGAGGGCCAGCTGGATCCGCTCGAGCTCCTTGGCCCGTCCGTCGAGGGCCTCGAGGCGCTGTGCGGCGTCCCGCTCCGCGCGCTCGACGCGCGCCCGGTCCTCGGCGAGCGCCTTCCGCGCGCCCTCGAGCTTGTCCCGCTCGGCGCCGAGCTCCTGCTCGACGCGCGCGAGCGCATCGGCGCGCTCCTGGTCCGCGTGCGTCGCCCGCGCGTCGGCCACGCGGGACGCGTCGTTGGCGCGGCTGCGCAGGTCCATGGCCATCTGCCGCGCGGACTCGGCTTCCCGCACCTTGCGCTCAGCCGCGTCGAGCGACGCCCGGGCCGCCTCCCGCTCGCGCTTGGAGTGGACCAGCTCCTGCTCGGCCGCCTTCCGGTCGCGCTCGATCCGGATGCGCTCGTTCTCGGACTTGGTGCGCTCCGTGAGGAGCGACTCCTCGTACGTGGCGAGTTCCCGCTCCCGCGCCTCCGCGCGCGCGGCCAGCGCCGCGAGCTCGCGCGCCCGCGCCTCATGCGAGGCGAGCTCCGCCTGGGCCTTGGCGAGCGCCTGGGCCGCCGCCGTCTCCGACGCGGCCGCCTGCTCGCGCAGCTTGGCCGCCTCGGCGTTCAGCCGCTCGGCGGTGGACAGCCGCTCCTCGGCGGCGCGGCTGTCCGCCTCCGCCTTCGCACGCTCGTCCTCGATCTCCGCGGCGCGCTCGGCCGTCTGTGCGAGCGCCTTGTCGAGCTCGCGGTTGCGCGTCTGGATGCGCGTGGCCTCCATCGCCAGGCGCTCGTTGGCCCCCTTGACGATCTCGCGCTCGGCGCCGGCCGTCGAGGTCATCGACACGACGAAAAGCACGCCCGCGACCATGAAGAGGGCGCCGCCCACGTGGTACTCCCAGACGACGAGCGCCACCTGCCCCGCCGGGAAGGCGAAGTGGACGAGGCTGAGCAGCGTGGGGACGATGGCGCAGAGGGTTGCGACCATCTTGCGGGACGACCACTCGCTCCATGTGAGGATGTAGCCGAGCATCCCGAACGTGATGCTCATCACCCCGAGGGGGTACGACACCTGGGAGGCGGTCATCGCCAGCGCGCCGCCGAGCACCGCCACGGCAATCACGATGACGAGGGAGGAGAGGACGAGACCTCCGAACATCATGAGGTTGTGGTACTCGGAGAGGTGGCCGGAGACGAGCCTGCCGCGCTTGCTCATGTACGCGGTCCCGGAGACGGCGAGCCCCGCGAGGCCGGGCCCCACGGGCAGGAGGAACGCGAAGATGTCCGCGAACCCGAGCGGGTCCTGGAACGGCGGTGTCTGGAGGTAGATGAGCGTGCCCAGCGTCGCGAGCGTGGCCCAGGCGACCGCGCTGGCCAACGCGCACCTCCGCCCGAGGTCGACCTCGAGCATGGCGGCCTGGTACCTCGTGGTGGCCTCGGACGTCTTCGTGGCCGCGCGCTTGCCGGCCCCGGGGTCGCCCCGGGCCCGGCGCACGGCGTCCTGCACCTTCGGCGGCGCTTGCTTGGTCGCCAACCTCCCACCCGATGCGCTCGGACGTTTCCGGCCCCGATTTAATGCTTCCCCGGGTGCTTTCAAGGCCGGTTCGACCCCGGCCGCCGGGGGCGCCAAGTCTTTTGGCCGCGTCCGCGCTCCCGCGCGCCGATGGCGAAGGGGAAGCGGCGCGCGCGGCCCCGCGCGGAGCGGCCCTCCGCCCCCAGCAAGCGGCGGGCAGCCCCCGCCGGGCGCCCGCGCCGGCCGGCGGCGCGGCCCCCGGCCGTCGAGGACATCGAGGTCACGGGCGCGATGACGGCCGCCGACCTCGTGGAGCAGATGGGGCTCGCAGGGGGGTTCACGGCCAAGCACGTCGCGGAGGCGCTCGGCGTCCTCCAGGCGATGCGCGGCGACGCAGCGAGCGTCAACTTCCTGTCGTTCCCCGCGGCGCTCATGGCCACGGGCTGCCGGGGGGTGATGCGCACGCTCGTGGACACGGGCGTCTTCCACGCCGTCGTCACCACCTGCGGGACGCTCGACCACGACATCGCCCGGTCGTTTGCTCCGTACCACCCGGGGTCGTTCGCGATGGATGACCGGGAGCTGCTGGCGGCCGGCGTCCACCGGCTGGGCAACGTGCTCGTCCCCCGGGACAGCTACGGGCCGCTGCTCGAGGAGCGCCTGCGCCCCTGGTTCGACGACCTCTACGCCCGGGGGCTCCGCGACTACACCTCGCCCGAGATCCTCCGGGAGGTCGGCATGCGCCTGCCCTCCACATCGTTCCTCGCCACGTGCGCCGCCCGGTCGGTCCCCGTCTTCGTCCCGGGGCTCACCGACGGCGCCTTCGGGAGCCAGCTCTGGATGTACTGGCAGGAGCACCGCGCGTTCCGGTGGGACCCCATGCGGGAAGAGCACGAGCTCTCCGACATCGTCTTCGCCGCCAGGCGCTCGGGCGCGCTCATGGTGGGCGGGGGGATCTCGAAGCACCACACCCTCTGGTGGAACCAGTTCAAGGGGGGGCTCGACTACGGAGTCTTTGTGACGACCGCGAGCCAGTACGACGGGTCGCTGTCGGGGGCGCGCCTCGAGGAGGCGATCTCCTGGGGGAAGCTCAAGCCGAAGGCGCGTTTCGTGACCGTCGACGGCGACGCCACGGTCATGCTGCCGCTGCTTGCGGCGGGGCTGCTGCGGTAGTGGCGGCGGGAGCGGAGGCGAACGGAAGCTCGGAGCGGGGGAGGCGACCGCCCGCTACACCACCCGGTCAGGACGGCTTGCCTCGGGACGTTGTCCGGGCAGCTTCCACGACACGCTCGGCGATCTTCACCATGGCCGCCGCGTCGCCTCGCGGCAGCAGGCGGTCCTCGTACTCGACCACGTTCTTCCTCGAAACCAGGTCCCGCAGGTGCTTCTTGAGCTGCTCCCTCTGCGGGGTGGGCAACCGGTCCACGAGCGGCAGGACCTCCATGTGCCGGGGGCTTGTCGACCGGACGCCGAGGTAGTGCACCGTCAGGCTGTCGCACGCCGTGATCGCGGCGTGGATCGCAAGCACGGCCGCCGAGTCCTCTTCGTCCTCCCCGCCGCTTCCGAGGACCCGCTTGGCACTTTTGAGGAACCGCTCGGCCTTCGCGAGGTACACGGACGCCCGCGCCGGGTCGACCCGCGCCGTGGGGGGTGGCGCCTTCAAGCGCCCGCCTCCAGCCGGATCCCCGTGCTGCGCGCCGTCTCGAGGAGCCGCCGCGCTCCGCCCCGCGAGACGGCCGCCCGGGTGTAGGCGATCGCCTCGAGGTGGTTTCCAAAAAGCGCCAGGATGGTGTCCTGCAGGTCGTTGAGACCTTCCTTCCACCGGCTCCTTGCACGATCACTGGCAAACACAAGCAAGACGTCGATGTCGCTGCCCGGCTCCTCCCGACCTTGCGCCACCGAGCCAAAGAGGTAGGCTTCCTCGGCACCGCCCATCCGCCGCTCAAGGAGGTCGATGAGCGCCTTCTTGGGCGCGGCCTCGAGGTCAGCCAGGGGCGCGAGCCGCTTCGCCAGGAAGTGGTTGGCGTTGAGCGACCACAGGCTCGCGCGCCCCGCGCGGCGCTGGAAGCACAGCCGCTCGGCCTCCAGGTCGCGCAGGGCCTCTATGGCCCGGGGCGGAGAGACCCGCGCCCGGCGGGCGACCTCGCGGCCCGTGAGCAGCTCGCCCGGGGCTCCGAGCATCACGGCGAGCACCGCAGCCCGAGCGGGGCTGCCGAGGAGCGCGGCGAGGAGTCCGTGGAAGCGCATGTTACGGAATCGAAACATGTGTTTCGATATATGAACATATACTCAAGAGTCGCGCCGGTAGGAAGCACAGCGAAGCCCCCGGCACCCCGGAACCTCTCGGCCGAAGAAAGGGCTTGGGGGGTTTCTCGAGGCCTTTCACGGGGGCCTCGAGGCTCGGCGGGGCGACGGGGGAGGAGGAGACCGAGGGCCACTTGGATCGCGCGCGCCCCCTCGGTCTACCGCTTGGAAAAAGATTTGTCGTGGGAAGACGAGCAGCGTGGCCGTGTCCACCTGGCGCTGGCAGGACCACGTCGGCCCGCTAGCGCTTGCGGCAATCTTTGGCTCCGTGCTCGCGGGCTCCCTCCTCATCGCATTCGCATTCGGCGAGATGGTGGAAGTGGGGGACGGGGAGGCGCGGGTCGCCGCCTTCGACGGCGCAGCGGACCTCAACCGAACCCTCGTTCTCGAGGAGGGCGTGCACTCCTTCCTCTGGCAGACGGACGCGCCGCCGTATGCGGCGGACTACCGGTGGAATGTCACGGTCCGGCTCGAGAGGGTCGGCGGCGGCGTGGTGACGGAGGGTCACGCCACATGGGAGGAACACGCGCCCTGCGTGGGAGGGGCGGGGGGAGTTGCCTCCTGCAGCGACCCGCCGCCCTACCGGCTCATGCGTCTCCACCTCGAGGCGGGCAGCTACGGCCTTCGGGTGGAGGCGGTCGAGGCCAACGCGTCCGCCGGCGCGGGGGCGGCCGGCGCCACGCTCGAGGTGCGACGCGCGGTTCCTCCGCCTGCCGCGGCGGTGGCGCTC
>Ga0214471_10003435_pt1 | contig 12290 bp, 11 predicted proteins | sample RVTome_5_FD_207665 | JGI IMG/M metagenome (GOLD analysis project Ga0214471, IMG submission 207665) | Soil microbial communities from uranium-contaminated site in the Upper Colorado River Basin, Wyoming, United States - RVT142D155 | ecosystem: Environmental > Terrestrial > Soil > Contaminated >... | reverse complement strand
GGCTAGTTAGTTAGGGCCTGCGATGGCCAAGATCCGAAGCTCCAAGCTGGCTACCCTGATCGTTGTCGTGATGACCTGCCTGCTGGCGGGCCTCATCGAGTACGGCGCGCGCTTTGTGCAGTATCGGCGCCTCGGCCCGCGCAGCCAGGTCCCTGGTCTGCTGAGAGACCGCTGGGCCGCTTGGCGCAACAATCCGGCGTTTGCCCGCGAAGACATTACCCACAACGCGCAAGGCTTCCGTAGGATGTCTGAGGTGGCGCGCCAGAAGCCGCCCGGCACGGTGCGCCTTTTCTTCCTCGGCGGGTCAGCCGCCTACGGCTGCGAGGGGCTCTACACCCACATCGAAGACCGCTTCACCCGCCTTTACGACAACGAGACGATCGACTTCTATCTGGAGCAGAAACTGAACCGCGAGCTGCCGCAAAAACACTGGGAAGTCATCAACGCGGCCGTCAACGAGTACCGGCTGCACCAGCACTTGGCGCTGCTTCTGTCGCGCCTGCAGCAATACCATCCCGACTACGTGATTCTCATGGACGGCCACAACGACGTCTCGGGATTTGTGGCGGCCGGTCCCGACTATGACCCTTACGCGGTCACCTCGTACCGCGAGGAGTTCGAGTCCGTGGCGAATCCACGAACCTTCAGCGATTGGATCGCCATGAACGCTGCCTGGTTGAGGAACAACAGCGTCTTTTACGCGAGCCTGGAACGTAGGCTCAGCAGGCTGACGCAATTTTCCCTCAGCCAACAACAGGCCGCGCGGCGTCCCGAGCTTCCGAAGCCAGTGCGTTTCGAGGACCTTTCGTCCCAGGAGCAGCAGGAGTATCGAACGAACTGGAACGAGTTGGACAAGTACACGCGGATTGCGCGCCAGATCTACCAGGTCTGCCGCCTCAACAACATCAAGGTTGCCTTCGCGATGCAGCCGGAGTTGATCCTGAGCGGCAAAAAGTATGCTGGCTCCGAGCAGCGGCTGGCGGACTACCACCGCCAGCGTTACGGGCCCCTCGTGATCTACTCCTACGAGACGTTCTATCCGGAAATTGCCCGCCAGACGCGGGAAGCCGGCGCCGCGGACGGTTTCGCGCTGCTGGACCTGACCGACGCCTTCGACGACTCCCCGCTGCAGACCTTCAGCGACTACTGCCACATGACGCCGGACGGCAATCGCATCGTCGCCGACCGCTTGTTCGCCGAACTTGAGCCGAAGTTTCGGGAGTTGGCCCAACAGCCCGCGGGCGGCGTCGAAACGAGCCCGCCGGAACCGGCTGCAGGCCGCGCTAACGCGTCCCAAAAAACAACTGGCAGACAACCGCGCCCACCAACGTCATCGACCAGCCCCACGCCATCAGCTTTGTGAACAGTTTCTGGCGGTCTTCGGTGGCGGTCGCGCCAGCCAGGCACAGCGCCCCGATCGTCGAAAGCGGAGAGACATCGACCAGGTGCGCGCCGACATTCACCGAGTAGGCGATCATCAAGGGATTCGCTCCCGGCAAGTTTTCGATCAAGCCTGGGATCGTCGGGAGAAAAGCGGGCAGAACCACCCCGGACGAGCTGCTGTAGACCGAAATGACGCCCGTTACGAAGGCCATTACGCCGGTGATATAGGTCGCCCCGGCGAGCTTCGCCAGCAGCTCGGTAAACAGAGCCATCCCGCCCGTTGTTTCCATGACACCAATCAACACAGCCACGCCGCAGACCATCAGGATCACGCCCCAAGGCATCGATCGGACGGCTTCCGGCTCGTCCGCTGCTCCGGCGAGGGAAAGGATGACCGCGGCGGCAAAGCTGCCCATGCCGACGTGTACGCCCAGAAACACGACCGCCACGAACAAGGTTGAGATCACCGCGAGCGTCACGCGCTGAGGCCCGTCGAAGGGCTTCGGCGGCGCCTGGGTGATGCTCTGCGGCGGATCCCCGAGCTCCGTTGCGGGCTGCCTTTCAAACAGCTTCAGGCCGCCCAAGAAGAAAAAGCCGGAGAACGCCACGAAGCTTTGCGCCGCCAGCGTGTTGAAGAAGTTCGGCCAGGCCATGCCCTGCAGGCCCGCTCCCGCCATCAGATGGTTGGCAATGATGCCCGTCGGTGCGATCGGAGAAAAAGTGCCGGCGTTCGAACCGTTCGCCAGCATGATCGTCATCAGGAATCCCCCGATGCCTGCCTCGCTGGCCACGCGCATCGCGACCGGGGCGAGAAGCGCGGCCGCCGCGATGCCGCCGGCCCCGCTCGCCCCTAAAACCATCGCCAGCAGGAAGAAGACGATTGGAATCACTCCCCGATTGCCCCGCGCCAGACGCACCAGCCCGTGGGCCACCTTTTCCAGCGTTCCGTTGACGCTTGCCTGAGAAAACAGCAGCGTGACCCCGGCGAGAGTGAAGAACAGGTCGCTGGGAAAGCCGCCGAAGATTTCGGCGACCTTGAGCCCCGCCGCGAAGTGCCCGATCAGGAACGCCAGAGCGATCGAGAGGATCCCGACGTTGACCGCCGTGAAGCAGCTCACCAGGATCGCAACGATCAGAGCCAGCAAAGAGAGAGCGGCGAGATTCATGCTGGTGACAGGTTCTTTCGGGAAGGCGCTGATAGTGTACCGCGGCAGAGCGGCGCACTTGCGTGGCGCGGGCCTCCGGCATTCGGCGTCGACCTCAGGTCGGCGTTCTTCGCTCTGGCAGCGGGATACGCCGGCATGGCCGTCTGAAGGCGGCCCTTGGGCGGGTCGCCGCCACGCCGCGGGTACCCCGCCTGACCGCACTGGGGACAGCCTGTATCGGCTGAATCGGTCCTGCTCGACACCGCTCCAAACCAGCCGCTATCCTGAAATCTCCCTTTCTAAACCTATGGCCAAAGTCTTTCCGTTCCGACCCTACCGCTATACCCCGACAGCCGGTCCGGCGGCGGAGCTGGTTTCGCAGCCCTACGACAAGATTCCGCCGGAGCAGCAAGAGGAGTACTACCAAGCCAGCCCCTACAACGTGATCCGGGTGATCAAGGGGAAGCCGGAGCCCTCCGACAACGAGTCGAACAACGTCTACACCCGCGCCGCCAGGACCCTTGAGCAGTGGATCGCCGGGGGCATTCTGGCGCAGGACCCCGAGCCGGGCTTCTACCCTTACTGCCAGCAGTTCCAGCACCCTGACACGGGCGAAGCTCTTCAACGGAAAGGGTTTATCGGCCTGTTCCGGCTCGAGGAGTACGAAGCGGGCGTGATTCACCGTCACGAGCTGACCCATTCCGGCCCGAAGCTCGACCGTTTGAAGCTGGCCCGTCACACACACGTCTATTTCGAGCAGTTATTCACGCTCTACGACGACCCGGATTTGGTGATCGATCGCCGCCTCGACCAGGCGGCGCAAGCGGAACCGCTGCTGACCGCCGAGGAGGGCAGCATCCTGCATCGGGTCTGGAGAATCAGCGATCCAACCGCGGTAGCCGAGATCCAGGCAGCGATGGAGCCGAAGAAGCTGCTGATCGCCGACGGCCACCACCGCTACGAAACGGCGCTGACGTTCTTCCGCGAGAACCCCAACCTGCCCGGCGCGGACAAGGTCATGATGACCTTCGTCAACATGCGCGGCAGCGGACTCGTGGTGCTCGCCACGCATCGCATTCTCGACGGCCTGGCCGGTTTTGACCCGGCGGCCCTGCTGGAGCGCGCCCAAGCGTATTTCGATGTTGAGCGGCTCGACTCAACGGCCGCTTTGCGGAACAAACTCGACGCCACGCCGGCGGACGTTTCCGTGATCGGCGGTGTTTTCGCCAACGACTCAGGCTCTTACCTGTTCACGGCGAAAAACCCAACCGCCGACCCCAATGTCGGTGCGGCGCTCCAGGAGGTAAAGAGAGACCTCGGCGCCCGCGTTCGGATCGTGGAAGGTCCGGCTGGCGCCACAACTCAAGGGCGTTCGCTCGACGTGGTGATTCTTCACCAGGCGCTGCTGGGCCAGGCGCTTGGCATCTCCGAAGAGGACGTGCGGGAGGAAAAAAACATCCGCTATGTGCGCGGATTCCAGCCAGCGGTGGACGAGGTGCGTTCCGGCAAAGCCCAGGCAGCGTTTCTGCTGCGGCCGGTCGGGGTCGAGAGAGTCGCCGCGATCGCATTCGCGGGCGGCGTGATGCCGCAGAAGTCCACGGATTTCTACCCGAAGCTGCTCTCGGGCCTTACCATGTATCGTTTCGGATAACCCAGACCCACAGCAGCCACAGCGTCAGCAACAGCGAAAGCGAGCCCGCCACGGCCCACTTCCAAAGCCGCGGCGCGCCCTGCTTTTCGCGGCGCTCGGCCGCGTTGCTGGCGAACTCCTGCAGCCCGGCCGGCAGCTCGCGGATTTGCTCGTTCAAGCGTTCGTAGGCTTCCTGGTTGGCGATCAGGACGGTTTGGGAGTTCGGCCCTTCCAGCGTCTGCTTGACGACCTGGCGCAGTTCCGGTGGAACGTCTTCGATGGAGTGGTAAACGCGGTCACCCTCAGGGGTGGCGATGCGGACCGTGCGTGTTTTGCCGACCCATTTCATGACGCTTTGGGAGCCGTCTTCGGCGGGAAACCCACCTCTTTGATCTGGCCGTCGGACTGCGCCTGCCGCGCGAACTCGGCCACGACATCAATGAAGCCCAGCGAGGCGCGAGAGAGAGGCTTATCCTTGCGATAGATCATGCCGAGATTACGCATCATTGGCAACGGCGACAGGGCCACGGCGCAGATCGCTTTGCGGCGCAGCTCGGACTGCGCATTGGAGATGCCCATGAACCCCAAGCCCAGCCCCGCCATGACGAACTGCTTGATCATCTCGCTCGACTCCAACTCCATCGAGACGTTCAGATCATCCTCGACGCCGGCCAGGTACTCGTCGATTCGGCTGCGCGTGCGCCCGCTCTTGGGCAACAACAGCGGATAGCGCGCGATTTGCTCGGGACCGACCGCGGCGGCCTTGGCCAGCGGATGCGAGGGCGGCACCAGCAGCCGGATCTCGTCGCTGTGAATCTGCACGACTTGCAGGCGGCGCTCCTGAACCGGCAACTGCGTGATGCCGAAGTCCACCGAGTTGTCCATCACCGACTGCACGGTCTGCGCCCCGTAGGACCGGATTACCTGTAACTGTACCTCGGGAAAGCGCTCTTTGAAGTTCGAAAACACCCGCGGCAGCACGTTGATGCAGGTCGCCTCGTTGGCGGCGATGACGACCTCACCCCTCGGAACGCGGTCCAGCTCCCGCACCGCGTCGAAGGCCTGGCGGCGCGTCTCCAGAATCTGTTGGGCGAAATCGGAAAAGACCTTGCCGGCCGTCGTGAGCGAGATGCGGCTGCCGAAGCGCTCAAAGAGCTGAGTGCCCAGCTCCTGCTCCATTTGCCGGATCTGGGCGCTGATGGCCGGCTGTGTCCGAAAACACGTCTGGGCCGCCTTGGAGAAGCTCTTCAGGCGTACGATTTCCAGAAACGTATGTAGCTGATCGAAATCCACGTGGATGCGTTTATCGTCGTGGGTGCGAATCGTGTGCCGGCCGGAAGGAACCGAGCCCTGCCCTTAGGCCGGTTGCAGAAATCGTTTGCGGTCGAGCGGCCGGGCGGGCGAAATCCCGCCGCTGTATTACTGAATCGCTGCGCGCCCAAACCACACCGGCTATTTTCCAACGTACCCAAACCGGTGGGGGATCACCCTACGATGCGTACTATAGCATACGACCCCCTAACTTCCCCGCAGAAATCTCGCCGGGAGTTCCACGTAAGGGTATGATTCTGCGAGGGTTAGAGAAATCAATTTAGACCTGTGCGCGGAGGCGGCCGAGGCCCGCGCCTATGCCCTCCCGGCCTCAGCGGAGAGCTGAGAAACCCGGCTCGAGCCTTAGCAAAGTACGGCCCGCCGGGAAGGGTCAAGGCGCAGAACGGTCTTCACTCTGACGTCTCGTCGCCACCAGCGCCGCTACCCTGCTGGGCGCTTTCTATGAGCTGTTTGGCTTCTTCCAGATCCGAAGCCAATACTTTAACCTCCACCCAGCCGGTGGGAAGCTCCGGAACGTTTTCTCGAACGATCAGCGACTTCAAGTCGGCGGATTGAAGCAGGCCGTGAATCGACTCGGCTTCCACCTCCGCGGAACGGCTGCGCGACCGGAACACTATCACCAACTCGTCGGGCGAATAGTCTTGCGGGAAGAATTTTTCAGACACCTATGGATCTCCTGGGCTCCATGCGGTGAGCGGGGACTGGCCCGACCGCTTCGAGGCCGCCGGCAAACGACCAGTATAATCTTATCCAGGGACTTGCTCATGCCCAGTGAGGCCGAGATTGAAGCGGAAAGACAGAGGGTTCGCCGGCTGCAGTTCATGATGTCGATGGTGATGAACGTGATCAGCCAGGACGTGAACATGCCGGTTGAGGAAGCCGCCGAGCTGATTGCTTCGGCCCGTAAGGCCGCGCTGACGATGTTTCCCGGCAAGGAACTCGCCTATGACCTCATCTACCGGCCCCGGTTTCAGAGGTTGATGACCGAGAAGTACAACCTGCAGTAGGGCGGGTCCGGACAGTTCTTGCCGTGGGCTGACAGGCGCAGGCCGCGCAGCGATAGCAAGGGGATGCCGCCGCCGCTTCGTTACGGCCCGGAGCGGTACCAGCTCAGCAGTTCGTCTCCCGTCTGCGGAATCGCACCTGCCAAGAACGTCACGGTGTTCGAGCTCAGCGTGAAATCCTCGCCGGGCTTCTGGATCACTCCGTTAACAGCCAGGAGCAGGCTTTGGGCCGGGCTGGGCGCGGCCTGCAGCGTGAACACGGCGTTGACGCCGTTGATGGTCCCGCCGGGAACTTCCGCGTCATGGAAGACTACTGCGCCCGTCTCCAGCGAGACCACCGTCCCGTTCGCCTTGCGGATCGATAACTCGCCCGTCGAAGAGTCCAGGAACAGGCGAAGCCGCCCGGCCGCGGGCGTGGCTGGCGCCGTGCGGTCCTTAACCTCCAGGTAGGTTCCTTCCAGCACGACGTTGCCGGCGGAATCGACGCTGCTGAGCGTCGTGCCGGCGTTGTTCTCCCACTGCTGCAGCGCGGTTGTCGCCTGCCCCTGCCCGGCTTTCACGGTCAGCTTGGTCGCGCCGACGGTCGGCCTCACGTCGCTCACGGTCATCGACGTGTTGACAAGCGTGTCGCCGTTGCGAAAGATCTGCAGCGCCTTGTCTTTGAACACGCCATTGTCGTCATAGCGCGAAACCTCGAGCGTGCTGGCGAACGAAGTGAAGGCGAACCGGTTCAGGTTATCGATGATGAAAAACTGGCTGGCGACGTTGCCGCCGATCTGCGCGGCCAGCCCCATTTCGCGAAAGAAGGCGCTGCCGACCGGGGAGATCAACCCCAGCACCGAGCTGTCCGACCCCAGCCATTGCTGGACCGGCGCCGACTGCCCGACAGCCGCTTGCACGTTCAGCGCCGGTGAGGTGGGGATGGTCGAAAGAATCGTGTCGTTGGTGTCCTTGAGCGCGCCGATGCTCTCGGGCGTCACCGCGTCCGAGCCGGCGGACGCGTGCGTGGAGGCGTGCGCCAGCGGAGTACGCGCGTTCGAAAGGCGCGCATCGTTCCCCTGCGTGACCGTGCCCGCGGAGGCGCCATAAACCGGTTGGATGTCGGTGCGCGTCTGCCCGGCGTTGTCGATAGCCTGAAGTCCATTGAAAAAGTTGGCGACATTGCGTTGCGTCACCGCCGTGCCACCGCTCTGAAAAATCTCGTACGCTGTACCCTCGCCCTGGCCTACCGCTTGAGCCCAAAAAAGATTGCCGGCGCCGTCGGTCGTCAGCCGTTGGCCCGACACTCCGTCGGCCACCGGCAGAGTGTAGAGCGTGCTTTGGCTCAACGTGGGGATTCGGAACCCGATCGAGTTCGAGCCGCCTTGGTCTTGGAGGGCGAAAAGCGGCGTGCTCGGCCCCCCGCCGCTGTCCTGGATCGATTGTGGCTCCGAGAAAACGTTGGAGTCGTTCAGCCCGGCCTTGTCATCGAGGGCCGCCACCAGGCCGTTGACCTGCGATTGCGCAATCGCCATGCCCATCGCCGGTGGCGGGCTTACGCGCACCTGGCTCACCGTCACCGGGGTCATACTCTCGGGAACCAGCCACGTCTCCGTCGAGCGAACTCCGTTGTCGAGCAGATAGGAAACCTGGTAACTGGTTCCGCTGGGCGTTGCCTCTTCGTTCGGCGTCAAGTCCACGAGCAAAACGCCCGCCACGATCTTGACGTTGATTGAGCTGCCCGCCACGGTGGAGCCGTCCGAAGCCGTGAAGCCGCGCCACTGAATCGTTACCGTCCCCTCAACCTTGCTTCCGTTGGCGTTGTAGAGAGTGTCCTGCACCCGTGTGAGCGGAATCGCCAATGCGCTCGTGCAGAGCAGCCAGAGAGCTGCCGCCATGCGAAGCAACTTCGCCCCGCGGTTGCTGACCTGTCTCATCGTCCCCTTACTCCCCAAAAATGATTCTGCCCGGCGTACCCGATGCGGTCATGGCTCCCTCGAAACCAACAGAAACCATGGAGCGCCGCGGATTTGCCGGGCAATCAGTTGCTTTTACTTCCACGATACCCGCCCATACCTAGGAGTTTTGGGAATCTTCTTCATAAATTATTGAAATGCAGGGAGATAGAAATTTCGTTTTGTTGTGACTGAACTCCACGGAGGGCGCGGATGCCTGCTGGATAAACTGCGGAGTACGGCGGCTCGCATTCTTGTGGCGCAAGCGCTCAGCTTGCACAGCCGAGTCTTAACTCGGCTGGTTGAAGCCTGGCGCAGTTCCGAACGTTGAGCTGCGGCAAGGGTGGATTTGGGGCTGCGAGTTTGTGCCTTGCGTCAAGACGGGGCTAGGCTAGGCTCGACGCTATCCAAGCTGAGAGCTTGCGCCGCGGTGCAACGAGTCTCCAGAAACCCACGCTCGTGGGTCCCGTGCTAGCATCGAGTCCATGCACAAAGCGCCACTTCTGGGCATCATCCCGATCCTTTTCCTGACAGCCTCATGCGCCTCGCAGCGGGAGGATCAAGCCGCTCCGGAGATCAGCGGCGACCGCATCGCCGCGCACGTCCAGGCGCTCGGCAGCGACGAAATGGAAGGCCGTGGCCTGGCTTCGCGCGGGGAAACCCTGGCTATCGAATACATCCAGGGCCAATTCAAGCAGGCGGGCGCGGCCCCGGCCGGCGACGGCGGCTCTTACCTGCAGAGCGTTCCTCTCGTGGGTGTGGAAACACTTCCCGACAGCAGCTTGTCGTGGCACGAGGGCAGCCACGTTATCACGATGACCTATCTCGACGAGTTTGTGGCCCAGAATCAGCGTCAGCAGGAGAACATCGAAATCGATGCCGAGGCCGTGTTCGTGGGCCACGGCATCCGCGCGCCGGAATTCGGCTGGAACGACTACGAGAACACAGACGTGAAAGGGAAAGTGGTGGTGCTGTTCACCAACGAGCCGCCCTCCGACGACCCTGGATTCTTCGGCGGCCGGGCCCTCACCTACTACGGCCGTTGGGTGTTCAAGTACGAGGAAGCGCTGCGGCAGGGAGCGCTGGGCGCCATCATCATCCACACTACTGAGTCAGCCGGATACCCGTGGCAGGTGGTCCGCAATTCCTGGGGGATTCAGAATCCTTTTGTGCGCCTCGATCCGGGCGCCCCGCAGTTGGCGGTAGCCGGCTGGGGCTCCTCCGAAGTCGGCGCCAGGATCTTCGAAAAGACCGGCAAAAGCGTGGCGGAAATGCTCCAGCTGGCCGACACGAAAGGCTTTCAGCCGATTCCTCTCGAGCTGCGGTTGAAGGGCCGGATTCATAGCCGAGTCACGCCCTTTGAGACCCACAACGTGTTGGCGAAAATCGAAGGCAGCGACCCGGTCAAGAAAAATGAGGCCATCCTCTACACGGCGCATTGGGATCACCTGGGTGTGGGGTTCGAGGTCGAAGGCGACAAGATCTACAACGGCGCCGCCGACAATGCCACGGGCTGCGGCGTGCTTCTTGAGCTGGCGCGAGCCTTCGCCGCGCTCGATCCCAAGCCGCCGCGCACCGTGATCTTCGCCGCCGTCAGCGCCGAAGAAGGCGGCCTGCGGGGCTCGGAATACTACGCGCAGCACCCCATCGTTCCCGCCGGCCAGACCGCCGTTGACCTCAACTACGACGGCCTGCTGCCCCTGGGCCGTATCCAAAGCGTCGCCCTGCTGGGCTACGAGCGGACGACGGTCAAGCCGCTCGTGGAAGAAGTTGCGCACGGGCTCGGGCTGGAGATCGAGCCCGACAGCCACCCCGAGCAGGGCTACTACTATCGCTCCGACCACTTCAGTTTGGCGAAGGCCGGCATTCCCGCGTTTTCCCTCAAGCTGGGAACGAAAATCGAAGGAAAACCAGCCGAATGGGCCGAGGCCGCCTACCAAGACTACATCACGCACCGCTACCATCAGCCTTCCGACCAGTACGACCCATCGTGGGATTTCAGCGGCCTCGAACAGTTGGCGCAGCTCGGCTTTGAGATTGGCCGCCGGGTCGCGAATTTGCCGGAATTACCTTCCTGGCAGCCCGGCGACGAATTTCTGCCCGCCCGCCAGCGGTCCCTCCCTGGCGGGGGCAAGTGATTCTGGAGACGGCCAGCGAGTTCGTCCCAGAGGTTGCCCGCTCCGCCAGTGGATTTCGTTCCAGGCGCCGGCGGTCAGCGATCCGTTGGTTTGCCTTCCCGATTCGAGGACCCGCCCTTCTTCGACTGCGCCAGCTCGCGAGCCCGGGCGTGGGCCCGCAGCAGGTCTTTGGCCACTTTTTCCGCGACGTCGGCCGCCGGGCCGCGGTACTTGGCTCCCGCGCTTTCCTGCGTGGTGGACCAGACTACTTCCCCGCTGCGCAGCACAAGCCGCACCGCTGCCATCGCCTCGTGCTTTTGTTCGCGGCGGTAGTTTTCGTCGGTGTCGCCCACCCCGAAACTGTTGGAGTGGAACTCCGATTCCTCGCTGTCCCGGTCGCTGCCGGAAACCGAGCCACGCACCTGAATACCGTCGCGCTGGCGATATACTTCCGTGAAAATCAGGTCCTCGGCCGACCCGCGCAGGTAGGCGTCGGCGTGCTCCTGGTCTTCAGTCAGGATGAACACACCGCTGCGCTGCAGGCTGCCGATCAACATGTCTCGGATCTGTTCGCGGCCGTCGGCCCCTCGAAGCTCGTCCACGTAGACGGTCCTTACGGTAAGCAGCTTGAGAACCTGCGCGTCGAGCAGCGATAGGTCTTGCCGGTTCTCGGTCGGCGCTGTCGCCGGGGGGGCGGCCAACAGGCATCCCAGGCTGGCAAAAAAGGCCACCCTTCCAGGCTTTCTGATCACCATCGGCTTGACCTCCGCGCTTCCTCGTCCTCGAACTCGACTTTCAGCCCTGTCTGGGCCGCGAGCCCTACGAGCGTCGTCCGCACGATTTCCTTGCCCAGCTCGAACATCACCGCCTGCTGGCTGCCCTCCGAGTCCTTGAACCCCAGCGTCAGGTAGTGGCGCCTTTTCTTCGACAGGAGAAACAAGGGCGAAAGCGTGATCGACAGGCCGAGCCGGCGGCCCGCCTTCTGACCGTATTCGAGGGAATTCACCGCTTCGTAAGGAATCCGCAGCTCGCCGGACCGGTATCGGAAGACGAACTCGTCCGCATCCGTGATCGAGACCTCTCCCTGGGCGGAGGGCTTCAGGTCTGGAAGCGTGCCGCCGCGGTAGACTGCTTTCTTGCTGGGGACGCCCGCCAGCAGGGCCGGCGAAATGGCATTCGCGAGGGAGACGGTCACCAGGAGAAATTTCCGCCGGTGCATACCGTCCTTGATTCGAGGTTTTCGATATTATGCCAGACTTTTCCAGTCATATCCAGCCTTTTTTCGAACCCGAGCCGCGCGTGTAAGCCAACGTCCCCTGGTACCACGAGACAGAGCCGCACCCGGGAGGGTGCGGGGCCGGTATCGCCGGCATACCTCGCGATGCTTCCGCCGTCGGGTCGCACTCCGTTTGAGAGGCCGCCCGCCGCAAACAGGTGCCCTCGGGCTCCCGCCCGCGGCTCTGTCCGGCGACTCCTGGAGACGGCAACGCTCGACGCCACATGGTTCCTCCCACGTTATGATGGGTCGCTATGGTCGAAGCCGGAATCAGCCTCGAGAGAAAACGGATCGTCTCCGAAGACGACTCAATCACGTTTCTGGGCGCGGACGTCAAACCCTCCTTGGCCACGCCCCGCATGATCATGTGGATGGAATATGCGGCTCGCGACGCCGTACTGCCGCACCTGGAGCCGGGGCAGGATACAGTCGGCGTCCGCGTAGACGTGCGCCACCTCGCAGCAACCCC
>Ga0214471_10003434_pt1 | contig 12294 bp, 11 predicted proteins | sample RVTome_5_FD_207665 | JGI IMG/M metagenome (GOLD analysis project Ga0214471, IMG submission 207665) | Soil microbial communities from uranium-contaminated site in the Upper Colorado River Basin, Wyoming, United States - RVT142D155 | ecosystem: Environmental > Terrestrial > Soil > Contaminated >... | reverse complement strand
CCGGTGGAGAGTTCCACACCGGGGATGCCCTTGTGCGAAACGTGACCGCTAAAGAGGGACCCGTCCTGGCAGTGGCTGAATAACTGTTCCACGCTGAAGAACCCCGCCTCAGCGAGCGCCGCGTAGACCCCGGCGCCGGCGTGGCCCTTGGACAGGACGAACCGGTCCCGCGCGGGCCAAGCGGGGCGGCTGGGATCGACGCGGAGCACCCCTCCATACAAGACTGCGAGGATGTCCGCCATCGAAAGCGCGGAACCAACGTGCGACGCACCGCCCCGGCTGGTCATTTGGAGGGCGTGGATGCGGATTCGCTTTGCCAGCGCCCGCGTGTCAACGTGCCGTGGGAGATCTCCTAGCACCCGTGAGACTCGCGGATACGGTCGCAGGCGTAGCACACGTCATCCTCCGCATGTGTCAGATTCACCAGCGACATTGCGTAGCGCCCAAAGGTTAGGCTAATGGACCGTGCAAACAGGGATCGGGCCGCGACCCTCGGCTTTGACGACACGAACTGCCCTTCGACACGGCAACCAACGACTGCCGCGAGGAACTCCGACGCGAGGCGCTTTCGGCCACCTTCAGGCATCGCGCCAGATCAGCGGAATGGCGTTGCCGAACCTTAAACGGCTGGGCTGCCGACGTCCGTTACCGAGCCACGGCACACGGACATCAGGTCCATTCCGGTGAGCCTACCAAGTCCAACGAGCTAGAGAGCAAGTACGAACGCCTCAAGTGCGCTTAGACGGGAACCACTAGCCCTTGGCTCCATGGGGCAGAATCAACTAGGAGTACTGCAACAACCACAAGGGGCCCAGCCCAATTGCAGTCGCGCAACTGCCGACCGCCGCCGGTTCGAATTACGTACCACGTTTCAAAACAAGGAAAGGGTGAACCTCAACCGTAGACGGGAGCCTGGTCATCCTGCTGTCCACGAGCATCGTCACGATTCGTTAGCTCGACGTACCACCGTTAACCGTCGGCCGTCGCAGCGACACGTAGCCCCATCCATTCCTCTTGCGTGAGGGCCCAACCTAATGCGCCAACCGCACCTTCTACCTGCTCCGGCGTTTTTGCACCTATAATGGCACAGTTCACGAGCCCACTGTCAAGCACCCAACGTATAGCAACTTGCGCCATGCTCTTACCACGTTCAATCGATGCTCTTTTGAGGGAGCTGAGCAAGTTCTTGTACTTCGGCCACTGGTCGTCAGCAAACTGAGGAAGTCTGCTCCGACGATCTGATTCATCAAACCGGGATCTAACCTGGTATTTGCCCGTCAGAAGACCTTGACCGAGAACCCCATAGGTCAACGTCATCAAACCAGCCGGCCGCACCGCCCGACAAATCGCTTCCCCAAGGGTGTGTTGGATCAGACTAAAAGGACACTCCACAGCACCAACGGGAAACGACCGCGTCGCATGGGCAATCTGTTCCACGTCGAAGTTTGACAGCCCATACGCCACAACCTTACCCTTCTCTCTCTCCGCTTCCAGAGCGCCCAACGTATCCTCGAGTCGGACGGCCGGATCGGGCCAATGTACCAGGTACACTGGGATCGCCTCTACCCTCAATCGACGCAGACTGCCTTCCAGAGCTCTTGTCACATAATTCGGGCTCGCATCACGAAATGTTAAGGCACGTTCTCCCTTCGGTTTCCTGCGCCACCTAATCCCAAACTTGGTGACTATCACTGCAGAATGCCGATCTTTGCCAAGCGCTCGCCCCAGCTCTCGCTCACTTTGTCCAAGTCCGTAAACGTCTGCCGTGTCGAATACCTTGACTCCCAGGTCCAGCGCGCATCGCACCGCCCGCCGTGTTTCGCTCAGATCAACCCTTCCCCAGTCCGTACCGCCCATTTGCTCGCATCCCATCGCGAGCGAGCCTATGGCTGGCGCCATCCGCAACGCGTCCGCCACAATCATCTGACACGGAGCAGGCGATTAATCGTTCGAAGCATCAATCGAAGATCTACCCAGAATCCTCGTTCTCTCACGTATCGCACACGGAGCCGATTCTTCTCCTTCAGCACATTTGCTTCAAAGGAGCCATCGGGATCCTCGTCTGGGATTGACGTGCCCAAGCTCAAGAATTGGATGGAAGAATAGTCCGTCAGTCCGGGACGAACAGCCAGAGCCATTCGCTCATTCCGCGAGTAGCTCATCGTATAACGGGACAACTCAGGTCGGGGTCCCACAAAACTCATCTCGCCAATCAAGATGTTGATCAGCTGCGGCAACTCATCCAGCTTGTACTTTCTGATTACCCGACCAACCGCCGTCACACGCGAGTCATTTCGACTCGTCGTTCCTGGTCCGTGCTCGGCACCGACCATCATCGAGCGGAACTTCCAGATTCGAAACGGATTACCGTAGCGGCCCGTTCGAACTCCGCGGTAGAAGATCCCTCCCGGCGAAGAAGTCCTAACGCACAAGGCAATTAACACCAGCAACGGGCTCAGTAGAGCGAGGGATAGAGCGGCCACCGAACAATCAAACATCCTCTTTGCCAGTTCATAGTTGGGCCTGTCCAGCGCCTTGAACCACCATTCCGGAGTCGGCTCCACGTTACCCCCAGAATCGCCGATCTTCTCGAACCACACTCCACCGCGCCCATCCGGGACCAGGGGCGTCGTAACGCCCCGGTTGGTACGGAATTCGTCGACCGCTCGTCGCGAACCAAAGCACGTCAGATAGTCATCCACGATTACAATGCCGCTGACGGCAATGCTGTCGTATAGATTCTCCAGTGGAATCTTTGTCGACTCATACCAGTCGCCGTCGAGTCGCAGCACTGCTATCTGTCCGACATGCTCCCTGTATTCCGGCACCGTATCTTGGAACCAGCCTTTCACCAGCGTAACCTCGTCCGCGGGCAAGCGCAGTTCCGCAAACAACAGTTTGCTAACGCCTTCGACCGTTCCGAGGCAGGCTCCCCTCGGAAGGGGTCGCACGAAGTCGCCCGTACTGCTGCCCACATAATCCTCGTCTGTCGGTTCAGGCAGCCCTTCGAACGAGTCGAAAAACCATTTCTTGCGACGCCCCTTGCCAAGCAACGCGCTCGTAGCCGCCATCATCCCGGCCGTCCCACCTTCTGCCACACCGCACTCTACAAGTGCTCCTGGCACCTGCTGGTCCTCGACCAACGAGACAACATCAAAAGCATTCTCTAGTGCTTTTCTACCGCCGAGTGTGAAGGGGAGGAGCCTGAACACCAGCCTGGTCTTTGCAATCATCCGGCTGTCGCCCGTGAATCCTGCTACGAGCATCTTCACCATGTACGACCAGCGTCGAGTTTCACGGTAGAGGAAGTACAGGACGCTGTAGAGCGTTCGGTGCATACCCGACGGAAGCACGCTCCGAAGTGCCGGCAACAACACACGCGCCAAACGGGCCGCGACCGAGGGTTGATACTGCATCTGTGAATGTTCTAGCGACGTGTGCATGAGATACCACTTGAGTCTGCTACAACTTGCAGGTAATCAATCATCTGCTTGTAGACGACGTTACCATCCAGGACGGTTCTGTAGGTGTGGTGCGCATTCGACGACCATCGTTCGAGGGTCGTATGCTCATGGAGAAGTCGTTCTAACGAACTCGCGAGCACGTCGGCCCTTCCTCGATACGAGAATCCGCACTCGTGGTTCTCGATCATGTGAAAGAGCTCGCCTCGACCGAGGCTTGAGGCAACAGGTAGACCTGCGGAGAGATACTCCGCGGGCTTGTTTGGGATATTGCTGACATAGTTGCGGGCGTCGATGTATGGCGCCAAGCCGATATCGGCGATCTCGAGCAACGCTCTGATCTGAGCCTTATGTATCCAGCCGACAAAACGAACGTTGTCAAGGTGTCTTGACCTTGACCTGAGTTCATCCGCCATCTCGCCGTCGCCACAAATTACGAACAGCACTGGCTGACGTCGCTCCTGGAGTATTGCAGCAGCATCCAGCACAGGTACCAGGTCGTTCGTCCTTCCCAAGTTGCCACAGAACGCTACGACGAGCTGATCTACGCGGCGTCGGATGTTCGCGGCGTTCCAGAATGCCCTACCCCCAACAAGATCCTCCTCCTGAATCGGACTTGGGAGGTAGGCCATAGGAAACGAGCGGTCCAAGTCGGAGCGTTCCCTACCAGCGTGCTCAACGCCCCATTCGACGAATGCCTCGGTCAGCCCGATGATCGCGGACGCATCCTTGCACGCCTCACGAAGAGCTCGCCTCATTGGAACTGCCATCATCTTGATGATGGAGTGGAGATGCCTCGGGACAACGTCGAAGAAGACGTCCGGCCAAAGATCCCGAATATCCAACACAACGGGAATGTCACGCTGGCGACCATACCGAACTGCTTGCAGTCCCAGTTCCGCAGTTGGCAGGGACGCCAGTATGACGTCCGGTCGGCTCGGCTCGCCGGCGGCGAGAATCGCGAAACGGTTGGCCACCTCGTGGTTATCACGCAGCCGGGACAAAGAGACGTTGCGGCGGTATCCGCAACCTCGCAAATACTGAATTGAGAACGCTCCTGCCACTTCGACCCGAGTATCGTTCTCATACCGGTGCCGCCGGTTGTAGTGATCAAAAGTCGACGTCCACCAGAGCACCTCGTGCCCCCGTTGGGCTAGCATTGATGCGACGGTTCCCGTTCGTAACAGGCGCTGGCTCCCTTCGTCATCATGAGGTGTAGGTTCCGCACGCTGCAGGAGCCAAACGCGCATCTTTCCTCGCCGTGGAGGCTGTGAAGTCCCATAAGGCAATCACAAGCAGACCGACAAGCGGCGGCAAGCACGCGCCTCAAGCTGCTTCGGCCATCCTTGTCCCCCTGCCCGACATGCGTTTCAATCTACCGCGAGGATTGCAGATTTGCCCTAAGCCGGGCGGTGCGCCCGGGGCTATGGACTCCTAGTAACGTCCGCGCGCACCTTGCTCCGGTATTCACATCTCGCGGCGCTCGACGAAGCTTGATCAACATGAGGCTAGCCCAGTTGATACCGCGACCTGAGCAGTGCATGGACGCCGTCGCCACGCGGCGCCACTACACAGAGAAGGGAGTGACTCGCCTGTCCTGGCTCCCCAAGAAGAACACATGCTCGCTCAAGCGCGCATGCGCCGCTCAGCCGTTGTACGCGGGACCCATTCTCCCAAGCCCGTCCGCCGACACACGGCCGTCACCGCCCCGACCTGTTGCCTAACTCCCGCTGCGACCTCACTCGTGTTCCCGTCCCCGCCGATCCTCGCATTGTCCCGACACTGTCTGGAGCCCGTCTATTTCCGCCACCGTAACCAGCTCAAGAAACCCATCACACTCTGTTCCCTTGCCTGACGGAACGCCTGGTATTCCTCTGGCGCCTCGGCACGTCTGGCGGCAAGGTGCTCGACTATGACGCTAACGGTGAGAGCGAGCGTCACGCCGAGGAAGAGCCCCAAGAGCGCGTTAAGGACAAGTCGGCTGTCCCGCCTGGCTGAGCCTTCAGGTCTTGAGATGATCGTGATGACTGGCGTGTCGCGAACCTCCGCGACCTTCGCCTGCTCGTATGCTTGAGCCAGCATCGAGTACAACTGCTGACGCATTTCCACTCGCCGCTCAAGCCCTGCCGCTTCAAACGTTAGCCGCGGTGATTCGTGATAGCTCCGGTTGCGCTCCAAGAACGCCTCCAACTCGCGCTCCGCCAACACCAAGTCCCGTTGCGCCTCTTCCGAACGCCGTTCGACAAACTCGCGTTCGGCACGCGCCTGTGATCGTCTTTTCTGCAGATCAAACTGGCCAACCAAATCCAACATTCGTCGGTTGATCAACTCGGCCAGGTTCCCCCAAGGTGCGGCAGTCCGTAGCGCAACGAGGCCCGAACGGATGTCGACGCTAACCGCAACCCTCTCCTTCAGCACCGCTAGGCCCCGCCGCACGCGCTCCTCTCGAGTGTCACCTCGGATACCGAGCACCTCCGTAAGATCACCCGTCATGCTGTCCGTCGCGGCGGGTCCGATGAAGACTCGATATGGTGACGATACGACTTCGACCATTAGCTCGCGCGATTCCAGCAACTGCGCGTAGAAGTCCACCGACCCCGAGGTTTCAGCGCCGGGCACCGGGACCCCGAACCGCGCCGCTAGGCCCGATAGAGAACCTGATGTGATCCCGCTGCTCCCTTGAGGAGCAAATACGGACTCGGCGGCAAACTCGCTACCACCTGCCAGCGTGAGCACAGCCGCCGCAAGACCTATCGCTGGAGGTATGAAGACAAAGGTGCGCCAGCGCCGGACGACGACAGTCGCCGCCGCGATAAGGGAGACGTCGCTAGCCATTGCGCACGCCCTGCCCCCCAGGAAGCCCGCCGCGCTTGAGGGCAGCGCGCCGTGTGAGCGCACAATCCGCATAGGCCTGCAATAACAACCGCTCCTCGTTTCTCCATGTCAGAGTGGTCGCCGCATGCTCGACGTTGGCCTTGCACCTCAGGTACAGGGTTGAGTCCATTAGCAACCGATTGACCGCTCTAATGAAGCCCACCTGATCGCCCGCGGGAAACACAAGCCCCACCCCAAGTTGGGTGACTAGAGTCGCCATCTCCTTGAGGTCCGACACGACGACCGGAAGCCCCGCATGAAGGTACTCGAAGAGCTTGTTTGGAAGAGCAAACTCGTGGTTCAGCGAAGAACGCGGCAGGGGGTGAATGCCAAGCCAAGCCCCACCCGTGTAGTTCAAGATATCGTCGGCCTTTACCGCTGGCAGAAAGCGAACGCGGTTGCCGACACCCAGTTCAGCCGTCAGTCGCTTCAGATCCTTGACGCCGGGGCCGTCTCCAAGGAACACCAACATCGCACCGTCTACCATCGACGTCGCTGCCTCAACAGCAAGCCCCAAACCACGAGCCTGGCTAATCCCCCCCTGGTACAGGACGAGTCGAGTGCTCTCCGGTAACTGGAGCGCCGCGTGCAGGATCGAACTAGAACACGGAGGGGACTCGCCTCCAGGACCGGCGTTCTCGCGCATCGCTGGGACGTTACGAACAACGGTGGGCTTAGGTATGACCAAGCTCAGCGCCATGTGTTCTGCGATACTCTCGGACACCGTAATGACTATCTGTGCCTTTCGCGCTAGGCGTCGCTCAACGACTTGCAGCAAGCTCGCGACAGCGGCCGGCCAGGTCCTCGAGACCACGTCGCTCCACAGCTCATGGGAATCATACACCAATCCCGCCCCCGTCAGCCTCGAGATGACATACCCAATCGGGAGTGCTGGGAGGTCATTCACATGAACCTGTGATGGCCACGCGCGGACGCCCACACCAACCATGCGGACGACACACTCGAGATACTTGAGTATCTGAACTGGTCGCCACCTTATCCAATGGCGCGACCGAAGAGCCACGGGGAGTATCCGCACAGCTCCAACTTTGCTCGACTCGCGCAAACGGGTTGATTGCAGACCAACTATCGACACGTCGAGTCCCGCGCCGCTCAACGACTGGCTGTGCCGAAGCACCCGAGTGTCATGCACAACGTCATTGAGCACAATCATTAGCACCCGGCCACGCAGCCGCGCTCTGCCTTCCACGCCCCGCTCGAGATCCCTGCCACTCCAATCCCCCGCTAAGGATTCTCCGCCTGACCTGCTCATGGCGACCGCCGTCCCGATTCGCGGCGGGGTGCTGGGGTCCGTATTTGACGGTCACTCCTGACGACTCCTTGAATCACTTTCGCAGCGACGCCCACGCTGGCAAACATCACCACGAGCAGCATCATCGGAACGCTGAGAAGAGTCTGTTCCAAGGAAGTCACGCTTAGACGAAGACTCTCCCGACACAGCAAGGCGAACAAGGGGAGGTAGAGCTCCGGAGCCGGTCGAGTCAGCAGTTCGAGGCACCGCGGTGCGGCTGTCACGATACCCCCTGCTACGCAGGCGTAGATACCCGCGCCTAGCCATCCGAAATTGGCAAACGCGCTGAAAAGGAACATGGTGTTGACATTACCCTGCTGGTTGCCAAACGCCGCGTCGTGCGGGAAATAGTGGGCCCAGATCTCCCTGGCCACCACCACAGGTGTGTGAGGAAGCAGCCCTGCGGGGTTTGGGAGCCCACGACCTAGAAGAAACGACTCGTGTGCGGGGAAGTAGTCCATGTAGAACAACCCCGGATACACCTGGCCCACAAGGATCCGGTTCAGCGCGCGCGCCATGTTCTCCCACAGCGGCAGCCCCTGACCGCTCATCAAGAACCGATAAAGCATTGCAGCGAGCATGAAGATGGCAAAAAGGACCGCTACCACCGCCATTGGCGATGGCCTCTCCCTGCCGCGTGCCATGGACCCAACAACAAGCGTCAGCACCAAGTAAAGCACCAGGGGTGCTTTCAGCAGCGAAGCTACCGCGGCAAGCGATGCTAACAGGAAGAATACTCCAAAGACCGCAGCATCCCGTCCCAGCGGTCTTCGGACGGCCCGTACTAGAAAGAACCAAGACACCACCGGCAGTGCGCCTGACATCGCCAGATCGTACCGCCAATAACCGCCAACAAACTCCGTTGTGGCAAGCGAGCGGAGCGTCCCCGTGCTGAGATCGCCGACACCTGCCAGCGCGGCGACTAATGGCACTGTGCCAACCTGAAGGAAATAGAGAATCATTACCGCGATTCCAGCCGCGCCCACTGCCAGCATGAGCCCGGCCACAACCGGTGACGGCTCCAAACGGCGAGCCGACAGAGGTTCCGAACTCGCCCGCCGCCCTGCCCACTTCGACGTCCAGAGTCTATCAACCACCCACGCTGATCCAAGGAACACCAGTCCCCCAGCCATCACGATTGTCCACAGAAACAGTCCATACCTGACTTCAAGACCTTTGAACGGCCGTCCCGTTATGCCACTCGCGATCAACCCGCCGCCGAGGAGGTTCAGCGACACGAGGCCCACCGCGGCAAACGCCAACGGGCTATAACGCGACCCGCCGTTTATCCAAAACGTCAGTCGCATCGCCAACAAGGCCACTAAGAGAGTGCTCAAAAGAATCAAGACGGGCATCATCTCTGAGCTTCCCTCCTGCCTGTGAAGCGGGGCTCAACCGTTGTCGACTCGCCGATCGCAGCAACCAGCACCGTCAGTAAGTCGCGCTCCGCCACAACCGTGTCGCCGCCTCGCCGCGGTCAGTCAGGCACCGCCCGATGTTGGGGTCAGCTTGGGGACTAGGCTATGACCCACGCGATCCAACAACCACGAAGCTGCTGAACGTTTCCGCTGACGCAACGGGACGACATCGGTCCCTTCGAAACGCTCCTTGCTGCTCCGGTACTTTCGCCAAAACGTCCCAACGCTTGCAAACTCGACTCCCATCTGGCCACAGGCGATCTCAACGAACTGTTCGAGCTTTCGTTGATCCCCGAGATCCGGTTGAAACCAGGAAAACGAATGGTCGAACTTCAACAACGAGTAACTGTGCATGAACAGATTCATCACCCCCAAGCCAGCCTCCTGGCCCTCCTTTACAAACCAGAGTAGTTGATCCAACGAACACGCATCCAGGTCAGTCTTTTGGAACACAGGTCGCCTACGCCACCGCAGCGGCCCAACTGTCCACACGTCCTCTCGCCAAAAACCGGTGACCGGAAGTTCCACGATGCCATCCTGCTCCACGACTCTGTTTCGCGACCAAGCAACTTTGCAGTTCGGATGGCCGTAGAGCATACTGGAATCGACAGGAATCCCTACCTCCCGTAACGCCCGGATCGTGTTCTCGTTGACGCCATACCCTCCAGCGCGGTGTGCAACCGGCGCCACGCCACACCACTCCGTTAGGCAGGCGACCCCATGCCGAAGAATCGACACTTGCTCGTCGAGCGTGCATTTGTACATGAAGTCCTTCGTTTGCGGGAAGTACCCCCGTTCTCGTTTTAGGGAACGAACCTCGGGGAAATCCCGGACATCGTCGCGCCACGCTGGATGTGTGTGGAGCTGGATATCTTGATTGAGCCCGCGCAGCGACTCGCAGACGCCGCGCAAAGCGTTAACCCCATATAGAGAGTGTTCGTAGACATCAACAAAAAACGTGGCGGCTATGCCCAGGCTGCTGAATACCTGAGCGAGCCGCTCAACTCCGAGGACTTCACCCGAGTCTACGACTCCCAGCATCATGCTTTTGAAGGGGTCCCGGCCATGCACGCCCTCAGCGTCGACCGTCGGTATGATAACCATGGTTCGTTTCTCTACTCAGGCCGTTTGTGAGCGATGATCGTCGTATTGCTTACCGCACTCGCGCTCAGCATCAGCGCGGTCACGGATCCGAGTAGCCGAGGCAACCAGACCCAAGAAAGACCCCACCGCGCCGCCCTCGCGATTGGCTTGAGGCCGGCAAGAACGGCTTGGTCCAACAGCGAACGAACGCCCGTCCGTTTGCAGCGCTCGCTTTGTCCCTCCGCGCTCCTAACGCCACGCTCGCCGTCGATTGGCGCCGACCTGCGTACCACGCGTTCCAGTTGCCTCTTCAAGAACCAGTACGCCCTGTTGTTGTCGTTGGCGATGACCCTCACGACGAAACGCCGCGAAAGGTAGGCAACAGCCCCCTCCACCGTGAAATACGAGACGCCAGAGTCAACGGGACTGGAGAAGAGGAGCCATCCCGATGGCCGCAAGACCCTGGCGATTTCGTCAAGACACCGCGTTCTATCCGTGCCGCGGAGGTAGTAGAGAACCTCCGCAGCAAGGATCAGATCAAACCGTGAGTCGCGGAAAGGGAGTTCCGGAAGGGCCGCAGCAAGGAACGACGGTGCTGGATCCAACGCCGAGGCGAGTTTTGCAACCGACGGAACAAAATCCATCCCTACAACGCGCAGGCCTCGACCGGCCCGTGTGACTGCCCGACCTAAGTCGCCCAGGGCACAACCAACATCTAGAATCGTCATGTCCCGTAACGGTTCCACGTGCTGCCGGAGAAGTGTGGCCACTCTCGTGTGGCGGTAGATCTGATACCCGCTCACTCGGTGGCCGTAGTAGCTCTCCGCTGTCAGGGGTCCGCCTGACAATGCGCGCTCGAACCACCCTCGAGACCCCCACGGCACATCAGCTCCCGACGTATCCCTCTGTTCTCTCGCGGCCCTGGGCACCGACTCCCCCGTGCCTTCGCCCGCAGCACGCTTCTTCATTTACGCTGGCCGCTCGGACCCCGGCCCCGCAACACCTCCAACAAGATCGGCCATCCCTCTAGTTACATCGTCAGCCATGCCGTCAGGTCCCGCCGGAGGAACTGTCCGAGTTCCTCCACGTCTTCGCGATAACAGTCTGCCAGCAGATCCCATTGTTGTTCGCACACCTCTCCCCCCGGCGCCGCGTTAAGGCGGAACACGGCGTCCCTCAGGTGAGTTTTCTTTAGGATCTCGAGGAACCACCCGAGTCCAACTCCCCGCAGGGCACGCGAAACCCGCAGCTGCACACGCATGGCAGTCCTCGCCACCAGCTGACTTCGCGGCCGTGCCGCGTGACCTCGTGCCTCGAAGGCCATGTGCGGTACGTAGTCTGAACGGACACCAAGAAACCGATATGCAGACTGAACGAAAGTGAGCGGTGCGCGCTCGAGGTCGTCGTACACAAGTACGCATAGTCTGTCGGCAAATCGGTCGCGAAACGGCCGTAGGATACGGCTGTAGAAGCCGCGTGTCACCAAGGCTGGGTCGACTCGGAGAGCTTCGCCAAAGCCGACCCTCCTGTCCAACTCTCCGGTTGCTACGGAACGTCGATAATCCGAGAACGCTCGCAGGATGGGATTACGGACGGTGCAGAGCAGTTTCGCACGAGGATAGTGCTCCTGGAGGCGCTCTGCCACCATCCGCGCCAGCTCCGGATAGGAATACGACACCGACATCTCGCCCACAACAGGGTACGCCGAGTACCGCGCGAGTTGAGCTTCGTACCACGCTGTTCCCTTCCTGTATTCATCCTCCCGACTGAAGAAATGCAAGCCTCTAGGCGGCTTGCCAATCTCGGGATGATCCGACAGGCAAGCGTGCAACCACGATGACGCACACCGTCGGAACCCGATCCCGATGAAGTCCGGCTCCCTAGCCACGCGGATCAGCTAACCCATCAGCCACGTCGCTGCGCTACCTGGGCCGACAATCGGAAGAGGTCCCAGGGCGAGGATCCGCCATAGCGCAAACACAGGTCCAACATGATCAGGTACATCACTACTCCGCTGACCGTGTATGCAACCAACCCGAGATAGACGGACTCGAGGACGTAGCCCAAGAAGATCGAGCCAATTCCAGCGGCGATCATGCCGATCTGCCACACCAGTCCCGCCAACTGCTTCTCGTACACGCTGAAC
>Ga0214471_10003433_pt1 | contig 12298 bp, 6 predicted proteins | sample RVTome_5_FD_207665 | JGI IMG/M metagenome (GOLD analysis project Ga0214471, IMG submission 207665) | Soil microbial communities from uranium-contaminated site in the Upper Colorado River Basin, Wyoming, United States - RVT142D155 | ecosystem: Environmental > Terrestrial > Soil > Contaminated >... | reverse complement strand
GCCGGCGCCGAGCCGTGGCGCAGCGACCTGACCGCCGAGGGCACCTGGCGGATCGACGACGTCAGCCCCGGTCCGTCCCCTTCGGATCCGCGGGGCTTCACCGAGGCCGTCGATTCGGTGTTCTTCAACGCCGCCACGGCCGCCACCGGCTTCGAGCTCTACGCAGTCCCACGGACCGCGCTCGACGATCCTGCCGAAGCGCTCCTCGTCGACGGGCGTTTCAGCGTCCGCGTCGACTGGACCGATCCCCGGGGCGTTCGCGGCGTCGGCCGCCCGGTCGTCCACGACGACCACAACGTCTTCTTCTGGTTCTTCGGCCCCGACAACGTCGAGCTCCTCGTCAAGGTGCTCAACGGCACCGCGATCAACGACCATTATTGGGTCTTCTACGGCGCGCTCTCGGCCGTCGAGTACACGATCACGGTGGAGGACCGTCAGACGGGCCGGGTGCAGACGTATCACAACCCGCCGGGCAACATCTGCGGCCAGGGAGACGTCGGCGCGTTCCCCGCCGGCGGGACGGACGATTTTCGGACGGTGCCGACGAAGCAGCGCGCCTGTGCCGGCGACGACCGGACGCTCTGTTTGAACGACGGCCGCTTCCGCGTCGAGGTCGAGTGGACCGACCCGCGGGGCGTCCCCGGCACGGGCCGCGCCCTGCCCCTGACGGACGCCACCGGCGCGTTCTGGTTCTTCGGCCCGGAGAACCTCGAGCTCGTCGTCAAGCTGCTCGACGGCTCTGCCATCAACGGCCGCTACTGGTTCTTCTACGGCGGGCTCTCGGGAGTCGAGTACGCGATCACCGTCACCGACACGGAGAGCGGCGCCCGCCGCGTCTATAGGAACGCGGCGGGGGAGATCTGCGGCCGGGGGGACGTCGGGGCGTTTTGATCGCCCGCCGCAGCAATCGGGGTGAACCGGACGCGGATCGAAGATCTCGACGCCGGAGAGGGGCTCGCGGTCGTACCCGCCGACGACGAGCACTCGGCCGTCGAGGAGCAACGTCGACGTGTGGCGCTGACGGCGCTCGGCCAGCGGCGGCGTGGGCGTCCAGCGCTCGAGCAACGGATCGAAGATCTCGGCTCGGGCCTCGCCGGCGCCGAGACCCTCGCCCACGACCAGGATCCGGCCGTCGAGGAGGACAGTGGCCGTGTGGAGCGCGCGCCACGACGTCATGTCTCTGGTCTTCCTCCAGCCTCCCGCGGGCCAGTCCTTCGGGTCGTAGATCTCCGCGCTCGCCAGGTACTCGCCGTCGATCCCTCCGGCCACCAGCACCCGTCCGTCCGGCAGCAGGCTCGCGGTGTGATGGGCGCGGGACTCGTGCAGGGGAGGTCCTACGGTCCAGCGGCCGTGCTTCAGGCTCGCCAGACTGTCCCAGCGCCCCGGTCCCCTGGGCTGCGCCACCGGGGTCCGGTCGAGAGCATGTGCCTGCGTCGTTTCGGTTTCGTTCTCGCGGGTCGGCATCGAGATCAGCAGAAGCAGCGCCGCGAGCGCCAGGCCAGCCGCGAGCGCCGGCCACCTCCGGCGGGACGGAGGACGCCGGCGTCCCGATCGCCGGCGATCGGCGGCCGGAGCGGGCACCCCCACGGATCCTGACGCGCGCTCGAGCTGGGCCTTGAGAGCAGCCGCCAGCCTCTCTCCCGAGCGTGGTCGCCCGCCGGGGTCCTTGGCGAGGCACGCGAGGACGATGGCGTCGAGCTCCGGGGACACGGGGACACCGCGGCTGACAAGAGATGGAGGCGGCTCGTGGACGATTCGGTAGAGCAACGCCGGGGGCGGGCCGCTGAAGGGGGGCTCTCCGGCCAGGCATTCGTAGAGCACCGTCCCCAGGGAGTAGACGTCGCTGCCGCCGTCGACGCGATGCCCGGAGAGCTGCTCCGGGCTCATAATCTTGACCTTGACGGCGACCGGCCGCGCGAGCCTTCCGCCGGCGCGCCGCGGCTACCGCCCCGCACCGGGGGCTACCGCCCCCCAGGCGGGTCTCCGGCCTCGCGGAGCTTGCGCAGAATCCGATCCTCGACCCACTGGCCGCTCCACCAGTCGACGGGCGTGACGGCGTGGCCGTTCAGCAGCATCGTGAAGTGCAGATGGTCGCCGGCCGCGAGGCCCGTGGTGCCGCTGCGGCCGAGACGCTGCTCGAGCGTGACCATGTCGCCCGGCGCCACGTCGATCTGCGACAAGTGCGCATAGAGCGACTGCAGCCCCATGCCGTGGTCGAGGATCACGCAGTTGCCGTAGATGCCGAGCCACCCGGCATGCACGACGCGGCCTTGGTTGGCCGCGAGCACGGGCGCCGCGGCCGTCGAGGCCAGGTCGAAGCCGAGATGCGTTTGACGATCGACGACCTCGCCGTCGTAGACGTAATCGCGTTGATCGGCGAAGCCCGATTCCACGGCCGTGTTGACGAGCTGCTCGAACGGCCCTTTCCAGAGGATCTCGGGCGCCGTCCGCTCGGCGAGCGAGCGGACGTACGCGTCGTTCTCGCGGCGCAAGTCGCCGTTGATGCGCACGTACGCGGCCAGGAGGTCCGTGGGATCCTCGACGCGGAGCTCGGGTGTGTTCTGGAGGATCGGGGGCACCACGCGCGAGAGGAAGTCGTCGCTCAAGGTGATGCGGCTCTCGCGGAATCGTTTCGCGATAATGCGGTAGTCGAACCTGGTGCTGCCTTCGTTGCCGAGGCGGTCGCGCACGAACACCGTGATCGGCGTGTCGCGCGGCTGATTCCACAACAGCGCGAAGAACGCGGCGCGCAGGCTCGGCTCGGCGCCTTCGACGCCCGCGCCCGCGGCCGGAAAGCCAGGATACTCGAGGTCGCCGACGCGCACGCCCGACGTGACGCCGTCGGCCGGATTCACGCGGTAGACCACGAGCTCGGAGCCGCCGTGATTCACGTAGTGGAACCGCGACTGCACGCCGAGGGTGGGCGGCCTGAGCCTCACCTCGATGCGGTGCTCGGAGCGCGTCGCGGCCTCGCGGTAGCCGAAGAGCACGGGCCTCACGGCCGTCGCGATCAGCATGGCGTCGCCTTCGCGCAGCGCCTCGAAGCGCTCGCGCCCGATCGGCTGCCGGAGCACGAGCCGGTCCTCGCCTTCCTCGGCGAGCCCCGCGTCGCCGCCCGCGAGGCTGAAGACCTGCAGCGTCTGTCCTTCCTGCTCGAGCACGACGTCGAGCGCGCTGAGCTCGCCGTCCGGCGTCTCGATGGCAAGGACGAGCTCGCCGAGACGGCCGACGGCCGTCGGCTCCTCGAGCTCGAGGACCGGACCCGGGGCGCGGCCGGCCATGACCCAGGCCACGCCGACGCCCGCCGCGCCACCGATCACGATCAGAGCAACGAGGTATTTCCGCATTCCCGCGATTCTACCGATAAAGCACCGGGGGCGGTTCGAGCAAGCGAGCGATCTGCTACCATCGGCACTACCTAACCCGACGACAACGATGGGCCGGACGGCCTCAACCGGCCCGGCAACGGAGGAAGTCATGCGCAGATCCCCCTGGCTCGTGTCCCTGGCCCCGGCCTTCGTCCTGACGGCCGCCGCCCTCGCCCAGCCCGACCCCTCGCAGGTCGAGCTCAAGACCGAGAAGGTCGCCGACGGCATCTACATGGTGAGCGGCGGCGGCGGCAACGTCGGCGTGTCGGCGGGCGAGGACGGCGTCTTCCTGATCGACGACCAGTACGCTCCCCTCACCGAGAAGCTGACCGCGGCGGTGGCCGCGATCAGCCACCGGCCGATCCGCTTCGTGCTCAACACCCACTGGCACGACGACCACACCGGCGGCAACGAGAACCTCGGCAAGAAGGGCACCCTGATCGTCGCCCACGACAACGTGCGCAAGCAGATGAGCGTCGACCACTTCCTCGCCGCCTTCAACATGGAGGTCAAGGCCGCCCCGCCCGCGGCCCTGCCGGTGGTGACCTTCAACGACGCGGTGACCTTCCACTTGAACGGCCAGGAGATCCACGCCTTCCACGTCGAGCCGGCCCACACCGACGGCGACTCGATCGTCCATTTCCGCAAGGCCAACGTGATCCACATGGGCGACGTCTTCTTCAACGGCCTCTACCCGTTCATCGACACCTCCGTCGGCGGCAACGCCGACGGGGTGATTGCGGCGGCCGAGGCGGTGCTCGCCATGGCCGACGACGACACGCGGATCATGCCCGGCCACGGTCCGGTCTCGGGCAAGGCGGAGCTGGCGACCTACGTGGAGATGCTGCGCGGCGTGCGCGACGCCGTGGCGGTCCTGGTCGCGGCGGGCAAGAGCCGCGAGGAGGCCGTGGCCGCGAAGCCCACGGCGCCCTGGGACGAGAAGTGGGGCAAGGGCTTCCTGCCGCCCGACGTCTTCGCCGGGATCGTCTACGACGGCTTGAAGTGACCGCGATCCTCGGCGAGCGGCGCGGCGTCTGCTCTTCGACCTCGAACACGAGACCCTCGCCGGCGGCGAGGCCTTGCGACGCGTCCACCGACCTATGCCGCGCCTCGAATCTCCTCGGCACGTGCCGACGCCTCCAAGACAGTGACGCCGACCAGGGTCTCACCTCGATAGCGCAAGAGTAGGCCATCGTCCGTCATTTCGGTATCGCTAGCCTTCTGTGGTCGTTCGAAACTGATGTAGAGAACGTCAGCTTCTTCGTCGTAATCAACCCAGAACCTTCGTACGGGAATGCCAACCAGAGCTGGCACCGCACGAAATATCGACCTGACGGCTTCTTGACTCATTGCTTTTTCCATGTCACTCGCTTCCGATGAGGGCGAGGTATTCCTCAATGCTCAGGTGAGGGTGGGGTTGCGTCGCCATGGTCGCGTCCTTCCGGAGTCACGAGTCTAACCCACGACGCCTCAGAGGCAAAGCTGGCCGCGGGTGGCAAGGGTAAGGCCTGGGAGCGGTCGCCGAAGCCAGGAGCCGCGGGTGGCGTGTCTCAGCCCTCCGTCGAAGTTGGACCTTACCCTTGCGCTCGTAGCTGGGCCGAGCCGCGTGATACTATGGCCGCATGGCTCGAAAGAAAGAACCCTGGGGCGACGCGGTGGGCAACGCGCCCTGGGCCGCGGTTCTGCGGCCGGCGCCCGGCGACCTGCGGATCGTCCAGGCGTTCGTGAACACGGCCTATCCTGCCGCCAAGGCGGACGAGCTCCACGACCCGCGCTCGCTCGCCGGCTTTGTGGAGCGCTGGGGGCTCGCCGCCGCCGGGCTCGAGATCGGTGCCGCGGACCTCGAGCGCACGATCGCGATCCGCGAGGGGTTCCGCGCCCTGTTGCGCGTCAACGTCGGCCTGCCGATTGACGCAGACGCGGTAGCCGGACTCGACCGCGCCGCGAAGGACGCGACGCTCCGGGTGCGCTTCCTCGGTCTGCGCAACCGCTTCGAGCCGGCCGCCGACGGCCTCGACGGCGCCCTGGGGCGTCTCGTGTGGATCGCCGCGCAAGCCCGACTGGACGATTCGTGGAAGCGGCTCAGAGTGTGCGCCAATGAGGTCTGCGGCCGGTCGTTCTACGACTTCTCGCGCAACGGGTCCGGCAATTGGTGCGTCCTTCGCTGCCGCAATCTGATCCACAGCCGGATCTACCGCCGCAAGAATCCGGGGCGCCGGCCGCTCGGCCGAAGGCTGAAATCGCCTTGAACGGGCAGCCGCGGGGTTTGAGTCGTCGTCCGTGGACAGTTGCCACGGCTTACGGCACAAATCCGTCGTCATCCGTGGCAGTTGCCACGGCTTACGGCACAAATCCGTCGTCATCCGTGGCAGTTGCCACGGCTGACGACACAAATGGGTCATCATCCGTGGCTGTTGTCACCGATGACGACACATTTGATCCGTGCCGTGATGTCAGCGCCCGTCCGCGGCCTGTAGCGCGGCGAGTCGACGCTGCGCGAGGAAGTGCGTGGAAATCCCGGCCATCTGCTCCTCCTCCGGCGGATCGACTTTGCGATACGCCTCCACCGCGGCCGCGGCGAGCCCGTAGTGCTCGGCGATCCGTCCCAGCACGTACCAGTCCTCCGAGCCCGGGTCGTCGGTGCCGTTGACGGCCATCGCTTCGAGGATGACGTCGCGTGCCGCCGCCGCTTCGCCGAGCTCGGCGAAGATGGTGGCCAGGGTGTGCAGGCTGGGGCCGCTCGCCTGCTGGGAAAGACGCACGGCGTTCTGGGCGTGCTCGAGCGCACTGTCGTCGACGGCGTTGCGGACCACCGAGAGCCAGGCCAGGTTGTTGTAGTCGATCCACTCGGCGGTGCCGGCCGCCGCCATCCCGACCAGGATTTCGTCTGCTCGCCCGAGGTCGCCCGCGACCTCCGCCACGCTCGCCTGGGTGCGCAGGGCCCACACGTCGCCGGGAAGCCGTTCCAGCCGCTGCGCCGCCGCCTGCTCGATCTCGTCCCAGCGTTCCAGCTCTTCCAAGGAATACACCAGCATCTGGTAGGCGGTCAGCGAGGTCGGCTCGACCGCCAGGGCGGCGCGCGCCGCGGCGGCGGTCTCGGCGTGGCGCTCGGCGTGAAGGAGCGCCCGCAGGTGCGCCGCCTCCAGACGGGCGCGCTCCTGCTCCGTGGCGACGGCGGCCAGGCCCTCCTCGATCTCCGGGAGCACCTCGGCCGCCCGGTAGCCGGTGGCCAGCAGGCTCAGAGCGGCCCAGCGCATCACCTCCGGACCCTCCTCCCCGCCGCGCTTCCAGAAGCGCACGACCGGATCGCCGCTGTAGGGGTCGTCGACGTTGGGCGCCTGGGCGTGCTCGCGGGCCCAATCGAGCCAACGCCGTGCCGCCGTCTCGCGATCCGCCTCGAGCAACCGCAGCACTTCGCCGCCGATCGGTGCGAGGCCGCTCAGGTTCTGGAGCGCCACCAGGCGCAAACCGTGCTCGTCCGGGGCGAAAAAGGCGACGTCGTTCAGACCGCCGCTGCCGTCGAGCACGCGGAGCCGGTAACCCGACGCGGCGTCGCCGTCGACCGCCAGGTCGTCGTCGATCAACGTCAGGTCGAGGCCGATCTTCAGCGACGCCGCCGACTTGAGCGTCGTGCGCGTGAGCGCCAAGTGCTCGGCGATCTGTTCGCGCGGCAGGCCGTTGGCCTCGCTCATGCGCAAGATCGGCGCGAGGCCTTCGGTGTCGTCGAACGCGATGGCGATCGTCAGGTGTTGGAACGTGCTTCGAGGATCGGCGGGGTCGAGGCCCATCTCCTCGAAAGGGCGGGTCTTGCGCAGCACGGCCGCCCAGCCCAGGAGCGCGGTGGCGTCGCGGCCGCGGCCGCGCGCGGCCGCGGCGAAGAGATCGGCGGCGAGCTCGTAGCGCCGAGCCTCCACGGCCAGGTGCGCAGCCGTCTCCAGCACCTGGCCGCGCTCGTCGTCGCCGAGGCTCGCGGCGAGCTCGTGCCCGGCGTCGAATCCGCTCTCGGCCACGGTCGCGGCGACGCGGTAGGCGGACCGCAGCACGGTGGAGGTGCCGATCTCCTCGGCGAACGCGCGGCACTCCGCGAAGCGTCCGGCGCGGAAGAGCGCGATCAGGAGGTTGTCGTCGAGATCGGCCACTCCCAGGTCGTCGCGCAGCGAGCGGTACTCGGCGATCGCGTCGTCGAGCCGGGCCCGCGCGCCGTAGCGGATACCCTCGTCGTCGTGCTCATAGAGGACGGCCAGGTTGACTCGGTTCTGCGAGTTGTCGGGATCGAGCTCCTTGGCCTTGAGCCATGCTCTCTCCGCTCCTTCGGCGTCCATGCCGGGCGCGAACTCGCGGCCGATCAGATCGCGCGAAAGCACCAGGCCGAGGGTCTGGTGCGTCAGGTCGGACGCCGGGTCGAGCTCGACGGCGCGCCGCGCTTCGCGGCGCGCCGCTTCTCCCAGCCCGGCGGCGAGCAGGCCGCGGGCGACGCGGGTGAAGTGGAGGGCCTCGCCGGGCTCGAGCTCGGCCAGGCGCCGGAGCTCGCGCAGGGCCTCGCCCACGCGCCCGGCGGCGAGATGGGCCTCGCCGACGTGCTGGAAGCGCAGCACCAAGGTGCCGTCGTCGACGACCTCGCGCAGCGCCGCGCGCAGCTCCGTGAGCTGGGCCGGGGTCAGACGCCGTGGCCCCGAGCCGAATACGGCGCGCACCGTGACCTCGCCGGCGTCGGTGGCGGCGACTTCGGTGGTCAGCCGCGCGGTGCCGATCTCGCGGGTCGAGCCCGCGGGCAGGTCCACCGGCCGGTAGCCCGCCGCGGGCACCACGCGCAGGCTGTGCTCGGCGGTGTAGGGCTCGCGGATCTCGAAGTCGGCCCGTCGCTCGTCCTCGGCCTCGTCTTCGTCCTCCTCGTCGGCGTCGAGCTCGCCGTGGAGCGAGGCGACGAGGGCGGTGAGATCGAAGCCCACCTCGGCGGCGTCGAGCGCGGTGACGACCATGCCCGAGCCCAGCACCTCGATGGTGACCGTCATCGGTCCGCTGAGGTCGTGGGGGTCGAAGATCTCGAGCCGGCCGATCTCGTCGGCCTGGGTGGCCTTGAGGATGCCCTCGCTGAACACCTTCCGGGCGCGTTCCGGCCCGAGCGTCGCGAAGATCTGCCGCATCTGGCGCTCCGGCGCCCCGTGGTACTCCACCGTCTCGACGACCCGCGACGGGCCGGCCGCGGCGAGAAAGACCTCCTGGTGTTGCTTGTTGAGGTCGTCGGCCGAGGTGGGAGCGGGCGTCTTCACGAGGGCTTCGCTCTCGGGCCGTACCACCAGCGCCCAGCGGTCGCGGTCGGGCTGAGGAAGCTGGCCCACGCGCGCGTGCTCGGCGGTGGCGTCGATCCACAGCTCGCCCTCGCCGGGTCCGGAACCCGGAGGCACGTAGACGATGACGTGGTCGAACTGACCGAGGCCGGGCAGGTCGGTGAAGACGTCGCGGCTGGGGCCGGCTCTGAGGAGCGCCAGGTGGGCCGGGATTCCGGCGCCGCGCAGCAGGCCGGCGAGCAGCACAGACTTGTCCTTGCAGTCGCCGTAGCGTCGGCTCAGGGTCTCGGCGGGCGGGCGCGGCACGATAGCGGCTTCGCCGTATTCGAGGCCGGTGTAGCGCACCTCGCGGTGCAGCCAACGGACGAGCGCGGTGATCGTCTGACGGCGGTCGAGCGTGCCTTGCTCGTCGCCCAGGGCCTGCGCCACCTGGCTCGACGGCTCGAAGCCCGCGAGCGCGGTCTCCACGATCTCGTGGTAACCGCCTGCCACGTCGGCCCACGACGCCCCGGTGGCCATGGCGAACGTCGGCCGGCGAGGCACGTCGGGAGGCAGGTTGGCCGGCCACCGGAAGGGGCCCGTGACGCGGCCGAAGTCGAAGACGCGGCGCACCAGCCCCTCCTGCTCGCTCGACTCCGGCTCGAGGTCGACGAGGTCGGTGGCGAATCGCAGGGGAAGCTCACGTGGTGCCTCCACCACCATGCGCGCGAGCTCGACCGGCTTGCCGTCGTGGCCGAGCCGGAACCGGCGCGCGGAGCCGGCCGCGAAGACCGGCTCGAGGTCGCGGAAGAGGATCTCCTCCTCGACCACCGCGCCCACGCCCACGGCCGGCAGCGGCGCCCGGACCTGGAGCCAGTCGCTGAGCACGTTGGGGGAGTCCTCGTAGCGCGGCAGCTCGGTGAGGGTCGCCGGATCGAGCCAGTGGACGTCGCCGCCGGCGGTGACGACCCGCGCCCGGATCTCCGGCCGTGCCTGGTACCACGGCGCCCACAGCGCCGCCACGCGGCTCCAGCGCTCGGAGCGCGCCTGCGAGACGATGCGGTAGACCAGGCGCCGGCGGTAGGTCTGCCGGCCCTCGGCGTCAAAGCGCACGTGCCCCTCCTCCAAGAGCACGACCACGCTCGCGTCGTCCTCGTGCTCGACGGCGGCGGCGGCGGCGAGGAGGGCCCCGCTATCGTCGGGGAAGGGCGTTCGCCAGGGCGCCTCGCCGCCTTCGGCCGCGGCGGCCTCCACCGGCAGGAAAACGAGGAGTGTCCAGGACAGCAAAAGGGAAGGGAGGAAGAGGAAGAAGAGGTAAGAACGTGGATTGAATCGGTGCACGAAGGGCCTCCCGGTGATTCAGCGGTCTCAAGCCACAACGCGACGAACCGCGCCGATCCGGATCAGCCCCACACTCCGGATCCTACCCCGAAGGCTCCCCTTCCATTGGTTGAATCCCGAGACTTAGGAGCGCCACGTGGTAGTCTGGCGGTGGAGGTCGAGATCATGGAGACGGTCTTCCTCGACGAGGCGATTTCCGAGCCCGCGGCGGTCGTACCGCTGACGGTCGGGCAATATCACCAGATGCGGGAAACCGGGATCCTGGAAGAGGACGAGCCCATCGAGCTCTTGAACGGCCTTCTCGTCCACAAAGACCGGGGGGGAGACAGGATGCCCGTGAGCCCTCGCCATGCTCTGGTCGTGAGCCGGACGGCGGGCTGGGCGCCGGAGCTGGAAGCGCTCGGCTGCCACGTCCGTCATCAGAACCCGGTCACCATCGAGCCCCGGAACGAGCCGGAACCGGACGTCTGTATCGTCCGCGGGAGGCCGGAGGACTATCTCGAGCGCCACCCGGGCCCGGACGACGTCCATTGCCTCATCGAGGTCGCCGACAGCTCCCTGAAGCGGGATCGGAGCACCAAGAAGGCGATCTACGCCGCCGCGGGAATCCCGCAGTACGTCATCGTCAACCTCGCCGACCGCCGCATCGAGGTCTACGAGGATCCGAACACGTCCGAGGGAACGTTCGGGACGGTGCGGATCCTCACCGAGAGCGACACCCTGGCGATTCGCGTCCCCGGACCGCGACGGCTGGAGGTTCCCGCGGCGCAGTATCTGCCCTCCTGAGACCTCGACCGACCGGCGCTCGAGGATTCATTCCGCGTCCACCAGACGCAGACGGTACTTGCGCCGCTCCCGCGTCACGTCGTGCGGCCGGTACTCCCGCCGCAGGCGCTCGCTGATCGGCGCGACCATCGGCTCGGGGACCCAGGCGAAGGTCTCGCCGCCGGCGTCGTCGATCACCCGCCCCTCGTCCACCGCCCGCGACGCCGACGCCAGCGGCAGGCCCACGAGCAGCTCGACGAGGGCCTCGAAGCGGGCCTGGGCCTCGGCTTTCAGGAAGCTGAGGTGGCCCTGCCACTGCACCGCCACGTGGTAGGTCGACGGCACCAGGACGATGCCGTCGAGGTGGAGGCGCTCGCAGGCCACCGCCAAGAGCGCCACCGTGTCCTTCAACATGCCGAGACCGGGATGACGCTGGCCGGGCAGCCGCGCCCGTCCGGGGCCGAACTCGCTGCGCGGGTTCTGGAGCAGCAGCCACTCGATCGACAGCAGCTCCATGCCGGGGATCGTCCGCCGGTCGCGGTGTACCCGCATCTCCATCAGCAGCTCGCGGCGCGACGGATCGCCGAAAGTGCGGATCGTGTGCCCCGCGGCGTCGCCGAGGTCGAGGTCGATCGTCGGGTGCGCGAAGCCGAGGTCGCGCAGGCGGTCGAGGATGCCGGCGCGCTCGAGCACCAGCTCGAGGCCGTGGCGGGTGTAGTAGCCGAGGAAACGCGTCTCTTTGTGGGCCGCCCAGCCCGGCAGGTAGAGGTCCTCCTCGGTGAAGCCGAAGTCGTCGCCGCCGGCGCCGCCGCTGAGCTCGGCGGCGTCGAAGAGGCTCGAGATGTAGCGGTAGCGCTTGAGGGTCATCGCCTCGGTCGACGGCGGCTCGATGGCGCGTCCCCCCAGCGGGGCGCTCAGGAACCGCGCCGTGTAGCGCCACGCCTCCGAGCTGTAGCCGCCCGCGAGCAGGATCACCAGCGCCGCCTTGTGCTCGCCGCGCCGCACCAGCGAGGCCACCCGCACGTCGCGCTCGAGCATGCCGGCGGGAGTCATCAGCCATTCGCCGATCTTGTCCTCGCGGGCCGGATCGGCGCCGGCGAGGTAGTAGACGAGCTGCGGCCGGAAGTCCTCGACGAGCGGCGGCAGGTGCCGCTCGAGGGCGGCGAGGAAGACCGCGTCGTCGACGTGGCTGCCGAGCTCGACGGCGAGCGAGGCGCGCGCCTCGGTCGGTCCCCAGTGGCGGGCGTGGATCGAGAAGGTGAAGACGTCGTCGTCGTCCGCGAAGAGGTCGCGGGTGCCGTCGCCGTCGTGGAGGTCGAGGTCCACCACCAGCACGCGTCCGCGGAAGCCCTCGGCGCGCTCGCGGGCGATCGCCACCGCCACGTCGTTGAAGGCGCAGAAGCCGCCGCCCTGGCCGGCGCGGGCGTGGTGGAAGCCGCCGCCGAGGTTGACCGCCAGCCCCCGCTTCAAGGCCAGCCGCGTCGCCAGCAGCGTGCCGCCGGTCTGCAGGCGCTGCAGGTCGAGGATGCGGTCGACCTGGTCGGGCGTGACCTCCAC
>Ga0214471_10003431_pt1 | contig 12300 bp, 10 predicted proteins | sample RVTome_5_FD_207665 | JGI IMG/M metagenome (GOLD analysis project Ga0214471, IMG submission 207665) | Soil microbial communities from uranium-contaminated site in the Upper Colorado River Basin, Wyoming, United States - RVT142D155 | ecosystem: Environmental > Terrestrial > Soil > Contaminated >... | reverse complement strand
GAACGCCTCGTCGAGCTCGCCCTTGAGGTGATGCAGCAGGCCGATACGCCAGGCCATGGCGGCCGCGATCGCCCCGTGCTCCGGGATGACCATGCGGTATCGGTCGAGCGCCGCCTCCCAGTCTCCGATGACCTGGTGGGCCTCACCCTGGAGAAGCGTCAGGCTGTCGTCCCTCAGGTCATCGGGTACGAGCCGGCAGGCGGCGATCACGTCGTGCGCCGAGGCCGAGGCGAGGATGGCCCCGCCCCGAGCTCGCAGGAGCCTGGCAAGCTCGCCGTAGTCCTCCGCCGCCGCCAGGCAGCGCATGGCGTCGTCCTCGGCGCCGGCCGTCTCGTACCAGCGGCCCGCCTCGGCCAGGAGCGCCCTTCGGTCGTCGTCCGAGAGGCGCACCTTGGCTCGAATGAACTCCTGCATGACGGGGGTGAGTCGGATGGCGCCCCTCTGGTGCTCACTGTCCGCGAAGTACACGCCGCGCCGCACCGTCGTGTCCAGGCTCTCACCGCCGGCAGGCAACACCTTGCGGGCCATCTCGGCGTTCACCCAGGGCAACTCGGCGACGGCCGCCAGGAACTCGCGGTCGACCTCGGATTCCTGGCCGAGCACCTCCTCGGCCAGATAGTCGAAGAGTGGCCCGCGCACCACCTCGGGGAGAACCTCGTCGAGCGAGGTGGCGTCGCTCCAACGGAGAGCCTCTGCCGCCAGCCGGGTAGCGGCAGCCCACCCGGCCGTCCTCGACCAAACGCTCGAAGCCAGGGCGCTGCCGCGCTCCCCGAGCACCACATCCAGCAGGTCTCCGACCTCCTCCTCGGTCATCGCCAGTTCGGCCGCCGGCACGTCGAGCACGTGGCCCTCCATCGCCAGGCGGGCGGTCGAGAATGGAAGGGCCCTGCGGGAGCCGACGACGACGTGGAGACGATCAGGTGCGTTACGGCACAGGCCGGCCACGAACCGGGCGCTCGCCTGAGAGTCGCCGATCTCGTGGAGGTCGTCGAGGATCAGCACGAGATGCCTGCTCAGGGCGGCGGCCAGCTCCTGGCAGAGGAGCGCCGCGTACATCTCTGCCCGAGCCGGCTCGTCGGAGTCGGCGTCACGGCTGCCGCCACTCTCGATGGCGTACACCAGGTCGGCCGAGAGTCCCGGTATACGGAGCCGGACGGCGTCGAGCACGGATCTGGCCAGGGTCGTCCAGCCGGCGTCGTTGGCCGTCACCATGTGCCACGCCACGGGTTGCGACGCCGACCACTGCCGCAGCAATGTGGTCTTGCCCGACCCGGCTCCGGCGATCAAGGTGGTGAGCCGCCTCGAGAGCAGCTCGTCGAGCCGCGCTTCGAGCCGCGGGCGCGCCACCGACGCCTCGTCGCCGTCCCACCCTGATCCGCCGAGAGAAGTCAATGCCCGATCCTCGGTCGTCGTGAGCAAGAACGAGGATAAAGGGCGCGCGCTGAGTAGTCGCCGGTGGGCCGGACCGCCAAGCCGGAGGACGCCGGGGCGTCGGGGCGCCCCGGGGCCGCCGACCGACCTGGCAGAAGGCCCGTGGGTGCGATCGCCCTCGGGCCTTCAGCTTTCCCCCTTGACGGGCTCCCCTTGGTCGCCACGCGTTCCGCTCGTCGTGAGCTCGTGCAGCAGGCTCCGCAACACGGCGACGAGCTCGTCGCCGGACATGAAGCGGCGCTCCTCCCCCCTGCGCACGTCCATCGCGAGGCCCCGAAGGTCGGAATCGCCGTCCTCCCATCCGCGGTAGATCCGCAGGATGAATGTCTCCATGGCCCTGCGGTTCCTTCCTTCGTCTCCCGCTGGGAGCACCATATCGAACGGGCTTCGGGAAGCCTTCAGGTGCCGGGTCCGCCCTGCAAGCCGGGCGTCAGAAGGCGAGGCCCGCGAAGGCGAAGAAGACGACAACGAGGGCGGCCCCCTCGTACCGGACGATCCGTCCACCGGATCGGTAGAACAACCCAGCTACCAGGGCGGTGGCCACCATGAGTCCCAGGGCGGGAACCCCGAGGCTCTCGAGGACCCCGGGGCCGATGAGGCCGGCAGTTCCGGCGACGGCGAGCGAGTTGAACAGGTTCGAGCCGAGGACGTTCCCGATGACCAGGTCGGACTCGCCGCGGCGGGCGGATGCAACCGCAGTGGCGAACTCCGGGAGGCTGGTACCGACGCCGAGGAGCAGGCCGAGGAACGTCGGCGACCATCCCAGCCGCTCCCCGACGTCGAGCGCACCGTCGAGGAGCAGGTCGGCTCCCATGATCGTCGCCACCAGGGCTACGAATCCGATGACGAGCTCCGACACGGGACTCCTCTGGATCGGGCCTGCCATCTGCTCGACCTCTTGCTCGATGACACCGTCCTCCCTCGACCAGCGGAGGATCAAAATGGCCGAGACCACCATCGCAGCAGCGAGCGCCCCCGCTTCGAGCCGGCCGATGCGATGGTCGACGAGTACGGCCGACAAGGCGACGGCGGAGGCCAGCATGAGCATCCCCTCGCGTCGCAGCACCCGGAGGTGGGCGACGACGGGCGAGACGAGGGCGGCGGCTCCGAGCACCAGCGTGACGTTCGCCACGTTCGAGCCGACGATGTTCGCCATGGCGACGTCGAGCTCGCCCCCGCGAGCCGCCAGCATCGAGACGAGCAGCTCAGGCAACGACGTGCCCAGGCCGACCACGAGGGCGCCGATCATCACTGCGGACACCCCGAATGCCCTGCTCACGCGCACCGCCGACACGACCAGCCGATCGGCTGCGACGACCAGCAGCGCCAGCCCGGCGACGATGACTGTGAGCGACCAGGCCACGTGAACCCCATCGAGTCGAGGGACCGGGATGGTAAACGGGCACCGAGGATGCATCTGCTGGCCCCACTATTCTGGCCCGCCATGAGCCGCATCACGGACAGGGTCCACCAGACGTGGATCACGTCGGAGCGCCCGATACCCACCAACTTCGTCAGGCCGTTGATGAGGTTCACCCAACTCGAGGCGTCGGGCGGGTTCGTGCTGCTGGCGGCGGCGATCCTCGCCCTGGTCTGGGCCAACAGCCCGGTCGGGCAGTCCTACACCGACCTGTGGGAGAGCCACATCACCATCGGGGCCGGGCCACTGCACTTCGACCACTCGCTGAAGGACGTCGTCAACGACGCCCTCATGGCGATCTTCTTCTTCGTCGTCGGCCTCGAGATCAAACGGGAGCTCGTCGTCGGCGATCTCAACGACCGGAAGAGGGCTGCGCTGCCTGCGATCGCGGCGTTGGGAGGGATGGTCTTCCCGGCCCTCATCTACGTGGCGTTCGTTGCCGGATCCGACCTCCCGGCCGAGGCGATGCGCGGGTGGGGGATCCCTATGGCGACCGATATCGCATTCTCGGTGGGGGTGATCTCCCTGCTCGGCACCAGGATCTCCACGGGCGCCAAGCTCTTCCTCCTCGCTCTGGCGATCGCCGACGACATCGGGGCGATCGTCGTGATCGCCGTCTTCTACACGTCGGACCTGGCGCTCGGCTGGCTGGGCCTGGCGCTGGCCGGTCTCCTCACCGTCTACGTCGGTCAGCGAGTCGGGATCCGGTCGCTCGGGTTCTACTGGGTCGTCGGCATCGCCGTCTGGTTCTGTGTGTTCGAATCCGGGGTGCACGCCACTCTCGCCGGGGTGGCGCTCGGCCTCATGACGCCCGTCTGGCCGTGGTATTCCGACGACGACTACTACCGAAGGGCGAAGCTCATCCTCGACCGCTTCGAGATGGAGTCGGCAGACCCGAGGGGCCGCGACCGTGTCGACTTCAGCGCTCTGTCGCTGGCGTCGGTGTCGAGGGAGTCCGTGTCGCCGCTCGACAGGCTGGAGACGGCGATCCACCCGTGGTCCTCGTTCTTGATCGTGCCGATCTTCGCCCTCGCCAACGCAGGAGTGCGGTTCACACAGATAGATGTCGGCGAGGCGCTCACGAGCGCCGTCTCGCTGGGTGTCGCCTTCGGCCTCGTCGCCGGCAAGACGATCGGCATCACCCTCGCCACCTGGCTGGCCGTTCGGTTCGGCGCCGGCAAGCTGCCGAGGCGCACCGGGTTCCGTCAGGTCGTCGGGCTGGCCGCCATCGCGGGTATCGGCTTCACCGTCTCACTGTTCGTGACGGAGCTCGCCTTCGAAGACGAGTTCCTCACGGACGCAGCCAAGATGGGCATCTTCCTGGGATCGCTCGTCGCCGGAGTCATCGGATACGCAATCCTCAAGGGCAGCCCCACTCCGGAGGCGACCATGCACGCCGGACTCGAGATGATCGGGCTCGAGGGCATCGACGGCAGGTACGACCCGGACCTCTCGGAGGCCGCCCTCGAGCCACCGGCGCCGAGCTGACCATGCCGTGGCGCATGGCGGCGGCTGCGAGCCCTGCGGCGACTCGGGCGGCGGTCATCGCTTGGCGACTGTCGCTCGGGTGGCTGGCAGGCAGGTGGTTCACGCTCGTCGGCACGAGTACCGGTGAGAGCGTGCGGCGGAGCATCGTGCCGTTCGCGATGGCCGAGGGCACGCTGTACGTCGTTGCGCCGCCGGGCGCTCCCTGGCTCGGCGATGTCGCCAGGAGGCCGATCGCGCAGGCGCAGGCGCATCCTGGGCCGCTCGCCGTCCGGGCACGCCCGCTGCACCGCGACGAGGAGCCTCGCGTCGCCGAGCTGTTCCGCCGGGTTGCGCCCGACCTCGCAGCCACCGACCGCCGGCGGTGGCTGGCCCTTCAGCCGACGGGCGACCGGCCGCCGGACCCGGTGGTCTCAGACCTCATGTGGGTGTGGGGCGTCGCAGCCGCGGCGATGGCGGTGCGGTTTCTGTCGGGTAGCCCGCGAGGATGTCAGCCCTCGCCTGCGAGACGTCGCTCTGCAATCGCCAGGTAGTCCTCGCTGATGTCGTACCCGACGTAGTGCCTCTTGGCCTCGGCGGCGGCGATCGCAGTCGATCCCGCTCCCACGAAGGGATCGAGGACGAGGTCGCCCCTGAACGTGTACAACTCGATGAGGCGGCGCGGCAACTCGACCGGGAACGGCGCTGGGTGGCCGACGCGCCTGGCAGAGGCCGGGGCGATCTCCCAGATGGACGTCGTCGCCGCCAGGAACTCGGCCTTGTCGATCGAGTCCGTGCCGTCCTTGCGTCGCCTGAAGTCCTCCTTGCTCGCCACAAGCACGTACTCGTGCACGTCGCGCAACGTCGGGTTCTTGGCGGATTGCCACGATCCCCATGCGCACGAGCCACCGGCGCTCTTGGACTTCTGCCAGATGATCTCGCCCCGCAGCAGGAATCCGATCTCGCCGAGCACGCCTGCGACGAGGTGATTCATCGGCAGGTACGGCTTGCGCCCCAGGTTGGCGACGTTCACCGCCACCCGGCCGCCGGCCTCCAACACCCGATACGTCTCCGTCAAGACGGTGCGGAGCAATCCCAAGTACTCGTCGAGCGACAGGTCGCCGTCGTAGTCCTTGCCGACGTTGTACGGCGGTGAGGTGACCATGAGGGCGACACACCCGTCAGGAAGCTGTTCCATCGTCTCACTCGACTGGCAGAAGAGCCTGTCGAGCACGCCCGGCGGCGGCTCGGTCACCACCTTCGTCGGTTTCGGTCCCCCGGCAGGTGCGGCCATGCGCCTGGCATAGAACGCCGATGCGTCATGGCTCTCGCGCTTGCCCGCGCCGAAGGTCGCAGTGGTGGTCGCCAAGGGGGAAGCCTCCTGGCGGAAACCGTAGCAGTCGGCGATTCGGCCCCCAGGCAATCGAGGCTCCGGCTACTCCCAGAGCGCCTGTCCCGGCTCGGGCTGGCGGTGCAGCTCGTAGATGTTGGCTAACGCCTCCAAATCGTCCCGGGTACGCACCAGCGCCAGCGCCCGGTAGTAGCTCCCGCCCTCGAACGCATCGAGCCTCGCCCAGTGGTCCGGCAACGCCGGCGACGAGAGCACCTGGACCTCGACGGGACGCCCGCTCTCCGTGAGCACGATTCCCGGGTACTCGTTCCCGTCGACCCACGGCAGCCGGTAGACGACGCCCCGCACCGCGGCAACGTGCCACGTCCCGGCGATGTCGGCAACTGCGTGGTGATTCACCTCGCCCGGCGCCAGCGAGCCGTAGACCGCCAGGTGGTGTGAGGCACCGAAGCGCTCCTCCACGAGGCGCTCCCGGGCGATGGCGGCGTCGTCGGGCCGGCCGCCCCGGCGGCGCCTCAGGTTGATCTCCCGGAGGACGTCAGCCAGCCGTTCGATCGGCGCGGCCACTCAGGAGGGGTTGCGAGCGGCTCGGTAGCTGCCGAGCACCCGCAGCTTCGCCAGCGTCGCCGGCGGTGGATCGACGACGGCGGCGAGCCCTGCCGGGCCCGGCTCGTGCTCGAGATCGACGAAGAACCGATAACGCCACGCCTCGTCACTCGGGCGCGACTCGATCCTCGTGAGGTTGGCGCCCCGCAGCCCGAGCTCGGTGAGTGCCAGGGCGAGCGCACCGGGGGTATGCCCCGTCATGAACAGGACGGTCGACTTGTCGTCGTCGGGGTCGATCTGCGGTTCGCCGGGAGCCAGCACGACGAACCTCGTCGTGTTGTGGTCGCGATCGAGGAAGTTCTCGGCAAGCACCACCAGGCCGTGCGGCCCGGCCGACTCGGGGGGTGCGAGGGCGGCGACGGTCGGGTCGCCCATGGCGGCGACCTCCCGGACCGCCCCTGCGGTGTCTGCCGTCGGGACCTCGTCGACGCCGAGCTCCAAGAGGCGTGCTTCGGCTTGGGCGAGGGCTTGGACGTGCGATCGAACCGATTTGATCTGATCGACGGTCGCTCCTGGGACTCCGAGCAGGGCGTGACGCACCTCCACGAGGTGCTCGGCGACGATCGAGATCGGCCCATGGCCGGGGCTGCCCGGGAGACGGTCGAGCACCGCGAGCACGCTCCCGGTCGTAGAGTTCTCGACGGGCAAGACGAGCCGCTCGACGTCGCCGGACTCGAGCGCCGCGAAGCAGGCCACGAACGTCGGCAGCGCCACCGGTTCGCCTTCGGGGAACGTCTCGGTCGTCGCCCGAAAGCTGTATGAGTGTGGCTCACCCTGGTAACCGATCCGCATGACCAGCCAGGGTAGACGTGAGGGTCACTCGCCCGAATGTGGCGGGCGGCGACGGAAGCCATCCACGGCGGAGCCGGCGTTTCGCCTGCGGGTGCTCAGCCACGCCGCCGTAGCAATGACGGCCGCGGCGGCCGCACCGAGCGCCGGCGCCAGGGGGAAGGCGCCGTCAGGAGCCGGCTCGGACTCGGCGGTGGAGACGGGGCGTGCATCGGCCGGCCTCAACGACTCGATCTCCGACGTCATGACCTGGGTGGCGGTGCACGCGTTGTCCTCGAACGGCGGGGCGGTGTTGGCCGGCACGAACAGGTAGCGCCGCCTGAGCAGGAACGTCCGGTCGACCGACGTGAAGACACCTGGCTGGTCGTCGGCCGCCCCACGCACGACGACGACTCTGTCCAGGTCAGGACCTGCCCAGATCTCTTCCGGCTGCACGACCGCATGGCGCTCGTCGCCATCGAACCCGACGACGGTACCGACGAAGACCACAGGCGCGGAAGCGATCACCTCGCCGAGTGGAGGGGGGAGCACGCAGGAGGCGCCCGCCGGGCCGGCGGTGACGATCAGGCAGGCGAGTGCTGCTCCGGCGACCAGGGACTTCACGCAGGTGGGACGCCCATCGGGCGGTCGAGGTTCCGGCACGTCACCCTTTCCGCCGAGCTGTTCGTCTGTCCGACCAAGACGCAAGAACGGAGAGAGCCATGTCGACCTCGCAAACGGGCAGCACATTCTCGAGGATCTCCGCCGTCGCGTGGACGGTCGTCCCGATCACGTGGATGACGGCGGCGGTGCTCGAGCGCGGGCGCGACTGGGAAGGTCTCCCATCGGCCGTATGGGGCATCGGGTGGTTGGCGCTCGTCGTCGCTGGGGCGGCGACCGTCATGGCCGTCGTCCGGACCCGGGACAGGACGGACCGCAGAGGCCTCAGGCGGGGCGGTATCGCCGCCATGGGCGCCGGCCTCGCCGTCTCGGCGATCGCACCATGGGCGATCCCGGTGTGGAGCGCTCTCTACGGTGTGGCGATGCTCCTCGTGGCGGCGTCGGGCCGCGGTGGGGCTGCGGCCCGGCTGACCGGGTTCGCCTTCCTGGCTGCGGTCGGATCCCTCATCGTTCTCACCGCGCTGCGGGTCGGCACACCAGACAGCTTCGGAAACCGCCCGGTGGCGTGGACCGTGGCGACGATCATCGCCACCGTCGGCGCCGCCGGCGGGATGGTGGTGTGGCCGAGCGGTGCGCCTTCGAGCGTCGAAACCCGCTCCGCCGCCGTGGCCTGAACCGGCGAGCCAGCCCGATCCCGTTAGCCTTGGCGGCTCTCCAACCGATGTAGGGCGGGATGGGCCACGACACACGAACCTGTGAGCACTGCGTCGCGGCGCGGCGCGCCGAGACGGCGCCCGATCGTCCCCCGGCGTGGGTATCCGAGGCGGTCTTCTATCAGATCCTCCCCGACCGGTTCGCCATGTCGGACGAGGTCCCCAAGCCGGGACCTCTGCACCCGTGGGACGAACCGCCGACGTTTCACTCCTACGCGGGCGGCGATCTCGTCGGGATCATCGAGCACCTCGACCACCTCGAGCGACTCGGAGTCAATGCGATCTACCTCAACCCGATCTTCAAGTCGGCCTCGCCGCACCGCTACCACACTCACGACTACTACGCGGTGGACACGATGCTCGGGGGCGCAGCAGCACTCGGCGACCTCCTCGGCCGGTGCCACTCCCGAGGCGTCCGCGTCATCCTCGACGGCGTCTTCAATCACGCCAGCCGCGGCTTTCTCCAGTTCAACGACATCGCCGAGAACGGGCGCAGCTCGCCGTACTGGGATTGGTTCCACGTCCACGACTGGCCGCTCCTCCCGTACGACGAGTCGCGACCCCCGGTCTACGAGGCCTGGTGGGGAATGAAGGCGCTGCCGAAGTTCAACACCGAGAACCCCCTGGTCCGCGAGTACCTGATGGCGGTGGCGGAGCACTGGACGGGTGTCGGGATCGACGGCTGGCGCCTCGACGTGCCGGAAGAGATCAAGACGGAGGGGTTCTGGGAGGAGTTCCGGGCAAGGGTGCGTGCCGTCAACCCCGACGCCTACATCGTCGGCGAGGTGTGGAGCCCGGGGTCGCCGCTGTGCACAGACGGGAGGCGACTCGACGGCGCCATGAACTATGCGCTCGGCAGCGCCATCATCTCGTTCACGGCCGGGGAGCGAATCGACCCGGCGCTGCGCATCGGCAACCCGTGGTACGACCTCTCGCCGAGCGACGCCGCCGGGTACGCCTCGCGTGTCGAAGCCATCCTCGGCAGCTATCCCGGCCACGTGAACCTCGCCAACCTCAACGTGCTCGACTCGCACGACACCGCCCGCATCCTCAGCGTGGCAGGCGGCGACAAGGACACGGTGCTGCTGGCGGCGTTGCTCCAGCTGACCCATCCGGGGGCGCCGTGCATCTACTACGGCACCGAGGTCGGGCTGCCGGGAGGCCTCGACCCGGACAGCCGGAGGACGTTCCCGTGGGACGAGGCTCGATGGGATCACGATCTGTTGGACGCCTACCGCGACCTCGTTGCTCTCAGGGCTTCGACGGGTGCGCTGCGGTCCGCCCGATACTCGACGGTCTACGCCGACGGACAGGTGCATGTGAGCCTGCGCGGCGACGGCCCCGAAGCCGTATACGTGCTGGTGAACGCGGGAACCGAGACGGTGGCCGTCCCCCTCGAGGCGGCCGGCACCCTCCTGTGGGGGGAAGCCGTCGTCCAAGGCGGGACGATCAAGCTGGCGCCGCGTCGCGGGGCGGTCCTCTCCTCGTCGTAGGCGAGGCCGTGTCGCGATTCGATCGGACCGGACGTACCATGAGCGGGATGGCAGCAGGGGCTCCCACCTCCGAGTTCGACGCGCCGATCGCGAGCGAGGCGTTCGGGGGAAACACCTGGCTCGTCGACCAGATGTACCGGCAGTATCTCGACGCCCCGAACTCGGTGAGCGCGGCCTGGCAGGACTTCTTCTCGGACTACCGGCCTGGCGCGACGGTCTCGCCGCCGGTTCCGCAGAGGGAGACGGCGGTCCCGCTCGGTGAAGGCAACGGCGGCTCGACGACCACCGAGGCGCCGTCGCCTGTTCCTGTGGCGCCATCACATGCTCCCGAGGCGCCGCCGCTTCCCGACTTCGCGGTCCCGACCGAGCTCAAAGGGGCGCCGGCGACGATCGCACGGCGCATGGAGGAGTCGCGAGACATCCCGACTGCCACGTCGGTTCGGACGTTCCCGGCCAAGCTGCTCGAGGTCAACCGACGCATCATCAACAACCAGCTCGCCCGGCTGGCCGATGGCGGCAAGGTGTCATTCACCCACGTGATCGGGTGGGCGGTGGTGCGCGCCCTGCGGGAGCACCCCGACATGAATGCCGCCTACCGGCTGATGGACGGCAAGCCGCACCGCATCCAATACGAGCACATCAACCTCGGTCTGGCGATGGACATGGAGCGCAAGGACGGTGGGCGAACCTTGCTCGTGCCGAACATCAAGTCAGTCGACACGATGGACTTCAAGAGCTACTGGGAGGCGTACGAGGACGTCGTCCGCCGCGCCAGGTCGGGCGACATCACCCCGGACGACTTCGCCGGCACGACGGCAACACTGACGAACCCGGGCACCGTCGGCACCGTGCAGTCCGTCCCGCGGCTCATGACCGACCAAGGCGTGATCGTCGGGGTCGGCGCCATCGGCTTCCCGCCGGAGTACGAAGGGTCCGACCCCCAGACGATCGCCATGGCGGGCATCGGTCGGACTCTCACGATGACGTCGACGTATGACCACCGCATCATCCAGGGTGCCGAGAGCGGCACGTTCCTGGCCAGGGTGCACGAACTACTGGTTGGTGCCGACGACTTCTACGACGAGATCTTCCAGTCGATGGCGATCCCCTACGTCGCGGCGAGATGGGCCGTCGACTCCAATCCCCCTCCGGGGAGCCGACCGTGGGCGGAGAAGCAGGCCCGGGTGTTCCAACTCGTGAACATGTACCGCGTTCGCGGTCACCTCATCGCCGACCTGGACCCGCTGCGCCAGACCCCTCCCAAGATCCATCCCGAGCTCGATCCCCTCACCTATGGCCTCACCCTGTGGGACCTCGACCGGGAGTTCGCCACCGCAGGGTTGGCAGGCAAGGAACGGATGAAGCTGGGCCAGATCCTCGGCGTCGTGCGCGATGCCTACTGCCGCTCGGTCGGCATCGAGTACATGCACATCCAGGAGCCCGATCAGAAGCTGTGGATCCAACAGCACGTCGAGGACACCCCCGCCGAGCTCGAGCCGGAGGAGAAGCGCAGGATCCTCCAGAAGCTCAACGAGGCGGAAGCGTTCGAGCGTTACCTGCACACGAAGTTCCTGGGCGCCAAGCGGTTCTCGCTGGAGGGCTCCGAGTCACTCATCCCGCTGCTCGACGCCATCCTCACCGCATCCGCCGAATCCGGGATGCAAGAGGTGGCGATCGGAATGGCCCACCGCGGTCGCCTCAACGTGCTCGCCAACATCATCGGAAAGAGCCTGGTGTCGATCTTCAGGGAGTTCACCAAGTCGGACGACGCAGCAGCCGACCCGACTTTCTCGGGTGACGTCAAGTACCACCTCGGCGCCGAAGGCATCCACCGAACGCCCGACGGCGCCCAGATCGACGTGCGCGTCGTCGCCAACCCGAGCCACCTCGAGGCCGTCGACCCGGTCCTCGAGGGGTTCGTGCGAGCCCGGCAGGATGCCCTCGGCTCCGGCGCCGACGACCTCGTGCTTCCCCTCCTACTCCACGGCGACGCCGCCTTCTCCGGCCAGGGCGTGGTGGCCGAGACCCTCAACCTCTCTCAGCTCGGGGGCTACTACACGGGTGGAACGGTCCACATCGTCATCAACAACCAGGTCGGGTTCACGACGTCGAGCCTCGACGCCCGCTCGAGCTTCTATGCGACCGACATCGCCAAGGCGGTCCAGGCGCCGATCTTCCACGTCAACGGGGACGACCCCGAGGCAGTGGTGCGTGTCGCCCGGATCGCCTTTCAGTTCAGGCAGGCGTTCCACAAGGACGTGGTCATCGACTTGGTGTGTTACCGGCGCCATGGCCACAACGAGGGAGACGAGCCGACGTACACCCAGCCCCGCATGTACAAGCTCATCGAGAACCGCATGTCGGCGCGCAAGGTGTACCTCGACCGCCTCGTGCGCAACGGCGAGTTGACGATCGCCGAGGGGGAGGCGGTCC
>Ga0214471_10003430_pt1 | contig 12306 bp, 23 predicted proteins | sample RVTome_5_FD_207665 | JGI IMG/M metagenome (GOLD analysis project Ga0214471, IMG submission 207665) | Soil microbial communities from uranium-contaminated site in the Upper Colorado River Basin, Wyoming, United States - RVT142D155 | ecosystem: Environmental > Terrestrial > Soil > Contaminated >... | reverse complement strand
GGGCGACACGGTGGACATCACGGTGGAGCTGATCCAGCCGGTGGCGATGGAGAAGGAGCAGCGCTTCGCCATCCGGGAGGGCGGCAAGACCGTCGGGGCCGGCGTCATCACGGACGTCGTCAAGTGACGGGACTCTGATCATGGCGCAGCAACCGCAGCAGGGCCGCATCCGCATCAAATTGAAGGCGTACGACCACCGGGTCCTCGACCTCTCGGCGTCGGAAATCATTCAGACCGTGGAGCGGACGGGCGCCCGGGTGGCGGGGCCCATTCCGCTGCCCTCGAAGCGGGAGGTCTACACGGTGCTGCGCTCCCCGTTCATCGACAAGAAGTCGCGCGAACAGTTCCAGATGGTGACCCACAAGCGGCTCATCGACATCGTCGAGCCGACGTCGAAGACGATCGACGCCCTGCGGAAGCTGAATCTTCCGTCCGGGGTCTACGTTGAGGTGAAGTGAGCGGCATGAGCATCGGACTGCTCGGCAGAAAGCTCGGCATGACGCACGTCTACGACGAGTTCGGGCGCCGGCGCGCGGTGACCGCGATCCAGGCGGGGCCCTGCACCGTCGTGGAGGTGCGCAGCGCCGAGCGGAACCGCTATGACGCGCTGCAGCTCGGCTTCGAGCCGGTGGCGGAAAAGCGCCTGAGCCGGCCGAGGGCCGGGCAGTTCAAGCGGGCGGGGGTCGGGCCGTTCCGCGTGCTGCGGGAATTCCGCCTGCGTGCTCCCGGGGAGTGGAGCGTGGGACAGGAGCTGACGGTCGACGTGTTCCAGGATTACGAGCTGGTCGATGTGACCGCCACGTCCATCGGGAAGGGGTTTCAGGGTGGCATGAAGCGATGGAACTGGAGCGGCGGGCCCAAGACGCACGGCTCGATGTCCCACCGCGCGCCCGGGTCCAGCGGCTCAGGCACGACGCCGGGCCGGGTGCTGCGCGGCCACCATTTCCCCGGGCATCAGGGCGCGGTGCGGGTCACGGTCCCGAACCTGCGGGTCATCCGGCGGGATCCGGAGCACCACCTCCTCCTGGTGGAGGGTTCGGTGCCCGGCGCGGAGCGGGGGCTGGTGCTGGTGCGCAAGTCGGCCAAGCGGCCGAACGTCATCAAGCGGCCCCAGCTGGCCCAGGAAGTGCTGGAGGAAGAGGCGGCCGCCGCAAAATCAGGCAGCAGCAAAGGGAAGAAGCGCTGATGGCGCTCACGGTGTTTGATCTCGCGGGCAAGGCGGTGGGCACGGTTGAGCTCGACCCGGGCGTCTGGGAGGGGCCGGTGAACCTGCGCGTGATTCAGCAGGCGGTCGCGGTCTACCGGACGAACCGGCGTCAGGGCCTGGCGTCCACCAAGACGCGGGGCGACGTGTCCGGCGGCGGCAAAAAGCCCTGGCGCCAGAAGCACACGGGTCGCGCGCGCGCCGGCTCCACCCGGTCGCCGCTATGGCGGGGCGGCGGCGTGATCTTCGGGCCGCACCCGAGACCCATGGGCTCCCGGCTGCCACAGCAAATCCGGAGGCGCGCGCTCATCGAGAGCCTGAAAGGCAAGATCCGCGACGGGGAGCTTCGCGTGATCGACGGACTCCGGGCGGACGCGCCGAAGACGAAGCCCTTCGCGGGACTGGCCGGCACGTTTGAGGTGGCCCGCTCCTCGATCATCGTGCTCGCCGGGCCGGCGCCGGCGCTGGTGAAGTCGCTGCGCAATTTGGCGCGCTTTCGGCTCTGCGACGCCGGAAGCCTGAACGCGCTCGATGTGGTGAACGCCGACAAGGTGCTCGTGGCCAGGGAGGCATTCGCCAGCCTGGACCGGCGGGCGAAGGAGTCCGATGCGTCCGGCGACTGAGATCGTGCGCGGCATCCGGCAGACGGAAAAGGGCACCCGGCTGGCGCCCACGCACCAGTACATCGTCGAGGTCGCCCCGGACGCCAACAAGATCGAAATCCGCGAGGCCGTCGAGCGGCTCTTCAACGTGAAGGTTCGCCAGGTCAACACGCAGCGCTGCCACGGCAAGTGGCGGCGCCTCACGCAGCGGTGGGGCCGGCGCGCCGACTGGAAAAAGGCGATCGTCACCGTCCAGGACGGCCAGGTGATCGAGCTCAAGGAGTAGATGATGGGTGTCAAGGTGCATCGCCCCACCACCCCGACGCAGCGCTTCCAGGTGACGCCGGACTTCGCCGAGGTCACGAAAACGAGGCCTGAGAAGTCGCTGATCAGGCCGCTCAAGCGCACCGGCGGGCGCAACGCGCACGGGCACGCCACGGTCCGCTTCCGCGGCGGCGGGCACAAGCGGATGTACCGCATGGTCGATTTCTACCGGAAGGACCGCGAAGGGCAGACCGGCCGCGTTGAGGCGATCGAATACGACCCGAACCGGAACGCGCGATTGGCGCTCATCCGGTACGAGGACGGCCCGAAACGTTATATCATCTGGCCCGCGGGCCTGCGGGTGGGGGACACCATCCAGGCGGGGGCGGAGGCCGACATCCGGGTCGGCAACGCGATGGCGCTCCGGCGCATCCCGCCCGGGGAGCCGATCCACAACCTGGAGCTGCGCAAGAACGGCGGCGGCCAGATCGTGCGCTCGGCCGGCTCCTCCGCGCTGATCCAGGCGAAGGAGGCGGATGTCGCCCACGTCAAGCTGCCCTCGGGCGAGGTGCGCCTCTTCCATTTGGATTGCTGGGCGACGCTCGGACAGGTGGGCAATTCCGAATTCAAATCCCTGAGCCGGGGCAAGGCCGGCCGCACGCGCTGGCTCGGACGCAGGCCGCACGTCCGCGGGGTGGCCATGAATCCGGTGGACCACCCGCACGGCGGCGGCGAGGGCAAGAGCGGACAGGGCAACCCGCACCCGGTGTCTCCATGGGGCTGGCACACGAAAGGCCGCAAGACCCGGGACCGCAACAAGTATTCGAAACCGTTCATCGTGAAGCGGAGACGCTAATCCATGGGGCGTTCAGCGATCAAGGGCCCATTCGTCGATGAGTCGTTGCAGAAGAAGGTGTCGGTGGCGCAGCAGGCGCGGGACCGGAAGCCGATCAAGACCTGGTCCAGGCGTTCGACCGTGACGCCCGACTTCGTGGGGCTGAATTTCCTGGTCCACAACGGGAAGGGGTTCCTGCCGGTGTTTATCACGGAAAACATGGTCGGACACAAGCTCGGCGAGTTCGCGCCGACGCGGGTCTTCCGCAAGCATGGCGGCGTGAAGAAGGAGTCGGGTCCCGGCACGGGGCTCGGGAAGTGAGGCGCTCGTGATGCTGGGCAAAGCGGTCGCCAAATACGTCCGGATGACCCCGCGCAAGGTCGGCTACGTCATCGCGCCGCTCAGACGGCGGACGGTCGCCGAGGCGCGCAAGCTGCTGGCCGTGAGCGGGCGCCGCGCGGCGCAGCCAGTCGGGAAGTTGATCGATTCGGCCTTCGCGAACGCGCGCGCGCAGCAGCCGATGCTGCAGGAAGACGAGGTCGTCATCAGCAAGTTGGTCGCGGACGAGGGACCGACCTGGAAGCGGTTCCGCGCGGCGGCGTTCGGGCGCGCCGTGCCGGTCCTGAAGCGGACCTCCCACATCACAGTCGAACTCGAAAAGAGGGCGTGACGGCGCATGGGACAGAAGGTGAATCCGATCTGTGTGCGGCTGCAGCTGACGCATGACTGGCGCTCGCGCTGGTTCACCCCGTCGAAACAGCAGTTCGTTCAGTACCTGCAGGAGGACCGGACGATCCGGGACCTGCTGACGCGGTCGCTCGCTTCGGCGGCGGTCGGCCGGATCGACATCGAGCGTTCGGCCGAGCGCGTGCGCATCGTGATCCACACGGCCCGGCCGGGCATCCTCATCGGGCGCCGGGGCGAGAACATCCAGCGCCTGCAGGAGCAGGTGCAGCGCATCGTCGGCGCGCAGCAGCTCAAGATGGACTACGTCGAAATCAGCAATCCCGCCGTGGAGGCCAAGCTGGTGGCGGACTCCCTGGCGTTCCAGCTCGAGAAGCGGATCGCGTTCCGCCGCGCCATGAAGCGGGCCGTTCAGCAGGCCATGGACGCGGGGGCGAAGGGGATCCGGGTGGTCTGCGATGGGCGGCTGGCCGGGGCGGAAATGACCCGGCGCGAGGTCTACCGCGCGGGCACGGTGCCGCTGGGCACCTTCAAATCGGACATCGATTTCGGGATCGGCACGGCGCACACGACCGCCGGCTGCATCGGCACCAAGGTGTGGGTGTGCCGAGGCGAGTTCCGGCGTGAACGGCTGCAGCCGTCCAGAGGCAGGACGCGCGCGGGCGCGCCGGAACAACACGGCCGCCAGACCGGCGACGCCCTGCCGGCGAAGGCGGGCGTCCCGGCCGCGCCGCCATCGGCGATAGGCGCCTGAGGACCTCCGATGTCGCTCTTGCTTCCGAAACGGATCAAGTACCGAAAGGCGCACCGCGGAAAACGCCGCGGGCCCGCCAAGGGCGGGACCAGCCTGGCGTTCGGAGAGTTCGGGCTCAAGGCGCTCGACAACACGTGGGTCACCGCGGCCCAGATCGAGGCCTGCCGCGTGGCGATCGCCCGCTCGATGTCACGGGGCGGCAAGGTCTGGATCCGGGTGTTCCCCGATAAGCCGGTCACCGTTCATGGGCAGGAAAAGCCCATGGGGTCGGGCAAGGGGATGGTGGACCACTGGGTGGCGGTCGTGAAGCGGGGGCGGATCCTGTTCGAGATCGACGGCGTGCCGGAGCTGCTCGCGCGCGAAACGTTCCGGCTGGCCGCGTGCAAACTGCCGCTGCCGACGCGCTTCGTGAGCCGCCGCGAGGAGGCGGGGCTCTGATGGCGAAGACGAGCGTGCGACTCAGCGATTTGCGGGCGCTTCCCCCTTCGGAGGTGCGGGAGCAGGTGGATGGCCTGCGGCAGGAATTGTGGCGCCACCGCATCAAAATCAAGCAGGGCAGTTCCCAGCAGACGCACCGCGTGCGGGAGTTGCGCCGTGACATCGCAAGGCGACTCGGCGTGTTGAACGAACGGAAGGCGGCCCGATGAGTACTCAAGAAGCCCCACAGGCGCAGGCCCCGGCGCGCGTACGCGGCCAGCGCAAGACCCGGATCGGCGTCGTGACGAGCAACCGCATGCAGAAGACGATCGTCGTGCGGGTGACGACGCTGGCGCGTCATGCGCTCTACCACCGGGTGATCAAGCATGCCAACTCCTTCAAGGCCCACGATGAGCGCAACGAGGCGCGGATCGGCGACGTCGTGAAGATCATGGAGACGCGCCCGCTGTCCAAGGACAAGCGCTGGCGGCTCATCGAGATCGTGAAGAAGGCGTCCACGGCGCCGGCGCTGCCGGATGTGGAGAGCGAGCAGGCGGCCCGCCGCGAGGCGGCGGATGCCGAACCCGGAGCGCCTCAGGCATGATCGGGCGGCGGACGCACCTGGCGGTGGCGGACAACTCGGGCGTCAAGAAAGTCTGGCACATCGGGGTGATCGGGCTGGGCAACAAGAAGATGGCTGACGTCGGCGATATCGTGACGGTCCACGTGCGTGAGGCGGACCCCGACGCGCTTGCCAAGAAGGGGGAGGTCGTCCGGTGCGTGGTCGTGCGCACCCGCGCCCCCATCCGCCGGACGGACGGGACGACCCTTCGGTTCGACAGCAATGCCGTGGTCTTGATCGATAATCAGAATAATCCCAGGGGCACGCGCGTGTTCGGACCGGTGGCGCGGGAGCTCCGTGAGAAGCGCTTCATGAAGATCATCTCGCTGGCGCCTGAAGTCGTGTGACGGCGCGGCGCGAGGACGGACGGAGACGATGGCGAAGATTCGCAAGGGCGACACCGTGGCGGTGCTGAGCGGCAAGGACCGGGGCAAGACGGGCAAGGTGCTCCAGGTCTGGCACGGCGAAGGCCGCGTCTTGGTGGAACGCGTCAATCTGGTGAAGCATTTCGAGCGGCGCAGCCAACAGAACCCTGCGGGCGGCGTCATTGAGCGCGAGGGGCCGTTGCCCATCGCGAAGCTGGCGCTGGTGTGCCCGAAGTGCAAGCGGGCCTCTCGCGTGGGGTGGGACGTGACCGCCGGCGGCCGGCGGCGCGTCTGCCGGCGCTGTCATGAGCCGGTGGAGGGCTCATGAGCGCCTCGCTCTCATCGGCCCTCAAGCTCCCGCGGCTCTTGGAGCACTACCGGAAGACGCTGAACGGCGAACTCTGCACGCGCTTCGCCCACCGGAATCCGATGGCCGCGGCGCGCCTAGAAAAGATCGTGCTCAACATCGGCTGCGGGAAGGCGGTGCAGGAGGCGAAGGTCCTCGACGCGGCGCAGCGCACGCTCGAAATCATCACCGGTCAGCGTCCAAGCGTGACGCGCGCGAAGCGGGCGGTGTCCAACTTCCGCATCAAGGAAGGCGATGCCGTGGGCTGCAAGGTGACGCTCCGGCGGCGGCGGATGTACGAATTTCTCGACCGGCTCGTCAGCGTGGCGTTGCCGCGCCTCCGCGACTTCCGCGGCCTCAGCCTGAACGGGTTTGACCAGGCCGGCAACTACAGCTTCGGCCTGGAGGAGCAGAGCATTTTTCCTGAAGTGGCCATGGACGAGCTGCACTACACGCTTGGGATGGATGTGGTGTTGGTCCTGCGGACGGCCTCGCGCGAGGAGGCTCAGGCACTCCTGGAAGGCTTCGGGTTCCCATTCGTGAAGCCCCAGGGCGCGGGCGCGCCGGCTGTGGGAGCGACGTCGTCCGGCGACGCCTCGCCCCGCGGGGCGGGCGCCCGGTAAACCGTGGCGAGACGAAGGGGCACGCATGGCACGAACGTCATGGATCGAACGGGCGAAGCGGACGCCGAAGTTCCGGGTGCGGCACGTGCACCGCTGCAAGCAGTGCGGGCGCCGGCGGAGCTACTACCGCCGGTTCGGGCTCTGCCGGATCTGCTTCCGCGAGATGGCGTGGCGGGGCGAAATTCCCGGGCTCGTCAAGGCAAGCTGGTAGCGCGCCGCGCAGCACAGGGGAGACGAGAGACAAGATGGCCGCAAGCGATCCCGTATCAGACGCGCTGACGAAGATCCGCAACGCGTCGCGTGCTAAGCACGCGACGGTGGACGTGAAGCCTTCGCGGCTGACCGAACGCATCCTGGACGTCCTGCGGCGCGAGGGGTTCATCCGCACTTACAAGGTCGTGGGGGAGGAGCCGGCGGTGCGCCGCTGCCGCGTGTACCTCAAGTATGCGAGCCGCGGGCCCGCGATCGAGCAGATCGTGCGCGTGTCGCGCGCCGGCGTCCGCATGTACCGCGGCTACGCCACGCTGCCTCGCGTTCGGGCCGGTATGGGCGTGGCGATCATTTCGACGTCGCAGGGCGTGATGAGCGACCGCGAGGCGTACCGGAAGCGGATCGGCGGCGAAGTGCTGTGCTTCATCTGGTGAAGGCGGAGCGCTGATGTCACGAATTGGACGACTTCCCATTCAGGTGCCGGACAAGGTCACGATCGCGCTGCGGGACGGCCGCGTGGAGGTCGAGGGTCCCAAAGGGACGCTCGCCTGGACGCTGCCGCGCGGGATCCGGATGGCCCAGGAGGGCCGGCAGGTGTCCCTCACCCGTGACGGCGAGGATAAGCAGACCCGGGCGTTCCACGGCCTGGCGCGCGCCCTGGTCAACAACATGGTGCAGGGCGTCACGTCGGGATTCTCGAGAGAGCTCGAGGTGATCGGGGTGGGCTACCGCGTGCAGGTGCAGGGCAAGCAGCTGACGATGAACCTGGGCTATTCGCACCCGGTCGTCCTGCGGATCCCCGAGGGGCTCACGGTGGAGGCGCCCAAACCGACGGCCATGATCGTGAAGGGGATCGATAAGCAGCTCGTCGGAGAATTCGCAGCAAGCCTGCGCCGGATCGCGCCCCCCGAGCCGTACAAGGGCAAAGGGATCCGCTATGCGGGCGAAGCCGTCCGCCGCAAAGCGGGCAAGGCCGCCACGGGTGCGGCGAAGGGATAAGGAGCGATATGAGATCTCGCGAGGCCGCGCGGCGGGTCCGGCATCTGAGGGTCCGCAAGAAGGTGCAGGGGCTGCCGGAGCGTCCGCGCTTATGCGTCTTCCGCAGCCACAAGCACCTGCAGGTCCAGATCGTGGACGACACGAAAGGGCGCACGCTGCTGGGCTGTTCCACCAAGGACAAGCGCCTGAAGCTCGGCGAGGGCGGGACCGTCGGGGCCGCGCAGGCCCTCGGCGAGCTCGTGGCGAAGGAAGCCGTGGGACGCGGAATCACGCGGGTGGTGTTTGACCGGGGCGGCTACGGGTATCACGGCCGCGTCCGGGCGTTTGCCGAAGCGGTTCGCGCCGGGGGGGTACAGGTGTAATCATGGCACGAGACTTTGACCGGGGACGGGGGCAGTCGGGCGACGCCCCGCAGCTCACCGAAAAACTCATCAGCATCAACCGGGTCGCCAAGGTCCATAAGGGCGGCAAGCGGCTGGCGTTCTGCGCCCTCGCGGTCGTGGGAGATGGGAAGGGCCGCGTGGGCATGGCGCTCGGCAAGTCCAATGAGGCGGCGGACGCGATCCGCAAGGGGTTCCTGCGCGCGGAACGCGACATGGTGCGCATCAGCCTCAAGGGCGCGACGATTCCCTACGAGGTGATCGGACACGCGGACGCGTGCCGGGTGCTCCTGAAGCCGGCCAGCCCCGGGACGGGGATCATCGCCGGAGGGCCCGTGCGCGCCGTCTGCGAGGCCGTCGGGATCCGGGACATCCTCACGAAGAGCCTGGGCTCGTCCAACGGGCTGAATCTTGTGAAGGCGACGCTGGCGGGCCTGCGCTCGCTCGAGACGGAAGAGCAGATTCAGGACCGGCGCAAGCTCGTCGTCGAGGTGATGGGGTAACGGCCATGGATATCGCGAGTCTTCCCGCCGTTCCGGGTGCCAGAAAACGCCGCAAGCGGCTCGGCCGCGGCATCGGGTCCGGCCACGGCAAGACCTCGACGCGCGGCCAGCTCGGCCAGGGCTCGAGGACCGGATCGCGCAAGCGCCCGGGATTCGAGGGCGGCCGGACGCCGCTCATCCGCAGCATTCCGAAGCGCGGGTTCAAGCGCAAGGCGCCGGACCGCCGCCCGGCCACGCAGATCGTGAACGTGTCGTCCCTCGAGCGGTGCCGCGACGGGGAGCGCGTCGACGCGGCGCGCCTGAAGGCGCTGGGGCTCATTCGCGACGCGCAGCATCCGGTGAAGCTGCTGGGCGACGGGACCCTGAGCCGGAAGTTGACGGTCATCGTCCAGGCCGCGAGCGCCTCGGCCCGCGAGAAAATCGCCAAGGCCGGCGGGGCGCTTGAGCTCTCGGCCTCGCGGAGCCCGGCTCGGGGATAAGCGCCGCCGGCATGTTCCGCCTGCTCAGCGCACTCGGCAACGCCTGGACGATTCCGGAGCTTCGGCGAAAGATCCTGTTCACCCTGGGCATGATCGCCCTGTACGAAGTGGGGCTGTTCATCCCCGTGCCGGGCGTGAACGGCGCCGAGCTCGGACGGATCTTTGACCAAATGGCGGAGCGGGGGGCGGGGGGATTCCTCTCGCTCCTCGACATGCTCACCGGCGGCGCGCTCTCGCAGGCGACCGTATTCGCGCTCGGCATCATGCCGTATATCAGCGCCACGATTATTGTGGAAACGCTGCTGGCGACGGCCATCCCCGCCCTCGAGAAGCTGCGCAAGGAGGGGATGACGGGCTACCGGAAGCTCCACCAGTACTCGCGCTACGCCACGATCGTGCTGGCGGTGATCAACTCGTTCATCTACGCGACCCTGCTGGAGAAGGCCATCCCGGCGCAGTTCAACACGGAAATCGTGCTCTTCCCGGGGATGGGGTTCCGGCTCCTCACGGTCCTGACGATGACCGCCGGCATGGCCATCATCATGTGGCTGGCGGAGCAGATCACCGAGCGCGGCATCGGCAACGGCATGAGCCTGCTGATTACCGCGTCGATCGTGGGCCGGCTGCCGCTGGCGATCCGGGACATCGCCGTGCAGATGGGTCCGGGCGGGCTCGGCCAGTCTCCGATGGCCCCCCTGGCGATGCTGTTCATGGCCGCGTTCCTGGTCGGGACGGTGGCGCTGGTCGTCTTCGTCGAGCAGGGCCAGCGGCGCGTGCCCGTGCATTACGCGCGGCGCGTGGTGGGCCGGAAAGTGTACGGCGGCCAGAGCACCTACCTGCCGCTCAAGGTGAACAGCGGGGGAGTACTGCCGATCATCTTCGCCGTGTCGCTGTTGTATTTCCCGATGCAGCTGGCGAGCTTCGTGCCGCAGCTCCAGGGGCTGGCCAACTGGTTTTCGCCGACGTCGGTGGTGTTCAATCTGGTGTACGCGACGCTGATCCTGTTCTTCACGTATTTCAGCACGGCCATCACCGCGCATCAGTTTCTCGACGCGGCGGATCAGATGAAGAAAGTCGGGGCCTTCATCCCGGGCATCAGGCCGGGACAGGCCACGGTCGAGTATCTGGACGGGATCTTGACGCGCGTCACGTTCGTGGCAGCCATTTATCTGGTGGGCATCGCGATTCTGCCTGACCTGATCATGGCGCTGATGAACGTGCCGCGTCGCGTCGCGGGATTTTTCGGAGGCACGAGCTTGCTGATCGTGGTGGGCGTCACGCTGGACACGATGAAGCAGATCGAGTCGCATTTGCTGATGCGCCATTATGAAGGCTTCTTCAAAAGCGGCCGCATGCGGGGCCGGCGGTAGCGTGCGTCTCGTCCTGCTGGGTCCCCCAGGGACTGGCAAGGGCTCTTTGGCATCGTTGTGCGAGGAGCGGCTCGGAGTCCCGCACGTCTCCACGGGACAGATCTTCCGAGAGGAGATCTCGCGGCGCAGCGCGCTCGGGAGGCGCGTGCAGGCCTATGTGGCCAGCGGGCGCCTGGTGCCCGACCGTCTGGTCGTCCAGGTGATGACGCGGCGCCTGAGTCAGCGGGCGTTCGCCGGCGGCTTCATCCTCGACGGGTTTCCGCGGACGCGCGGCCAGGCGGCGGGCCTCAACGTCGCGCTGCGGCGCGCGCGCACGCCGCTGGACGGCGCCGTGGTGCTGCAGTCGCCGGATGCGCTGCTCGTTACGCGGCTTTCGGGACGGCGGGTGTGCGGGCGATGCGGCGCCAATTATCACGTGCGCAGCATGCGTCCGAAACGGCCGGGCCGGTGCGACCGCTGCGGCGGGGCGCTCGTGACGCGCGCGGATGACGCGCCGCGCACCATCCGGCAGCGCCTCGCGGTTGACGGTCGCGCGGCGCGGCCGCTGCTGGCGTACTATCGCAGCCGCGGACTCCTGCGCGAGCTGGACGGGCGGGGGAACATCGAAATCGTGTTCCGGCGCGCCGCGCGGCTCTTTCGGCGTGAGTCCTGGCTCCCGGCATGATCGAGATTAAATCCGCCGAAGAACTTGCCATTATGCGGCGCGCGGGACGCGTCGTGGGGCGGCTGCTCGCGCACCTGACGCAGCTGGTGCGCCCCGGCATCCGGACGCGCGAGCTCGACGAGGAAGCGGCCGCGTATCTGGCGCGCGCGGGAGCGGCCCCGGCGTTCCTGGGGTACCGGGGCTATCCGGCGTGCATCTGCGTCTCGGTGAACGAGGAAGTGGTGCACGGCATCCCCGGGGACCGGCGCATCGGGGACGGGGACGTCGTCAGCATCGACGCGGGCGCGATCGTGGACGGGTTTTACGGCGACGCCGCGGTCACGGTGATCGTCGGCTCCGCCGGCGCGGACGTCACACGGCTGGTCGAGACGACGTCGCAGGCGCTCAAGGCGGGCATCGCGCAGGCGAGGCCGGGGAACCGCCTCTCGGATATCTCGCACGCGGTTCAGCAGGTGATCGAGCGGGAGCGGTTCGGCATCGTCCGGGAGTTCGTCGGGCACGGGATCGGGCGCGCGATGCACGAGGACCCGCCGATCCCGAATTTCGGCCCGCCGAACGCGGGTCCCCGTCTGCGGGCGGGGATGGTGCTCGCGATCGAGCCCATGGTCACCATGGGCGACCCGGGCGTCGAGGTATTGCAGGACGGATGGACGGCGGTGACGAAGGATCGATCATTCGCGGCCCATTTCGAGCACTCGGTGGCGGTCACCGCAGGCGGGGCGGACGTGCTGACGGACGCAGGAGATGCCTAAAGAGGATTTGATCGAGATCGAGGGCGTCGTGCTCGAAGCGCTCCCGAACACGATGTTCAGGGTCGAGATCCAGGATGGGCACAAGGTCCTGGCCCATCTCGGGGGCAAGCTGCGGAAGCACTATATCCGGATTCTTCCCGGAGACCGGGTGAAGCTGGAACTCTCACCCTACGATCTCGCGCGGGGACGGATCACGTACCGCCTGTGACGGACGGCGAATGAGGGCCCAATGA
>Ga0214471_10003429_pt1 | contig 12307 bp, 7 predicted proteins | sample RVTome_5_FD_207665 | JGI IMG/M metagenome (GOLD analysis project Ga0214471, IMG submission 207665) | Soil microbial communities from uranium-contaminated site in the Upper Colorado River Basin, Wyoming, United States - RVT142D155 | ecosystem: Environmental > Terrestrial > Soil > Contaminated >... | reverse complement strand
TACCGTTGCGACACGATCCCGATGGTATCGCAAAGGTACGATCACCACATCGGAAGGGAGGCAGTCATGACAGGCCCCATTCGGTTTCACCCGCAGCAAGGAACGGAGTCAGCCCGGACTCTGCCCGCTCCAATCCGCTTCCTCGCAGTGCTCGGACTGGTGCTCGCCGGGGTCGGGGTCATTGCCCTCCTCGGGGAGGGCATCTCACGGGTCTCAAGCAAGGCGGTCGAGGTCCTGATTCCCGAGGGGACGACGTTCGTAGCCGAACTCACGGGGACCGTATCGACAGAGAATGCAGAGGTTGGAGACCGGGTCTCCCTGGTAACCACCGAACCGTTGCAGGGGACAGAGGAGGTCCTGCTCCCGGCAGGACTGCTCGTGGAAGGTGAGGTGACCCATTCCAAGGATGGTGGAAGAGTCGCGGGTGCACCAGAACTCACCATCCGTTTCACGGCCCTGGAACTTGACGGCAAGCACTTCCGGATGCGCTCCGAGCCCCTCCGAATGAAGGGCAAGGATGACCTTGGCAAGAGCGCAAAGCAGGTCGGAGGCGGGGCCGTGGCGGGCGCGGTGATTGGTGCCATCACCGGCAACGTCGGCCGGGGGCTTGTACTCGGCGCCGCGGTCGGTTCGGGAGTCGCGATCGCCACCGATGGCGGGCACATCGTTCTCCCGGTGGGTCAGCAGCTCCAGGTTCGGTTGGCGGATACCCTCCGCGTCAAGTATGAACCGAAGGCGGGACCAGACAGTCAGCAGTGAGGTCTTCCCCGGCAACAACATGGAACAAGTCGGTGGGCGGGAATCGGTAGGTTCGGTTCCCGCCGTTCCTTTGCCAGTCCGGTCCACTTGTATCCAGGAGTTTCCGACCGCCATGTCGGTTTCTTGACACTTCGAGGGTAGTGCCTACGTTCTCTGATCCTCCATCGAGAACGCACATGCCGCCACGAAGTCGACTCGCATGACCCCATCGTCAACCCCAGAGTCCGCCCGAGCGCTCCATGGAGCCGAGGATCACGCGGCTCGCCGACAGGCAGCCCTCCTCAAGCTGAGCGCCGAGATTGCCGCCGCTCCGAGCGAGGCAGAGATATGCCAGGCGGTGGTCAGCCGACTCCACGATGAAGCCCTGGGGTTTAGCTTCTTGGGGGTCTTTCTGCTCGATCCCGCCACCGGCGACCGCGTGATGCGGGCGAGTGTGGGTTGGGCCGACATCCCCACGGACATGCGGGTGCCGGCGGGTGTGGGATTGAGTGAACGTGCCATCCGAGACGGCCAACTCCACTACACCCCCGAAGTGGCTGACGAACCCGACTACCTACCGGGCCTCCTCACGGGGTCTGAAGTGGACGTCCCCCTTCGGGCAGGCTCCGAAACACTGGGAGTGCTTGTTGTCGAAAGCAAGGAACCCAACGCCTTCGACTCGGTCGACCTCGAAGTCCTGATGGCCGCGGGACAGCTGGCCGGAATTGCCTTGGCCCGAGTCCGATTGGTGGAGGAACAACACGCCATCCTGACACAGGAGCGGCACCGGGCCGACGAGCGCGAAGCACTACTCGACACCATCACCGACCTGTCAGCGGAATTGGAACTCAGCCGTCTCCTCGGCGCCGTGCTCGCACGCGCGGTGACCCTGCTCGATGCTGCCGGGGGAGAGTTGGCCATCATGGATGAGACCAGGGGTGATCTGGTCATCGCGGCGAACTACAACATGAAAGAGGACTCGCGCGGAGCTCGGCTCAAGGTCGGTGAAGGCGCCATGGGTCACGTGGTCCAAACCGGTGAGCAAATGATCATTGCTGACTACCAGACTTGGGAGGGGCGATCGGAGCAATACACCGAGATTGCGGCTCGAGCGGTGGTCGTGGGACCGCTACTGATTGGGGGGCGTCCGGTCGGCGCCATCAACGTCTGGCACGAGGATCCGACCCGTACGTTCACTGAAGCGGACTGTCGGCTCCTCAGTCTCTTCGGCCAGCAGGCAGCGATCGCACTGGAGAACGCCCGGCTCTTCACCGCTGCCCAACGGGAGCGGCAGTACTTCGAAGTCCTGGTGCAGAACAGCCCCGTGGCCATCGTCGTGCTGGATCTCAATCACCGGATCATCTCGTGCAATCCCGCCTTCGAACTCCTATACGGTTATACCCAGGACGAGGTCGTCGGAGGAAACCTCGACGAGTTGATCACCACGACGGAGACCCGACGGGAAGCGATGGACTACACTTCCAAGGTGGCGGACGATCAGCCGATCCATGGCTTCGGACAGCGGCGACGCAAGGACGGCAGCATGGTGGATGTCGAGGTCCTGGCCGTCCCGGTGATGATCGGGGGCGAGCGGGTTGGCATCATGGGTCTATACCACGATGTCACCGAACTGTTGGAGGCACGGAAGGCCTCGGAGGCAGCCAACCAGGCCAAGAGTCAGTTCCTGGCAAGCATGAGCCACGAGTTGCGTACGCCGCTCAACGCCATCATCGGCTACAGCGAAATGCTCGAAGAAGAGGCAGAGGAACGAGGTCACGAGGAGTACATCCCCGACCTCAAGAAGATTCGTGCGGCCGGCCGGCACTTGCTTGAGTTGATCAATGACGTGCTCGATCTCTCGAAGATCGAGGCGGGTCGGCTCGAACTGTATCTGGAGACTTTTGATCTCGAAACCACCATTCGCGACGTGGCCACCACCATTGAACCACTGGTCGCCAAGAACAGCAACACCCTCCTGGTCGAGACGGCCCCAGGACTGGGTTCGATGTACTCCGACGTTACACGTCTCCGGCAGGTGTTGCTCAATCTCCTCTCCAATGCTTGCAAATTCACCGAGCGGGGGACCATCACGCTGGCGGTTGAGCGTGAGGGGCCCGATGTCCTCATGCGCGTCCGTGATTCCGGTATCGGGATGACCAAGGAGGAGATCGGGCGTCTCTTCGAGCCCTTCTCGCAGGCCGACGCCTCGACCAGCCGGAAGTACGGCGGCACGGGGCTCGGCCTGGCCATCACGCGGCGGTTCTGCCAACTCATGGGCGGGGGGATTTCGGTCGAGAGCGAGCAGGGTGCCGGCTCGACGTTCACGATCCGCCTCCCCAGCAACGCCGCCCCCACACAGGTAGACGCATCCGACGAGAGCGCAGCGGTGCAGCGGGATACCGGCACCAAGGGAACCGTGCTGGTGATCGATGACGATCCCTCGGCGCGGGACCTGACCCGCCGCATTCTGACCAAAGAGGGCTACGACATTCTCGAGGCACCGGACGGGGAAACAGGTCTTCGCATTGCCAGCGAACAGCACCCGGACCTCATCACACTCGATGTGCTGATGCCCGGTCTCGATGGCTGGGCCGTTCTCACGCGGCTCAAAGCCAACCCCGATCTCGCGACCATTCCTGTGGTCCTCCTCTCCGTGGTCGAGGACCGCAACATGGGATTTGCCTTGGGGGCCACGGAGTATCTGACCAAACCCATCGATCGCAAACGACTGGTCACCATCCTCAAGGACTACGTACCATCCGACGGCGGCGCACCCGTGCTTGTCGTGGAGGACGACGAGCCCACCCGTACCCTGCTCCGGCGGGCACTACAAAAAGAGGGGCGCAAGGTCATGGAAGCCGAAAACGGCCGGATTGCGTTGAACCGCATCGCGGATCAGCGACCGTCGCTGATCTTGCTGGACCTGATGATGCCCGACATGGATGGCTTCGAGTTCCTCGATGCGCTGAGGGAGGACCACGACCGGCGGGGGATTCCGGTCATCGTCATCACGGCGAAGACCCTCACCGAGGAGGACCGGCAGCGATTGAACGGCGGCGTGCAAAGCGTCGTCCAAAAGCGAACTCTCGACCAGGACGAACTTCTGGCACAGGTTCGAGCACTCGTTGCAGGGCGTGCGGCGAGGCCTGACGCTGCGAAACGTTCCACATGAGTACTCCGAGTCGGCCACCCGTGGCGGGGAGCGAAACACACGATCGGGTGAGTGCCTCCCGACGTCAGGCCGCACTGCTCAGGCTCAGCGCCGAGATCGCGGGGGCGCCACACGAGGAGGGCGTGTGCCAGGCTGTGGTCAATGGCCTTCGCGATCCTGCTCTGGGGTACGACTTCCTGGGGCTCTTTCTGGTCGATGCCATCACCGGCGATAGGATTCTCAAGGCAAGCGTCGGGTGGCCGGACGTGCCTCCGGATTGGCGGGTGCACCCCGGTCAAGGACTGAGTGAACGACCTCTCACCGATGGGAAGCTGAGATACACCCCCGACGTCACGCGTGAGGCCGGGTACCTACCGAGTCTCAACAGCGGCTCCGAAGTCGATGTCCCCCTCGTCATGGGCGACCAACGGTTCGGTGTGCTCGTGGTGGAGAGTACGGAGCCCGATGCCTTCTCGGAGGAGGATTTTGAGATCCTGACGGCCGCCGCCACCCAGGCCAGCATCGCCATTGGACGAGTACGCTTGTTGGCGGAGGAACGACGCCGCGCGGACGAACAACAAGCGCTGCTCGACACGCTCACCGACTTGGCGGGCGAACTCGAACTCGGCAAACTGTTGCAGGGGCTGCTCGAACGAGCCACAACCCTACTCGGCGTGAGTGGCGGAGAGTTGGCGATTTGGGACGACGAAGCCAAGGAACTGGTCGTGGCGGCAAGTCTTCATATCGGTGTCGATTCGACGGGGACGCGGCTTGCGTTGGGTGAAGGCGCGATGGGCCACGTCGCGGAGACTCGAGAACCCATCACGATTCCGGAATACCAGGCCTGGCTCGGGCGCTCCACCAAGTATGAGAAGGTCGAAGTGCACTCGGTCATGGCCGCCCCCCTCCTCATCGGAACCCGGTTGGTTGGCGCCTTCGCGTGCGTTCATGACGATCCGGCCCGTCGTTTCGGAGAGGACGATCTCCGGCTCCTCAATCTCTTCGCCCCGCAGGCAGCGGTTGCCATCGAGAATGCCAGGCTCTATACGGCGGCCAAGCGCCAGAAGCAGTACTTCGAAGATCTGGTTCTGAACAACCCCGTGGCCATCGTGACCCTCGATACGCACCACAACATCGTCGAATGCAATCCGGCGTTCGAGAGTCTCTTCGGGCATACCCAGACAGAGGTGGTCGGGCGCAATTTGGATGAGCTGATCTCCACCGACACGAGCCGGTCCGAAGCGGTAGCCATCACTCAGCACGTTCTTCGTGAGGGAGCGATGCGGAGCATCGGACGACGACGACGGAAGGATGGGACTCTCGTCGACGTCGAGGTCCTGGGCGTACCCGTGCTGGTGGAGGGTGAGCTGGTGGGGCTCATGGGGTTGTATCACGACATCTCGGAACTCACCGCCGCTCGGAGTGCTGCTGAGCAGGCCAATAGCGCCAAGAGTCAGTTTCTGGCCAACATGAGCCATGAACTGCGAACGCCGCTCAACGCAATCATCGGCTATAGCGAAATGCTGGAAGAGGAGGTGGAGGACATTGGTCACCCCGAACTCGCACCCGATCTCGGCAAAATCCGTTCGGCTGGTCGCCATCTCCTCGCCCTGATCAACGACATCCTCGACCTCTCCAAGATCGAGGCTGGCAAGACCGAGCTGTATCTCGAGGAATTCGATATTGGCGAGATGCTATCCGACGTCGCGACCACGATCCGACCCTTGATCCAGAAGAACGCGAACGAACTCGTCGTGGTCGCAGCGGCGAACGGGTCGATGCAGGCCGATCTCACCAAGGTTCGGCAGATGCTCCTCAATCTCCTCTCCAACGCCTGTAAGTTCACCCAGGGGGGGCGTGTGACGCTGTCGTCGGAAAGAGCCCGTACGGAGCACGGCGAGGAGATCGTTTTCAGCGTGGCCGACTCGGGCATCGGAATGACTCCGGTGCAGATGGCGAAGCTCTTCGAAGCCTTTGCGCAAGCCGAAGCCTCGACGTCTCGGCGATATGGAGGGACGGGGCTGGGTTTGGCCATCACCAAACGGTTTGCCGAGATGATGGGAGGCGACGTAAACGTGGCGAGCACCCCCGGCGAGGGCTCCGTGTTCACCATCCACCTTCCGGTCGCGACGTCGGGGAAGGCGCCTGGTGCACCACCGATCGTTCCTGAGGAGGTGTCACCAACGGGCGTCGCGGGCACGGTGCTGGTCATCGATGACAACGAGCACGCCCGCGATCTGGTCCGACGATTGCTGCGAGACGAGGGCTTCGGTGTGGTCGAAGCCGCGGACGGCGAAACCGGTCTGGCGCTGGCTCGCGAAATCCGACCCGATGCCATCACACTCGACGTGATGATGCCAAGCATGGATGGCTGGGCCGTGCTCAACACGCTCAAGAGTGATCCCGATCTGGCCACGATCCCGGTGATCATGTTGACCATTGTCGAGGACAAGACGCTGGGGCTCGCCCTTGGCGCTTCGGACTATGTGACTAAACCCATCAACCGCGATCTGCTGCGCCGTGTCCTCAAGCGATATCGGCAGGATCAGGCGACGGTGCTCATCGTGGACGATGATGAAGGAACGCGGGAACTACTGCGGCGTCTGGTCGAGGCGGAAGGTTGGAAGGTTAGTGAGGCCGAGAATGGCCGCGTCGCACTCGACTCGCTCCAGACCTGCATTCCATCGCTCATTCTCCTCGACCTGATGATGCCGGTCATGGACGGTGGGCAGTTCGCCGTGGAGCTCCGAAAGAATCCTGAGTGGAGGAACATCCCGGTGGTCGTGATCACCGGCCAGGACCTCAGTGAGGCCGACCGGCGGGTCCTGGCGGGTGACGTGCAAGCCGTTCTCCGCAAGGGAGACTTCGGGCAAGAGGAGCTGCTGCGCGAAATACGACATCTGACGGCCACTAAGGTGGCAGACTAAGGACGAAACTGGCAATGCCGAGAATTCTGCTGGTCGAGGACAACGAATTGAACCGCGACATGCTCTCCCGCAGGCTCGAACGCAAAGGGTACGCGGTCGAGATGGCTGTCGACGGTGCGCAAGGGGTCGAGATGGCACTCGCAGGCAGCTACGACCTCATTCTCATGGACATGAGCCTTCCTGAGATCGACGGATGGGAGGCGACGCGCAGGGTTCGCCAGGGGGAAACCGAGCGCGGTAGTCGTACTCCGATCATCGCCCTCACCGCCCACGCGATGGCGGGTGACCGGGAAAAGGCGATGGAGGCAGGTTGCGACGACTACGACACGAAACCGGTCGAGTTGCCTCGTTTGCTCGGGAAAATCGAGGCGCTGCTGCCGAGCGGGTCATGACCGGCCTCACCACGGCCGAATCGGTTGCCGAACTCCGTCATGAGCTTCGGACCCCGCTCAACTTGATCATCGGGTATTGCGAGATGCTCCTGGAGGACGTGACCGATCCCGATCAACGCAGGGGCCTCGAGGCCTCACTCGACGGTGGCCGAGATGTCCTGACACGTGTCAACACCACTCTGGCACCAGCGCGGAGCGAAATCAGCGGAGACGAGATCGCGGCCCTGTACGATTCGCTTCGTGAACCCCAGGGCCGAATCCTTGGGGCCACGGCAACCCTCCTGACACCGGTTTCCGGCACGATCGAGCCGCAGTTCGAACGTGACGTGCGCCGCATCCGGGCAGCTGCCGAGCGACTCCTCACGATCGAGTTACCGACCATCGTGACTAGCTCGCACCCCATCCACACCCGTGAGCACCCGTCGGCGCCGGAGGCCAAGGCGGAACACCCTGCGCACATCCTCGTGGTGGACGACCAGGAAGACAATCGCGCAGTGCTCGAACGCCGTCTCCGACGCCAAGGCCACACGGTAACATCGGCCGGCGGCGGACGATCGGCCCTGGACTTGGTGAGCCGGGAGCGCTTCGACCTCGTCCTGCTCGACGTGATGATGCCGGATCTCGACGGGTTCGAGGTGCTGCACCGGCTCAAGCAGGATCAGGCGACCCGGGACATTCCGGTCATCATGATATCGGCGCTCGATGACATCGGCAGTGTGGTTCGCTGCATCGAGCATGGGGCCGAAGATCACTTGAGCAAGCCCTTCGACCCTGTCATTCTGAGGGCCCGAATCAGCGCCAGTCTCGACAAGAAGCGTCTCCGGGATGTCGAGTTGGAATACCTCGCCGAGGTGAGTCGCGTGATCGAGGCGGCGACAGCAGTCGAAACTGGGACCTACGCCCCCGGCCTCCTCACGGAAGTCGCGGGGCGAGACGACGAATTGGGACGACTGGCACGCGTATTCGACGGGATGGCCAATCAGGTCAAAGCCCGCGAGACACGTCTGACGGAACAGGTGGATGCGCTCCGGAACGAAATCACCAAGGCGAAACACGCCACCCGAAGCAGCACACCATCATCCGTCCCGAATCTCCCGACCGGCGAGTTGTTCGCCGGGCGATTCGAAATTCTCGAGGAGGTCGGCCAGGGTGGCATGGGCATCGTCTATCGTGCCCTGGATCGTCAGCTCGGTGAGCAAGTCGGCATCAAGACGCTCCACTCAGAACTCCTCATGGACGAGACGGTGATTGAGCGGTTCAAGACCGAAATCCGTCTGGCCCGCCACATTTCGGACAAGCACGTGGTGCGGACTCATGATATCGGCGAATGGGAAGGGGTCTACTACCTCACGATGGAGTACGTCGAGGGCCTCACCGTTCGGGAACTCCTCGACACCCGGGGTCGTCTTGACGTTGCCGCGACCTTGGCCATTGCGACGCAACTCACTCAGTCCCTGACAGCCGCACACGAGCAGGGTGTCATCCACCGCGACATCAAGCCTCAGAACCTCCTCCTGGATGGGACCGGGGTCCTCAAAGTCATGGACTTCGGCATCGCCCGGTTGGCGGACGCCCAAAGCAAGCTCACCGAGGTGGGGATGATCATCGGGACGCCCGCCTACATGGCTCCGGAACAAATGCTGGGTGAAACGGTGGACGAGAGGACCGATCTGTACGCGGCGGGAGTCGTCCTCTACGAGTGCCTGACGGGTCGCCTGCCCTACCAGGCCGACTCGCCGATCATGCTGGTGGCCAAACAGCTGCGTGAAGATCCCCCACCACCAAGCGCGTTCAATCCGGACGTGACCCCTGCCCTGTCCGCCCTGATACTCCGGCTGCTGGGCAAACAGCCCGGAGATCGACCGGCCAGTGCCGCGGAACTCGCCACTCTCCTCGGGAAGGTCCACTAGACCACTCCCTGGTCTACATTTCCAACATGAGTTCCCCAGACCGTCCCCCCGAGACCGGCTATCGCCCTGATCTCGTCGAGCCGAAGTGGCAGGCCCGCTGGGCAGAGGCCGGCACCAATGAACCCGACCTCGACGGTGCTGAGCGGCCCTTCTACAACCTCATGATGTTCCCCTACCCGTCGGCGGAGGGACTCCATGTGGGGAACCTCTTCGCCTTCACGGGGGCGGATGTCTACGGCCGGTTCAAGAGGCTGACGGGATTTGAGGTCTTCCAACCGATCGGGTTTGACGCATTCGGGATTCACAGTGAGAACTTCGCGATCAACGTCGGGCTCCACCCCAGCGAGTTGATTCCCAAGAACATAGCCAACTTCCGACGGCAGTTGCGCCAGATGGGGGGCATGTTCGACTGGCGGCACGAACTCTCGACCACCGATCCCGCCTACTACAAATGGACTCAGTGGCTCTTCCTCCAGCTCTTCAAGGCAGGGAAAGCCTACAAGAAGAAAGCCGCCGTCAACTGGTGCCCCGCGTGCAAGACGGTTCTCGCTAACGAGCAGGTCATCGCCGGCGAGTGTGAGCGTCATCCGGGTGTCCAGGTCGAACAGCGAATGCTGGAGCAGTGGTTCTTCCGGATCACCGAGTACGCCGAACGCCTGCTCGCCAATCTCGATGACAAGGCCAAGATGGACTGGTCCGAGAGCACGCTCGCGGCCCAGCGCAACTGGCTGGGCCGATCCGAAGGTGCGGAGATCGAGTTCCCGCTCGAGACCGGCGAGACCCTGCGCGTCTTCACCACCCGTCCCGACACGCTCTTCGGCGCGACCTTCATGGTGCTGGCGCCGGAGCATCCCTTCGTGGACCTGCTCACCACACCGGACCAGCGTGAGGCTGTCGAGGCCTACCGCCGGTCGGTGGCGGCCAAGGATCTGGTCGCTCGGCGGGTGGGGGACAAGGACAAGACCGGTGTGGCGACGGGCGGCCACGCGATCAATCAGGCCACCGGCGAGCCCATCTCCGTCTGGATCGCCGATTACGTATTAATGGAGTACGGCACCGGCGCCATCATGGGGGTGCCCGGCCACGACGAGCGCGACTTCGCCTTCGCCACCAAGTACGGCCTCCCGATCGTACGGGTTCTTGCGGCCGAAGGCGAAGACGCGACGACCCCGCTAGCCGAGGCGGCCCCGGATACCGACACGATGACGCTCGTTAACTCGGGCCGCTTCGACGGCCTCGACGCGGTGGCGGGGCACAGGGCGATCGTCGAATGGCTCGAGGCTGGGGGATTCGGCCGCGGCACCGTCCAGTACAGGCTCTACGACTGGTGTATCTCCCGCCAGCGCTACTGGGGCCCGCCGATCCCGATCATCAACTGCGACGCCTGCGGGCCGGTGGCGGTTCCCGAAGAGGATCTTCCAGTCCTCCTCCCACCGCTCGACAACTTCCGGCCCGACGACAGCGGGGTCTCGCCGCTTGCCCGCGATGCGGCGTGGTATCACGTTCCCTGCCCCGCCTGCGGCCGGGACGCCCGCCGAGAGACCGACGTCTCCGACACATTCCTCGACTCCTCCTGGTACTACCTGCGTTATCCCTCCACCGAGTTCGAGGACCGGCCCTTCGACCGCGAGCGAACCCGCAAGTGGCTCCCGGTCACGAGCTATATCGGGGGCAATGAACACGCGGTACTGCACCTCCTCTATGCCCGATTCATCACCATGGTGCTTCAGGAGGAAGGCTTCCTGGAGTTCGAGGAGCCATTCCCGAGGTTTCGTGCTCATGGCTTGATCGTCAAGGATGGCTCCAAAATGTCGAAGTCACGGGGTAACGTGGTTATCCCCGATGAGTACATCACCCGCTGGGGTGCGGACACCTTCCGGATGTACCTGATGTTCCTCGGACCTTTCCAAGAGGGTGGCGACTTCCGTGATGCCGGGATCAGTGGTCCCCGGCGGTTCCTCGACCGCGTATGGGGTCTGGTGCGTCAGATAGCAGACGATACGGAAGGACACGACATCGACCTTTCCCGCGAGGCACGAATCAAGTATCACCAGACCGTCAAGAAGGTCACCGAAGACCTGGAGGCGCTCGACTACAACACGGCGATCGCAGCCATGATGGAACTCCTCAATGTGCTCCGTGAACAGGCCTCGGTGCCGAGGGCGGTTGTCGAGGGACTCATCGTCATGCTGGCCCCATTCGCCCCGCACTTCGCCGAGGAGGCTTGGGAGGCGCTCGGCCACACACCCTCGGTCATGAACACGAGCTGGCCGGTCTGGGACGACGCGTATCTTGTGCAGGACGAGATCGAGGTCGTAGTGCAGGTCAACGGCAAGACCCGCTCGCGAATCGTCGTCTCGGCCACGGCCGGGGAAATGGAAGTGGCGACGCTCGCCCTTGCCGACGATACCGTCCAACGCTTCTTGGGTGATGGCACGCTGCGAAAGCAGATCTACGTACCGGGCCGTCTCTTGAACCTCGTCGTCCGCTGAACGTGCCGGCGAGCAGCCTGCGCTCACCGCTGACGCGTGCGACCGCTATCGCCAGTGGGCTGCTAGTCATCATGGTGGTCGCCGGTCACCTGATTCCGGAGATTGGAGATCAATTCCCCGTCATCGGTACGGTGCTAGCGGCTGTCGGCGGGCTGTTGTTTGGGATCTGGGATCGGGACGCCACCGGAGGAAAGGCCCTGATGGGCGGCGCACTGACCGGCGCTGTTTCGGCTTTCGTCGGAATCCTCACGGCGTTCGCCTTGGGCGACACTACCCTGTCGGTTCTAGTCTTCGGACCCGCGAGTGGGGCGATGGCGGGTGCCGTCGGTGGGCTTCTCGGACACCTCCTTGTGGGTAGAACTACTCGGTGAGCGAGGCACTCCCCCCGGAATGACATCACTCCCGCCGCCACCCGAACTTTGGGTCCTCCAGCAGGCGGTCGAGGGGCGTTTCGCGGTCGAACATGAGCTCGGCCGGGGGGGGATGGGAATCGTCTTTCGCGCGCGGGACCTTTCGCTCGATCGGCCGGTCGCGATCAAACTGCTTGCCCCGGAACTCGCCCAGGATCCTGAGTCTCGGGAGCGGTTCCTCAACGAGGCGCGGATCGCCGGAGGGTTGTCCCACCCCAACATCGTCCCAATCCACGCCGTGGAATCACACGACAAGGCAGTCTTCATCGTCATGGGGTTCATCGACG
>Ga0214471_10003426_pt1 | contig 12310 bp, 7 predicted proteins | sample RVTome_5_FD_207665 | JGI IMG/M metagenome (GOLD analysis project Ga0214471, IMG submission 207665) | Soil microbial communities from uranium-contaminated site in the Upper Colorado River Basin, Wyoming, United States - RVT142D155 | ecosystem: Environmental > Terrestrial > Soil > Contaminated >... | reverse complement strand
GCGCCGGCGAAGGGCTCATGTCCTTGCGTCGTGCCTTCGAAGTCGCCGGCGCCAAGACCGTGGTCAGTTCCTTGTGGAAAATCGACGATCGCGCCACTGCCACACTCATGCGCTGGTTCTACGAGAACTACTTGGTCAAGGGCTTGGAGAAGAACGAGGCCCTGCACCTGGCGAAACTCCGCATGCTTCGCCAGAACCGCGCCGACTACCAGGGCGACGCCCGCCCCAGTACCTGGGGCGCTTTCGTGTTGAGCGGCGACTGGCAGTAGGATCACACCGTGCTGTTGGAGTTCCTGTTTCCCACTCTTCTAGGCCTTGCGACTGTCCAGGAGCCGCCGGCGCTCGAGGTCGGTGTACCCGTAGACGTCGCGATCGCGGACACCGATGCGGCCGTCTCAACGCCGACGCTGGATGCCAACTACAGCCAGGCGCCGACGGTCGGCAAGACCTTCCGTCTGCGCGTCGCCGAGCCCGGCGCCTATCGCATCGAATTGCGCTCCTACGCATTCGACGCATATCTGGTCCTTCGCGACCAAGACGGCGCGCTGCTCGGCGAAGACGACGACGGCCTGATCGGCGCGCACGCGCGCGTGGTCGCCACGCTGGAAGCGGGACGGGACTACCTGGTGACCGCCTGCGCGCTGCACGGCCGGCGCGGAGCGTTCACTCTGACCGTGCTCGCCGGCCCGCCCGCGCCGTGGTCGCGCGCCGAGCGCCTGGCCGCCGAGGACGCCGAGGACGCGCGCCGCATCGGATTCGCGGAATCGGCCGAGGGCGTGACGAGCGAAGCGGTGGCGCGCGCATGCGCTGTGGTCATGGGCCGTCTGTACGGCGAGGGCCGGTACTCCCAGGCACGGCCCTACGGAGAGCGCGCCCTGAAGATCTTGGAAGAGCTCCGGGGCCCAGAGGACCCCGCGACGGTCTCCACGCTCAACAACCTGTCGGTCGTAATCCACCGGATGGGCCGCCTGGACGAGGCATTGCCGCTCCTCGAGCGAGCATTGGAGATCCGCGAGCGGGTGCTGGGCCCCGAACACGACCTGACCTCGATCAGCCTCAGCAATCTCGCGCTGCTGCTCGTGGAAATGGGGCAGCTCGAGCGCGCCCGGCCGCTGTTCGAGCGTGCGTTGGCGATTCGTGAGAAGGTCGCGGGCCCCGAGCACCCGCGCACCGCGGTGGTCCTCAACGGCCTCGGTCAACTGCTCCACGAACAGGGACGCTTGGAAGAGGCACGGTTTCTCTACGAGCGCGCGCTCGCGATCTACGAACAGGCGCTCGGCCCCGAGCACGTGGAAACGGCCACCAGCGTCAGCAACCTCGCTTTGGTGCTCGCAAACCAGGGTTTCTCCGAGCAGGCCGCGGCGCTCGCGCGCCGGGCGCTGGCGATCCGGGAGGCGCAGCTCGGCCCAGATCACCCCAACACTGCGGTCACGCGCAGCAACCTGGCCGTGATGCTCGAAAACATGGGTCTGGCCGAGGAAGCGCGCGAACTCCACCGGCGCACGCTCGAGTCGCGCGAGCGTGAGCTCGGTCCGGATCACCCGGCGACGGCCAACAGCCTGACCAACTTCGCCCGTTTTCTCTTTGGCCAGGGCGACTACGAGGAATCGCTGCGGCTCTACCGGCGCGCGCTCGCGGTCCGCGAAAAGGCTTTTGGGCCGGAGCAGCCGGACGTGGCCAGCAGCCTCAACAATCTCGCGCGGGTGCTGCAAAGCCGGAGCCACCATCAGGAAGCGCTCCCGCTATACGAGCGGGCTGCGGCGATCTACGAGGGGACGCTCGGGCCCGAACACCCCTGGACGGCCACCTGCCTCGACAACCTCGCCCACCTCCACCGTCTGGAGGGCCGCCACCAAGAAGCCCGGCGCCACTTCGAGCGTGCGCTCGAAGGCCGGCTGCGTTACCTCGCGCGCGAGCTGCCGACGATGAGCGAGGCGGGACGGCTGCGCCTGCTCGGGATCAGCGCCCGACCGAGCTTTTATCTCGCCAGCCTCGCCGCGGCCGGCGTGGACGCACTCGCCGAACCCTTTTCGCTCTACCTGCGCTGGAAGGGGATGGCCACCCGCCTCGAGGCCGCGAGCCTCCGGCTGGCGCAAGCAGGCGATTCACCCGAGCAGCTGCGCTTGCGCGGCGACGTGCAGGCGCTGGCGAAGGAGCTCGCCGGCCTGGTGTTCCTGCCGGCCGGCCGGCGGGCCGACGACCACGCCGAGCGGATCGCCACGCTGCGCGCCGAGCGGCTGCGCCTGGAGCGCGAGCTCAACCGCGAGCTCGGGCTCGACGCGATCCTGGCGACCCCTGACGCGGCAGCGGTGCAGTCGGCGCTGCCCGCCGATGCGGTGCTGGTCGACTTCTTCGTGGACGAGGAGCTCTTCGCGTGGGTGCTCGCACGGAGCGGCGAGCCGCGCCTCCTCGCGCTGGGCGAAGCGGCTCCGATCCGCGCCGCGCAACAGGCCTACCTGCGCGCGGCCGCCGTGCGCGGCGGGGCAAGCCTCGACTCCGGATCGGTCGACCCTGCCGCCGCGCTCCGGGAACTGCTCTGGGAGCCGCTCCGCGAGCTTGTGGGCGAGGCCGCGACCGTGATCGTGAGCCCGGACGGTTTCTTGTGCGAACTGCCGTTCGGCCTGCTGCGCGAGGCGGACGGCCGCTACCTGATCGAGTCGCACCATTTCCTGTACTTGTCCGACGCCACGCGGTTGGTCGGCGCCGCGGACCCGCGCCAAGATCGCGAAGGCTCGGTCCTTGCCGTGGGGGACGTCAACTACTTCCGCCGCGACGAGGCGCCCGCGGGTGCGGCGAACGCAAACTCGACGCGCTCACGCGTCGGCGATTCGTGGAGTTCGCTGCCGGCCACGCGCGCCGAACTGCAGACCCTCGAGGATCTGCACGACTCGGTCCTGGCATGGGAGAGCCCGCTGGCGCGCGTCGACGCGGCCGCCGCCACGGAAGAACGCGTGCGGCAAGAGCTGCCGGGCAAGCGCTACGTGCACCTTGCGACGCACGGCTACTTCGAGCCCGATCATCTGCCTTCCTTGTTGCGCGATGCCGAAGAGAAGGAGGCCAAGGCCGACCTCGACGAGCAGGTCCAGGCCGTCGGTCTGTTGCCGGGACTCCTGTCCGGCCTGGTCTTCGCTGGCGTCAATGGCGAGGCCGATCCCGCGCGCGACGACGGCTATTTGTCGGCCGAGGAGATCCAGCACCTCGACCTGTCGGCGTGCGAACTCGTGGTGCTGTCCGCATGCGAAACCGCGCTCGGCAGCGCGCGTGCCGGCGAAGGCTTGATGAGCCTGCGCCGCGCCTTCGAGGTCGCCGGCGCCGACTCGGTGATCAGCTCGTTATGGAAAGTCGACGACGCCGCCACCGCGCAGCTCATGAAATCCTTCTACGAGAACCTCTGGGTGCACGGCATGAGCCGGCTCGAAGCACTGCACCAGGCCAAACTGCGCCTGCTGCGCCAGAACCGCGCCGAAACCGGCGGCGACACCCGGCCGAGCACCTGGGGCGCGTTCGTATTGAGCGGCGACTGGCGGTAGGCTCCGCGCCGGCGGAGGGAATCGGCGCCGGCTGGCGTTGCAAGACCAGGGTGCCGTCGGTCAAGCTGGTCCGGCGAGGAACCGCGATGAGCAAGTCGAAATCGAGAGCGAACCGTCCGCCCGGCCCTTGCCAGGTGTGCGGCCGGACCGGACCCTCTTTGCGCCCGGCGATCATCGTGCGCCCTTCGGTGTACGAGCTGATCCGCGGCGAGACCGGTGCCTGGGACGAGGATGGCTGGATCTGCGGCGACGACCTGCAGAAGTTCCGCCACCGCTACGTGCAGGAGGTCCTGCGCGCCGAGAAGGGCGAACTGACCGAGCTGGAAGAAGAAGTCGTCCAGAGCCTGAACGAGCACGAGATCCTGGCGAGCGATCCCGAGGAGGATCTCGAGGAGATGCGCGACCTGGGCGGCAGGGTCGCCGACCGCGTCGCCGCCTTCGGCGGCAGCTGGTCGTTCATCCTGCTGTTCGGCGGGGTGCTGGTCGTCTGGATGGTCGTCAACACGCTGGTGCTGGTCGCGCGGCCCTTCGACCCCTATCCCTACATCCTGTTGAACCTGGTGCTCTCGAGTCTCGCCGCCCTCCAGGCGCCGGTGATCATGATGAGCCAGAACCGGCAAGAGCGGCGCGATCGCATGCGTGCGTCGAACGACTACCAGATCAACCTCAAGGCCGAACTGGAGATCCGCCACCTGCACCAGAAGATGGACCACCTGCTCACCAACCAGTGGGAGCGGCTGGTCGAGATCCAGGAGATCCAGATGGAGCTGATCAACGAGCTGCGCGGCCGCGCTTGAACACGCGGCCGGCGGCCGGCGCGTTGGTTCCGCCTCCGGCGCTCAAGGCAGGACCGTGGTCGTCACCGTATTGGTCTTCAGCGAACTCCTGCCGCCCGCGCCACGGCGCACCGCGGCCTGCGTGTGCACGGGGATCAAGGGCGCGCCGGCGGGAATCGTCAGCACCAGCGTTGCGGTGCCGACGGCGTTGGCGGTGGCCTGGCCGAACAGCTTGAGCGGGGACAGGAGATCGAGGTTCATGCCGCCAAGCTGCGGGATGGGGTTGCCGAAACCCGTGCCCGCCAGGCTGTAGACGTAGTGGACGGTCTCGCCCGGGTTCGCGTTCGACACCACGAAGGACGCCTGCGCACCACGTTGCAGCGCGGTTTGCGCGAGGGAGGGCCCGGGCGTCAAGTCGAGCCGGGCGACGAACGCGTCGGCGCTGCCGTTGGGAGTCGTGTCGTAGCTGCCGGGCCGTACGGGGAAGCCGCTCGAGAGCGTGGTTCCCGCCACGACGGCGCCGTCGGAGCCAATGCCCTCCAGCGCGAAGACGATGTCGATCTGTTCGCCACCGAGGAACGTGGAGTAGTCCAGCGTGCCGCCGCCGGCGCCGAGCCGGGCGACGAAGCCGTCGCCGGGATTCGGACCGCCGTTGAACACGGTGTCCCACGCGCCGAGCGTGACCGGGAAGTCGGCGGAATCGGTGAATCCGGCCACGGTGGTCCGGCCGGCGGCGTCCACGTCGAGAGCCAGGACGTTGTCGTCGTCCGAGCCGCCGAGGTAGGTCGAGTAGCCGATCGACAAAAACGAGTCGACCAGGGTCACGAAGCCGTCGGAGCCGCCTTGCAGGGCGGTCAGCAAGGCGCCAGCAGTGGTCGGGAACCCGGTCGACGCGGTCCAGCCGCCGACCGTGACCGCCCCGGTCGGTCCGATCCGGAGCGAACGCGCCTCGTCGAGATCGCTGCCGCCCAGGAAGGTGGAGGCGAGCAGGCTGGAGCCGGTGGCATCCAGCTTGGCGACGAATGCGTCCATGAAGCCATTGTAGGTCGTGTCGAACGCGCCGGCGGTGGTCGGGAAGTCGGCCGAAAGCGTCGACCCGGCGACCACCACGTCGCCGTTGGTCGGATCGATGCCGACCGCGTAACCGCCCTCGTAGTGGTCGCCCGAGGTCGGGGCTCCCGAGCCCCCGAGGTAGGTCGACCAGGAAAGCGTGCCGCCGTCGGCGCTGAGCCGCGACACGAAGCCGTCGAGCGAACCGCCGTTGAAGGTCGGGTCGAAGCTGCCCGCGGTGGTGGGGTAGTCGTCGGACCAGGTGAGGCCGACGATGGTGACCTTGTCCGCGCCGCCGAGCGCGAGGCCCCAGGCCTCGTCGCCGTTGCTGCCGCCGACGAAGGTCGACCAAAGCAGGGTCGAGCCGTCGGTGGAGAGCTTGGCGGCGAACGCGTCCGGGTGGACGCCGATGCTGTTGAAGGTCTGGTCGTAGGCCCCGGCGGTGGTGGGGAAGTCCGGCGAATCGGTCATGCCGGCGACCACCACGTCGCCGTTGGAGTCCAGCGCGATGGCGTCGATCTGATCCGAAAGCGAGCCGCCCAGGTAGGTCGCCCAGAGCAGGGTGCCGCCATCGGCCGAGAAGTGCGCGACGTAGGCGTCGGCGGCGCCGGCGCTCGCGGTCTGGTAGGCCCCCGCGGTGACCGGGAGGTTCGGCGAGACCGAGACTCCAGCCACGAAGGGCGCGCCGGCGCCGTCCAGGGTCAGCGCGAACGCGACGTCGGGCGCGCCGCCACCGAAGAAGGTCGACCACACCAGGCCCGGGTCGATCACCAGGGGCAGCGCCGGATCGCGTTGCGGCACGACGAAGCCGAACGTGTCGTTTGCCAGCGGGCGGAAGCCGCACGCGACCGGCACTTTTTCGCCGCGCTCGTTCACTTGCCAGGTGGTCGGCGCCGTTTGCAGGATCGGGCCCAGCGCGGTCTCCAAGACCATCGAACCGTCGGCGTCGATGCGCAGTCCTTCGATGCCTTCGCAGTGGATGCGGAAGGCTTCGAGGTCCGCGCCGGGCGCGAGCAGCAGGTCGTACTCGAGCCGGCCGTCCGCTTCGCGCAGGTACAGGTCCAGGCCCTCGTGCAGGTTTTCGTACCGCACTCCGTCGTAGGCCGGAACTCCGGTGTGCCACGCTGCGGCGTCGCGGCCGCGCAGGTAGTGGCGCGCGCTCGTGCTCGCGCCGACGCCTTCGATCGCAACGGACTCGGCCGCGCCTTCGAAGGTCAGCCGCACGACCACACCGGAACTTGCCGCAGCATCCGCGCCGCTCTCGAGCCGCATCACCAAGGCGTCGGTTTCGCAGAACAGCGTGAGCGGACCCTTGGTGGCGGCAAAGCGCGCGGGCAGGTCCCACTGGCCGCGGTTCTCCACGAAGGCGAGCGACGTTTGCGGCGCGGAGAGCGCCGGCTCGTTTGCGCGGGGCGCCTGCTGCGGGCAGGCCCTGGTCTGGGCCGCCGTCAGCAGGAGCATTCCGAAGAAGAGAACAGGGAAGCTGGGAGAGAAGGAACGTCGCATCGCGATCCTCGCGTGGAAGGGGTGCCGAACGGGGTTTCGGGGAGAACCCGATCCTAGCCGAGGAATCAAGTCCCAGTGGACTCGCGTCCTACTGGACGAACACCACCGGCGTCGAGTCCGGAATTGCCGACAACGTGGAGTGGATCAGGCTTCCTCCGCTGACGTCGACGTCGGTCGGCCGCGAGTTCGTAGTCGATCCGCTGGCGGAGGCCGCCCGGGAGCAGGAAGCAGGACTCGAAGGAATCGAGCGAGGCCGGGGCCGAGGAGCGGGAGGCCGGCCGCACCGGATTTCCCCGGGCGGGTGCCGTAATCAAGACGGCAGGCGCGTGAAACGGAGACGGGAAAGGCCGCCGGCGCTGGCCGGCGGCCTTGCATCGAGAAAGTTGCCCCGGCGCGTGCGCTACGGCGTGTTCTGCGGGAAGGGCATCGACATGCGGGGTTCGACCATCGCCACGTTGGTCGTGGCGACGTCGCAGTAGGACTCGAGGTAGCCGTAACCGTCGCGGATCAGGCTGAACGCCTCGAGCTGGAATCCGAAGTTGCAGCTCCGGGCGTAGCAGGGATCGTCGGTCTCGGGAATCCCGGCGAACATCTCCGCGGTCGTCGGAGCGTTTCCGTTGCCGTTCGGGAAGCGCATCCAGTTCGACTCGTTTCCAGCGCAGCCCTCGCCGCCGCACTGGTAGATGGTCTCCTGGTTCCGGCCGCGGGTGATCGTGAAGCGCCAGTCGCCGACGAAGCCGGCGGGGTGCCACGCGCGGATCCCCACGCCCGGGGTGGTTCCCGGCGTCGTGATCTGGACGCCGTTGCCGTTCGTCCCGTTGCCGGACCCGTAACCGGGATCGATCTCCGCGGTCGCCGGCCGGTTGTCCACGTGGACGTACATGAAGGGCGTGCACTGGCGGATCCGGCCGTTGGTGCGCGAAGCGAAGCTGCCGAAGTAGTTGAAGATGGGGACCTCGGCGGTGACGTCCTTGCCGTAGGCGTCGAACAGTTCGAGGCGCACGGTGTGGATTCCCCAGATCTCCTCGGGCATCGCGGCGCCGGAGAACAGCATGGTCGTGTCCCAGATCCCGTAGGCGCGGTCCTCCGGAGTGAGGAGGACGTATTCCAGGTTGGGATCGGGGATCTTGAAGATCCCTTGTTCCGAGGCGAGCGCGTCCGGGCAGCCGCTCGGTCCGGGCACCAGCGAGACCGCCGAATAGGCCGGTTGGACGCCGTTCTCCGTCTGCCCGGTGACCCGGTAGTGGCGGTGGATCGGAGTCGTGATCGGAGTCCATCGTGCGCCCGCGTCGTGGTTCCGGCCGCGGCACCAGGACATGCGGTAGAAGGCCACCCCGGCCTGCGCGAGGCCCGCCGGATCCAGGTCGAGGGTGAAGTGCAGCGTGCCGCCGTAGGCGGCGTGCCTGCGGTCCGCGGTCCGGTAGCGGCCGGCGAACTGGCCGTCCGGGATCAGTCCGGCGTCGCCCTCGGCGGTGCAGAAGGTGTCGGTGCCGATCCCCCGCCAAAAGACCTGGTTGCCGACCGCCTCGCTGCCCGGCTCCCGGCAAGCGGAGTTGGGGTGGAAGACCGGCAGGACGATCTCCTGGCCCCCGTAGTTCCACCAAGTGCTGGTGCCGATGGAAGGCGCGTACACGGTGGTGTCGTTGCCTTGGACCGTCTGGCGGACGCGGAAGTACAGGTCCGGACGCTCCGATCCGGCCACCCACCAGCCGACGTAACCGTGGAATGTGCCGTCCGCCTGGACCTTGGCTTCGCCGAGCTTGTCGGCGTGGAACCAGCCCTCGGGCAAGCACGAGCCGAAGTACGGCAACAACTCCTGGCGGTGGTTCCAGAACCAGTTGCGCAGCGTCTCGCCCTGGAAACGCGCCGCGGTCCACACCACCGTCGGGGTCGGGTTGGAAGGAGCGTTCCAGGAGCCCTGGAAGCTCCCGTTGCCGGTCGCGTTCGAGTAGCCGGTGGTGTTCCAGAACGGGTTTCCGTTGCGGTTCCCATTGGTTCCGGATCCGAACGGGACGTTCGTCGTCGTGCGGTCGAAGCGCCACGGCTGGGTCGCGTTCAGGATCGTGTCGCGGACCCGCGCGATCTCGAGGTCGCTGCGGGTCTGGATCCATTGAAAGGGGTCGATCTCGAAAACCTCGACCGTGCCGTCGCAGATCGGGTAGCGGCCCTCGCCGAAGATCCTGTCGACGCAACCGTGATAGCGGAGTACCTGTCCGTGGAGGAAGGTGTTCCACCAGCCCGGCTCCATCTCGATGGTCTTGAGGTCGGCGGTCGAGGCGCTCGTCGAGGGCAGCGCGGTGTTGGCCAGCACGGCGAAAGAGTGCATGCCGCGCGGGCCGACGATGGCGCGGACGGCCCGGGAGGCGTCGATGGAGGTCTCGATTTTCGCGGCGCCGGACTGGATCACGGAACTGCCGATCGGCCGGCTGCGGTCGTCGAAGAGGTAGATCTCCAACTCGGGTAGGACCACTCGGCAACTCTCCGGAGGCTCGGGAAGTAACACACCGAGCATCGTCTTGCTCCCCGTGGGACTGAGTGTCTTGGCGATCATCGTTTCGGTGGACATTTACGTGTTCCTGGATCAGGCGCGTTGCCCCGAGCATCGGGGCGGAGTTGGTAGAGAACTGGACGGAGCGAAGCCGGCGGGGGCGGATTCCTCCTTTCCAATGCCTGTACACCTTTCTGCCAGGAAATACAAGATATGGGTGCACCCTCCGCCACCGAGGCCAAGGGAGAGTGTGAGGGCGGTCGGTCGGGGGCCGGCCGACCAGCGGCTCAGTCGGCCGAGCGGCGCGGTACGAAAGCGATCCGCCGGTGGGGAAGCTGGCCTCGTTGAGTGGGTGGCGGTTCCTGATTCTCGCGTAACGAGCGCCATCACAAGCGTCGTCCGGACGTGACCGCGCTCCAGATAGCCGGTTGCGTACCACGATGCAATTCCGCCCGCCTTGTTGCCCGCACCAATCGTGTCCTAGCCGCGTCGAATCCCGCCCGCAGCGCTGGCGTCGCCATGGCCACTAACATCGTCGTTGCGACGCTCGAAGAGTGCCGCGTTTTCGCTGTCTCGATTGCGGCCGCGGCTTCAGCTCGCAGACCTTTCGCGTTGACTACCGTTTGCGCAGACCTTGGCTCGACGCGCCGATCGCGCGTCTGTTCTGCGCCAAGGTCAGCCTTCGACGAGGTGCGGAGCTTCTTGGTGTCCGGCGGCCCACACTCGAACGGCGACTCGAGCGATTCGGCCGCCATGGCAAGCAGCTGCACGAGGCTTTCCTTGCCCGGCACAAGGCCTTGCGCGGCGGCCTTGTCGGAACCTTCCAACTCGACGAACTCGAAACCTTCGAGACCGATCGCCGGCTGCGGCCCGTCACCGTCCCAGTGCTCATCGAGCGCAGCAGCTACTTCCTCGTCCACGTCGAAACCGCGCCCTTGGAGGCCCGCGGCGGTCTTTCCGAGCGGGATGAGGTCCGCAAGCAGGATTGGCAGAGCCGCCGCGGAAAGCGGGTCGGGCGGTCGCGGGATGCGGTCCGCCGCACCTTGGAGGCGTGGTGGCGGTGGCACCATCCGGTCGCGTTTCCTCAGTTGCAATCCGACAAGAAGCTGAGCTATCGAGCCCAGCTGCGCGCGGTCTTCGGTTCTCGCGGACACCGCCACCAGGTCGGCTCATCCAAGGCCACGCGCGAATACCGGACCCTGCCTTTTTCCGATCAATCACACCAACGCGATGCTCCGCGATCACGTGAGTCGATTGGTGCGCAGGAGCTGGGCGCACAGCAAGAAATGAACGCGACTCGCCCTCCACCTTTGGGTCTTCGCCCTCTTTCGAAACTACCTAGGAGGAATCACCCGGAAGGCGCCGGAAGTCACTTCAGCCATGGCGCTTGGGGTTGCGCAGAGGAAGTACAGATGGAGCGAAGTCCTGCGCTGGCGCGCCGATCACTTCTTTCGCTTCGGCACCCACGGAAGGGGGCCAGATTCAGGACCGGGAGGCCGGTCGCTCCGAATGTACCGGGACTGGCGGAGCTGCCGTTCCCGGCGAGGATCGCCTTCATGCCGTCCAGCAAAAAAGCCCCGCCACCCTAGGGGGCAGCGGGGTTCGCGTCGGCGATGGCCGGCGGTGCTACTGGATGAACACCACGTTGCTGGTCGCACAGGTCGTCAAGTCGACGGCTTGCGCGTACAACCTGCCGCAGATCGCCGCGTTGGCAGTTGCAGGGAAGCTGATCGCACCCGCCGCGTCGGCGGCACGGATGGCGCGCAGGGTCACGTTGCCCTGCAGGCCCAGGACGATTCCGGCACAGGGGCCCGCGTTGACGTTGAAGCTGCCGAGCGAAGAGCCGGTCACGAAGGCCACGTTGCCGTTGGGCGTGCCGCCGTTGGTCGCCACGGTCACCTGCCCCGGGCAAGGGCCGGTGATGCTGAAGGAGAATCCGGCGCTGTACTCGTGGTCGTCGATGTTCGGGCTCCAGCCGTTGGTCGGACCGGTGAGCACGATCGAGCCGATGTCCGCCGCCGAGTGGCTGAACGGCACCGGCGTCGAGTCGGGAGTGGCGACGCTGGTGGAGAAGATCAGCGATCCTCCCGAGTCGTAGACCTCGACCAGGATGGTGTCCGGAAAGCCGTCGAAGGCCGCCATCGTGAACGAAGCGTCGGTGCTCGGCGTGTCGTACGCGATTCGCATCGGCCCGCCGGTCAAGATGGTGCGGGTGGTCAGGCCGTAATAGGTGTCGTCGTTCCACTGGACGACGTCGCCGGTGGTGGACGCGTAGGAGGCGCCGTCTTCGACCAGGCCGGGGCCCTGGCCATTGGCGACCGTGGTATCGTCCAGCACGATGTTGCCCAGGACCACCTCGCCGCCCGCGGGCGGTACCTAGGACTCGAAGTCTTCGACCGCGCCCGAGCCGCTGGTGTTGCGGCCGAGGCTGCTCGCCGCCAAGGCACTGGGGGTTCGGGACGTGCCCGTGGGGGACACCGCGGTCGGCGGAAGACCCGCCGGGGCGGACTGGACTGCCGAAGGAGTCGGTGCGCCTTTGGGGAAGGCCGGCGACTGGCCCAGGGCCGTGCCGGCGATGAGCAAGATGGACGCCGCGAGCGACGTGGAACTGGAAAGGTAGCGCTTGAGAGTCGTTGGTTGGGGCTTCAAGGACGGATGAGGCGGGCGCACCGAGCATAAATGCGACTTCCGGGCTTGGCACGCACCGACCGCGAAGTTCGGCCGCCTTGCGGATCGAGCCGGTGCCGGAGAGGGTAGGGGCATGGCGAGCCTCCTGCCCTCCACCCGCATTCTCGCGCTCTGCCTGGTCGCCGCGCTCGCCGCGAGCAGCGCAGCGCACGCGCAGACCGCCGACCAGGCGCTGCAGACCTTGCTGCAGGCCGAAGACCTCTACTTCGCAGCCGACTACGCCGCGTGCGGCGCGCGGCTCGATGCGTTCTGGAAAGAACATCCGCCCGGAA